>Ga0307475_10000132_pt1 | contig 42473 bp, 38 predicted proteins | sample atmos_gasesECM1C_FD_203317 | JGI IMG/M metagenome (GOLD analysis project Ga0307475, IMG submission 203317) | Hardwood forest soil microbial communities from Morgan-Monroe State Forest, Indiana, United States - atmos_gasesECM1C_515 | ecosystem: Environmental > Terrestrial > Soil > Temperate... | reverse complement strand
CCCCATCTCCAATTCGCATCCCGCTGTAACGAAGTAGAAGAACAAGACCGCGAATGCGCCGTCCATTCTCGATCCCGTGACTCGGCATCTCTTCTTTGTATCGGTCAGCTGCTGCGAGAATTCGCACCATCTCTTCGCGGCCAAATGGAAGGGTAGGACAGAGAGTTATCTTCGGGGCCTTCAGATCGAGTGCCGGATTTTCGGTTACCCACTTGCGTTTTTGAGCGAAGCGAAAGAATGCGCGCAACCGTTCGAGTTTCTTGGCGCTCGAACGGGGACCATCTTTCCATTCGGAACGAAATTGACTCACCTTCGACAAGTCAAAGTCGGCAAGGACACGAAGACCGCGTCGTTGGGCGAATTCTTCCATTTGGCGGTTCAACAACTTGTATTTTCGTGCCGTAGAGTCGTTAAGTTTGCGAGCCTCGATGTCCGCTAGGAATTCCTTCCATGCTTCCTGCGTAGATTTCCTTGTGAGCTGGGATGTGCGGCGGTTTTCTATCTCCCATTCTCGGATGATTTCTTGGGCTCGCTGCCAGTCCCGGACCTTCAGTGATTCACGTATCTCCGCGCCGCCCAGTATTCCGTCAACCCAAATGGGGCACCTGCAGTTGCGATAACTTCGGCCTTCATCACGCCGTCTGCAATTTTTGAGATGTCTTCGATAGGCTGTGAGCATGAGGTAGACCTCCTACCGCGATACTGATTTCGATGACAACCGAGCGTGAACGCGTTCGACGACCGATTGCGGAATACGCAAAGTAAGATAACGCCGCTTGCAGCGCGGATTCGATTCCCCAATCACGAGCACGCCAGCTTCACGCTCGAAAAGCTCACGGACTTTATCAGGGCTCAAGTTCCACATCTCGGCGATTTCCGTAACGGCATAATGCCGTTCGATGTGCACCGAGGTCTCGATTTGGGATGGTACGGCCATTGCGTGTTAGTGACTCCTATAGGGTCGAGAAGGTCGTCGAATTGGCTCGTTGGCTTCCGAGAGAGCTGCGGAAAAGATTCTTCTTGCTTTCAGTCGTCCATCGAGCTACGCTAACGTAAACATCGTACATCGATGTAGGAGAATCTGTCAACCATGATGTCGATCCTCAAGAAGAAACCCCGGCATGAGGTTATCTCGATTCGACTCAGCGAAGACCGCCTCAAACTGTTGGAGCGCTACCAGAAGGTTCTCAGTGAACAACGGGGACGCGAGGTGTCCCTGGGAGAGGCCGCCTTCCTCGTTATCGAGGAGCGCGTCGAAGGGATGGACCGTGAAACAGCTCGTCATGAAATGATCAGCACTCCGACCGCTTCTCTTTATTACATTCGCAAGAAGTGGGAATCGCAGCACACTCTGTCTGCCCCCGAGTGGGATGTTCTCGCGCAGTACGTGCAGATCGGCACAGAGGAAGAAGCTCAGGAGCCGCCACTACTTTGGCCCGCGATTCCATCCAGAGAGTCATACCTCAGGTTACTCGACGCCTTCGAAGCCGTCTATCAGAACCGTAAGAAGCATGCATCGAAGCACGCCTGGTATTACTTCGGAAACCTTGGCGGCCACTTCACCGAAGTTCGACTCTCCGATGATGACGCCGAACAAAGACATCAAGCAGTTCTGAATCAAATTTCACATCGCAAGGAGCTGCTGAAGTCGGTGGAGAAATGGCAGAACCCCGGCACAATTGGACGATGCTTCCTAGCCGCCATTAGTGATGAAGGAGTCGAGAGCACTAGACTCGATCAAATCCTTGCCCCGTACTGGCCGACGCTCTGGGGCCTCGCTGCTCGGGGCCATTGGGTGCGACATGACCGCCAGCCCGTGCGACCAACAGGTCCAAACGAAGATGATTTTCGCCGCCGAATTATCCTGCCTGATCCGCTCAAGGTCGATTACCTGAAGCTCTCGTTTACGACGACAGCTTGCCCGGAGCTGGGCGTGTATATCGACTTTGGCCCAACACGCCGCGTGAACTATCTCATTGCTCGGTACCCCGACCTAGCCGAGTTCCGGGCCATGCTCGAAGGATGGTCGGCAAAGAGTTCGTGGAACGGCAGGCATTTCCTCACGACGCTGTCCAAGGAGAAGGGGCCAACGTTCACGCTTTGGCTTCGGCAGAACGATGTAAGTATCGACTTCACCGAGAACGAATGGAACGCCTTGCGCGAACTGTTCCAGAAAGCGTGGGCGATCCCCGAGCTTCAGCGGTGGATGCAGGAGCTGCAACTGGAGTATGGCGAACAGGGTTGATCGCGCGAATCGTTAGTTTGCGCCGCGTTTTGCGCGGAGCGGTGCCTTCGGCACCGGGAGTTGGACTGACACGTCACCCCCAAACGGGTGCCGTACAGCAACCAAGGTTCCTGTATGGGAACTTGCTGAAGATCCAATGGCTTGCGAGAAGCCACTCTATTAGAGCGACGCGCAGCAACTCTTGGTTCCCATATGGGAACTTGTTGAATTCATTGGGGTGAACTCCATGCCCTCCCTTCGAACCAAATCCATCAGCACCAAAGTCACCGACGAGGAATACGCCCAGTTTGAAGCCCTCGCAGGCGGACAGACGATCAGCGAGTGGGCGCGCGATGTTCTGCTGAATGCAACCAAGCCAAACGCAGGTGAGCAAACAGTCCTGGCCGAAGTGTTGGCGCTGCGAACCATTCTGTTAAACGTCCACTTCGCCGTATCCCAAGGGCAAACGCTCACCGACGAGAAGATGCAGCAACTCATCGAGCGGGCGGACCAGAACAAGTTGAGCAAGGCGCGAGAGCGCCTCGCGGAAGCAGCAACAGGGGGTGTGCCGTGAAACAGAGGTGGGGCCGAGAGGATGATGCAGGCGAGTTTCCAAGCGAGAAGGCGGTATGGACTATCGGAGCGTTCTGCGTTGCTTTGCTCAGTGTGTTCGCTATCGCTGGTTACCGCTACATGCGGGTGTGGACGCCGCTCCAACGGCACTATCTCACGACCTACGTAGGCACGCCGGTAGCAGGGGCCTTCCGCACGGACGGTTGGTACACGCTGTTGATGGTGGTGACGCGCAAGGGTACGCGGCTCGCGCTCGACAACGAAGTAGACCCTTTCGTTGCAGAGAAAGGCGAGGGGACGTTTACGCTGACCGAAGAGGCCATCAAGGTAGGTGACTTGAAGCTCGAATGGCGGCGCGCACGCTATGACAATGCGAAGTTGCATGAGTTCCTGGGCCACTGGATATATCAGGACAAGACGCTCACCGATCTGGCGAGGCCGGCACTGTGGGGCGGCTTAGGTGTCTCGCTCGTGAGTCTAGTAGTGGCGATCCCGAAGGACGCGGCGCGCAGGAGAATACGCAAACATGGGCGTCGGCTGAAAGGGCCGGAGCTTGTGACGGCGCGTGCGTTCAATCGCCGCAACCGATCAAACGGTATCGGCTTCTTGCAGCAGCAGAGCTTCACTCAAAAAATACTCCGCAGGAAAGCTTGGCTGCGACTGCCGCGCGAGATTGAATCGAGCCATATTCTAGTTATGGGTGATTCGGGCAAAGGCAAGAGTGCGCTCATCCGGCAAATCTTGTTGCAGATCGAGGAGCGCGGCGAGACAGCCATCGTGTACGATCCCGCGACGCCCGCCGACTACGTGCCCTACTTTCTTACTCCGTCGCGCCGCGATTTGATTCTCAATCCGCTGGACCAGCGGATGCCCTACTGGACTCCAGGGGATGAACTGAGGCAAGGAGCAGATGCTCTGACTTTGTCCGCATCACTTTTCCCCGACCGACACAACGAAAATTCCTTTTTCGTGGAGGCCCCGCGAAAAATCTTTGCGCACTTGCTCAGCTTCCATCCGACGCCGCAAGAGTTGGTTGCGTGGATGTCGCACCCGGAAGAGATCGACCGGAGAGTGAAAGGGACGGAGTACGCAGCGATGATCGACCGGGAATCGCCGCCACAGCGCAACGGCGTGCTTGGTTCGCTGAGCATGGTAGCCGACGCGCTGAGGTTGCTACCGAATGAAGGGGAGACGAAGCAGCGTTGGAGCACGCTCGAATGGTCGAAGGAGCGGAGGGGCTGGCTCTTCCTGACGAGCACACCGGACACCCGGAAGCGCCTCGCGCCGCTCATCAGTTTGTGGCTGGACATGCTCGTGCTGCGCTTGATGAATCAAGGCCGCACGAGTCCGCATCCGGTTTGGTTCATTCTGGACGAACTGGCGACCTTGCAGCGGTTGCCTCAGTTGCACACGGCGATCACGGAAAACCGCAAGTCGAACAATCCGGTGGTACTGGGTTTTCAGGGACGCAGCCAGTTGGAAGTGCGCTATGGGCACGAAGCGGAAGCGATGATGTCTCAGCCTTCGACGAAAATCTTCCTGTGCACGAGCGAGCCGCACGCAGCGAAATGGATCAGCGACACCATAGGAGAACAGGAAATCGAGAGAATACGAGAGAGCCGCACAAATGAGCAGTTTCCACAATCGCGCAAATCGAAGGGCTATAACCTTGAACGCGAGATCAGGCCGCTGGTGATGGGAAGCGAGATCAGCGGCCTTGAAAGGATGCACGGTTATCTCAAGTGCGGAAATCTCGTGGCGCGGATGAGTCTCCCGTACATAGGGCTTGAGAGCAGAGAGCCGCAATACATCGAGCGGCCAGCACAGCAGCGGACCGAGGAACCGCCGAAGGCTGCGGCGGCCGCGGCCGGAGCGGGCAGGCCGTCGGGAAATGGAGGATCGGGGCAGAGACTCGTTCCAAATGAACAGCAACAAAGTGCGGAACAGAAAATCCAACGAGAGCCAGCACGCCAGCAAAGGGACTTCTTCGAGTAGGCCAACACAATGCTGACAATCTCGAAACCACTGAGCGCAAGCCAGGCACAGTCGTATCACGCGGAAGAGTTTGGCAATGCGCGAGAGAACTACTACACCGAAGCAGACCAGATTCGCGGGGAGTGGCACGGAAGGCTCGCCGAGCAATGGGGACTGCGCGGTGAGGTCCGCGAGGAGCACTTTCAACGGCTTAGCGAAGGGCAACATCCGATCACGGGCGAACAACTCATCCGCCACCAAGCGGCCCGAGAATACATGAACAGGCGGGGCGAGAAAGTAAGCGCGATGGAACACCGCGCAGGGTGGGACGCGACGTTTTCAGCTCCGAAGAGCGTATCGTTGACAGCCCTCGTGGGTGGAGATGAGCGCGTGCGGGAAGCGCATCGAGAAAGCGTCCGCGTCGCGCTTGATGAGCTAGAGCGATATGTCCAGGCCCGCGTGGGCGGGAATCTTCCAGCAGAGACAACGGGCAAGTGGGTTGCAGCGAAGTTCGAGCACGACAGTGCGAGGCCGGTCGACGGTTATGCCGCACCCCAATTGCACACGCACGTCGTCTTTTTCAATCTCACCGAGACAGACGACTGCGAAGCCCATGCCCTGCAACCAAGGGAACTCTACAAAACGCAGCAGTATGCCACGGCGGTCTATCGTTCCGAGTTGGCGCATCGGCTAAGAGAACTTGGCTACGAAACTGAGCGCGGCGAGAGCGGCCAGCCGGAAATCAAAGGCTACAGCAGAGAGTATCTGGAGGCATCGAGTCCGCGCCGCCAGCAGATCGAGGAACACCTCGCAAAGGAGAACCAGCGCGGAGCAGGCGCGGCGCAGATTGCCGCCCGCCAGACACGAGAAGGAAAGCTCGAACTCTCACACGAAGAGATGCAAGAGCGGCACAAGGCAATGGCTGCGCAGTTCGGCAATCAACCAGAGCGCGTGGTCGAAGTGGCACGGGAGCAAACAGAGCGATTACAGGAAAAACCCGGAGAGAAAGCCATCGGTCAGGCGCTCACTTACTCGCGAGAGAAGAATCTGGAGCGTGAAGCGGTGGCCGAGGAGCGCGAACTGCTCCGGGATGCGCTGAAACGTTCAATGGGTGACGGCACGGTTGCGGAGGTCAAAGCGGAGTTAGAGAAACGCGTGCAAGCAGGCGAGTTCATCGAGACGAGGAATCGCGCGCCGGGCCGTGCGTTCACCACAAGCGAGATGATCGAACACGAGCGCAACACAATCCAAGTGATGCGCGCGGGGCAGAACCAACATGCCCCAATCGGGTGTTTCAAGACACGCCGCGAGGTCGAGCAAGACCACTCGCACTTGAGCGAGAGCCAGCGTGCAGCAGTCGAGCAAATCCTGTCGAGCCGCGATCAGGTGACCGCGCTCGAAGGCGTCGCCGGCGCGGGCAAGACTACTTCTTTAACCGCGATCCGAGAAGCCGCCGAGCGCGACGGTTACAAGGTGGAAGGCTTCGCGCCAACTTCACGCGCGGCGCAAAAACTCGGAGAGGCGGGAATCGAATCGAGCACTTTGCAGCGGCATCTGGCGCGGAGCCAGGAGCCGTACGACGGACAGAAACGGCTCTACGTTCTCGACGAATCGAGTCTCGCGAGCACGAAGCAGATGAATGAGTTCCTGCATCGGCTAAAGGAAAACGACCGCGTGTTGCTCGTAGGCGACAAACGCCAACATGAGGCCGTCGAAGCGGGCCGACCGTATCACCAGCTCCAGGACGCAGGAATCGCGACGGCGCGCCTCGACGAGATCGTCCGGCAGAAGGACCCGGCCCTCAGGGATGTGGTTGAAAAACTGTCGCGAGGCCAGCTCAAAGAGGCGATGGAAAAGCTCGATGCGCAAGGCCGCGTGCACGAAATTTTCGACCGCGACGAGCGGATGGCCTCCATCGCGCACGAGTATGTGAAGCAGCCCAAAGGGACGCTGGTGGTATCTCCAGACAATCAGTCGCGGATGGAAATCAATCGAGCGATTCACTACGCGATGCAGGATGCCGGGAAAATGCCACATCGCGAGCACGAGATGAAGGTGCTGGTCGCCCGTCAGGAAATTACTGGGGCAGATCGACAGTGGGCGGCGCAATATGAACCCGGCGACGTCGTGCGCTACACGAGAGGCAGCAAGACACACGGCATCGAGGCGGGAGAGTATGCCCGCGTCGAGCATGCGAACGAAAAAGAAAATCTTGTGACGGTGAAACGTAAGAACGGAGTGCAGGTGAGTTACGATCCGCGCCGGTTGCATGGCGTTACGCTCTACCGCGAGACAGAGCGCGGATTCAGTCAAGGCGACCGCGTGCAGTTCACAGCGCCGAATCGAGAGCGACACATCGCGAACCGCGAGCTAGGCACCATCGAAAAGATCGACGATAGCGGCAGCCTGCAACTGCGCCTCGACTCACGCCGGTGCGTCGCATTCAACATCAAAGAAAATCCGCATCTCGACTACGGCTATGCAGTGACGAGCCACAGCAGCCAGGGACAAACCGCCGACCGCGTTCTCGTTCACGTAGAAACAGAGCAAGCGGGCGAAAAACTCGTGAATCGTCGGTTGGCGTATGTGGCAGTGTCGCGTGGCCGCTACGACGCGCAGGTCTATACGAACGACAAAACCCATCTGACGGAGCAGCTCTCGCGCGACGTGTCGCGCCGATCCGCAATCGATTCGACCCCGAACCACACAACAGAATCGAATATCCAACCGAAGTTGGAACGCAGAGGCCCTAGCGAAACCATGGAACAATCTCCGCAGCGCGGTCTAAGTGTGGGGCGGTAGGTAGTCGGGCAATTTCAGTCGACGGTGTCTTGAAGAAGTCTAGCGTCTAGAAAAGCGTCGAACACTCCGTAGCGCTTCAGGTCCTTTGGTAACCCGAGAGCGGCATGAATAAGCCGCAGTGCTCCATGCCACTCCTCTTCGGACATGGGGCCGAGCATGTCATCCGCGTTCACGAAGTACAGGAACACGAGGCTACTAGGCACGTCGTTGACCTTCCTCAAGAAGTATTGGTGGGCAAGCCGGTTTGCGTATTGATAGAAGAGATTGCTCCAGACCGCCGTTGCTCTCGGGGCGTAGAACTGCCTTGCTTCAAGGAGGCTTCGCTCGATCAGCTCCAGCGATGTCGGCGACGCTCTAGTCGCAGGTGTTACAGCTTCAGGAATGTGGGCCTTAGCTTCCACAAGAAGTGGGTGCCCTTCCGAAGTAATCCCCAATGCGTCCCACACAGGTCCGCGCGCGGGCCAAAACTCTTCCAGGGCCTTCTTGAGATTGGATTTCGCAATCCCTGCCTTCTCCAGCGCCTTTCCGTCCCGATATTCTTGAAAGTCTTCATTCTCGAGGGGAGAACACCATTTCACCGAAGCCCGTGGTGCAATGGCTCCACTGCGTTGGAGCGCGCCCAAAAGTTGTTGCGGCTTCCGATTCACGGCCACTTGCAACCATCGCTGGCTACCTGCCGACGCGTAGCTTTTCATCGCGGCGATTAGACCATAATGGCGCTACGCGACAAAGTCTGTTTCGTACTTGTCACACAATCCCAGAGAAAGCACAAATTCAATTCCAATGGCCGCGAAAAAAGAGATATCTTGTATAGCAGTTGAGATAGTCCCACGAAAATAAACGGGGCGTGCGATAACTTGATGCCTTTCAATCCCCCATCGTCGGTGTGTGCCAGTATTTGTTTAGCGGCTGTTTTCTCCCTTTTTTCACCGGTAGTAGCCACGGCCCAGGAAAAACCAAAATATGATCCAAACAAGCCTGCGGAGCTATTGGCCGTTGACCCCGAAATTCGAGCCATGTTGGACGAGTCGCGCGCATCATGCAAGCAATTCGACATCAGTGACACCATCGAAAAAATTCAGAAAGCCCTGAAGCTTGCCAATGATCGCGGATTGATTCGCGACAGGGGATTGGTAGAAGCAAGCTTGGCGTCCGCTTACTTGGGCCAAGCTCAGGTTGAACTAGCATTTACGGCGTTTCAAAGAGCCTTGCAGGATGCCATCGAATCGAAAAATGGAGTTTTGGAAGGGGACATCCTGACATCACTCGCATCGGAGGCACAGCTCAAGGGAAACATACCGCGGGCGACGGATCTCCTTTCGAGGGCAGTAAACATTTCGGAAAAAAATGGCAGCCTCTACGAAAAGTCTAGAGCGCTCGGTGAATCAGGACGAATGAAGCTCCTACTGGGCAAGAGAGAAGAAGGAGCACAGTCGATCGATCAGGCACTAAAGATCGACAAGCTGAACGGCTACAGATTCGAAGCCCTCCATCTCGTCTACCGAGGCTATTACCTCGGCCTAAACGGGAAGATTGACGAAGCCATTGATTCCCTTACACAGGCTAGGAACAAAGCTCTCTCAATCAGAGACGCATACAGCTTCATTATGGCGGAAAATGCCTATACATTTGGCCTCGTAAAGAAGGGTAGGCCAGACGAAGCCATTGCAGACCTGACCCTGCTCAAACAAGGCGACCTTCAGAAATTCATTCCAGACGCAAAGGAACAAACGTGCTTTGCATCTGCGATGGAGCTCCCCGTATTCCACGTTGCCATTCTCGAAGGGTTAACCAATGTACTTGAAGCAGCGAACCAAAAGGAAAAGGAAATTGAGGTCTGGGAAGAAATCTATTCATACAGCCATGAACACAGTTTTACAGCCGGCGAAGCGGAGGCAGCGCAAAAAACTGCTGATTTGCAAAATCAACTCAATAAGGCGGACGGTGCGTTGGAGTACTATGCGATTGCGGCTGACCTCTACCGCAAAATTCAGAACGAACCTCTGCTGGCTCAAGTCCAGATTTCACAAGCTCTACTACTTATAAAAATAGGCCGTGGAAATGAAGCGCTTCCACTTGAGCGAGAGGTTGCGTCCTATGCGAAACGCCACAGTCTCCGCAGTCCTGAGTTCATCGCTTACGGCGTACTTGCGGAGATCTATCAGCCGGGAGGTGATCTGGAGGGAGCCCGAGACGCATTGGAAAAAGCCCTTTCTCTCGTTCGGCCTGGCCCGTTCGATGAAGAAATTGACAATCGCTTTGTCCTGGAGGACTACCTCAGACTAGCCGACGTTTACAGAGCGCTCAAGATTTCCGCACGAGAACTGGTTGCAATTGATAAGGCGTTTTTTGTCGCCGTGCATCTCAAGGACGAAAAAGTTCAAGCGAATGTAGTCACTTATCTGGACCAAAGACTAAAAGATTTAAATATTAGAGAGTTGGTCAGCCAGCGACAGAAGGAGGGGCAACTAGCTGAATCATTGCTCTATGCGTGCATCTTGTACATACACGATGGTATGCCCAAAGCTGGGGAGGACAATTCCAACTGGAACAGAATTCTTACTCTTCCTTTCCAGATCGCGCAGACGCCTGAGGGGGCTAGAGCCCTGACTGAACTCCTGGATCAAGTGGATTCGTTTTTGGGCTTTCCGAGGACTGCGTTGTTAGATGCGCTTGCTCGTTATTACATCACGACTGCTAATGATCCGGTTTTGGCGGAGAAATACGCGCAACGATCCGAGGAAATCGTAAATGGTTCAACTTCCAACGTGAGCGCTTTAAAAGCTGAGAGTGCCTGCGTTCTCGCAATTGCATATTCGCGTGAACTCAAGTCCTCCCTCGCAAGGTCTAAGTTGAGCGAATGTTCGAAGTTTGCGAGGGATGCAAATGACGAACAAAGTTTGAACTTTGCGGCTGCGGCGAATGCTTTTGTCCAGACCGGCATTGGAGACCCGGCGTCTGCAAGGAACTCGTTGGAGCAGCTTGTTGCGAAGGTGCCCGATAACCCGGAGTTGCGCATAGAGCTGGCGATATCACTTGCGAGCAACAAACTCTACAAAGAAGCTGTATCTCAGCTAGATTTTGCAGTTGCGAAACTCACGCCAAAAGGTGAAAGAAAAACGGTCGCTGGCGCCTACGTGCGCGTTGCAATCGCGCTGAACTCAGATAATTCCCCGGAGGCGGAAAGGCTCCAATTGCAATACTTGGAATTGGGCCATCGCATCTACCATGAGCTTAACGCTCAGGCTGAAGAAGCTGGAACACTCAATGCTATTGGCGAGTATTACGTAAAGCTATCTAAGTTTAAAACGGCCATCGACCACTTTGAAAAGGCATACGATCTAGCTCAGAAAGCCGGACGCAAAGATATTCTTGCACAAACATTGTCTGACTTAGGGAATGCGTACCAGGGGCAAAAGGATTTCACCAAGGCCCGAGATTTTCACCGAAGAGCAGCTGCAGCCTATCACGAATTGAAGAATCCTGGCCTTGAAGCGTTCTGCCTTGAGAATCTTGGAAGGGACTATGCTGCAATGCATGAGTCTGACGAGAATCTGTCATCGTTTCTGGAAGCAAAGAAAGCATCCGAACTAGGTCCAGCTCTTAGCCAGTATTTTGCGAATGTTACGTTGGGCGAGTATTACAGAGAGCAAGGACAATTCGAGAAATCTTTCGCGATATTCAAAGAAGCTATAGAAATCACGAAGCAGGCAGGAGACCTCGAGCATTGCGGCTATTCTCATCTTGCGCTAGCCGAATTGGATGGTCTCATCGGGGGGTGGGAGGAAGCGGTGGCAGAATCGGAAGAGGCACTCAAGCTCTTTCAGGGTCTCCTCGACAAAAAGGGACAAGCTGAGAGCTGGGCTCATTTGACGGGCATTTACAGTGACAGGAGTTCTTCTCTAAAGGACTTTGACAAGGCGCAAGAGTGCTATGCAAAGGCTCGGCAACTCGGCTACGGAGAGAGTCTTGAACTCGATCTAATGGAGGTATACCTTCAGACTGGCAAGTATGCTGAAGCAGCAAGAATCGCAAAGGGCAGCATTCAAAGGTGTACGGCGAACGCAAACGTTGAATGCCAAGCACATGGCCTATTGAGCTTTTCGGAGGCCCAAAGACTAAATGGCGAAATCGAGTCGGCAAGGGCGGCTCTAAACCAGGCACGTCCGATAGTGTCGAAATCTCAGGACATCTACCTGAATGGGCGCCTCCTCTACGCTGAAGCTCGACAACTCAAGTCCGAAGGCAAATTGGAAGAGGCACTGGCTTCCTACAAGCAACTCATCAGCTTGATTGAAACAGTAAAGGGTGGCTTGGACGCAAGAGAGCAAAGAGCCCTTGCTGAGAACTACGGATATATCTACGACGAACTGGTTTCCTTACTCTATTTAATGAGCACGAGAGATGCTCCTAGCCGACTCAGATTCGCATCGGAATCCCTGGAATATGCGGAGACAAACAAAGCAAGACAATTTGTGGTGTCTTGGGGGCGCACTTTTGTCGATCATATGCGACGGTCCCTCCCAGCCGCCACCCAGGAGAGAGAGCGATCTTTATTCGCAAAACGCGATCAAGTTCTAGACCAACTGAACGCGTCGAGTGCACCTGGAGAGCCCTTCGGGAAGAACCAAAAGGAACGGTTGCAGGTAGAACTCGCTTCTGTCCAAAGGGGAATAACTGACTTTCTTCAAGATCTGAGACGGATAGCACCCCAATACGCGGCCGTGGCATACGCCGAGGCTATTCAGATCGCTGCGCTCCCTCTGAGGAAAGAGGAGACCCTTGTCGAATTCAAATTGACCTATGACTCTGCCTTTGCCTGGATCGTGCAAAATCGAGATGGCAGAGGCAATGAATTACTTTCCTTCTATCAGGTGCCACGCCCCCGAAAATGGTTCCTAGACCGCATTTCTCTGCTTAGGAAGGCACTCAATTCAGGACACCCCGAAAAAATTGATTGGAAGATCTCTGAGGAAATCTTCGGGGCGCTCTTCCCGCAAGAAGCATCGGCGATTCTCGCAAAGTCTCAGAACATCATATTCATTCCGGACGACGTGTTGTTTGCGCTTCCCTTTGAACTGTTTTCACCGAATGCGTCGCAAGGCAACTTTGTTTTACTAAGTAAGGCGTCTATTTACTTTCCATCGGCAGTGTCTTTCCGGCTCGCCAGGAGCGTGAGTCATCAGTCGAACTGGCAGGAAGCATTCCTGGGTCTGGGCGACCCCATTACTTCTGATGAGGACGACAGATTTCGTGCAGCCAAGACAATCTCCACCGGTGTCACGCAGGCTTCGGTTATGAGTGGAGGAAGTAAGAATGACTCTTCGCCCGACCTCGTCCGAATGAAGGCCAGAGGGTTCTCGTTCGAACCCCTTCCTGGCACTGTGAGTGAGCTCCGCAATATCGCGGCCGTGCTCCAGAAGAACAATGAAAAAGCGGAAGTGAGAGTCGGGATTGATGCGACCAAGAGCCAACTGCTCGACACAGACCTTTCCAAATTCAGATTCTTGCATTTTGCCACCCATGGAGTATTGCCTGTCGACGCGGGAATCAGGGAACCATCGCTTGTTCTTTCCTACGATGGAATAGCTCGGGATCACATGTTCCTCTCGATGTCAGAGATTCTCGGACTGAAACTACAAGCTGAATCGGTTGTTCTCTCTGCCTGCAACACGGGAAGCGGCACCATAAGTAGAGCCGAAGGCGTGATGAGTCTTGGCCGAGCTTTCCTTGCGGCTGGCTCTTCCAGTGTCGTTGTTAGCCTCTGGCAAGTTTCCGACGAATCGACAGCTCTCTTTATGGAAGACTTTTATCGCAATATGTTGGAAGGAAAGCGCAAGGATGTTGCCCTCGCGGCAGCAAGGGCATCGTTGTTTGCGCGAGGATATCAGCAACCGTTTTACTGGGCACCATTCATTGTGATTGGTGAATGATTTTTATGGACCAAGAAATGTATTGGTTGCCAGATCGGGACAGCCTGTCTTGCTGATTGTCGGACCTAGAGGATTGGGAGGTGTAGGAGCAATGTATGAGACACGGCCATGTCCGAAGGGACTGCGCATTCTCGCAGCGTGCACGATCATGGGCATCTTTTATCTACTCGTTCCCCGAGGATTACGAGCTCAAGAAAAAGTCGGCTACATCCTTGACGTGCAAGGTTGTTGGGCGGTAGCCGGAAATTCCCAATGTCTGAAACGGGGAGATAGTGTAAAGCCAGGCGTTCTGATGGGGAACACTGCGGCTAAACCTTCTGACACTGATCGAATCGTAATCGCTGATCTGAAGGGCGATGCAATCAAAAGGATTCGCTGCAAGAACTCGCTCTGCAATGAGTGTCGCAAATCGGGCACTTGCTATGATCCCATTCAGCCGCTTCCTCAGCTCCCTCCTCCTCCCAGTGTACTGAGAGCTAGCTTTGAGGGTCTCATGGCATTATTTTCCAGCAAGCCCGAGCGATTTTCAGTTCATCGCGTGCGCGGCGAAACCCTCTCAGATACCGTGGCACAGGTTTCAGAGGAACGAATCTATTTAGGTCAGGTTCTCAATGGGCTGAAAGGTGGGCCCTACCATCTCATATTCATACGGATTGATCGCAACGGCGATTTATCCGACTGGAAATCAGATCCCGTCGAGGTCGGCGGTGAACACATCGATGCCAATCAAACCGTTATACGAGGACTTCACCCTGGGTTATACGAGGCCAACTTGGACACCAGGGACTTCTCAAAGAATTTGTGGGTTTTGTTTGTGAACAACGACGCGTATGCAAACTTGAACGACGCGTTTCGTCGGATTTCAATTGCGATAGAGACGTGGGGCGATGAAGTTCCGGCGAACATAAAGGATTCATACCGCAGGGCATATTTGGCCTATTTAGATCAGCAACTGGAAGTGAAGAGTGCCGAACGAATCCAGTGACAAACCCGCAGGTTCGCCCCCGAGCGAGACTGCGACAAAAGCGCAGGCGACGACGTTCCTTCGTCGCCTTGTCCGTGCGCTTCCTGCGGTTCTGCTACTAATAGTCCTGGTCTGGGTTTTCGGACACGTCGGCGTTCTGCACAGGTTGGAGACGATCGCTTCTGACACTGAGATGCTTTTGAACCGAGGGCCGAGCGAGACCCAAGTGGCCCTCGTTACGATTACTGATGAAGATTACGGATCTCTTTTTGACGGAATTAGTCCCTTACAAGCAGAGAAGCTCGAAGGGTTGATCAATGCTATTGCGAAGGGTTCCCCGGCGGTCATCTGTGTGGATGTGGACACCTCATCAAAGACATTCCGAGATCGCTTTAAGATTCACGATTGGCGGTCGCGCATGGTGTGGGAGCGAGAGATTCGCGAAGTTCCAGAGGATGCGGACCTACTGAACGCCGCCAAGATCGAACCGCTAGACGTGCTCGGAGGAAGGGTAGATTTAGACCCATCTCGAAATTCCACAGGTCTACCAATCCTCATTGAAGATGCGGAGGATAAAGTTACAAGACGCTATAGAAGGATAATAAAAACAAGTGTTGGCGATCTGCCGTCCCTGCCGTGGGCTGTAGTAAAAGCGTATTTTGCGAATCGCCCTGAAGACCTCACTAGACTTCCCGAATCCAGTGAGGATCTGTTAATTCACTTTATTTCAGACAGGCAGCACTCTCGACGGATCAACCTTACCGCTTCAAAAGTTCTGCAATTGACCTTGCATTGGCCGGAAGCAAGTCCAATTCGAGACAAGATCGTCATCCTGGGCGGATCGTATGGAGACCAAGACAGGCATGACACGCCCATTGGACGCCTAACGGGGGCAGAGGTCCTCGCAAATGTGATCGAGACAGAATTGAACGGCGGCGGTTTCAAGCCCCCGAGCGAAGTCTTGCTATTCGCCTTGGAACTTTTTGAGGCATTTGTGTTGATCCTTTTGTTCCATGTTAGTCGTTTCTCCATCGCCTTGCTGGCGAGCATTTTGGTTGCACCAGCTCTGGCAGTCCTATGCAGCCGAGTTGCCTTTCAGGATTGGATCCACGTCTGGCACTTTCTTCCGATAATTCTTGGTCTCATTCTTTTCGAGGCCTATGAACACTATCGGAGGACTGCGGTACCGCGCCTCTATCACTACATTTTGGGAAGCCATCGCGATTGAAGGAAACGGTTAGTCCTGCCCACGAGCCTAGGTAAGTATTACCATCGACTCGGCTGTGGCAATCCGGTGCCTTGGTTGAGGATGGGGTGTCGCCTGCGGCGACCAAACGGAATCTGATACTTGGTCTCTATACCAGGAGTGTTACGCAATCACTTCAGCGTCCGCGGAAAAAACACCCTCCAGTCTGAATCGAATGCCGGATCTTTGAGGCCGTGACACAGATAAAAATCAAACTGTACACCGTCAGTCCTCGCGAGTGCTTGGTCTGCTTCGTTGTAGCCAGCCCGGTTGAAATAAAAGCCGATTGACTGGTGGTACGGATATGTATAGTCGAATTCATCCAAGATTGAGAGCAACCTTTTGACCGACACGCGGTTCTTGGCCAGCCTATACGCACGGAGGACGCTCGAAACTCCCCCGGAATATCCTGGCCGAACGGTGATATCAATGAGAGTTCTTTCCAGTGAGGTGACATCCACTTTGTGGCCTGAGGGGGTCGTTACGGGCCCGACATGCGCACGTCCTGTATTTTTGCCGTTCAGCACGGTGATTGTGGCGTGTTGGTATTTATACGTCAGTTTTGAATGTCTCTGTTGGTTCCGAAATGCACGATGGATGGCATCTTGCGATAATTGCCCCGAGTTCGGGGGTTTCTCTGATTGCTCCTTATTAATAAAAATGTTTTTGTCGTCTTCTCCCAGGCCGTGAATCCACATCGCAGAAGCATGCGAAAAGAACGCACCATCCTTTATTGAATTAGCGACGGAAACTGGCGATGCATCGTTGCCCCAGGTGTATCGCAACAGAGGAGAGTAGCTCGGCGATTTGAGTTTGACCTCCCGAAGTTTTGTCCGGCGAAGCAAGATCGCAAGAAAACGCTGAAGCGTCATACTTCGGGGCAAATTCCATTTATCTGAGTGCTCCACGAAAATGGCAGTTAAATCGGAGAGCGAAAGGGTTTCGTTTGCTCTGTTCTCGAAGTATTGGGTTAGTAGAATCAAGTTGATTTGGGACTTTGACATGACGAATCAAATTCTCTCATTACCTTGAGGCTAGGTATATATACCTAGCCTCAAGGTAATTGGCATTTCATCGACGTTGCTTGGTCTGGGAGGAGTTCGGGATGTCGGGGTATATATACCCCGACATCCCGCGATCCGGCAGGGGGGCACATCTTATTCCCGCAATCGGACATTTATGTCCTTTGTGTGGAATATAGTCTTATTCATAAATCTTCAGACCGACGTATATGTCCTTTATTAGAAGTATGTTAACATGAGCGGTGGGGGCTAATCGTGGAGATTGCAAAGCAAATTGCGAAATACGAAGACAAGGGGTTCACTCGCGAACAGGCGGAAGTCAACACACTAATGGAACATGCGGCGGTAACGATTTTCAGCGATTTCCCCGACGCGTTTGTTCTCTTCGGAGGTGCCACGCTCGTCCTGTACCACGAAAGTGTGCGACATTCGGCTGACCTTGACCTGCTGTATCGTGCCGCCGCGCCTCCCTCGCCCGAGAAGATCATCGCATCCTTACAACGCGACCTAACTCCTGTGGCAGAGATCATGGAGTTGGGTCGGCTTCATTTTCAACTAGACCTTTCTAACAGCAAGGAAGGAAGGATTTTTGTAACCGCTGGGGCGGACCGGCGACTATTTCGAGTTGACCTAACACGCTTGGGTTCGGCAATCGAGAGCGAGATTGAGAATCACCCTGTCGAAGGAGAATCCGGTCTCTCAGCGGTCGTAAAGTCGGTGACTAAGGAACTCCTTCTCCTTCAAAAAGCAGAAGCATTTCTGATGCGGCGTTCCGTCAAAGCTAGAGACGCTTATGACATTCAGCTGCTCAACGAAACTGGAGCTGTGCTCAGCCCCAACTTGCGGGCCCACCTCCAGGATACAATCCTCGGAAACGAGATTGATTCAGAAACTATTTCAAACCGAATAGATCGAATTGCTGTGGACATTTGCCGCTTGGAACTCAAACCCATATTACCGGCAAACATCTACTCAACTCTTGAGGAGGCCCAATTCGAACCCCTTAGAAATGCACTCAGAGATTTGTACAAGGAATGGCTATGACAAATCTAAAGACAAAACGGCTTGATTGGTCCCAGGTTCTCAGGGATCAGGCTCGAATAACGGATGTTCTTCTAGCAGACGAGCTGGCTTCCAAACTTAATCTCCCTGCTGGTTCCATTTCGAAAGCATTATCCCGCTTGGAAAAGCGTGGTCTTATCACGCGAGTGGCAGACGGGGTGTACCTGAATAAATTGGTGCGAGATCATTCGGCGACTGACTTCATCACTGTTCTCAAGCCGAATTCCTATGTGTCCCTTGAATCGGCGCTCAATCATTGGGGACTAAGTACGCAGAGCCCAGTGACTCTGACCTGCGTAACTACAGGTAAGCCCAAGGAATACAGAGCGCCAGAGTTCGCGATCACGTTCAGAACCATCTCAAAGAGGCTCTTCTGGGGTTTTGTCGAGAAACAGACTCGTTACTCGAAATACCGCATTGCAGAACCCGAGAAGGCGTTGCTGGACTGGATCTATCTTTCGTTGCAGACAGGTCTCACACCACATCTCGACGAGATCGATTTCAAGGTGGTAGACAAACACAAACTGGTCAAATATGCAGACAAGTATCCCGGCACGGTTCGAAACACACTTATGCATTCACTTGCATTTGAACATTTTGCAGCTTGAACTAGCAGCTCTTGTCGTTTACAAGTTTGGTCGCTGAGGCCAGCAACCCAGATACCGATGAAACCACAGAACGAAACAACCTCGACAGATTTCGTACGACCTTTATATCCTCTCCTATCTTTTCCGAGTGCCAAACTGTGAACGGTCAAAACGTCTACGACAGACAGGAGCTCTACGAACAAGTGTGGAGTGAGCCCGTTGCAAAGATCGCTCCATCCTATGGGATTTCAGATGTGGCTCTAGCAAAGATCTGCAGGAAGCTCCATATTCCACTGCCGGGACGCGGCTACTGGGCTAAACGCGCTCACGGACACTCGGTCAGGCGTGCGCCGCTTCCACAGCTATCAAATGTTCCAGTCATCACAAGAAGGAGGATCATGGAGAACCGGATGGCGTCGACGGAGGAAGAGAAGGGGCCCGAGCTGATTCGGATAGAGCAGTTAGAGAAGCTCCCTCCAGACTTCGTTCCGACCCGTGGCGCGGATAATCAACTGATTATCAAAGCAGGTAAAATTCTCAGAACAGCCCGCACTGACGATAGGCACATTTTGCGTGCTCCGTGGAAGGAAGCCTGTCTTGATATCCGCGTTTCAAAGGAGAGCCTTCCCCGAGCTCTTCGCATTATGGGAAATTTGATCGGCTTCCTCGAAATGGAGCGTCTGACCGTGACCTTGGACCCGGCCAAAAGCGAATCAACCGTAGTTACTGCGTTTGGCGAACAGATTCAATTTGGCCTGATCGAAAAAGTTCGCCGGTTTGAATTGCCGGCTGCCCCTCCGCGCTCGACACAGCAGGGCCGCACCCTGACTTTCGCCGACAAGCCCATAGATTACTTACCTACTGGAGAGCTTTCAGTCCAAGTTTGGAGCTATTGCAGGGAGCCACACAGGAAAGTCTGGAGGGACGGAAAACGCGGCCAGGTTGAATCTCTGCTCCCACAATGCGTCGCTGGGTTCATGCGGATTGGTCTGGCGCTTCGAAGACACACAGAGGAGATCAGGAGAGAAGAGCTGGAGCATCAGAGACGGCTCGATGAATTCAATGAACTCAAACAACAAATTGAAGCCGAAGAGGCTCGTGTAAAGCAATTGGAAGCAGCCGTGAACAACTGGAAGCGGGCGCGGCTCATCCGGGAGTACGTCAGGGCAGTCGAGACCAGTGCTACCAAATGTGGGGAGAAGACAGATTCCAGCAGTGAAACTGGTCGGTGGATTCAATGGGCAACACAACAGGCGGACCGAGTGGACCCAATCGCAACCACCACTCCGTCAATTCTTGACAAGAAGCCCGAGCTAGCGCGCTTACACAAACTGCTAAATCCCTGGTATGCATAAGTGCCACAGTTTTCCCGGTAGCCGTAGTCCTCTTTCAGTACGAGGGGGACCAGCTATCCACATGGCTCTAGCTGACCTCCCGGTGTCAGAGTGACGCCGGATGAGCCTTGCACCATCGCCGCAATGCCTCCACTTTACTGAATGCGAGCGGAAACGCATTCAACGAAAAACGCACTGAATCTGAGGAGACTTGAAAATTCAACGGGTGAATCGCATCGTTTCGTTGCACTTTTATGTACTCAAACAGTGACAACAGATGTCGGGTTGTGCCTTCCATGACATCGAAAGGAATTGTTTTGCTATTGTGTCCAGCGATGACCGTGCTTTCGATGGACGTGAATAGCCGGTCCAGTTTTCTATCACCTATGCGATTCCTCAATGACCCTTGTTTCGTCGCATCTTGGATTGCAGAGACAAGATCGTCCGCTAGCAGATAAATGGCCTTTTCAGATGCCGCGCCAACCATCACGGCAGAAGCGAAGTACGTTCCACGGATGTACGTGTTGAGTGCTTCCGAGATGTATTGCCGGACAACGGCGTCAGTGCTCACGTCGAATTGCCTCATGTATCCGTTGTAGTCCTCGGGTAATGGCTCAACGCTATTCGCCCATTCTTGGCCTCGCTTAGTGATCTGACACTGGCCGACTGATACGAACGCCGGTGCATTCGTTGGCGGAGGACGGAGGATGAAGCGATTTTGCTCCAGATAGTAAAATGCCTCCGTGACTGCCAACCGGATGTCAGGATGCGCGGCGTCAAAGTTGTACGTGTATCCCGTGTACCCCATGTTTAGAGGTCGTTTCTCGATACCCTTCCCAACTCCTATTCTTTCGAGAACGGCGAAAACGCCATCCGCAAATCCATCAAAGGTAAGATTACCGCGACCCCGCAGGGACTCGCGCACGTAAGGAAGAATCCAGGACAGGTCAAATTCAGTAGGCATTTTGTCAACCCCGCGCTAGAAAGAAACAATTCCAAGGTACAAGGATTGTAAACAACTATTCCCAAGGGAGTCTGACCAACTCTCCCTCAAGGTTTCGGGAGCGTATGATGTAGAGAGAGGAGGGCTTTTATGGGAACGCCGGAGAGCATTGACTGGGATGCTTTGGACGAACCGCAAGAGATCGCGCATGACTTTGAAATCGACCTCCACATGCTCGTTACGGCGAACCATGAATTTACGATTGCTGCCATAGACCGTGAAGAAGATGAGGAGTTGTCAAAAATCGATGGCGAATTCCACTTGGAAAGCCACGAAGTCATCTATTCAATAAAAGGCCAGTTGCAAAATACTTACGACGATTTTAGGAGAGCCGCCCGGCTGCTTGCGTTAGTTGGGCTGGTTACGCGGCTCCAGCATTGGATTTCAAGGTTCGCGCAACGACGGAAACTGACAAGTGTGAAGCAATCCAAGCCCCGCGAACCAAAACTGGTGACTCAGCTTAACGCTCTGAATAGGAATAGAGACCTGGGAGACGGACCTGTATCCGTGGATTTCTTTGAAAAAATAGTGACGCTGAGGGATGCCGTTATTCATGGTGACTCGCAGATGGAATGGGGAGGCCGAAAGGTTGCCGAGGAATACAGGAGTGCTCAGGGTGCAGATCTAAGCGAGGAACAACTCAAAGAGGCAATTCAAAAAGCCATCGCGCAAGTGAAATACTATGACGAAAAGATTCAGGCGCGAACCTCAGCAAAAACATCAGCGCGGGGCGATTGAGCATCTTCAAACTTGGCCATCAACTCTTGATATAATGGCGATTCCCGCGTATTGGCTGAACCCAGTTTCCACGATTACGCGGGCTTGAGCTTTCGCATCGCCAATCACACTTACGATCCAGCGTTGGTTGCGACTACCTTCGAAATACGCTCGGATGCAGCCGCGTATGTAGTTGTGCGTGCAGACTTCAAGAGAGCGAACATGCATGACTCACTTTGAATGAGCAGGGTAGCGCAAAAAGGAATTGTGTCAAGCTACTGATTTACGGGAATAGATTTGTGGCGCTGTGCTTTCCACTGTACATTTCATCCAGTTCATATCGTGTCGCAATCCGCTTGCTCGCTCCGCTGCGAATATAAATTCCCTTATCTTTTACGGCGTAAGGCTTGTCCTTACCTTCTGGAATCGTCACGACAATAATTGGTAGATTGCGAATCTGAACCTCATCAATGGAAACATCGAGCGGGGGATCGCAATAGCTCCGCAGGATTTGATTTATTGTATCTTTGGGCTTGTCCAGTCGGCACCCAAAGATCGAGCAATCGTCCGCGACTCCGATAAAGATTCTTCCGCCTCTACGATTTGCAAAAGCGGTCGCGCCAACAGCAATCTGTTCTCGTTGCGACGGAATCTCTCGCTTGAACTCGACGGCGTCCGATTCGCCCATCTGAATTACTTGTTCTATGTCCTGTTCGGGAGCTTCGATTGTCACACCTTCTGTTACATATTGGCTTCCCGCCAGAAAACTCCTACGGTCAACAAGTTCTCCATCCTGACGGCACAAAAGTACAACGAGCAGATCACGAGGAAAGTCTCGAATTTCGGCAGACGCTTTGTGATCTTTGAAGTTTAAGTCCGCAGTGATGGAGATGCCGCCATGATACCGAACAAAAAGTTTTCCGATTAGGTCTTTTTCCGAGCTTCCGGCAAGGCACTCTATTTCGACTTGGATGCTGTTGGTGCCGATGCGGATTTCCTCGATCTTGCCTCTATAATCTGGAACGAGAGCGGCAAGAAAGCCGCCATACGAGCTATTGTCGCCAAGCCGCATGCTGAAGAAACTCTCGATGGCCGCTCCACCTGATGGGAATACAGGTAAGTCAACACCGTACAAGGCTTGTTGCGGTGACTCCCCTTTGAAGTCCTGATCGATGCTGAGGTTGTATTCGTAATATGGGAAAAAGAGCGGAAAGCGGTGCCAGCCGCTATCCCAAAAGTGATGCGGAGAGCTGGGATGTAACGAAGCTTGTATTTCGATTTCTGGAGTACCGGGCAAGCACAAGTGGTCTCGCTCCACGACAGTTGAGAGAACTTCCTTGGCCTCATCAATGGAGATGGCACCTTCAACAAGCTTGAAATCTCCGTAATCCGCTTGCACGCCAATCGACCGAACTTCGGCTTTGTGCAGAGGGAGCAGGAACGAGCAGACGTTGCGCCATTTCTTTTTGTCGTATCCCTTTCCTATAGCCGAAGCGAAAAGAACGTCGCCGTACAGACCTGACCGCTTGTCCCACGTGCCGAACAATTCCTTCAGGACAAGTTTGCTGTTCTCGCGTTGGGCGTCAGAGATCATCTGATGGTCCTCCGTTCCGAGTGCTGAAACATGTTTCAAATAGGCATCAAATGAGGCCGCGAGCATCTGCATAAATCGCCAGCACAACTTCCAGAGCTTGGACAACTGGCAAAAGCTGTGCCATCGTTTTCATTTTTGCCTGTAGGCTGGGCAACCTCTGATTCTCTGGAACGCCTGTGACCAGCATCTCTGCGATCAACTCCCCTGCGACTTTGAAGTGAGTAGCGCCAATTACGGCACCGAACTCAAGAACACCCAGCCTATCGTACGACAAACCATCTACGGCACGGCTGACGGCCTCGGGTAAAACATGGCCGCCCATTGCGTTCCGTATTTCTTTCGTGAGCGATGCAGCGGCATTCAGCTTTGATGAGATTTGTCTTATTAGATTCTGCTCAGTTAGCGAGCTTCGCCGGAAGATTCGCTTGAACTCGGGGTTAGAGCGAATGGTAGTCAGCGTTCCTTGAATTTCCCAAAGCGTCCTAACCGAGCTTCGGAAAAAATACATTCGCCGCCAAGCATCGGAATGGACATCCAGCAACGCGATGGAACTCGCGTGCAAACCCCGTAGTTCGAGCATAAAATCTTCACGCAAGATACTCAGCCTGGCCATAGAAGCCGCGAGCGGATCGCCCGCAGGGAACCACCTCCCAAGTCTCACGACGCGGATATAGGTTGTTGTTCCGGGGATTCCCTTTTTTCCAGGGAGCCTTTTGTGCTTTCGGACCATCGCTTGCCCCCCATTCATCACCGTGTAGGTCAGTACCTGCGAGTAACATTTTATTGGTGTATTATCCCACGAGCTAGGAAGTGAACAAATGCGACGGACCCGAACAATGGCCTTCACCATCGCCAAGAAATCGCAATCCGCATGAATCTGAAACCGCCGACCTGCTGCGCTGGCCAAGGCAACCATCCCGCGAGAGTAAAAGTGTACATTCTCAACAACGCTCTCTGCGATTCGCCGCTGGGCGGGGAAAACGAATGCTGTGTCACGGCAGCAGCATGGGGCAAGCAGTGACGAAGACTCACATCAGTGAAAAGCTACACAATGGACTTCGGGTGATTATGTTCGTCTAGCGCGCGGTTTCTTTTCCGACACCCAAACCACCCGATTGCGATAGATCCAAAAATGACTCCCGCAATCATCGGACGATAACCAAAGCGAGGGCATCAGTGTGATCGATCGATCCTGGTGACGCCTTACCCTCCAGCGGGGCCATCTACTCCGCATCAGGTTCGCTTCAACGCGTTTGCCACACCCGCACGGGCACATCAGCACCGCCCATCGCAGTGTGCCACCGCGTTCAATCAAATAAACAGTGTCGCCCAACCGCTTCGGCACTCCATCCATCGAAGCTACAGTCATCACAGAGCTGTAGGCGCTAGTTTTGTTTTCGCGACGTGGCATTGTGTTACTCCGAGGGCCAAGTCACATCGAGCAGCGGATCGCAATCTCCTCGACCGAACTTCGACTGATCAGCACACAAACATCCGGCTTCGGAGGGCACACTATTTGTTCGGACTCTGCTTTGATCGAATAGAAACAATACCTCTGTTGAAGTCCTCTCGTCCGTCATGAAGCCGGTCAGTCGATGTAAGAGTTCGCAAACAGCCCAAGATGCGACTGCTGTTGTGAATGAAATAACGGCCGGTGCAGCCGTGTCCACTTCTGGGATGTAACCTTCACGTCGCAATCGCGTGGCCGCAGCAGGATCTGCTGCTGCAATGGATTCCGAGGCAACAGTATTTGGATCAAGCCTACGACGGCAGAACAAGCAAGCATTGCCAGGTATGAGGGTGGTGACACGCCCTTGGACAGATCTGACCAATCCATGCTCCGAATCGATTCTGACGCCCATATCAAACACAGGGATGTAATAATAGAGCGCGAGCCTCGTCAGAATCGACCGGCCCCATTGATCGTCGGTACATCCGAAAACCACGTCACAGTTTTTCAGTAGCTCGGCCGCAGAGCGAAAGGTGATGGGTTTCTCGACAGGAATCACTGATGTATCCAACCCTATTCGATTTGCAGACGCTTCGACTATCCGAACTTTCTTCTTGCCAACTTGTTCGCGGCCAGACCCATAGACACGCGTCAAATTGGAATCATCGAGCTTGTCTCCATCGAACACGTATAGAGTGCCAACGCCAAGACGAATAAGCTGCTCTGCGACAGCGGACCCCGTTCCTCCTGCCCCCACCACTCCGATCTTGAGGTTAGACAGAACCCCCTGCACACCGCCACCGAAGGCACGAACCTGACGATCATACCGTTCGTCAGGCCGTGCTTCTCCAGAGTTGAAAAATTGAAATCGCGCACCGATCACGCGGATCGAATCCAAAGCGATGTGGCTCCCATCAGCCAGCCAGACCCGGCCTTTGATGGAACCGGGTGAGGCCATAACGAGACTTGCATGCGGCCCCTTTCGATCGATTCTTGTATAGGCTGTTGCGAAGAGTTTTTTTTCTTCTAAGTCATCTTGGCGAGAGAACTCTGTAAGGCCACCGGGGTGCGAGTGAACAAATACGAACGCACTCTTTCGCGTTTGGGCAATCTTCATAGCCCGCATAAATGATGTTGATTTGATCGACATATGGGCGGCAGATGATTCGAGGGTCTCATGTGTTTCGACTGTGATTACTTCCCTAACCAAAAGTCGGGTTTCATCCGATGATGTGGAAGTTCTGCAGATAAGATAGGCAGCGCGTTCCCTCAAAACCGACGGTGGGAACAAATGCGCCTTCAAGATCTCAAAATCGTCAGAGCGAAATGTGATTGAATAGCGCATTCACCTGCCCTTTGCGAGCTCGCTGACAACAGCACGCAATTTGGTCTGAATATTGTCGATTCCCGCGCGCCAGGTGTTCGTGTGCCTAGACCAGCGCTGCCATGACTGGTTCAGGTATACCTCAACAGCCTCGGTAGCGACGGGTACTCCCCCACCGACGAGGCGCACATTGGGTGAGGTCCAAAACATGTCGGGATTTGCATTTGGGTACCCTGCGGGCAGTTTCAAGAGCAAAGTGCAAGATCGTGGCGAATAGGCTTCCGGGAGGATGAAATCGCGAATCGTGACAAAGACGTCGCCGGCTTGCTGCACGTCATAAACGTAGCCCTTCTCATCGAGGAACTCTCGATCCGATTCAGGGAGCAATTGCGTTTGGCCGTTACCACTCATTGCCGGGATTCAGGGTTGACTGTGCGCTATAAAACTTGTCGCCATTGTGTAGTTCAACGCTGACACCACTATTGGGTATGAGTTCGTCGTCTCCCGAGCCGTGTGTCTCCCGGAATAAATCGTAACCGGGCGCAATTTGCCCTAATGCATACAGTGCCTGTCCCGTAGTAGGACTAGGTGACGTGTACTCTTTTTTGTCAATCGAGATGTGGACTTCATGGATTTGTGTCATAACGGTTCCTTTCCTGCAGCTAACTCGACGTGTAGGTGTTCGGGGTCAAGTTCCCAGCGAACTTTTCTTGGTTCATCAACAATTTCGGGAAACTTTTTAACTACGTTCTCGCTGCCCTCTCGCAACCCTTCTCCCAAGATCACTGCGATGGTTCGAATGAGCAAATCGCTCTTGGATCCGACTGCCTCGCGGTCGTTCTCCCATCGGGACAAAACGGCCTTATCGCTGTGCAGGTGGCGTGCAAACGTGTCCCCACTCATTCCGAGATACTTGCGCAGAAACCGAATCTCTTCTCCTGTTAGCGCGAATGGCTTATCAACTATGGCTCTCGCCAACGTCCGGATTATGTCTTTCGGTTTGGAGATGATGGGGTCTGAGTTACCGCACTGATCACACTTGATGATCTCAATGTTTTTCAGCACTAAGTTGCTTAGACCGCTCTCACTGAACAGATAATTACCTGTGATTTGGGTAGCCTCGGCATCGCAATTCGAACACCGATGCTTCACTCTCCCGATTCTTGCGTTTCTGGATTGCACCATTTGCTCCCTTCCGCCTCGGTTTCGCTTGCCTTATTGCTGAGTGAAAATTGTAATCAGCAATGCAAGGTCATCCGTTTTAAAACTGAAAACGATCCTAATGAGCAGTCCGTCCGGGCTGGTGCCCTCAATCGTGTATTGCCATTCTCCGTGCTTCGGGTCAATTTCCGGTTCGTTGTAAATGTGGCCGTGCTGCCCTATGTGGAGAACATCCTGTATCGTCACGTCCTTCTCTACAGTTAGAGCAGCTAACCTTTCACGGAAGTGCTTACTCTGGATAAAGTCGCCCTGCGCAAAGCACTCCTTGATCAGTCCGCGGGCCATCGCTTGGGATCGTCTTTCAGTCGAGCACATAAGCTGGAGTTGAGTTTACGTCATCTATTGATGGAATGTCAACAAATGATTCCACCATTCATTTTCGCGAGTCCAACCGGACCTGCGGCTTGTAATGTTGCGAAACCTGGAAGAATCGGCGGGGCAAAGACTATGGCCCTCAGCCGTTTCGCGACCGAGGGCCTTTGTGGTCTGACTTCTATGACTTCGCCTTGAGCGCCTCTTGGAAGTGTTTGGCATCGACACCAGCCTTCGCGCGTTGCGCCCAGGTCATCTTTGGCCCTTTCGGTCCGTACACCTCGATAAATTGGGGTTTGGTCGGGGGTCCGGCGAGGGCGAACAGGCGCGTCCCCTCAGCGATATTGGCACGAGTCGCTGTGGACCTCACCGCTTGGGTTTTCTTCGGTTTCGCGAGTTTCTTTGAGTCGTAGCTTTCTTCTTGATCTTCATGTTAGCGTCCCTCCTAGGACTGGGCGCTACCATAGGTGGCAGTCACCAAGAAGTAAACCATACCGAGGTGCTACTTTTGGGGTACCTCAGTTCAAGTCTCAACCAAAAGTTGGTGAGACGGTCGCGCCTCAAGTCGGGTTGAAGAGTTGAAGGCTCGGTATCGATAGGGGTACTCAGAATGATCGTCCTCAAATTTGTTGCGCACAGTCACCGCGTCTTAAGGATAGCGAGGCGATATGGATGGCTTCCGGGAGCACGCTACACAAACCTACGCGATGTTCGGAAATGTGACAGAGTTGGATTTCTCGACATCGAGTGGAAGAACTATTCGTTCGAGCGGCACCTCGAAGCTGCCAAAGCAACAAGACCAGTAATCACAGTAGCACTCGACGTTGCTGACCCACGACAACTGACTAGGATTCTCGATCAGGCCTCGGAACTGAGCCTCTATTGTGACCGGGTTATCATTGTGCCCAAACATCCCAGTTTGAAGAACAAGCTCGATAGTCACATTCCAAAAAGATTTATCCTTGGGTACAGCGTTCCAACGAGTTATGGTGGCACCGCAATACCACCTAGATTCTTCAAGCGTTCTGTCCATCTGCTCGGAGGGCGTCCCGATATCCAACGGAGGCTGGCTGAAATCATGCCCGTGGTGAGTATAGACTGTAATCGGTTCACCCTCGATGCTGCGTTCGGGGATTACTTTGATGGTGAAATATTCCGACCACATCCAGTAGGCGGGTACGAAAGGTGCATTCGAGAGTCGATCAGGAACATCAACAGTCTTTGGAAGAGTTACGAAGGTCATGGAAGACTATAGAAAAGAATTTCTGCTAAAAATGTACGACCAGATGTTCAACGATATCGACACGCATATCCTAGTCGTTTGGCAGTCGGTTGGCGTCGTGGTTGGTGCCTTTGCGGTCTTTGCGCTAGTGGAAAAAAACATTATCCCAATAGACTTTGCTTGTTCGCTGATGATAATGCTTTCCGCTTGGCTGATCGCGCATCTATACGATGCGTCATACTGGTATAACCGGAATTTGGTCATTATTGCGAACATCGAACGCCAATTCTTGGGCGTCGCTGACCTAAAAGACATCCACTATTACTTTGGAAAGCATCGCGCTAAATCCGCGATGTTGACCCATCTTAAGATCCAGTATTGGCTGGGCATAGGAATTGCGCTGCTCTTCGCCTTTTATCACTTCGCCACTCGAGTTTTGCCGGGTATTCATCAACCAGTTCGGAACTTTGAATTTCCCCGATCCCTGCCATATCTTTTCATCCTTTTGTCCTTCGTATTGTTATGGCTGCTACGAAATAACCGAATCGAGAGCTATGAAGAGTTCCTGCGCAACTCACCCGGTATCACAGTCAAAACAACAGGCATCACCTACGGTGTCGGGCATCCCGCGGAGCCATCGGAGGACGAACAAGAACCCGAGTCTCACGTCTAATCAGGCATCGCGACTGCATTCGACTTAACAGCACTGGCAAACGGCTTTTACAATCTGCAATCAAATCGTCAGGTCAATCGCCAACGATAGAAATGGCCGACTCTGCCCTTGTGCGAGTCCCGAAGTATCGTGTGCAAACACCGCGCCAGAGAATCGGAGCGCCGTGTACCCGCCGTGTACCTCACTTCGGCGTTTTTGCAGTTTTTCTCCATTTTGTCGTTTCGTAGAATCAATAAGTTACGTAGTATCAATTCCCCCGAGGGGTTCGACTCCCACCCCGGGCACCAGTTTTTCCTTTATTTTCAATCAGTTGAGGACTTGCGCGTCGCCGCGTAACTGCTGCGTAACTTTTGCTTCAAGAAGAATGATGGGGTCGCGGCCCCAAGCACGCTCTAGATCTGCCTCCAACTGCTCCTGTCGCGACCGCACCCAAGGGTTGTAGTGCTTCTCTGTAACCTTGACGCTCTGATGTCCGAGAAGGATCGAAAGTCGTTCAATGCGAACTCCTGCGAGGAGCAATTCGACGGCCTCACTTGGTTTGTAATTTACCGCCCAGCCTCCGCGCGACCCTCGTTTCAGTACCACGACATACCAGACTTTTTAAGGCCCCGCGCCCTAGGATTTTCTTGGACACCGAATTGTGATGAAAATGGACATCGTCAAAGTCACCGTGGTCGAGTGATGCACCCTACTCTTTGGGGTCCTGTAGGTCTTCGCTCGGTGAGCAAAGCGAGTTTAACTGTCGAAAAATCCCTATTACACTCATTGACCCCTGGCCCATCAGTGGGAGCGTCACAGTGCATTGCTCCAGGCCGCGTAACGTTTGCGTTGCGAGTAAATATCCGGATCGGGTTGATCCCCCCGCTTTCCGAGATGTCTGTTACCTTTTGTGTATGAAAACGGCGTTGCACGGACGGATCGTATTTGGCGCGGCGGCGGTGTTGTTCGGCGTCATCGCGCTTATGTGGCACGACGCTGATACCTGGCAAAACTTGCAACATATCTGGAGCCTGCCTTTCGGTACCATAATTGGCGGGTGTCTCATGACCGCTCAAATTGTGGGTGGGATTGGGATACAGTACCCGCGCACCGCGCACTTGGCTTCGGTCGTACTTTGCGTTGTCTATTTGTGTTTCTTGCTGGCTTGTATCCCTGACATCATTGCCGCATCGAACATCTATGAGCGATACGGTGGGAGCTTCTTCCTGTTCTTTTCCTTACTCTGCGGCGCGATTGCGCTGTACGCTGCGACTGAGGCAAATGCAGCAAGGGCGGTAGTGTCCGGCCGACTGGCACGCCTTGGACTCGGCGTGTGTGCGATTTCCTTTACGCTGGGTCAGATACTCTTACCTCGTGAAACAGCTAGCCTGGTTCCAAAGTGGATTCCGCCGAACCAGATGTTTTGGGCGATCCTCACGACGATCGCGTTTGCACTCGCGGCCATTGCCATTCTCATGAATCGCCAGGCTCGGCTTGCGATGCGCCTGATGACGCTCATGCTGGCACTCTTTGGCGTAATGGTTTGGGTGCCGCACCTGATCGCTCACCCGAAGGCGCATTTCAACTGGTCCGAATGCGTCCTGACTTTCCTTGTTACAGGGGCTGCCTGGGTGGTGGCTGATTTAAAGTCTTTTTGATTTAGGCTGTGTTTGCGCGCCGCTTCACCGGACAAACGGGATGACACTGTGTCCGTGACAGTGGCGGATTAACGTCTAGAAATCTTGCGGCAGGGTCTATCCGATTTTTTCGACCTACTGAATACGTCCGACAAGCGAGAGGAACTAAGCAGCATTATTGAAGCCGCGCGACGGGGAGAAGTTCCCCTACGCTAACCCATGGACGCAGTTGACGTAACATCGCCATTACACTCATCGAACGGGGCTAGTTGTCCGCAACACGGAAGCGTCCAGAAAACGTGGTTCGAGGAGACCACTGGCGATTTCCTCGAATCGGACTTCTGGCTCGTTTCGCCAGATTCATATCCACGAGTAGCAAGTTTGCCTCTGAACTTGTAAAGATGGTTTTGCGAATTACTTCTCGCATGCGATATACCGGCGCGGTTCGCTCTCGCGCAACTCCCGGCAGGTTGCTTCCAACCGCTAACGAGGTTTCACTTGATAGCCGGCACCTCGCAGGGGACGGCCCGGGCGCTCATCGGTAATCGCTCCGTCCCACACCACGGGACGTCCATTCACAAACACATACCTCACGCCCACGGAGTAATGCATGGGGTCACTGAAAGTGGCGGCGTCGCGAATGGTCTTGGGATCGAACACCGCAATGTCCGCAAACGCTCCCGGACGAAGAATGCCGCGATCCAGCAATCCTACGCGGCTCGCCGCCAGCGAAGTCATCTTGCGCACCGCCTCTTCCAGACTCATTGTGTGTTGCTCACGAGAATAAATTCCGAGGACGCGCGGGAACGTTCCGAACGCGCGCGGATGCGCTTTGGTTTTGCTCAGAGGACCGTCTTCCGCCTGAGCCTCGGAGTCCGAACCATACGTTACGATCGGGTTCGAAACCGCCGTGCGCACGTCTCCTTCATCCATGATGGAAATGACCTGCCCGGTGTGGCCGTGATCCGCGGTTACGATTTCCATTGCCACGTCTTTGGGATCCTTGTTCCACTGGCGGCCAATTTCTTGCAGCGTCATGCCTTCATACTTTGCGAGTTCGGGATTCATCAAGCCAACCAGCATGATGCCGGAGCCGTCTCCACCCGAACCGAGCCATTCGTTTTCCCAAGTAGTGCTGGGCTGATCCATTTCTTTCTTGATACGCTCCCGTTGAGTCGGGTCCTTGAAGCGGGTAATCATCTGTTCGATTCCGCCTTCGGACACCCACGGAGGGAAAGAAGAAACCAGTCCGTTGCTGGCGCGCGTGTAGGGATAAACGCTGGCCGCCACGTCGATGCCTTGTGCGCGAGCATCGTCAATGCGGCGAAGCACCTCTGGCATCTTTCCAAAATTCTCGTGGTACGCGGTCTTAAGGTGCCAGATCGTCGTAGAAATGTTGGCGCGCCGGGCAATCGCAAAGACCTCGTCGAGGGAGCTGAAGATGGCGTCCGTTTCCGATCGCTGATGAGTGAAATAGACGCCCCCATACTGTCGGGCCACTTTGGCCAGCTCCACAATCTCATCCGTTGAGGCAAAAGTGTCCGGAACGTACTCGAGCGCTGTGCTGATTCCCATAGCACCGTCCTGCATCGCTTGGGCGACGAGCTGACGCATCTGCTCCAGTTCTGCCGGTGACGCGGGCCGATTGACTGTTCCCATCACATAATTGCGGACGCCGCCCGCGCCCACGAAGGTGCCCAGATTGATGGCGGGTTTTGTCCGTTCAAAATGTTTGAAGTATGCGTCGAGCGTCGACCAATCCACTGTCACGCCATATTTCTTCGCGACTTCTTCGTTCTCCTTTTTCATGCGGTCGTTGATGGGAGCGATCGAACTGCCTTCGCCAGTGATTTCGGTGGTCACACCCTGCGTGATTTTGCTCGCCACGCGATTGTCGACCAGTACATTGAATTCCGACTGGCCCTGCACATCGATAAATCCTGGCGACACGACGAGACCTTTTGCGTCCAGGCGTTTTCGAGCCGTCGCTTTGCTCAGGTCGCCGACGGCGACTATGCGATCACCCGCAATGGCAATGTCCCCTGCGACCCACGGGGCCCCGGTGCCGTCGACGATGTGCGCTCCGGAGATGATGAAGTCATAGTCCGGACGCTGCGCCGCGGCAAAGCTGGGAAGAAGCAGGAAAATCAAGCCAACGCAACGAGCGCAATGCTGGAATCTGCCGTTCATGGTGCACCCCGATCAAGTTGAAATGAGCATCGCGAACCGTTTCCGCGTAGCCCGCGCTATGGGTTCAGTGGAGGTATAGTCGCATTATCGCCTGCCGATCACTAGCCCGAGACGGGGTTCGCGGAGATCAGTGATGTCCGCGAACGGGACTCAGGAGTTGACCAGACTTTCCAATCTTTCTTATGCAATTCAGATAGCTATTGCAGCTTGGCGTACTCAGACTTTGCAGCGATGAGGATAGGAATATCCGGGTCGGCATCCTTCCAGAGCGCGAGGAATCCTGATAGGCCGCCTTGGCCTTTGCGGTGTCGCTTTGTATTGCATAGGCACGAGCCAGTCCCAGTCGGGCCAGTGCGCTCAACCTATAAACGCGGTGGAAGCGGCGGCAGCAGTGGCGTCCTCCGCGGTGAGGATCATTAAGTACCACCCGAGTGCGACCAGCAAGGGGAGTTCTGCAATTGCAGCGCTGGACGGATCGATTTCCAGCCGTGCGGAAGCCTTGAAAAAACCCTCGTGATGGCCGAATCGTACCAAGGCGCGATCGTCCCCGCCCACAAAAGCGTATTGTGATCCCCAGAAGTTGGTACATCGCCAACGGAGCTGAAGACCATCTCTGAAATCTAGAGTGCCGCCACTGCCCCAGTGTGGACGGAATATGGCAAGATCGGCTACCGAATTTGGGGCACGAACGGTAACGCGCGGCGCCAGGAATCCTTCTCGCTTGAAGGTCCATTTCTCAGCTGCAACTTCTGCGGAAGCGAGGGAACCACAGGGTTTCTCAAAACGTAACTGACCAATGAGAGCATCGCCACTTCTCAATTCAAAAGTTCGAGACATTGCTTTGGGCTGGGTCCAAACAAGCGGGGCTGCGGAAGCAAAGACGGTTGTGCTGTTCATCGGGCACCTCCAAGCAAGATTAGAACAAAGTCTGTCAAGAAATTGTGACTAAGCGAGATTGGGGATATGTAGCACCCTGGTTTGGACTGTTTCTCCAGTTCACTAGGGCAGACGCCGGACTTTATCGCCTCCGCCACCCGAGCATGGTCGCGGTAGGGACGATCATCTTATCGAGTAGCGCGCCGTAAGGGAAAGTGGTTTAATTCCGATTCATTCAAGGTGACGGAGCGCAAAAGCCGGTAACGGAATGAAGAAATACAAATTCAAGGCCAAGATTGAAGCAGGCGATGGCGGAGGGGCTTATGTGCTTTTTCCGTATGATACAGGGAAAGAATTCGCCACCAAAGGGAAGGTGCCTGTAAAGGCGACGTTCAATGGTCTACCTTATACGGGTTCACTTATCAAGTACGGCCATTCCCTTCACTCGCTAGGGATGCCTAAAGCCATACGCGAACAAACCGGGAAAGGCCTGGGCGATACTATTGAAGTCGTTCTTTGGAAGGATGAAGAGGTGAGAACCGTCGAAGTGCCTGCGAAATTTAAAAAGTTGATGAAGAAAGAGGGCCTGCTTCCAGTCTTCAAGGAACTGAGTTACACCTACCGCAAGGAATACTGCCGCTGGATTACGGAAGCCAAGAAGGAAGAAACGCGATTGAAGAGATTAGAGAAAGCCATTGAGATGCTCAAGAAGGGAGTAAGCACCCCTGGGTAGTCGTTTGTTTCCTATCATCACTGACGGCACTGACGGCGTAAAACGGACCTTACTCCGCTCCGCGTAACCGCCGCGTAACCGAATGGGTGCATTTTGGCGTTTTTAGCCGATCCTTCGCAGTTGGGCACCTCTGAGCCGGTTAAGTGCTTTTGAATCAGTTTCGGTTATCAAAAGGTCTCCACCACAAACAGCCCTTACCGGGAGGTTTGCACCTCGATTTCGTTGCTCTCTTTTTGCGCCACAAGGCGGGGTGGCGGCTGGTTCGGCAGCTCCAGTCTCAGCTTTTCTATGAGCAGCTTGGTGTCTGGAGAAGGTTGTGTATAGCGAGGCAGAATCAACCAACGTTGATAGACCGTAGGAATCCACACATCGATCATTTTGATTTCGGCCAACTTCTCCAGCACTGCTGTAGGTGTCAACCCTGGGGCGTGCAACAACAGGCGATGTTTCAATGTCACTTGCAAGCAGTAAGCGAGGAAGGCGATCAGAATGTGAGCGTCGGCGCGATGCTCCAGTTGATGGTAGATGGGGCGTATGCCGAGTTCACTCTTGAGAGATCGGAAGACCGATTCGATCTGGGTCAACTGCACGTAGCCCGTCCATAGCACGCGGGGATCTCCGGCCGTAAGGGGCCTAGCAATATCGAGACTCGTTCAATGGGCACACCGGCGAGAAGCAATTCGACAGCGAATGTGTCGCGGCAGAGACTATTGCCGAGTGACTAAAGACCTGTCGTGTTTGAGCCCAAATGACCGGTCAAAGCGCGGACGCGGCTCGCGAACCACTCGGCATAGTTTTCTTGACTCTACAGGTTGTTGAGGAAACCAAGGAGCTTGTCCCCGGATCGGTAGCGCATGAATTTGCCCTTCAACGGTATGGTCTTGCTGAGCGCCTTCTCCTTCATCGCCAACGTCGCTTCCAAGTAAATCTGGGTCGTATCCAACGATTCGTGGCCGAGCCACAGGGCGATCACAGAGCGGTCCACGCCCTGTTCGAGAAGGTCCATGGCCGCGGTGTGCCTCAAGCAGTGAACCGTCACGCGTTTGTCCTTCAATGACGGACAGACCTTGGCGGCGGCCTTGACATGGCGGACCATCAGATAATGTATGCCGTCGGGGCTGAGACGCGTGCCACGGGCATTGGGAAATGCTACCTGCCCGTCGCCGCGCGGTGGTTCGCTGAGCCAGGCTTTCAGTACGGCGACGGTGTGCTTGGCCAAAGGGACACAGCGTTCCTTGCGACCCTTTCCAATCACGCGAACTTAGGTGTTATCAATGCGGCCTAGGGGGTTCGAATCGCACCCGTCTACCAAATTCTTCAGCCAAGACGAAGATGCTCAACAGCCGAAGAAAGTAGCGTCGTACGACCAAATCGGACTTGGAGCGACGCGCAAAGAACGCAAAATCCGGGCAGGTTATTGAACCGAAGCGCGGACAACCGTGATTGACTTGAGCATTCTGACCCAGCGCGCAGGTCGTTTTTCGTGGGGAGCCACCAGCCGAAATGGACCTTGTTTGGCAGCAAGAGGAGCCCCGTCCATGGTGTCCGCGACGATCACCTCGGAATCGACGATACCTAAGTCAAGCTCTGCCAAGGAAAAGACCACGCGGTAGCCATCCTCAGCCTCGGCCACGACGTACGTGGTCATTGCGGGACCCCGCATCTTTTCACCTTGAGGAACCCCCGCTTTCCGGAGAAGTTCTTCGAGTAGCACACCCTCATACACTTCCGTTTTCTTTTCGTGCGGATTCACAACGGAAAGGGTCTTCCGCGGCATCTTCTTCAGATCACTCGCAGTCAAGACGAGGGGCGTCGTAACAGCGCCACTGATGCGGAGTTCTGCGCTGCTTGCGGCTGTCTGCGCACGCGGCTCCGGCACCAAGGAAAGAGGCCCTACGGCAAGAGTCGAGAGTAGGATAACGAACGCGCGGATGTGACGATGCAACATTAAGGCTTATCCCGGCGTTCCTATTCGTACCTTAACGCCACTATAGGATCAACACGCATCGCCCGTCGGGCCGGCACATAACAAGCCAGCAGCGAGACGATCGCAAGCAGGACGGATACGCCTGCGAAGGTTTCGAAATCGGTCGCGCTGATTCCATAGAGCAGGCTGGACATCAGGCGCGCAAGCCCAAACGCCCCGACAATGCCGATAGCAATTCCGAAGCCCGCGAGTTTCAAGCCTTGGCCGACGACCAGCCGGAAGACGTCGCGCCGCGGCGCTCCGAGCGCCATGCGGATGCCAATTTCATGAGTGCGCTGCGCCACCGAATACGAAATTACTCCGTAAATTCCAATGGCCCCGAGAACCAACGCCAGACTGCTAAACAGGCCGAGCAGCACTAGAGTCATTCGCCGCGTCGCGACAGAATCGCTCACTAGTTCTTTCATCGTCACAATCGCTCGAATGGGTTCATCTTTGTCAATCGACTGAACCGCCTCGCGAATCGCCGAGGTCAGCGCCGCAGCATCTGCTCCCGATTTTACGACCAAGGCCATGCCGCTCGTGGGATTCTGTCGAAGCGGTACGTACACTTCGAGCCGAGCTGGATTCGCTAGCCCGTAGAGTCTCGTGTCGCCGACAACACCGACGATCGTGTACCACTTGGGTGGATTCGTCGCTGACGGATGGCCAAACATAAAGCGCTTGCCAACAGGATCCTCGTTTGGGAAAAAACGCTGCGCCAGCGTCGCGTTGATCATCCCCGCGAGCGGCGCTTTTTCGCTGTCGGCATCGCCAAAGGTTCGGCCGCGCAGCAGCGGGATACCAAGAGTCTCCACGTACCCCGAACCGACAATGTGAACATCTGGATGGGGATAATTTCCCGGAGCCGGCTGAGCCATTTCCTCGATCGTAACATCCGAGCGGCTGTGGCTGTCTGTTAGCGGAACCACGGTTCCCACCGCCGCGCTCTCAACTCCCGGCAGCACACGCACTCGATCGAGCAATTGTTGCCAAAAATTCAGCACCGCTGGATCTTTCGAGTATTGCAGAGTCCGCAAATCCATTTCCATTTTCAGCACGCGGTCGGGCCGAAACCCAGGATCAACTTCCCGTAAACGATATAGGCTTTTCATCATCAACCCCGCGCCGATCAGAAGAACCAGCGCGAGCGAGGTTTCCGCAATCGCCAGCGCGGCGCGAAGCCGGTTTTGCGACGCGCTCGCGCTCGATGTGCGTCCGCCTTCTTTCAATTCCGATTGGACATTTGGCTTGGTGGAATGCAAGGCAGGAGCTAGGCCGAAAATGAAGGCGGCCAGGACGGCCACGCCTCCGACAAACACGAGGACCGCACCATTTAGATTCACCGTAGCGCCAGACAACATGTCCGTGGAAATCAGCTGGGCCATGCCACGAATCCCGCCCACCGCCAACGTCACGCCCACAACTCCGCCGAAGCAGGCCAAAAGGAAACTCTCGGTCAGCATTTGGCGGATGATGCGGCCGCGGCTTGCGCCAAAGGCAATGCGCAGTGCAACTTCCTTGGCGCGGCTGGCTCCGCGCACGAGGAACAAGTTCGCTACATTCGCGCACGCGATCAGCAGCACAAACAATACCGCACCAAAAAGCACAAGAATCGCCGTCTTCATATCGCCGACGAATGCTTCGCGAATCGGCTGGAGCGCCACGCTGAATTGATCATTGCTTGCCGGATATTCTTTCGCGAGCCGCGCTGCGATGCCTTCCATTTCCGCGCGGGCTTGCGTGATTGCGACGCCCGGCGCTAGCCTCCCAATCACAACCATGTCGCCGCGAGCGCCTCGCTCCTTGACCTCTTCCGGATTGTTGGTAATCCATGCGCCGATCGGCAACACCACGTCGGTGGTGTCGACTGAACGGTAGTTCGAGGGCAGCACGCCAACGATCGTGAAGCTGCGACCATCGAGCGTAATTGCTTTACCGACAGCGTTCGGATCGCCGCCGAGATGTGATTGCCACAAGGCATAATTCAGCAATACCACTGGCGCCGAGCCAGCTTTCTCTTCCGATGCATCAAAATCTCGGCCCAGGAGCGGGCGGACACCCATCATGGAAAGAAAATTCGGCGAGACCGCGTCCCCGCTGATGCTTTCCGGCTGAGTTATGCCAGCAAGATTGAAATCGAGGGAGTGGACGGCGGCCATCTGCGAGAATGTGTGGCTCGTGGCGCGCCAATCAAGAAAATTCTGATACGAAACAGAGACGTTCCCAACCTTTGGCGTGGCCTCGTTCAGCACAACCAAACGCGACGGCTCTTTGTACGGCAGCGGACGCAGGAGAACGGCGTAGACCACGGAGAAGACTGCGGCGTTGGCGCCAATACCGAGTGCGAGCGTGAGGACTGCAACGGCTGTGAAACCAGGGTTTTTTCGCAGCAAGCGTAGGCCGAAGCGGAGGTCCTCGAGCAGCTGCTCGAGCCAAATGAGACTCCAAACGTCCCGCGTCTCCTCCTTGACCTGCGTCACGTTGCCGAATTTGCGCATGGCCGCATAGTGGGCTTCTTCTGGCGACATGCCGCGCTCGATGTTGTCCTGCGTTTCCCGTTCGAGGTGGTCGCGGATATCCTCGTCGAGCGCTTCCATCATGCGCTTGCGTCTCATGATTCGCCCTCCTGCTTCGTCGGCCTCAGAATCCGCGCGATCGCTCCGGCCAGCTTGTCCCATTTGCGGGTCTCCAGCATAAGTTGGCGTTTGCCCTTGGGCGTCAAGCGGTAGAATTTGGCTCGCCTGTTGTTCTCCGAAGTTCCCTCTTGGACCGAAATCCATTCCCGCTTGATGAGCCGGTGCAACGCCGGATACAAAGATCCTTGCTCGACCTGCAAGACCTCGTCGGAATTGAACTCGATCGTCTTGGCGATAGCGTGGCCGTGCACCGGCCCCAGTAGCAGCGTGCGGAGAATCAGCAGGTCCAGGGTGCCCTGTAGCAGTTCGATGCGTTCGCGTTCTTCTTTAGTAGACATTCTAGGCGAAGCTACACGGCTTCCAGTAGAATGTCAAGGTGAACAGGTCGACTTGCGGGGTTCGGGATTGCGCGGGTGCTGCAGCCGCACCCTGCGGCTAAGAGCGATTCCCTTTTACTATTCTTTGTGCGTGTTTCTGCCCCGGTCGGAACCGAGGCGCGCCAGGGAAGCGGCGTGGTTCAGAGCGTCTGAAATCTTTCTTTGACTTCGCGGACAAATTCCAGAAACTTAGAGGAGTTGGTGATGCCGGGATGCCAGCACAGGTCGCGCTCGATCAGATCGTAGGTCTCCTGAATGCGTGCACCCGGAACAATATTCCCTCCAGCATCGCGATCGCGCCCCATTAACCACAAATGGTCCGCCACCGTAGCCGCAGCGGTCACGTCGTGAGTCACAACGATGATGGTGTTCAGCTCATCCAGGCAGGCAATCTCGTTGATTAACTCGCAGACCTTGCCTTCCATGACCAGGTCGAGGCCGGAGAATGGCTCGTCCATCAGTAGAAAATGCTCGCTGCATAGAAGCTGCTGGGCGATGGCGATTCTCTGGCGCTGGCCGCCGGAAATCTGCGCAGGGTAAAGCTGCGAGCAGTCGAGCATGTCCAGGCGCTTCAGGTACTTCAATGTTTTTTCATGGGCGGTGTCGTTATTTTTTTCGATCTGCTTCGCGGCCAGGATCAAATTGCTGAAAATCGTGCGATTTTCGAACAGTGGATAATTTTGCGCGACTACGCCAACCATTCCGGCTTTGACGGGAGTGAGCGTGGAATTGACCAACACCTGTCCCGCAGTGGGCTGATTTAGTCCTGCGATGATTCTAAAGAGCTGGGTCTTGCCGATGCCCGAGGGGCCGAGAAAGCCGACGACTTGGCCCTGAGTACAGTCGGCACGCACGATGTCGCGAATCTCCGCGTTGACGTCGCGAAGAATGACCTTGTCGTCGTAAGACAGGCTGACGTGGTCAACCTTGAGAAGCGTGTCGGTATATTTACATCGTTCGGGCAAGCGTTATCCCCACAAATCCTGAAACCACTACCTCTTTTCCAATTGCAAGTCCGCGTAGGGAAAGAGGAATTTCTTGGCCAAGCCCAGCGCATAGTCTTGAAACAAGCCGATGAGCAGGATGGCGATTTGAATGGCGAAGACGGCTTCGAGGCGAAAATGTTTGTTCTGATTGAGAAGTAACGCGCCGATGCCGCCCTCCGAGCGCGAGATGCCTTCGACCATTGTGAGCATCATCCATCCCATTGCGGCGTTTTGGCGCATGGCATCGAAAGCCGCGTCGGCCCGGCCGAGTACGATCACTTCCCAAACGACCCGCCACTCGCCCATACGCAGGGTGCGGGCCAGATCAAACTTTTCCTTCGGCACCTGCGCCACCACGTCGATCATGCTGGTGACAAAGAAGACGGCGACTCCGAAGACGAGCAGGCTTACTTTCAAGCGGTGCCCACTGGCGAAAATGATGGTGAAGAAAAAGGTGAGTCCCACCATGCCGAGAAACCTGCCCTTGGAAACTGCGTGGGCGATGGGTTGGAAGACCGGGACAACGGTCAAATAGGCAAGCCCCAGTGAAATCACCGTCGCCCAGGCCATGGCTTGCACGTTCAAGAGGAAGCTGACAATCAGCTCCTGGCCCAAGCCCTCATTGTTCCAAAGGTCAACAAAGGCGCGCCAAACATCCAGTGGCTTCGGCAGGAATACATAGGTCGATGTCGCCCACACCAGCAGCAATACCGCAATCTGGAAGACGATGATGAACCGGAGCGCCGCTTTCGAAATCACCCGGTTCGGAGAAAACGCACCGAGTACGTCGTGCAGGAAGCTGACCCGTCGGCCGACTGCGGACGCACTTGCAGCAATACTCCCGGCCGCCGGCTTCATGGTGGTCACCGAGGGTTTCCTATTCCTTGCCCGACAGAATGATTTCTACGCGTCGGTTCTTTGCTCGGCCTTCGGCTGTAGCGTTCGATGCCAGTGGCTTGGAGTCGCCATAGGCATGAATGCGGAAACGGCTGTCGGGGAAGTTCGCGGGAGCTTTTCTCTGTAGCCAATCACGGACGGCCTGGGCACGCCTCTCGGCCAAGTCCATGTTCCCATCGCGAGTGCCGGTATTGTCGGTGTGCCCGTTCAAGGTGACGAACAAAGCGCCGGCAATCGCCAAGTCGTCTTTGATCTCGTACATCTTGCGTTCACCGTCAGACGTGAAGGAAGCTTTGCCGGTGTCGAATTCGATGCTCCAGTCGCGCTTCGAAACGACGGTGCCAGTGTCCCCGCTTGAACTGAAGCTGGCGACGTCGGCTTCGGCGCCAGTCTGCGAGAGCATCGAAGAGGCGCCGAGAACATAGGAAGTGTCGAGAATCTCTTTCACGTCGGGAATTTTGTTGGCATCCTTGAAGAGTGCGGGGTATTGCTGCGTGGCGATATTTCCGAACACCGTGTAGGTGGAGCGAAAGTTGTTGTTGGCACCGGGCTGCAAACCAAACAAAAGCAGATTGTCGTTCAGATTGTTGACCGCAGAGCCACCGAGGTCCACCATGTTTCCGGTTTTGTCCTGCTCGCGAGTTCCCTGGTAGTACTTCAGCCAATACTCGCCGTTCTGCTCGTTGTATACCTTTGCGCTGATCGCTGCTGCGCGCTTCAGAGCTTCCGGATAAGCCTTCAATTGATCCGCAGCTTCGAAACTCGCCGCCAGCATTCCTTGAACTTCGTTGCGATGGTCTTGATTAAACTTCTTGATGCCAATAATGACATCGGGCATCTGCGAGCGGTACTGCTTCGAAGAGACGATGGAGACAAGCCCGCCACGTCCGTGGGCCACGTTTACGTCGCCCGGCGTCCAAGTGACGACGCCGTTGACACAGACGTTTTTTGATTCT
>Ga0307475_10000131_pt1 | contig 42667 bp, 43 predicted proteins | sample atmos_gasesECM1C_FD_203317 | JGI IMG/M metagenome (GOLD analysis project Ga0307475, IMG submission 203317) | Hardwood forest soil microbial communities from Morgan-Monroe State Forest, Indiana, United States - atmos_gasesECM1C_515 | ecosystem: Environmental > Terrestrial > Soil > Temperate... | reverse complement strand
GCTTGCCGTTCAGGTCGACCTGAAAGAGAGTGTTGTGGCCGCTTTCGGAACGCAGAATGGCGTTGACCTGCTTGGCGTTCACGGAGAGCGTGATGGCCTGGCCCTTTCCGCCGTAGAGGACGGCGGGTACTCGGCCGGTCACGCGCAAGCGGCGAGCTTCGTTTTTTCCCCGCGAGGCGCGAGGCGCAGCTTCGACTATTACTTTGTTTTGATCCTGAGCCATGCTTTCTACCTCTTTTTGTGTTCCCGAGTGGCCGGCTAAAACCGGCCGCTACAGATCATTGTCAACGTGCTGGAAGACGGCTTACATTGATGACAATGCGAAAATCTAAATAAAGAGCTCGCTGATTGACGTTTCCTCGTGAATTGAGCGGATGCCGCGGGCGAGCAAATCGGCTACGCTCAAAATCTTGATCTTGCCCATTTTCTTTGCAGCTTCGGACATGGGCACGGAATCGGTGGCCACGACTTCTTTGATCTGCGACTTGGCGATGCGCTCGATGGCTGGGCCGGAGAGCACGGCGTGCGTACACGCGGCATATACTTGCGTGGCGCCTTCGCGAATCAGGGCTTCGGCGGTTTTTACCAAAGTGCCTGCGGTATCGATGATGTCGTCTACGATCAAAGTGCTGCGGCCGCGCACGTCGCCGATCAAGTTCATGACTTCGCTGACATCGACGTCGACGCGACGCTTGTCCACGATGGCGAGAGGGGCATCGAGGCGCTTGGCGAAGAAGCGCGCGCGTTCCACGCCGCCGGCGTCCGGCGAAACGACGGTCAAATTGGGCAAATTCAAATGCCGGAAATGCTCGACGAGAACAGGGGAACCGTACAAATGGTCCACCGGAACGTCGAAATAGCCTTGAATCTGCGGCGCGTGCAGATCGAGAGTGAGCGCGCGGCTGGCGCCCGCGGTTTCAAGAAGGTCCGCGACGAGCTTTGCTGATATCGGAACGCGCGGCTTGTCTTTGCGGTCCTGCCGGGCGTAGCAGTAATACGGCAGCACGGCGGTGATGCGCCAGGCGGATGCGCGTTTGAATGCGTCAATCATAAGCAAAAGCTCGAGCAGGTGGTTGTCCACCGGATAGCAGCACGGCTGGACGACGAAAACATCAGCGCCGCGCACGTTTTCAAGAATCTGAAAATAAATCTCTCCGTCGCTGAAGCGGCCCAGCTTGGCGTTGCCAAGCGGGACCTCCAAGTGCTTGCAGATGCTTTCTGCGAGCGGGAGGTTCGCTGTTCCCGAGAAAATTTTAAAGCGGTCGTCGTTCAAGAACGATTGCTCCAGGTCCGCCAAGAAAAGGCGCAGATTATAGAGTTACAGGGCCTGGCGGCTAAAGCCGCTGAGACGCGCCCACTCCGATGCTCAGGGTAAGAAAGCACGCCCCGACAACTGCGTTAATGAACTGTGACGCGAAGACGCTGCGGTTCAGAGGGCTTGCGCACCTTTAGGGCGCGCTTTGGACCTTGCGAAGATACCTGTCGCGCGAAATTGTTTCGCAAACGAAGGTCTGTTCGTCCTGAAACCCGACAGCGGCTCGGCGCGCCAACGCTGGGCTCGGGAAAACTCCAAACACCGCCGAACCGCTACCCGCCAGCGAGGCTTCTGCAGCTCCGCGCTGAAGCAAAGCCCTCTTGATTTGAGCAAGTTGAGGGTGACGCCGAAAAACGGGCTTTTCAAAGTCATTGGAAAGGCCGCTTCCCTGCGCGCTCCAGCATAGAGCACAGAACTTCCAAAGTTTAGGGGTAGCGCGGTTTTTTGTCAATGCAGGGGCCTTGAGCCAGCGGTACGCGTCGGGGGTGGGTACGTGAATATCGCGCGGGGAAACTACCAACAGGGCGAGTTTGGGGATATCTGGTAAAGGATAGATCTCGTCGCCGCGGCCGATGCCCAGGGCGCGTCCCCCAAAGAGGAAGAACGGAACGTCAGCACCGAGAGAAGCGGCAATTTCCATCAGTCTTGGGGCAGGAATTGTGCAGCGCGTGAGGCGCAGATAACCGAGCAAGGCCGCGGCGGCATCGCTGGAACCGCCGCCGAGGCCACGGCCCGCGGGAATTTTCTTTCGGAGTTCGATTTCGACCCCGGAACGAATACCGAGCTCCCGCTGCAATGCATCTACGGCCACATAGACCAGATTCTTGCGGACGGGCTCGAGAGAAAGGGACGCGTTTCCCCGAATGGTGAGACAAATACCTGGAGCCTTGGAGGCGCGCAACCTCAGTTCATCGTGCAGGGAAATAGTTTGAAAAATGGTGCGGAGCTCATGGTAGTTGTCCGGGCGCTTGCCGAGAATGTCCAGCCGGAGGTTGACTTTAGCGAAGGCTGGGATTCGGATTTCGCGCATGCGGCTATTGCGGCTTGGCTTCTTGCGCGGAAGATTTTTGGGCTACGCGATGTTTGGTTTGGCCGAGTTTCTTCTCGATTTCAGCGATTTTGTCGTTTTCGACGTCGGCGGGCAGAACATGACGCCATTCGGAGAGGGATTTCTCCCACTCCGCGGCAGCGAGTTCGTTGCGGCCGAGCTTGGCGTAAACGTCGCCGAGGTGTGAATGGATGGTGGGGTCGTGACTGTCACGTTCGACGGCCTGGTGCAGGGTGGCCTCAGCTTCGGTGAGCTTGTTCTGCTTGTAATAGATCCAGCCCATGCTGTCGAGATAGGCGCCGTTGTAGGGTTCTTCTTTCAAAGCACGCTGCACGAGATCGGCAGCTTCGTCGAGACGCTGGCCCAGGTCGCCGAGCATGTAGCCGTAGTAGTTGAGCACGGAAGCGTTTTTGGGATTGACGGCGAGGGTTTTCTTGAACTGGTCTTCGGCGCGATCGAAGAATTTCTGGCGCTCGTAGATGGCGCCAAGAATGAACCAAACCATTTCATTGTTGCGAGGGGGGCCGGGCAAGACTTCGGCGGCGTGCGCGGCTTCTTCGGCTTCCTTGTAACGTCTGGCGCGCTCGTAGACCTGCGCGATGTTCAGGTAGGTGTCGCGGTCGGCTTCGGATTTGGTTAGCTGCACGCGAAGCATCTTCACCGCTTCGTCGGTCTGCTCGTTTTCACCGAGGAGCAACGCCTGACTGGAGCGAATCGCGGGGTCGTTGGGGTATTTGGCGAGCGCTTCCTTGCCGGCCTGCAATGCTTTCGGCAGATCCTTTGCCGAACGATACGCGTCCATGACGAGGAGACGAGCGCGCCGATCTTCTTCGTCACCGAGATGGCCCAACTCGTTGAAGTTGAAAATGGCGGCCTGATAGTTTTGGCGCTCTTTGTAGAGCTGGCCAAGCTCTTGATAAAGAATCGCGAGTGAGCGACGGCGCGACGGGAGCACCGCGGATTGGCCTTTTACTCCAGTAATCGCGTCGGAGAGGACGCTGATGGCGTCATCGTAGCGGCCCTGGGCCTGGTAGAGCATGGCCTCGTTGTACATGACTTCGAGGCTGCCCGGAGCATACTGGCGGGCTTTGAGGAGACTTTCTTCGGCGCGATCGAGCTGATGCATCTCGCGGTAGATTTGTGCGATGCGCAGATAGTTATCGGCATCATCGGGCGTCAGGTCCGCGAGCTTTTGATAGACCGTGAGCGCGTCAGAGAATTTCTCCTCGGCCATCAGAGTTTGGCCGAGCCCGCGCAGGTGGCTCAACTCCGAGGGATCCAGGTCGACGGCTTTGCGGTAAGCCTGTTCGGCCTTGGGGAGATCTTTGGTTTGTGTGTAGGCGTCGCCCAACAGGTCGAGAAGGGTGGCGGAAGGAGTACGGCTGTTCATGCCTTCGAGGAGCGCGACAGCTTCGGCAGATTTGCCTTCGTCGAGAAGGAGCTGGGTGAGCTGCTCGACCGCTTGCTCGTTCTCCGGGTCATCCTTGAGGATGCCACGAAGGACGGCTTCGGCCTGGTCGTGCTCGTTGCGCAGGCGGTAGAGGCGTGTGAGCCATAGGGCAGATTCAGTATCGGATGGGTCCAGGCGGTAGATTTCCTTGTACTGCTCAATGGCTTTGCCGGCGACCTCGGACTGGCCGACGCCGGCGCTCAGGTCGCCGAGGCTGCGAAGGTAGATTCTGGCGAGAAGGCGGCGGGTGGGGACGTCGTTGGGATGGCGCTTGAGGATTTCCTGGGCTTCCGCGACAGCGTCACGAGTACGCTGCGCTTTCCAGTACATTTCGGCCAGGCGTTCGCCGATGACCGGAGACTTGGGGTCAAGGGCGTAGGCTCTCTTGTAAAAATCGATGGCTTGGGAGGCGTATTCGGCTTTGCTGGTGTTCTCGTACTGCTGCTCGTAGATGTGGCCCATGGTGTAGTCGAAGTAGGCGTCCGAGCGAGAGGAAGCGGCGGCGGCTTGTACTGAGCCAGTTTCCTGTGCCGGAGAACTGGCATCGGCAGGTACGGCCGGCGTTTGCGCGTGTGCGGCCAGCGCGCCGGCGGACGCAAAGAGTGCGGAAAGGGTGAATCGGTAAAGTTTCATCGGTGCCCCGAAAACAAAAAGTATCCCATGCGACCCAAACGCGGTCAAAAGCAAATTGGCGCGGTTTCCAGGGCCGAAGAGCCTGAAGGTAAGATGCGCGGGAGAAGCGGAGCGTTCCTCGGGAATTAGGTGGAGGGGGAAGTTGCATTTCTTCCATACTTCTGCAATAATCGAAATATGAAGAAAGCCGATCCGGCTTTGGTGACGCGCAGCACTTTGCGATTTTCGGCGCTGGGGGCGGAGCCGCGTTTGCAGATTTTGCGGCTGCTGCTGGCGGCGCACCCGGAGGGGATGGTTGTGGGAGAGGTGCAGGAGGAGATGGGGATACCGGCTTCGACGCTTTCGCACCATTTGGAAAAGTTGAAGCAAGTGGGGTTGGTGAAGGTGCGGCGCGAGGGGACTTATTTGTGGTATGCGGCGGACACGGATGCGCTGCGGGAAGTGATGAATTTTCTGTATGAGGAGTGCTGCACGAGAAGCCGGGCGGTGGCGCCGGAGGCGGTGGTTCAGACTTCACGATGAGGATTTTTGTGATGGTGAGCCAAGGAGAAAGCAGATGAGCGAGACGAACATTCAGGAAGTGGTGAAACAGAAGTACGGGCAGGCGGCGAAACAAGTGACGGCGGGCGGGACGGCGTGTTGCGGTGGTGGAGGGGAGTTGAGCGGGTGCGATTCCATTACGAAGAATTTATACGACGAGGCGCAGAAGTCCGGGCTGCCCGCGGAAGCGGTGGCGGCTTCGCTGGGGTGCGGGAATCCCACGGCGCTGGCGAAATTGCAGGCGGGTGAAGTGGTGCTGGACCTGGGTTCGGGCGGCGGGATTGATGTGTTGCTTTCCGCGAAGCGCGTGGGGCCGACGGGAAAAGCGTACGGGCTGGACATGACGGATGAGATGCTGGCGCTGGCGCGGGAGAATCAGAAGAAAGCGGGCGTCGGGAACGTGGAGTTTCTGAAGGGTGCGATTGAGAATATCCCGCTGCCGGAGAATACGGTAGACGTGATTATTTCGAATTGCGTGATCAACCTTTCGAGGGACAAGGACCGCGTGCTGGCGGAGGCGTTTCGCGTGCTGAAGCCGGGAGGACGGCTGGCCGTTTCGGACGTGCTGGTGCGGGGCGAAGTGCCGGCGGAGATACGGAAGAGCATGGAATTGTGGGTTGGGTGCATCGCGGGGGCGCTGGAGGAACAGGAGTATCAAGCGAAGCTGGCACGGGCGGGATTCGAATCGATAGACGTGGAGGCTACGCGCGTTTACAAGGCTGAGGAGGCGCGGGAGTTTCTTGCTGGAGCGGGACTTGATCCGGATACGGTGGGTCCACAGATCGATGGGAAGTTCATTAGTGCGTTTGTGCGCGCGGTCAAGCCGGCAAGCAAGGCAGCTTGCTGCGGGCCGAGCTGCTGCGCCTGAGACGCGGGCAAATGGCGACAACGGAAAACAGGCCCCGCGTACTCATTTTGTGTACGGGAAACTCGGCACGCAGTCAGATGGCGGAGGGACTGCTGCGCCATATCGGTGGAACGCCGTATGAGGTCTTCAGCGCCGGGACGAAGCCGGCGGGTGTGAACCCGCTCGCGATCGAGGCGATGCGGGAGGTGGGAATCGACATTTCGGCGCAACGCTCGAAATCCGTCGCGGAATTTTCCGGGCAGGAATTCGCGACGGTCATCACCGTTTGCGACAACGCGGCCGAGGAGTGCCCGGTTTTTCCCGGAGCGCCGCAGCGCGTGCATTGGAGCGTGACCGATCCGGCGGCAGTTTCCGGCACGCGGGAAGAAAAATTGGGAGCTTTCCGTAAAGTCCGTGATGAACTGGAACGACGCATTCAATCGTTCGTGAATTCAGCAATCAACGGGGCGCATCCTTGATCTTTCGCTGAGGGATCAGTCGTTGGCGCGGTGCACTTTCATGTGCTTGTGGTCGGCGACGGGCTCGACGAGGCGGAAGACGTGCTCGCCGCGGTCGGCGTTGAAGCGATAGAGGAGAACGGCGTTGGCGGCGCGGTCTTCACGGGCCAGCTCGAGTTCGGGATTGCTTACGACGACTTCGCCTTTGTTCGTGATGCGAAGCTCTGTGCCTACCTGCAAAACAATCTTTATTTCCTCGTTTGCGGCCATGGCGCCTCCAGTTTGAAGCGATTGCTGGACTTTGGATGCAGTGAGCGCGGAGAACGGCGCATAGGCGTTTTCGAAGGTTAGTGGAGAAAATGGCGCATGCCGGTGAAGACCATGGCGAGGCCGAGGCGGTCGGCGGCGGCGATGACATCGTTGTCGCGAACGGAGCCGCCGGGTTGAATGACCGCAGTGGCGCCGGCTTTCGCGGCTTCTTCGACGCCGTCGGGGAACGGGAAAAAAGCGTCGGAGGCGAGGACGCTACCGTGTAAGGGCGATTGCGCTTTCATGACGGCGATTTTTACGGAGTCGACGCGGCTCATCTGGCCGGCGCCGACGCCGAGGGTGGCGCCGTCGCGGGCGAAGACGATGGCATTGGATTTCACGTGTTTGCAGACTTTCCAGGCGAAACGCATGGCGCGCATCTCGTCTTGCGACGGGACGCGCTTGGTGACGGTGCGTAGGTCGGAATCGCTGATTTCGCCGAGATCGGGTTGCTGCACGAGGATGCCGCCGAGGATGCGCTTGAGCTGGAGTTCGCGCTCGGGTTCTAGACCGCCGGGTGGCAATTCGAGGAGGCGGAGATTTTTCTTGGCGGCGAAAATGGATTTTGCTTTTTCGTCGAAGGCAGGAGCGGCAATGCATTCGACGAAGAGTTTGGCGACTTCTTCGGCGGTGGCGGCGTCGACTTCGCGATTGAAGGCCAGGACGCCACCAAAGGCGGAGATGGGATCGCTGGCGAGCGCTTTTAAGTACGCCTCACGCAACGTTTCCTGCTCAGCGGTGCCGCAGGGGTTGTTGTGCTTGATGATGGCGGCTGCAGGGCGGCGGAATTCGGCGGCGAGGCTGCGCGCGGCTTCGAGGTCGACGAAATTATTGTAGGAAAGCTCCTTGCCTTGAAGCTGCGTGGCGGCGGCGAGGCCTTGCGGCGGGCGGCCGGCGGGGACGTAGAGCGCGGCGGCTTGGTGCGGATTTTCGCCGTAGCGGAGTTCCTGCTGGCGGCGAAGGGCGAGATGCAGGCGCTCGGGCAGAAGCGGCTTTTCGTTAAGCGCAAGGTGATTGGCGGAAGCGGAGAGGCGCTCGAGTTCCGTGGTAATCATGCCGTCGTAGCGGGATGTGGTGGCGAAGACTTTGCGGGCGAGGTCGAGGCGAGTAGTCAGCGATGTTTCTTGCGAAACCGCCAATTCGCTTACAACGCGATCATAGTCCGCGGGATCGGTTATCACCGTGACGCTTTCGAAATTCTTCGCGGCGGAGCGGAGCATGGTGGGCCCGCCGATATCAATGTTTTCGATTAGTTCCTCGGCGGTAAGATCTTTTTTTGCGGCGGTGGCTTCGAATGGGTAGAGATTGACGACCACTAGGTCGATGGGCGCGATGCCATGTTCGGCGGCTTGCTTCTGGTCTTCGGGAAGATTGCGGCGAAAGAGGAGGGCGCCGTGGACTTTGGGGTGCAGAGTCTTGACGCGGCCGCCGAGCATTTCTGGCCAGCCGGTGAACTCGGAAACATCGCGGACGGTGACGCCAGCTTCGCGAAGCAGCTTGGCGGTGCCGCCGGTGGAGAGGATTTCGATGCGGAGAGCGGCGAGCTTGTTTGCAAAAACCACGATTCCCGTTTTGTCGAAAACACTGATGAGCGCGCGCTGCACAGCCATGTGCTGCCTCCGGAAAAGCAGATCAGTGTAAGCGTCGCACGGATTGAGGGAAAGTAGAAAGCGCGGTCGAGGATCAGGCTTTTACGAGCGCTTTGAGCTTGACTTCGCCGTTGACGACTTCAACGACGTATTCCACTTCGCGGCAATTCTTCTGTTTTTGGAGTTCCTTGGTCTTTTTGCTGACAAACTCGTTGAAGCTTTCGCGTGATTGCTTGATGCGGCCGCCGGTCTGCTGCATGGCCTGCTGAAAGGCCTGGAACAACTGGTCGACCTTGTCTGTTTCCTGCTCGGGCTCGGAGCAAACCATGCGGAACGATGTTAGCTGGGCCGCGGCCGGCTTTGCCGCAACGGCGGCTTTGGCGCGCTCGGCTTCGATGGCCTTGGCGGCGGCGCCGAAGTGTCGCTGCACTTTTCCTTCCTCTTTTTGCTGGAGTTTCTTGCGGAAAATGTCTTTGTACTTCGCGTAAGTCTGGGCGAGGTTGTTGTATCGAAAGCGCTGGCCGAATTTCAGTTCGGCGCCGCGTTCGGCGTAGCGTTTGATAAGCAACTCGATGCGCCATTCGATTTCGGTGGGCGGACGCTTCCTGCCGCCGCCAAAGAACTGGTCATACTCGATCTTGAGTTGGCGAATGTCCTTTTCGAGCTGAGACATTTCTTCGTCGATCGTCGCCATGGCTGCGGATGCCCCCGGTCCTTCCATGCTAGGAGGAGACGCCAAGCGCGTCAACACAATGGGGGCAGAAAGGGACTGATTCGGCACGGTGTGCGGGGCTTCGCGGCCGGCGTTGCGGGGCCGGGTGGCTATATGTTGAAATGGCCGCATGGATTCGCGGGCTAGAAGGGCGCTTACTTCCGACCAAGCGGATTTGCTCCGGCAGATTCCGTCTGTGGACGAGTTGTTGACGCAGCCGCGCCTTGCCGCGCTCGGGCAGCGGGTGGACCGCGAACTGCTGGTGGAGATAGCGCGCACGGTTTTGGCCGACCTACGAGGGCGGATAACCGGAGAAGGAACCGGCACGGTGATGGCGCTGGATTCGACGGCTCTGGAAGAGCGCATTGCTTCCATGGTGGAACGGGTGCTGGCTTCTTCATTGGAGGCAGTGATCAACGCCACCGGAGTGATTTTGCACACGAATCTGGGGCGCGCGCCGTTAAGCAGCGCAGCCGCCGAAGAGATTGGGCGTAGCGCGGCGAGCTACAGCAACCTTGAATATGACCTAGAAGAGGGCGCGCGGGGCAAGCGCGACGTGCACGTTGCTCAGTTGCTTGAGCGCTTGACCGGCGCTGAGGCCGCCATCGTGGTAAACAATTGCGCGGCGGCGGTGCTCCTGGTGCTTGCGGCGCTGGCGAAAGGCGGAGAGGTAATAGTCTCGCGGGGCGAACTGATTGAAATCGGCGACGGCTTCCGCATCCCGGAGATCATGGCGCAAAGCGGAGCGGTGCTTCGAGAAGTGGGGACTACGAATCGCACACGCATCGTCGATTACGAAAACGCGATCAATGAGAACACGCGGCTGCTGCTGCGCGTCCATCCGTCGAACTTCACGATTACTGGCTTTGCCGAGAAGCCTTCGATGGACGAACTCGTCGCGCTCGGGCAGCGCACAGGGTTGCCGCTGGTCGAGGATCTGGGCTCGGGCTGTCTCATCGATCTGTCGAGTGCTGGGATTACGGAGCCGACAGTCCGGCAAAACGTGGCCGCGGGCGTTTCTATCGTGATGTTCAGCGGGGACAAGCTGCTGGGAGGTCCACAAGCGGGGATAATCGCAGGGACGAAGGAATTGGTCGGTCGCGTGCGCCGACACCCGCTTTTCCGTGCTCTGCGCGTGGACAAACTGACGACCGCGGCACTGGCGGCGACGCTGGGGGCATATCTGCGTGGGGCGGCGGACGAGATTCCCGCTTTGCGGATGATTCGCTTGAGCGTGAACGAGATCAAGCGGCGCGCGGAGAATTTTCTGCGCGAGCTGACCCCGGAGTTGCCTCTGGGAGAAGTGGAACTGGAGATTACGGACGGTAGCTCGTTGGCGGGAGGCGGTTCGACGCCCACGCAGTCGCTTCCGACGAAACTGATACGCATCGCGAGCGCGCGATACTCCGCTTCGCAGCTCGAGCAGCGTTTGCGGCGGGCGCCCGCAGGCATCTCAGTCATTGCTCGCGTGGAAGACGATCGCCTCATCTTAGATCTGCGCACTGTCTTTCCGGGGCAGGAACCGCTGTTGCTCAAAACGCTTTCCGCTGCACTGCATTAATATTGATAGGGACTACGTGCTCGCTTTCGCTGTCCACAAGCAGCAGCTCGTAACGAAAGAAAAGCTCTTGCCGAAATTGCGGCCTCGGTGGGCGCTGGTGCGCGTGCGGCTGGCGGGGATTTGCAATACCGATATCGAGATTCTTAGCGGCTATCACGATTTTCGCGGCACGCTGGGGCACGAATTTGTTGGCGAAGTGGTGGAAGTTCGGGGTGTTTCTGCGCGGGAGCGAGCTCGCTGGGTCGGTCGTCGCGTCGTAGGCGAGATCAATGTGACTTGTTCGGCTTATGGTTATCGTCCGGTCTGTGTTCCTTGCGGACGCGGACTCAAGATGCATTGTGAACCTCGAACCGTGCTTGGCATTGTCGCGCACGACGGCGCGTTTGCGGAATATCTCGCGCTGCCGGTCGAAAATCTACACACCATTCCCGACGCGATCAGCGATGAACAGGCCGTATTCGTTGAACCGCTGGCGGCCCTTGCGAAATTCTCGAACAGATCAACATCAAGAAATACTCGGATGCGGCGGTCCTGGGCGACGGAAAATTGGCTCAACTCGTTGGTCGTGTTCTGCGAACCAAGCTGCGGCATGTGGTGATGTACGGCAAACATGAGAAGAAACTCGCTTTGGCGCGCCTCGTCGGGGTGAAGACAATGCGCATTCGTGGAAATACAGGCGATGCGAAACGCCTGGTCAAAAATTACGGGCTGGTCGTGGAAGCGACCGGATCGCCGAGCGGCCTAGCCCTCGCACAGCACCTGACTGAGCCTCGCGGCACGCTCGTTTTGAAATCCACATTCCATGGCGCGGCGCTGGTCGAGATGTGGCCTATGGTCGTGAAAGAGATCAACGTGGTCGGCTCGCGCTGCGGGCCTTTCGCCAAAGCCATCGCTCTTCTCCGCTCCGGCAAAGTTGACCCGACGCCGCTCATTACTCGTACCTTTCCGTTAGCTGAAGCGCGCAGCGCGATTCAGTTCGCGCAGAAAAAAGGAATGATGAAGGTCCTACTAAAGCCTTAATCCGGTGACCTGCGACCCTAAGCCCTTTGTGGCCCGCTGGGGAATTATTAGAGGCGGTTTATGCAGGAAGCCACGCAGGCCGCACCAAATCCGTTGTCGATGTTGACGACGGTCACGTTGGATGCGCAACTGTTCAGCATGCCGAGGAGGGCAGCGACGCCGCCGAAGCTGGCCCCGTACCCGGTGCTGGTCGGCACGGCGATCACTGGAACGCCCACGAGCCCGCCGACGACGCTGGGCAGCGCGCCTTCCATTCCGGCCACGCAAATGATAACGCGAGCTGACGCAAGTTTCTCGCGGTGTTCGAGCAGGCGGTGAATGCCCGCGACGCCGACGTCATACAACGGCTCGGCGCGGTTGCCCATCATGCGCGCGGTCAGCAGCGCTTCTTCCGCGACGGGAATGTCGCTGGTTCCGGCAGAGACGACGAAGATATGCCCTTTGCCAGTGATTTCGCGGCTGCGTTCGATGGTGATCACGCCGGAGAGAGCGTAAAACTTCGCCGTTTTCTTGGCCGAGGGATTCGCGCGTCGAACGGCCTTAAAGATGGCAGCGTCGGCGCGAGTGACGAGAATATTTTGCCTGCTGGTTTTGTGGCGCAGCATGGACTTAACAATTTCCGCGACTTGACCGGGCGTCTTCCCTTTACCAAAAATGACTTCGGCGTATCCCTGGCGCAGGGAGCGATGATGGTCCACTTTGGCGAAGCCCAAATCTTCAAAGGGAAGATGCTTCAGCCGGGCAACGGCACGATCGGGCGGAAGGGCTCCGAGGCGCACGAGATCGAGTAGCTGGTGAAGTTCGCGTTCTTTCATGAATCCGTGGGCGCCGCGGTTCTAGGGCTACCGTTCCCTGATACGTTTTCGTAAACGTTGATTGTCCGCGTAAACGAGCCATTCTGCAACGAGCACGTTGCGGTTCGTGGCCCTCGCAGAATCTCTCCACAATTGGTTGCGCGTTCTTGACTTGGCCGAGAGCGGCTGCGAGACTGAATGAATCCAGATAATATGCTGCACGCACAGGGACAAATCATCACCGTAGGTGTGACCGGAGCGAGTGGCGCGCTTTTGGCGCAGAAGGCGCTGGCGCTCTTGGACGATGATGCTCGCGTCGCGCGTGTGCACCTGGTGGTAACCGAGACGGGGCAGCGGCTTTTTGCCGAGGAACTGGAGCTTACTTCCGGCGATTTGAAGCAGTTGCCGAGCCGAATCCTTGGCCGGGCAACGAGCAAGATCGAGATTTTGCCGAATAAGGACGTCGGGGCTTCCATTGCGTCCGGCAGCTACGAAGTCGATTCCATGTTGGTGATTCCGTGCTCGATGGGCACGCTCGCGGCCATCGCCAACGGAACGAGCGATGACCTGATCGCGCGCGCCGCCGACGTCATGCTTAAAGAAGGGCGCAAGTTGGTGTTGTGCGTTCGTGATACGCCGTTCAATCGCATTCACCTGGAAAATATGCTACGCGCGCAACAGGCTGGCGCGGTCATCATGCCGGTGATTCCGGCGTTTTATGATCAGCCGAAAACGATAGACGACCTGGTGACGCAGTACACTTGCCGCGTGCTGGCGCAGATCGGATTGCCGCAGGAGAAAATGTATCGCTGGACGGGCCGTTCTTCATCGAAGGAAGCGAAGGCGTGAAGGGTACTGCCGCCGGCGTTCCGGTTGATTTCTTTATACGCTGATGAAAAGAAACCGCATTCAAATCGTGCTCGAGATGATCAAGTTCGAGCACTCCGTCTTTGCGCTGCCGTTTGCGCTGACCGGGGCGCTGCTGGCTGCGCGCGCTTCACAAAACGGATGGCCCTCGTTGCGGCAGATTGCTTGGATCGTGGTGGCCATGGTGACGGCACGCTCCGCGGCGATGACCATTAACCGCATTGTTGACCTTCGCTACGATCGAGAAAACCCGCGCACGAGCAAGCGCGCGCTGGCCACGGGCGACCTCTCCGTGTCATTCGCATGGGTGTTCACGATTGTCGCGGTAGCATTGTTTTTCGTGGCGGCTTGGCAACTCAATCGGCTGGCATTGGAATTGGCTCCAGTTGCGCTGGCGATTCTTTTCTTCTACTCCTTCACGAAGCGGTTCACGAACTGGTCGCATCTGTTCCTTGGGTTTGCGCTAGGAATTTCTCCTGCAGCGGCGTGGATCGCGGTCACCGGCGGACTCGATTTGCGCATGCTGATTCTCTGCGCGGCGGTCACGTTGTGGGTGGGCGGCTTCGACGTGCTGTATGCATGTCAGGACGTTGACTACGACCGCCGAGCGGGATTGTTTTCGGTTCCAAAGCGATTCGGTATTGCACGGGCATTGCTGATTGCGCGGGCCATGCACGTGGGAGTAGTGGTATTGCTCGCGTGGCTGGCGGCAAGCTTTGCTTTGCCGTGGCCGGCTTGGCTCGGTATTGCGGTGGTTGCAGTACTGCTCGCTTATGAGCATTCGCTGGTAAAGGCGGACGATTTGAGCAAGCTGGACGCTGCCTTTTTTGCCGTGAACGGTTATATTAGTTTCTTGTTCCTGCTGTTTTGGGGCGCTGCAGCGGCAGTTTGGCGCGTTTGAAGAGTTTGGATGCTTTGAAAAACGGGAAGAGCGCGAGATTGGGTTATTCTGGAAGCGCGAAGCAAATGTCGAAATTGACCATCACGGATCAACGGCTGAAGCCGACTGCGGATAAGGTGCTCAGCGGAGAGCGTCTCACCGAGCAGGACGGTATAACGCTTTACCGGTCGCCGGATTTGCTGGCGGTTGGATGGCTGGCGAACTACGTTCGCGAGAAGCGGCACGGCAACGTAACGTACTTCAATGTCAACCGGCATATCAATCCCACCAATGTTTGCGTGGCGCATTGCAAGTTGTGCGCATTCGGCCGAGATCCGAGCGCGCCCGGCGCGTACACGTTTGCGCTGGAGGAAATTTACCAGCGCGCGGAACAGGGCGTGCGCGAAGGGGCCACGGAATTTCACATTGTCGGCGGCTTGCATCCGGACTTGTCGTTCGATTATTTCCTGGAGCTGATTCGCGGACTGAAGCGGCGCTTTGGAAACGTGCACCTGAAAGCGTTCACGATGGTCGAAGTGGGTTATTTCGCGCGAATCGCGAAGCTATCTATCCGCGACACGCTGGTGAAAATGAAAGAAGCCGGCGTGGATTCGCTGCCCGGCGGGGGCGCGGAGATTTTTCATCCGCGCGTGCGCAAGATCATTTGCGATCACAAAGTGAGCGGACAGATGTGGCTGAGCATCGCGCGGCAGGCGCACGAAATCGGCTTGCGTTCGAACGCGACGATGCTTTATGGCCACGTGGAAACCGAAGAAGAGCGCGTCGATCATCTTGTGAAGCTGCGTGAATTGCAGGACCAGACGCACGGGTTTGTGACGTTTATTCCGCTGGCGTTTCATCCGGACAACACGGCGCTGTCCTATATTCCGAAGCCAACGGGCTACGCCGATCTGAGGAATATCGCGATTGCGCGGCTGCTGCTCGATAACTTTGACCACATCAAGGCGTATTGGATCATGCTGACGCCAAGCATTGCGCAAATCGCTTTGCGCTTCGGCGCCAACGATCTGGACGGCACGGTCGTGGAAGAAAAGATTTACCATGATGCCGGCGCGAAGACTTCGGAGTTCACTCCGCGCGTGGAACTTGAGCGCCTCATCCGTGCGGCCGGGCGCGTGCCGGTTGAGCGCGACACTTTGTATCGGCCGGTCGATCGTTCAAAGCTGCCGGCGTTGCCACCGGCGCCGCGCGCCGACCTCGTCTCGCTCACCCTCAACGTTTAGCCTCTGCCTTCGTATCCAGATCATCGACGCTGGTGTCAATGGTTCGAGCAGTCGGCGCGAACCGCTGAATCGCGCTGGCCCTTACAAAATGCTCTCTCTCCTTTTATGATTTCTTAACAGACTAGGCCTTAGCATCTGACGGCAACGAACGAGCGCTCGAGCTTACCCAGCGCTCGTAAATTCCTCTGACAATTGCGTTGCCAGTCCAGAAGGAGAGAGAGATGCGCACGCTCGGACGAAAAACGATAGTTACGCCGCTGGCGATCATGTTGTTGTGCACTTTGTGTGCCGGTCGGCTGTTAGCCGATGGAGATGGAAAAAGTGAGGCGGCTAAGACAAGACCTCCCAAGATTGAGGCGCCGGCTCCGCTAACTGAACGCGAACGATTGCTGCTGGATCGCATGGAACAGTTGGAGCAGCGCGTCGCAGAGCTTGAGACCAAGAGCAACGCGTCAGCAACTGGGCAGCCTGCCGGAAGCGTCCCGGCTACATCCGCGGCGCGAAGCGATGCTAGCTCCGCTCCGACTGATGTGAGTGCGGTCACGCCAAATAGTGGCGGCGCTCCCGTCTCGACGGTAGTCGCGAGCGCTACACCTGCACCCGTTGGGCCGCCACAGGCCACGGAGAAAGGCAAATCGGGCGCGGCAAAACCGCAAACCGCCGAGCCATTTGCCTTCGCGGACTTTACGTGGCTGAATGGCAACTCACGCACCAAAGACACGCCGTACGCCACCAGTTTCTTTACCCCGGAGATCCGCGCTGACGTGGATTACAACTACAGTTTTAATCACCCGAAAGACGATACGATCGGCGGATCGAGCGAGGTCTTCCGGCACGGCGAAGTCCAGGTGACACAACTCGGTGTAGGCGGCGACTTTCACTATGACAATGTGCGTGCCCGGCTGATGACGCAGTTTGGTATGTATTCGCAGACGACGCCGCGCAATGACGCCAGTCCGGCGCGCGGTCAGTGGCAGCTAGACAATGCGTACCGATATATTTCTGAGGCTTACGGCGGCTACCACTTCAACGCACTGCATGGGATCAACGTGGATGCGGGAATCTTCATGTCCTACATCGGGCTTTTCAGTTACTACCAATTCGACAACTGGGCGTATCAGCCGTCCTACGTCTCTTCGAATACGCCGTGGTTTTTCAACGGCGTGCGCGTGCAGATTTTCCCGACAGAACATCTGAAGATCGAGCCGTGGTTCACCAACGGATGGCAGTCGTACGGCCGATTTAACGGTCGGCCGGGATTTGGGCTGCAGATCCTGTGGCGGCCGAATGGATGGCTGTCGGTCCTCGGGAATCAATACGCTCTAGGGGAAGAGGCGCTGGGAGTCCAGGGCCGTATCCGCTACCACAGCGATGACAGTATCGAGATCAAGTATCTGGACAGGCCAGAGAGTTTTCTCAGCAAGGCGGCTTTCTCCCTGACTGGCGACATCGGATGCGAACACGGCGGCGGCGTGAGCTGCTGGGGGAACTCCGCCAAGGGACCAAAGCAGGATTTCCTGGGCTTCATGTTCTACAACCGCTTTTGGTTTCACCGTGACCGCTACGGCCTGACTTTGGGCGGCGGCAAAATTAACAATCCGGGACGCTATTTGGTGCTGCTGCCGCCGATCAATGGCGCGACCGCGGCCTCAGGCACGCCATACTTCACGGAAAATCCGGGGGACCAGTTCAAAGCTTGGGATGCGTCGGGGACCTTCGATTACATGCCCAGCCAATACATTACATTTCGGGGGGAATTCGATCACCGCGCGGCGAATGTGCCGTATTTCTCGGGACCGGGAGGAGTTACGCCGTCCTGCCCCACTGCTCCTATCGTCGAAAATATATGCGGGTCGCCTGGAGCATTTGTGCCGGGCTTTACGCCGGATCTAAAGAAAATCGAAAACCGGATCAACCTGTCGATCCTCGTGAAATTCTAGATAGGAGGGAAGCCCGGGGTGTGAGTCTCATCACAGTGTGAGAATTATCCCGTGATGGCCTCCCTAGCGTCTAAACGCCGCATCACCCAGATTGACGGCATACTTAGTTTGAGTGGCCACCGTTTTGACGGAAAGTACATGTATGTCGTGCATGCCCGAGGAAAGCTGGCATTTCACCTTAACCTGCTGGCCCTCGTGACCAACCAGCGTGGCCGGATTCGCCACCAACCAGGGCTCGCCGCTTTTTCCGATCAAGCTTTTTCCATCCTGGCTGACCGTGCCGGAGATGGTGGATGCTTTGGGTGCCGTGGACTTACCATGACGATTGCTCTGACCGAGAGCTGTTCCGGGCAGCAGTAGTGGAACCAAAAGAAAAGAAAGGACCAGTTTTTTCATCTAGGATCCTCCTCTATAGGACCGGGGCCGAATTAGCGGCATTCTTAAGCCCCGTTCGCTCAGCGTCAAACTAGAAATTCAAATGTTCTCTATTTGAAACTTTGTTGCGCCGTGAATGCTCGCGTCGGTGTTCCGGCTTTCTTTCTAACCCTCAAGCATCTAGGATTTCCTCGAACCTTAACGAGGAGTGCGGATGGGTGCGTCCGGTCGAGAGAGAAGACAATTTTGGGTGGTGGTCGTTGCATCTTGGTGGATGATTTCGCATTCGGCAATCGTCTTCGCGGACGAGCCCGCCAGCAGCAAGCTGACCAGCGCAGCACAGGGCGCTGCAACATCGGTCCAGCAGGAACCGGAACCAGACGCTGCCAGTCCGCCCGCGGCAGCCAAATGGCTGTTCAACGGGTTTGTCGATGCGGGCTATCTGCTGGACTTCAATCATCCCGCCAACCACCTATTTCGCGATCGCAGCACAGCATTCAAAGTGGACGAACTCGATTTGAACATGGCCCAGGCGGGCGTGAAAAAGCTTGCTTCGGAAACTTCCCGTTGGGGAATGGAGCTGGCGATGCAGGCGGGCAAAGACTCGGCTAACTTCGGCTTCTCGCCGACGGCGCCGAATGTAAGCGGCTCGGATTGGGTGCGCCACTTTGCGCTTGCGGACGTCTCCTACTTGGTGCCGGTAGGTAAAGGGTTGACGCTGCAAGCGGGTCTGTTCAACAGCCTCATTGGATACGACTCGCTCTATGCCAAGGACAATTTCACCTACACTCGTCCCTGGGGAGGAGATTACACGCCCTACCTGATGTTTGGAGTGAACGCGAGCTACCCCTTTAGCAAAAAAATCATGGTAACCGCTTTCTTGATTAATGATTATGACCATCTCGCGGATCCAAACAGCGTGCCCAGCTTCGGCGGACAGTTTGCTTATCTCCCCAACGACCATGTGACGTTTAAGGAGACCGTGCTCTACGGTCCGCATCAGTCCAACACCGCGCTGGAGTTTTGGCGATTTTTCTCGGATACCATCACGGAATGGAAGAGAAATCGACTGACGATGGCGTTTGAGTATCAGGTCGGAACGGAAAGAGTCGAGGCGCCAGGAAATCCGCGCGCATTATGGATGTCCGCACAGCTACCCGTTCACCTAATAGTGCACGGTCCCTGGAGCGTAACGGCGCGGCCGGAAGTGGCCTGGGATCGCGACGGGCGATGGACCGGCTCGGTCCAGTTGATCAAGGCGGCGACTGGCACGCTCGAATACAAACTGCCTTACCGGAAGACCACCATCATCACACGGCTGGAATATCGCTTCGACGATTCACGCGGAAAGGGCGGCGGCTTTTTCCGGGGAGCGAAAGTTTCGCCTGGCGTGATTGCGCTGACACCGACGCAGCATCTGCTCATCCTTGGAGTGATCTTTGGATTTGATTCGCAGTAGCTGAAGCAGGACTGCTTATAACCAAAGCAGTGAAGAAACCGGCTTAAGCCGCAGCCGCGGCTACCTAGCTTGCCACTCGGCGTAGAGCTTCGTTATGGTTGGCCCGATCGTGAAGCCCCAGGCGTAGATCGGAAAATTCTTGAATTTGTCCGGCACTACGTACCGATTGGCGGCTTCGTGAACCGGAACGCCCGCCTTGAACATTTTTTCCGCTTGAGCAGCAATGTCGTCAAAAACCTCGCGAATGGTGGCGATTCCTTCCTGTCCACAGATTTGGCCGTGCCCCGGAACAAACAGGGTGTCTTTGTCGAAGGCCGCAAATTTCGCCAGCGTGGCGCGCCATCCGGAGATCGTCGCTTTATCGTCGACAGCGACTGGATACCACCCGCTGAAGAGCAGGTCGCCCGCGTAGACAACGTTTTGATTGGGCACGCGCACGATGACGTCCGTGCCGGAATGTCCCGGATACGATTCCAGGACAGCGGTCAGCCCACCTAAGTCGATGTTCGTGGGCAGCTTTGTCGGATCAATGGGGTGATTGGGCAACGCCAGCACGCTCGAGTTGGCAATCTGAAAGACGCCGGTAAGCGCGTTGAGATCGCTCTGGGCGTGTTGGCGCTCCGCGTCCGATTTGGCATCCGCGACGCGCTTTTCAAAAGGTCCCAGCACCGCGGCCTTTTCGGCCCCTTGCAGTGGAGAATAGCTTTCCACGATGCGTTGTGCGACCGCCGCATGCGCCCACACGGGCACGCCGTTCGCTCCGTAGAAAGCATTCCCCATGGAATGATCGAAGTGATAGTGGGTGTCCAGTGCCGCTTTCACGGGAACCTGCGTGACCATGCGCAGCGCATCCATCTGAAAAGAGGCGCCTGCCGGACTCCCGAATCCCTCGATCAGCAGAGCTGCATCTTTGCCAGCCAGGAAGCCGCCGTTGCATAGTGTGGTCAAGCCCTTCGATGGATCAGAAATCGTGGCGTAAAGGCCGTTGCCGATCTTGCGTACGGAAGCGAAACCCTTGTCGACCAGCGGGGTCGACGAAACCCGGGAGTCAAGGCCTACGGTTTCGGCGAACGAGGCGAGTGGGATCGTCTGCGCGAGAGCGTAGAAGGCGCCGAAACACGACGCTTGCGTGATAAAGCTGCGGCGGGAGAATGCCTTGGCGCTGACCGCTTGGTGAGAGATAGTCACATGAACCTCCTCTGATCAAGTTAGGTGAGTTTGGATGCCTGGGGAGAGGTTGACGGTATATTAGCAGAGCCTCGCGGCCGCAAGCCGGCCCTTGAAGCGCTGCGCCCGTTTTCGATTGCACACACCGCCCTTGGTAAACCAAGCTCTTGCCGTCGCGCTCCCTATACTTGGAGAAAAGAAACCTCCATGCCGTCGTTCTTATTCCCGAGGGAGGCTCGAGCGCATGAAAAAGATTGCGATTGTTCTGATTACTTGGTTTGTTGTTGCTCCTCCGCTGCATCCGCAGGATGGACGACAGGCCCAGCGAGAGGCGTGTATGGACGCGTGCATGCGCGAGCGTCCAGATGCGGACCTGCAGCGTCAGGAAGTGATTGCTTTGGAAAAGGAGACGGCGCGGGCGATTCAGCTCGGAGACGGGACATTCTTCCGGCGGGTGTACACCGATGACTTCAGCGGGGTGCTGTCACGCGGCCAAAACGTGGATAAGTCTTCCTTTATCGCGGTGGTGCAGGCACCGCAGATCAAGTATGAGTCGTTCGCGGCTTCCGACATTAAAGTACGGCTGTATCGTGACGTCGCGGTAGCCACCAGCACGTGGTCGATGCGGGTGGTACTGAAGGGACAGCGAATGAGCAGTCAAATGCGCGTACTGCACGTGTATTTATACGGCGCCGGAGGCTATCACGTAGTTGCCGCGCAGACCACCTCGCTGCCGCCATATCTTGAGCAGCCGCTCTAACCAATCTAGCCGCGAATTGCACGGAGGAAGTACCGTTCAGAAACAGGCTCAGCGCAACGCTGGTCCAGCTATTCGTAACGCAAGGCGACAATAGGGTCGACTCGCATGGCGCGACGCGCGGGGATGTATGCGGCGGCGAGAGCGACGAGGAGCAAAAGGAGGGTGAAGCCTGCGAGAAGGAGCAGATTGATGCTCACGATGCCGAAGATCAGGCTGCTCATGGCGCGGTTCACGGCAAACGCGATGGGTACTCCGATGACCAAGCCGATTCCCGTGAGTTTCACCGCTTGCCCCAGGACAAATTTCATTACATCGCGCGGCTCAGCGCCCAAAGCGAGGCGCACGCCGATCTCCGGTATGCGCCGTGCGACACCTTCGGCGAGAACGCCGTAAACTCCGACTGAAGACAGCGCCAGAGCAACGCAGCCAAAGAGCGCCATCAGTACGCCCATGATGCGAATAATCGCGATGGAATCCGTGATCTCCTTTTCAAGGGTGCCAACACCTGTCAGAGCGATCTGGTCATCAATGCCCCGAACCAGTTCGCGAATACCCGAGGCGTAGCCTGCCGGGTTAGAGGCTACGCGCATGAGAAATACCATCGAACGCTTCGGCGCTTGGAAAAATGGCTCGTAAATCGTCGGCCGGCTGGTGGGATTCCACCAGTTCTGCCGCACGTCTTCGGCCACGCCTACGACGGTCATCCACGGTTCTTTGGAATCGGCTGCTCCAAGCTTGATCTGTTGACCGACTTCATCTCCGTCGGGCCAGTAGCGCGCGGCCATGCTGCGGCTGATGACCGCGACTCGCGCGGCATTTGCATTGTCCGCATAGGAGTAGGCGCGGCCTGCGACCAACGGAATGCGCAGCACTGAGAAATAGTCGGGGCTGGAAATCTGCAGATCGGCGGAAGGGGCTTCGCTGGCTTTCACTGCGGGGCGCCCGTTGATGGTAAAGAAAGTGGTCTCGTTGTCGACGTTGCTGGCGGGACTGTTGGTCACCAGCACCGCAGCGCTTGCGCCTGGCAGCGAGGCGCTGCCGCGTAGGACGCGATCGTAAAAGCTGGCGATTTGCGAATTTTCCGGATATGACTTTTCGGGCAGACGAATTTCCGTTCGCAAGACGTTGGCCGCTTGGAAACCTTGGTACACATCCACAAGCCGCAAGAACGCCTGCGTCGTCAAGCCTGCGCACACCAGCAACACTAGGGCGAACATCACTTGTGCGACGACCAGCGCGCTGCGCAGACGGCCCTTGCTGCCGAGCATCGGGCCGCGGCCGGCTTCCTTCAGAGTCGCGTACGGCAGTGCTTGGCCGGAGTGCAGCACCGTTCCCAAGCCGAATAAGAACCCAACGACGGCGATGAGGAGCACGGTGAATCCGAGAGCCGTGCGATCCACTTGAATTCCGTCCCATCCGGGTACCCACATGGTCCAGCTCGGCGCGATGCTGGTGCGCAGAACCTTTACGCTCCAGAAAGAGACGGCCACCGCCACGCCTCCCGCGATGCACGATAGCAATAAGGTCTCGGTGACGAACAAGCGCGCAAGGCGCCTGCGTCCCGCGCCCAGCGCTGTGCGCACGGCGATTTCCTTCTGGCGCCCAACGATTCGCGCAAATAGCAAATTCGCGAGGTTGGCACAGGCGAGAAGCAACACAAAAATGGCCGCAGCCTGCAGCAACAGAAACAACGGCAGAGTATAGAGGTACAACTCTCTTCGAAGCTGCAGCACCTCGGTTCGGCGGTTTTCGTTAGTCGTTGGATATTCGTGTTGCAGCCGTTGGGAGACAGAATCGGCGGCGCTTCGCGCCTGTGCGACGGTGACACCAACCTTGAGCCGTCCAAGGGATTCGAGCGAGAGCTTGGCACGATCCGTTTTCTCAGATGGACTCAGACCCAGAGGAACCCACAATTCCATGGGCACTGGATAATCAAAGCCGCGCGGCATGATGCCAACGACGGCGTACTTCTTTCCATTCATTTGGATTGTCTTGCCGAGGAGTCCGGCGTCACCCGCGAAACGCCGCTGCCAAAATCCATAGCTGACGACGGCGACTTGGTCTGCGCCAGGCTGCTCTTCTGACGCCCTAAACGCGCGTCCCAGTGCCGGACCCACGCCGAGCACGTCAAAGAAGTTCGCGGAGACGTGGCAACCGAGCACCGGCTGCACATTTCCTTCGGCGCTTACGTTGAAATCGCCGCACTTGTAAGTGGTGAGCGCGTCAAATACTGGCGTCCCGCTCAACAGATCGGCGGCATCCTGAGGCGCAATGAATCTTGCGTCCGCGCCTTCATCGATCCCACGATTTTCCCAGACGCGGACGAGGCGGTCGAGCTCAGGGAAATTGTAGGGATGCAAGAGCAGCGCATTGACCATGCTGAAAATGGCGGTGTTGGCGCCAATGCCAAGCGCCAGCGTCAACACTGCGATCAACGTGAAGCCTGGATTTTTCCGCAACGTCCGCACCGCGTATCGCAGGTCCTGCAGCACGGTTTCGAGCAGCGGGAGCCCGCGGCGCTCGCGATAGATTTCTTTGGTTGGCTCGACACCGCCGAGCTTCAGCAGAGCCTGCCGGCGCGCTTCCTGAGCGCTCATTCCAGATCGAAGGTTGTCGTCAATGTGCATTTGGAGATGGCCATCCAGCTCGGCAGCAAACTCCCGATCGCGCTGGCTTTTCGCGAATAATCCAGCCACGCGCAGGGCGAACACGCGCAGCCATCTCATGAAACTTCCTCGCCAGGCGCCAGGAACCTCGCGACGATCGCCGTCGTTTGCTCCCAGTCGCGCGCTTCGCGTTCGAGCTGCTTTTTGCCCGCGCGCGTCAGCTTGTAGTATTTGGCTTTGCGGTTGTTGTCGGAGACGCCCCACTCAGAGCTGATGTAGCCTTCCTGCTCGAGCTTGAGGAGTGCGGGATAAAGGGTGCCGTAATTGACGGCCAGCAAGTCGCCGCTGGTCTGCTCGATACGCCGCGCGATGCCGTAGCCGTGCAGCGGCCCCAGTGTATCGAGTGTCTTCAGCACCATCAGCGCCAGAGTTCCTTGCCAGACGTCTTTTTTCTGGGCCATGTGTTCCCCTATGGGTTACCCATAGCGATGCTCGCACAACTCCTATGGGAAAGCAATAGAAACGCGCGTTTGGGGGAACGAGGCCTGCGCGCGCGGGCGTCAAAAGAACACCATCACACCTGCAGTCCGATAAGCCGCATCAACTCGAGGGCATGACTCTTGGCCACGACGCCGTCTCGCAGCGTGTAATCGAAACGCATTTTGCCGTTCTCGACGTAGTCTTGAAAATGCATATTGCGCAGCCGCTGGCCCAGGGATTGCCCGATTTCGGTCAGAGCCAGGTCATGTGTGGTGACGATGCCGATCGCCCCTCGGCCAAGCAGCGCCCGGAGTAAACCCTCAGCGCCGATCCTGCGATCTTTGGAGTTGGTGCCCTCGAGCAATTCGTCAAACAGGAAGAGCAGCGGCAGCTTCGTGCTTTCCGCGAGGTGAAACACCTCCCGTATGTGCAGAATTTCGGTGTAGAAACCTGAGCGACCTTCCTGCAGGGAATCCGTGCTGCGAATGCGCGTTCCGATGGCGAGTGGCGTTAGCCGCAGCGACTTTGCGCGCACCGGAGCTCCGGCCATGGCTAAGACCGCGTTGATTCCGACGGCGCGCAGAAGCGTACTCTTGCCCGACATATTTGAGCCGCTCACCAGCAGAACTCGCGTATCGTCATCGAGCCGGACGCTGTTGCGAACACAGCGAGCCGTAGGAATCAGCGGGTGGCCCAGTTGCTCGGCGTGAAGTGTCACCGCGGGATTCTCTGCATTCACGAATTCCGGAAACGGGTCCGCAGGATGCTCGAAGGAATATCCCGCGAGCGAAAGCAACGCCTCGACCTCACCAGTAATCTCCACCCAACGGCGCATGCTGTGCCCGAAACGAGCCCGCCAGGCCTCCGCGGCGAATGCTACCTGGATGGAGTACAGCAACGGAAACTCGGCCAGATGTGCGAGCAAGCTGTGTTCTGCATCGATCCAATAAACGATCCGAGCCAGCTTTCGAATCGCGCGCGAGGCTCGTCGCCCCACTGCGCTAAGTTCCGCCGAGAATGCTTGCAGCCGCGGCGAAGGAAACGGTTCCCGTTCGAGCCGTTGCAGGATCTGTGAAAAGAGAAGAAGTCCTTCGGCATTGCAAGAAATCCCGTGAACGACCGCCTGCGCTCGCTTCTTCAAAGAGCGAAGAAAAACAGCGTCGACAGCGAGAAGGATAAGCGCGATGCGATACGTTCCGCCTGCGAAGTAGTACACGATGGCCGCCGCGGTGCCAAGCGCGAGAATCGCGGCGACAAATTGCCACAGAGATTTGGGCAAGACTCGCTGCCCTTCGGCCCAGCCAACGAGTGATTCGGGATTGAGCCGCGTGCGCAGATCTTCGCCGGTCACCGCGAGATCCTCCCGCAAGTCGAGTTTGTCCCGGAGTTCGCGGACTAAACTCTGTCGTTCCAGAATGGCCTCTCTCGACGAAGGAAAGCGCAGCCAGTTCGCCAGTTGGTTTTCCCCCATTGGCAACCGCGCGGTGGAGAGCAGTTCGAAAAGCCCCCCTCGGCCAAAAAGGTCGAGGTCCTCCGCGTATACATGCGCCTCCCCACGAAATCGGTCACCGCTCTCTCCGTTTCCGGCCCACCGGTCTTCAATCCGTGCAAGACCCTTGCGATAAAACTCTGCGGCTGTTTCATCGCGAGTTCGCGCGCGGAGAATATGCTCGTGAACAACCGCGAGCGCTACATAGGCGCATGCCGGAAATGCCAGCCAATACAGAGATACCCCACCCTTGGCGAGAGAGAACCAGGCCAGGACCAATCCGGCGGCTAGTACGGGGATCTTTGTGTTTCCGACAAGAAGGTGCTGGCGGTGCTTAGCCCCGACGGCTCCGGCAAATCTTTCGAGCTTCGTTGAATACTCGTGAGTAGGGTTCGACACGTTTTTTCCCGGCTACCGCCGGTCGAGTGTACCGCTGTCTGCCGAATATGGTAATCATTCGGATTCCTGAGCAGAGGCCAGCAGGAGCCCTTCTTGTGCGGCCGCTAGCACGATTATTTCCCGAAAGTGCGGGTCTCGCCTGTTTACTCTCTGGAGCGGCTGTCTTGACGCTGACGGAACCGAGCCCTAGCCTAAATAGTGAGGTCTTTCCGCCTATATGGCCGTTTCCCTGCAGAATCAAGCGCTGGCGACACGCCCCTGCGTGTTCTGCGGGAAATCCATGCTCGCGCACCTGACTCGCTGCCCGCATTGCCGGGAAGACGTCCCCAAGGTTCAATTGTCTTCCCGCCGCCCTCGCACCGGAGGCCGCGCGCAGATTCGCCGCGCACTGCTGTACATGCTGCTGGCCGGTGTCATTCAGTATTTCGCTGCCGGGTATAGCAGCTTCACTTTGCCAATAACCGTGTCCCCGATAGTCACCACCTATCTCGCTCCAGCAGTGTTTATCAGCGGCCTAGGTCTGCTGATTTATGGCTTCTACCTGCGGGGCAAGTCCTAGGGTCGCATAGTCCTTTTTCGTCGACGTTTTCCCGACAATATACGCCCACGCCACCTTAAAGACGCGCTGAATAAGAAATATCCCGTCTCGCGCCCCTAGCCTCCGCCTTCCAGAACGTGTTACGCTCCCGCGACGTTCACACTCGCATGCGCGCTGTCGATTTGATCCGAAAAAAACGCGACTCCGGGGAACATTCCCGCGAAGAAATCGATTTCCTGGTCTCCGGTTATACGCGGGGCGACTTTCCCGATTACCAAATGGCCGCTTGGCTCATGGCTGTGTGGTTGCGCGGCATGTCGCGCTCGGAGCTCGCTGCTCTCACCGAAGCCATGTTGTATTCCGGCGAGGTGCTCGATTTCTCCGATCTTCCTGGGAAAAAGGTCGACAAACACTCCACAGGGGGCATCGGCGACAAGACTTCGCTCATCCTCGCTCCCATCGTCGCTGCCGCCGGTCTCACCGTTCCCATGATCAGTGGTCGCGGTCTGAGTCACACTGGGGGTACGCTCGATAAGCTCGAAGCCATCCCGGGCTTCAACGTGAATCTTTCGCTCGATCAATTCCGTCGCGTGTTGCAAGAATGCGGCATGGGCCTCATCGGCCAGACCAAGGAAATCGCCCCTGCGGATAAGAAAATCTATGCGCTGCGAGACGCCACCAGCACCGTCGAGAACATCGGGCTGATCTGCGCTTCCATCATGAGCAAGAAACTCGCGGAAGGCATCGATGCTCTGGTTCTCGACGTCAAAGTGGGCTCCGGCGCCTTCATGAAGAGCGAGGAAGAAGCCGCCAATCTCGCCGAGGTAATGATCGAAACCGGCAAGCGCATGGGCAAACAAGTGGTTGCCCTCATCACCGATATGGACCAGCCGCTCGGCCGTGCCGCTGGCCACGCCAACGAAGTCGCCGAGTGTATCGACGTCCTGAGCGGCGGTGGCCCTGCTGATCTTCGCGAATTAAGTTTCCAGCTCTCCGCCTGGATGCTCTACCTCGGCGAACGCACCAAAAGCGTCGAAGAGGGGCGCACCTTGGCCGAGGCGATGACCGCGAGCGGGCAGGCCAAGCAGAAATTCAAGCAGGGCATTCGCCTGCAAGGCGGGGACGACCGCATCGTTGATGAACCGCATCGCTTGCCCAAGTCCCGCTTTCATGCGGATGTTGCCAGCCACGCCTCCGGCTACATCTCCGGCACCAACTGCGAACGATTCGGTATCGCGCTTGCCATTCTCGGCGGCGGTCGCGAGAAGAAGGAAGATGCCATCGATCATGCTGTCGGTTTGCAATTTCACAAGCGCATCGGCGATCGTGTCGAGAAAGGCGAGCCACTCGCCACCATCCGCTACAATGCCGATACGCGGCTCGCCGAAGCGAAAGCGTTGATCGCTGAGAACTATTTCGTCGCCCAGGAACCTCCTAAGGGAAAGCGCCCCCTTATTCGGCGCATTCTAGGAGCCTGAGGCGCGAGTAGCGACGTGCGGCCCTAAATTTCGTTGGTGCAGTGCGCAAGCGCAGAGGAGAAACTCATGGGACGATTCACAGGAGTGCTCGGTATTGCCACGATCCTGGGTCTCGCTTACCTTTTTTCCACGAGTCGCAGATCAATTCGCTTGAAGACTGTTGCCTGGGGGCTGGGCCTCCAGTTGGCACTCGGACTGTTCGTTTTGCGCGTCAAGTCGGGCGAGTGGCTATTTCAAAAACTGGGCAACGGAGCGAAGAAGCTCCTCGACTTCTCCTATGTGGGCTCTTCGTTTGTGTTCGGCGATTTGGGCACGAACCATTCCTCCTTGGGCTTGATTTTCGCTTTTCAGGTGCTGCCGACCATCATCTTCATCGCCGCATTTTTTGCGGTGCTCTACCACTTGGGCGTGATGCAAATCATCATTCGCGGCGCAGCCTGGTTGATGACGATTATCATGGGCGCGAGCGGCGCTGAGTCTCTAAACGTTGCCGCCAGTATATTTATGGGTCAGACCGAAGCCCCGCTGACCATTCGGCCCTTTCTTCCCAAGCTCACCAAATCAGAATTGATGACCGTGATGACCAGCGGCATGGCGCACATCTCCGGAGGAATGATGGCCGCCTACATGCGCGTCGGCGGCGCGGACGCCAAACACCTGCTGACCGCGGTTATCATGACCGCGCCTGGCACCTTGCTGATGGCCAAAATGCTGGTCCCTGAAACCGAGCAGCCTCTTACCGCGGGACGCGTCGAAATGCCGGCCGTGGAAAAGGAGTCGAACGTCCTCGGCGCCATCGCCCGCGGCACAGTCGACGGCCTGCACTTGGCGCTGAACGTCGCCGCCATGCTCATTACATTTCTGGCCCTGCTTGCCCTCGTCAACGCCATCATGGGATGGATACACTTGCACCTCGGCTGGTTTCCCTACAGTTTGCAACAAGTGTTTGGCTGGGTGTTTGCTCCCGTGGCCTGGCTGATCGGAATTCCCTGGCACGATGCTCCCACCATTGGCAATTTGTTGGGCACGCGCATGGTACTCAACGAGTTCGTCGCCTTCGCACAGCTCGGCACGCTTAAAGACGCGCTCGACCCCCGGTCCTTCACCATCGCTACCTTCGCTCTGTGCGGCTTCGCGAATTTCAGCTCCATTGGCATTCAGATTGGCGGCATCGGCGCTCTTGCCCCCGAGCAGCGCAGCCAGCTCGCCAAATTCGGCATCCGCGCCATGCTGGCCGGCACTATGGCCAATCTTATGTCCGCTTCGATCGTCGGAATTTTTTCATGAGCGCAAAGAAAAACGTGAAGGCAGCGCAAACAAAATCGAAGCCCAGCGTCGAGTTCTTGCGCGCCGAACGCGCGGCTAAGTTCATCTTGGGCAAAACCAAGTTGCGCCCGCGCATCGCCTTGGTTCTGGGCTCCGGCCTCGGCGATTTCGCGGATGATTTCACCAATGCAACAAAAATCCCCTACGTCAAGATTCCAAATTTTCCGCAATCGACGGCCATCGGCCATGCCGGACGTCTCGTCATCGGCAATGTCGGCGATATCCCGGTGGCCGGCATGCAAGGCCGCGTTCATCTATACGAGGGCTATTCCGCGAAGGAAGTCGCCTTTCCCATTCGCGTTTTTGCGCGTATGGGCATCAAGGCGATGATCGTTACCAACGCCGCCGGCGGCATCAATCGCAACTATTCGCAAGGCTGCCTGGTGGTGATTCGCGACCACGTCAACCTGCAAGGCGTCAACCCGCTCACCGGCCCGAACGACGAGCGCTTCGGCCTGCGTTTCCCGGATATGACCCAAGCCTACGATCGCGAGTTCCAGCGCTTCGTAACCGAGGAAGGCAAGAACCTGGCCCTGAACATCCACAATGGCGTCTATCTCGCCGTGCAGGGTCCAAGCTACGAGACTCCTGCGGAAATTTATTCGTTTCGCACAATCGGCGCGGATCTGGTCGGCATGTCCACGGTTCCAGAGGTCATTGCCGCGCGCCACAGCGGAATTCGCGTCCTCGGAATCTCCTGCGTAACCAATATGGCCGCAGGCACCACCGACGCGCCGTTGAACCAGGAAGAAGTCCTGGAGACCGCCGCGCGTATCAAGACACAGTTCATCGCGCTCCTGCGCGGAGTAATCCCAAGAATTTCAGAGGCTATAGCGTGAGTGAGTACGATCACCTGATCGTTGCGGCCAAGCAAGCGCGCGAGAATGCACATGCCCCGTATTCCAATTTTCGCGTCGGCGCCGCTCTCCGCGCGACTTCCGGCAGAATCTTTGGCGGCTGCAACGTCGAAAACGCCACGTACGGCCTCACCCTGTGCGCCGAACGTGTCGCCATCTTCAAAGCCATCAGCGAAGGCGAGCGCGGCTTCGACGCCATCGCAGTTGTGACCGATACCGACGCCCTCACTTCACCTTGCGGCGCCTGCCGCCAGCTAATCTGGGAATTTTGCGGCGACGTCCCCGTCATCCTCACCAACCTCAAAGGCAAAGTAGAAGTCCTGCAAATGCGCAATCTGTTTCCCAAGCCCTTCGATGCTTCCAGCCTCTGATATTCTTTCAGCCGCATAGTGACGGAGCGATCTCGATGAAAAGGCAAATTTGGTATCCCTACGTTCTCGTGGCCAGCGTCACTCTGTTCGCCACATCGACAGTTGCGCAGGGGAAAAGGGAGCGGACCGACTTGGTAATTGCCGGAGGCACGGTGGTCACCATGGATCCGGAGCGCCGCATCCTGGAAGACGGTGCGGTCGCCATCAAAGGCGACGCAATCCTGGACATCGGCCCGCGCGCTCAAATCGAGGCCAAATACGCTGCGGCAACGCACATCGATGCCACGGGCCATCTGGTTATGCCTGGCTTCATCAATGGCCACACCCACGCTCCCATGACTCTTCTGCGTGGCCTCAAGGACGACGTCACCCTTGATGTTTGGCTGAAAAACTACATTTTCCCAGCCGAAGCCAAAAATGTTACCGAAGACTTTGTCCGCTGGGGCACGCGCCTCGCTGCCGCCGAGATGATTCGCAGCGGCATAACCACTTTTGCGGACATGTACTACTTCGAGGACGCCATCGCCGAAGAAACGAAGGCCGCCGGCATGCGCGGTATTCTCGGCGAAACCTGGATCGACTTTCCCGTTCCCGACAACAAGGACGAAGCCCAAGCAGCCGCCTATACCGAAAAGTTCCTGAAACGCTGGCAAGGTGATCCGCTCATTCATGCAGCGGTTGCGCCTCACTCCATCTATCTCTGTTCGCAAAAGACGCTCCATGACGTGCAAGCGCTCGCCCAAAAATATCACGCGCCAATCTTGATCCACGTCGCGGAAATCAAAAAGGAACTCGACGACAGCCTCGCCCAAAACAACGCCACCCCCGTTCAATACATGAACCGTATCGGCCTTCTGGGCCCGGACGTTATCGCCGCCCACTGCATCTGGGTCGACGCGACCGACCGCAAGCTCCTCGCTGAAAAAGGTGTTGGCTGCGTGCACAATCCGTCCAGCAATATGATGCTGGCCAGCGGTGTGGCCCCCGTGATGGAAGAACGCGCCGCCGGCATCGCCGTGGGCCTCGGTACCGACGGTCCTTCCGGCAGCAACAACGATCTCGATTTGATGGAGGAGATGGACTTAGCCGCCAAGCTGCAGAAGATCACCAAAATGGATCCGCGTGCCCTCGGAGCAAAAGCTGTCGTGGAGATGGCCACCATCGAAGGCGCCAAAGCCGTTCATCTGGACAAAGAGATCGGCTCGCTCGAACCAGGTAAAAAAGCGGATTTGATCGCGATCAATCTAGACGAACCCAACGCCGTTCCCATGTACGACGTTTACTCTCAGATCGCCTATGCGCTGAAAGCCGACGACGTCGACACGGTGATCATCGGCGGCCGGGTGGTCATGCGAGACCACAAACTTCTCACCGTTCACGAAGGCGAAATTCTCGCTAGAGCCCGTGAATATGGGAAAAAGGTAGAGGCTTCGTTGAAATAGCTTTCCGCAGCGGTCTAAGAGTGTAGGTGCAATACCCTGAGCAGTTGGTCTTGGACTTTCTTCAGCTCGCGTTCCCGCTCGTGTTCTTCGCGCGTGCGATCGCTGAGCGCTTCCTTCAGCAACACCAAATTCCGCCGGAACTCCATCTGCATCAACACCAGCCGGCTCAGCGCCTTCAGCGCCGCCTCCTGGTCCGCGGCCAGATTTCGAGGCGTCCGGTCAATCACGCACAGAGTACCCAGGGCGTAGCCATCCTCGTTAATCAACGGCGCTCCCGCATAGAAGCGTATGTTTGGCTCCGATACCACCAGCGGATTCGTGCGAAACCGCTCATCCTGCAGCGCGTCCGGCACTACAAACACGTCCTGCTGTTGGATCGCCGTCGAGCAAAACGCTATGCTTCGCGAAGTCTCCGTCGCCGAAATCCCAACCTTGGCCTTGAACCACTGCCTGTCTTCATCGACTAGGGAAATCAGCGCGATCGGTGTCTTGCAAACGTAGGAAGCCAGCAGTGTCAGGTCATCGAACGCTTGTTCCGGCTCGCTGTCCAGAATCGCGTACTTCTGCAAAGCATCCACGCGAGCAGCGTCGTTGGTTGACATTATCGGAGCGCCCATTTTGCGACCTCCTCCGGACATGTCCTATTGGCGCATTGCATCATACTCCATCTCGCCCGCCATCCGCATCATCGCAGCAGCTTCTGCAGCAGCGCCTTGCCTTCCAGGTCGCTGAGTACATTTTTCCGCATGAGCGCGATAGTTAATTCGTTCAATCGTAGTTCTGCTCCTGGCTCGCTGCGTTGTCGCACAAGCCTTGCTCGACGAAGGTTAGTTTGCTTGTCTTCACGGTGGTCCCACTCTTGCCCGTTGACTCCAAATGCGTAGGAGATTGTCTGCACGCGAAGATGCCGTGGAAGTTACATATCCGCCCTTTTACTGTTTTGAGGTAAACTTCCGCATGGTTTGGGCGCAATCCCCCTGCGAACAACTCAAAGCCATTCGTTTCCGTTTGGGCATCACCACGCGTGAAGTGGCGGACTTCAGTCAGAAGATCGCCGAAGCTGAAGGTAATCCCGAGTTCCATATCTCCAACGCTTGGCTCACGCAAGTCGAAAACTCCGATTCCGTTCCCAGCATCTTTAAGCTCTACAGTCTCAGCTCTATCTACCGCATCAAGTTCACCGACCTCCTGCTCCTCTACGGAGTCGACTTGCAGCACCTCAGCCGTCATCAATTGGCCTCTCCTTTGCCCGACACCCATCTCACCAATCTCGAAGTTTATGACCAGCAGCGTACCGTCTCCTTCCCCATTCGCTTCGATCGCTCCTTCGACATCGACAACACCAATCTCCTTTCCCGTCTCGTTGAAGTCTGGGGCGAGGTTCCCATCGCCCTCATCCAGCACCTCGACATTCGCCACGGCCTCTACGGATATATCGGGCTGCAGGACATGACTCTCTACCCGCTGCTTCGCCCCGGCTCGTTTGTGCAGATTGACCCGCGCGTGCGCAAAGTCCAGCCTATGCGCTGGCGCACGGAGTTCGATCGCCCCATTTATTTTGTGGAACTGCGTGACGGCTACGCTTGCTCTTGGTGCGAGTTGCAGGACGGCCATCTGCTGCTGCTGCCCCACCCGCTCTCGCCTCGCGCGGTGCGCAGGCTCGCGCAGGGTACCGACGCTGAAATCGTCGGTCGGGTGACTGCCGTGGCTATGACGCTGACGCCCCCATCGCCCTCGGCTTCGGACGCCGCCGCACGATTGCCACGGCGAGTTTAATGTTCGACACGAATAGCTGCGCCAATGCCACGTTGACATTCACGGGCAGCGCCACGCGGTAGGGTTCCAGTTTTTGCCATACCTGCAGGATTTCCTCGCGGCTCTGTTGTGATGCGCTCACATAGACTTCTACTTCCCCCACAAGGCGTTCCAGCGGATATGCCGCAATGCGATAAAAGATCTGGCGATGCGCCAACTCCAGCGCCTTGCACGCAATATCCAAACGAAAGCGCGCTGCCAATCCATCGTGGCGGTAATTGCCAGTGTTGTAGTCCCGCGTGGAGGCCACATAGATCAAGCGCGCTAGGTCGCCGCTAATTCGCGACAACGATCGGCGTAACAGGTCGTCGTACGCATCGTCCACCGTTGCCGCCCTTTCGGGAACATCCATGCACATGATTTGCCTCGCGCTTCCCTCGAAACTGTTCACCAGTTCCACCGGCAGCTACGCTGATGGTGCCTCCCGGGCGTTTGCCAAGGCCCCCGCCTGGAATGTTTCCTGCAACTTGCTCACCCGCTGCGAGAGCCTCTGCGCAAAATACGCCAGACTTCCCAGCCACAGCGGTCCGGCTAGCTGAATTGCCGCCGACAAAATCCCGCAGACGCCCATCAAAATCAGGAATTGCGCAAAAATATTGATTTCCGTCGGGAATTCCAGATTCTTGCTCTGGCGCGCTGCTCCCGCGTGCTCCCGCATTACTTTGCGCACCATCGCGCAGGTTTGGCGCACCCAGACCAGCGCAACCTTTTTTCGTTCCTGTTCGAACAATCGTTCAATGCCAGCCGCTTTGAGCCCGCGGACGAACTCCCAGTCCGCGCACGAGAAGACCCTGTTTACAAGCTCTTCGGGGCAAGGCTCGGTCGCGTCTTCCTCACCAGCCGCTGGCCCCGTTCCCAATGGTCGTGACGCCAGCCACCCATTTATCGCCGCTGCCAGCAACAACAGCAGTAATACCGCTCCTGCGATCAAGCTTGCGAACCCGATCATAAGCGCACCGCCTTTCGCAGCTGCCCGCGCGCTTCTTGCAGACGCCTCTGCGTCGTCGTCATAATCAGTTGATAATCCCGCTCTAACTGCGCGTTCTCCGCCTCCGGGATCACCTGGTACGACCACAAATATCCCAGCCACAAACCCAGCGCCACCAGATACGATGCGGAATACGCGTAGAACCAGAAATCCTTTCCGGCCACGGGTACAAACGCCAGGCAAATCACCCGCTCGGCGATGAATAGCCCGTACCCAAGCAATATGCCCCGCAAATTCCGCCCAAACGGTATCGAATAGGAGGCGAACACAGTGACCAGCGCCACAATCGCAATCGCTTGCACGGTTCGCAGCGCCCGCTCCATCTGCAGCGCCGTCGTCTCCGCCAGCAAGCGCGGATCGCTCCACAGCGCGACGTCTGCCTTAGCCAGCGCCAGCACAAAGAGAAACAGCAAAATTTTCCGCGCCATTTTGGCAGTCCCCGGATAGGCTGCGAGTGCCACTCGGTAGATCTCGAACACGATCCAGCAGCCCAGGATCAAACCCAGAAATTCCGTGGTCCAATACACTGAGCTGTAGAGTTCCTCGCTCCATCGATGAACGAAAGAACGAAAAATGGACTGGGCAAGAACAAAGGAAATGTATCCGTAGAAAGCCGGGTAACGAAAGATTAGGCGACCGCTCACTCCTCGGGTCAGCAGGAAAACTTCCAGCACGATGCTGCTCCACCAGATCGATTGGCTGAGCATCTTTCTCCAGGGCAGTAAACTATTCTGGCAAGGCTTGCGGTGCTAAATACTAGCATGAGTCGCGGGAAAGCTGCGGTGCATCTTTCCCGCGACTCGTTTCCTTTCGCTATGTAGCAAATGCCAGTGGCGGTCTCGGCAGCGGATCTCCTCCATCAACGAACTCCGACCGTTGCGGCGGTCGCGGTAACGGATCCCCGCCGTCTGCCATAAGAGGTGGCCTCGGCAAAGGATCTCCTCCATCCGCAAAAACTGCCGCCTTTACCTGCGGATTTACGGATCCCGCCGTCGCCCAGCCGTGATTCCCGCGCAAACCTGCCAATAATACCAGCCCAAGACACACCAACAGAATTTTCATAAAACGCATGATTCCTCCCTATCGAGATTCCAGGGCGAGTGATGACCTACGCTCGCCTCAGGCAAAACATGGGCGCAGCCTACGGCCTGCTGCTGCTTCCCTTTCGAGAGGGGAGAATCTGGTTGGAATTCCGAGCGAAAACGCGCTTTGCGATCGCTCTACAACTTATGTTCTAACGAATCTGCTACTACAGTTGCACGACTTAACTCACGTAATCGGCCCTTCTGGCGCGGCCATTGCTTACTGTCTTGATTTCGGTCGGCAGCACGTCACTTGCTCGCCGCTGGTTGTAATCACAACCGAATCGGCCGCCTCTTCGTTGTTTTCAGCCGGCGCCACGCTCTTCGGGAAAAATTGCGCGCTTGCCACAACCTTCTCCAGTTGTTTCATAATCTTGCCTGCGTCCGCAGGTTTCCTGAAGCCGTCCGGGTCAGGCGCTTCTTCCGCCGCTACCGTCAGCAAGAATTCGTAACAAGTCGCCTGCGAATATCCAGCGTAGGCGCGTTCCAGAATTTTGGTCCCGGCCGTTACACTCTCTTGCTCGCGCCACCCAAACTCGATTCCTTGGATCGTCGTGATTCTCGACTTGTTTCCGTTAGATCCGACCAGGCTTGACTCCCGGCAGTCCTTCTCAGTGCCCGCCCCATCGGCCACCAATTGCAGCGAGCCGTGCTCAAACGTGGTGTTCGGATAGCCGTCCTCTGGAATCAGTAGCGTCGCCAGCAAAGTTGCACCCGGCCGCTCACTGTCCAAATCTTCCTGTCGTTTCAGGAAGAACGAACTCTCCTGCACATCCCCTTCTTCCAGGGAATAATTCCTCGGATAGCGAAACGAAATCCCCTCCTCCGGATTGTGGTAAATGGAAAGAGACATCTGGCGCGCGAATTCCCTTTGCGAAGGACGCGCGGGTCTGGTCGCCAGAGGAGCCTGGCTTGTATTCTTGTTGGAGCCCGCACCGGCCGCACTTGTCTGCGCGCGCGTGGTCTGCGCCGATCGTGCCGCCTCTCCACCGCAGCCGGCAAGCTCTATCGAGCCAACCGCAACCGCAACCACAATAAACAGTGCGCGTCCCAGCATAGTCGACTCCTGCTCGGCAACATCAAGCCAGTAAACTGGCAATAGCCGGGCCGGAAGCTAAGTTGTTGTATGGAAGGTACTTAGATGAAGAAGAGATGGCTGGAGTGCGTGGCCCGACGTACACGCTGTTGTTCCTCAAACGCGCTCAAGCTGTGCCGCCGCTATTTCTTTACCGGCTCGCGGTCCGGAGCCACCCATTCCCGCCTGGCTCGCCGGTCTCGCACCACGTCAAAGCTGTAAAACTCCCGGAACCGGTCGCGGTCCTCACCGAACGCCGCTACCGCCGCTCGCACCCCCTGCAATCGATAGGTGAAGCGGCCAGACCGAATGAACGCTGCTATCTCCCCGGCCCAAAATCGCGTCAACGTTTCGTGGTAACCATTGTCCTCCGTATTCGGCGTCCCTACCGACGTGTTGTGGTACAAAATCCCAGCTTTCATGATCGCGAACGTCGCGTCCGCCGCATGGTCAAACGCAAAATACGCCGCCATCGCTACATGCGCCGCGTGCGTCCACTCAGCCTTTGGCAGCCTTCCCGCTTTCCACGCTTCCACGAATCGTTGCAGCTCGGACTCACTTTCCAACAGCGCGAACGTCTCCCGGCTCGCCCCCGGCTTGCTGGAATCCGTGTTTCCGGTTGCGGTAGAATGCGTGTCCATTCGATTCCTTTCTCCTTATCTTCCGTGTATTATGAATCGAAGGAAACACTATGTCAATTCCATCGTTTCGTAGAAAACCATCAATGAAGTCCTTGGATGTGAAGGCCCTTAAGCTCCTGATGCGCAACGGCCGCGCGACCTGGGCCGAACTGGGCCAGCTCCTCGGCCTCTCCGCTCCCTCCGCCGCCGATCGCGTCCGCAAGCTCGAACAGCGCGGCGTCATTCGCGGTTATGCCGCTCTCGTGGACCCGGCTTCGGTAGGCCACCCGCTCACCGCCTATGTCTCCGTCTCGCTCGCCAGCCATCGCAACCGCGCCAAATTTCTCCGCGCCATATCCAAAATGGACCAGGTTGCCGAATGCCACCACGTTGCCGGCGACGACGATTACCTTCTCAAGGTCCGCTGCCGCGGCACCCAGGATCTCGATCATCTGCTCGCAACACAGCTGAAAGACAAGCTCGGTGTCGCGCGCACCCGCACGACTATCGTACTGTCCACCGCAAAGGAATCCGTGCGCGTCCCCATCGATGCTACGGATTGACGCTGGGGAGGGAACAACAGGCGAGCAACACGCGCCAAATCGCGCAAAGGAAATCGCATGACGAATCATCCTGAAAGCATTCGGGCCGACTACCAGCAAATGCTGAAAATCGCCATCGAGGAAGCGCGCCAAGGCCTCGCCGAAGGCGGCATTCCCATCGGCGCCGCTCTTTTCGATCATCAGGGAAACCTGCTAGGGCGCGGCCACAATCGCCGTATCCAGGACAACGACCCCGCCATCCACGGAGAAACCGACGCCTTCCGCCGTGCTGGCCGCCAGCGCACCTATCGCGACAAAATTATGGTAACCACTCTGGCGCCTTGCTGGTATTGCAGCGGCCTCGTCCGCCAATTCCGCATCCCCACTGTAATTGTCGGCGAGTCCGTCAACTTCCAGGGCGGCATCGACTGGCTCCGCGAAAACGGCGTCGAGGTCATCGACCTCCACTCCGCCGAATGCATCGAGCTCTTGGCCGCCTACATCCGCGCAAATCCCGCCATTTGGAACGAAGACATCGGCGTCGACTAAGCAGACTGACCCTTCAAAATTCTCCTCAAAAGCTCCAAATTTCCCCTAGACTCTTGCCCATGCATCTGGATGTCGATTGGGTCCGCGACCTGTGCCTCTCGTTTCCCCATGCAACGGAGCAAGTCACCTGGGGCGTTGATCTCACGTTCCGAATCAGCGGAAAGATTTTTGCCGTGACCGTTCTGGAACCGGCGAAAGTCTGGCTTTCGTTCAAATGTTCCGCGGAAAATTTCGCGGACCTCACCGAACGCGCCGGCATCATTCCCGCACCGTACCTAGCCCGCGCGCAATGGGTCGCCCTGGAAACGAAGGACGCCTTGCGGAAAGAAGAGCTAGCCGGCCTGCTCCGCGAATCCTACGACCTCGTTCTTGCCAAGCTCCCCAAGAAAACACGCGAAGCCTTGCTGCAACCGCGCGGCCCCCGCACCAAACGAAAGCCCGTCTCGCGCAAACCCCGCAAAAGGTCCTGAATCTTTTCCTGTTTCGTCGCGCAGGACTGATACACGTTAGCCGGAAAGGGTCCTTCGCCGTTTGATAATTTGACAACTACATAAATCTGTGGTATACTATGTGTCGGGAAGACAGCAACCTCCCGCAGAAGAGCGCTCTGTGGACTCGCTCTCTGATTCAAACAAAGGAGCCGCATGACTATCGCCACCGCACCGAAAAAACTCTATCTCTTTCAACTGAGCACCACGGCCATTCCTCTGCCCGGCGGCCAAAACCTGGAAATGAGTTCCGGCTGCTATCTCGTCGAAACCACGGACAACAAGCGCGTCTTGATCGATTCGGGGATGGCCCCCGACGTCCCGCTCTCGCCCGCGCCTCCCCGCACCAATGAAAAAAACGTCCTCGAACATCTCGCCAATCTGAATCTCCGCCCGCAAGACATCGACATCCTCATCTGCACGCATTTCGACGTCGACCACGCCGGCTACCATGACGCCTTCACGAACGCCGAGTTTATCGTCCAGCGCGAACATTACACGCTGGCCCGCAACGGCCATCCGCGCTTCGCCGCCGCGCGCCCGCATTGGGACCACCCCGCGCTGCGCTATCGTCTTATCGACGGCGACACCGAACTCCTCCCCGGCATCACTTTGCTCGAGACCAGCGGCCACGCTCCCGGCCACCAATCCGTCCTCGTCCGCCTACCCCAAGCCGGTCCAATTCTCTTGGCCATCGACGCCGCAGTGTTGCAGCGCACCTTCACCGTCGATCGCAAAGCCTGGCCCACCGACGACAACGAGCAGCAACTCCGCGCCAGCACCAAGAAACTCCTCGACCTGGTCAAGCGTGAACGCATCAAATTGGTAGTCTTCCACCACGACGTCCAGCAATGGAAGTCCCTGAAGAAATCACCCGAATACTACGACTGATGATGGAGCGAGGCGTGGCAAGCGCCGTCATCAATCGCTGCCGCTCATTCGATCCTGGAATGAAAACTCGGATTTCAGTGCAAAGGGTTTTCCGTCCAGCTCGGCGTAGGGATAGATAAAGTAGTTGAGCGGATCGCCTTGCTGCGGCGGGTCCAGACGGATGTCTCGCCCGACGCTGAACTGCAGGCGATTGTCGTCGTGCGCCCCGAAAAAATAATTCTTCTTTTCCGGATGCTTCCAGGCCTCTGAGGCATCCACCGGAATCCAGCCATACGGCGCGACATAAAACTGCGCCCAGCAGTGATATCCCGGTATCGTTCCGCCGTGCTGATCCTCCGGCAGCGAGAAACCAATCTCGAAGCGCGCCGGAATTCCCGCCGCCCTCATCATGCCGATGAACAGCGAATGGAAATCCGTGCAATTGCCGCGCTTGGCTGTGCACGCCCAGATCGCATCCCCGTTGCCCCACCCGGCCCCGGATTTGTCATAGCGCATGGTCGCGATCACGTAGTCGTAGATGGCCCGCGCCTTCGCCAGCGGGTCTTGAATCCCGCTTGTCTCCTGCGCGGAAAGTTCCCCAATGATTCCCCCGAGAGGCACGCGCTGGTCCGGCTGCAAAAAGCGCTGCAGGTCCCCCGCGCCCGGTTTCGCAGCGATCGGCTGTCCGCCCAGTGCAACCCGATGTTCCTGCCGCGTCGCCCGAAAATGGACGCGCACGTCGGCCGGCCCTGCAACCTTCGCCGCCGGAACCTCTAGATACACGTACTCATTGCTATATTCCGAATCCTGATGTGTGGTGAAAGCAAAGGGAGACTCGATTTTCAAATCGCTGATCGTCTGATACGCACCCGACTGCGGCAACGGAATCCAAATCCTCGAACTTTGTGCGTCCGCCGGTAGCCCCGGAATTCGCGTCACGTACGTAAACTCAAAACTGCGCGCAGCAACACCCGCCTGCGAAAAGCCAGAAACACCCCTCCCCACCGCGGCGACCACCACGATAAAACCAAACGCCGCAACCCAACCCTTGCGCGCCTTCATAACGAAACCTTTCTCCAAGCCAATCCGGCCTGGTGCTATTCAGGGGTTCACGAACTCACAATTCAATCGGAATATTTGCCGGCGGGACCCGCGGTCAGCGGGCTGCTCAAGTGAAGCCACTGCGGGAATGCAGCATGCCCATCTTAATAACACCGACGCCCATCCGTTTGCAAGCTTTTGGAGTGATGCGAACTTGTTTATCCTGTTTATCCCGATCATCGAGGGGAGCCTTGAAGGGCCGCCGCTTTCACGGCATAGTGATGAACCCAATACTCAAAAGTATTCGGAAGCCAGGCCCAGCCCAGCAGGTGTATCGATGCCAGGTGTGTTGGCATCCATATACGTGAGGGTGCTAGATTCGGAGACTTAGCCCTGCAACAAAAGAAGTAAGAACTGACGAGAAGGAGAAGCTATGGCCAGCAATCAGTCGACGCGGGCTTCGCTGTCTAAGCCTGCTCCCTTGAGCACTGAGAAGGTCAACGCTGAGCTCGCCGAAATCGTTGTCTTCGTCGATGGGCGGACCGCGACGGCAGGCATCTTGGAGTTCGCCGGCGTACTCGCCCAGGAGCACGGCTCGCGCCTGACCGCTGTATTCATGCAGCCGGAGCCCGCAGCTACCTCGCCGGAGATGTTCGCTCGCGGCAAAGGCATGGAGAGCGTGATTGAGGCGCACCAAGCACAACTCGAGGGGATCGAGGCGGACCACCGGGCCCTGCTCGAGGACATTGTCCGTCGTCACGGAATCCGGTCGGAGTGGAGATCGTTGCCCTACTTGAGCAACGAGGTGGGCGTGCATGCGTACTACGCGGACCTGGTGGTGATCGCCCGCCCGGAATCTGCAGGACCGACGGCCGGCCCTCCTGGCCTCGCGGAGTCCCTAGTCTTGAGCTCCGGTCGGCCGATCATCCTGTTTCCGCCACACGGCACGGTATCCCGGGTCCGCCGCGTCCTTGTGGCGTGGAACGCCAGGCGCGAGGCCATCCGGGCCGAAGCGGACGCCCTGCCGTTGCTTGTGAAGGCCGAGGCGGTCGAAGTCTTGGTCGTCGACCATGAGCGCCACGCGGGTCACGGCCCGGAGCCCGGGGCGGACATCGCGCGCCACATGGCGCGTCACGGCGCGCAGGTCGAGGTACGCCGCTTGTCGTCCGGCGGAGAAGACGTGGGCCGCCTTCTGCTGTCGCAGGCCGCCGCTTTTAGCGCCGATCTCCTTGTCATGGGCGCCTATGGCCAATCCCGGCTAAGCGAGTGGATGTTCGGCGGCGTCACACGCACGGTCCTGCGCGAGGCCAGCCTCCCGGTCCTGATGTCGCGATAAGCGAAACCTCTGTCCCACCCGCCCGAACGGCTATCAGGAGCAGCGAACGGCGACGAGCTGAAGAGAAGAATTCACTCGTGACACTCGTGCTTGAAGTTAGCTCTAAACCCGGACCTTTGCAAATTCATCCTTCGGACTTACGTCCCGCCCGTCCCTGTTTGTTTTCTTACATCGGAACAACGGTGTGGGTCTTCTCCTGCCACTGGTCAGACAAAACCCGGTCGCCTGGTTCAAGGAGATCGAGAGGATTCACATAAAGTTCGCTTAGCATGCCGTCGTGCTGGTCGAGCGTGATTGTTATCATGAA
>Ga0307475_10000130_pt1 | contig 42750 bp, 38 predicted proteins | sample atmos_gasesECM1C_FD_203317 | JGI IMG/M metagenome (GOLD analysis project Ga0307475, IMG submission 203317) | Hardwood forest soil microbial communities from Morgan-Monroe State Forest, Indiana, United States - atmos_gasesECM1C_515 | ecosystem: Environmental > Terrestrial > Soil > Temperate... | reverse complement strand
GATCTCTTCTTGGGCTCGATCCGCATGCTCGCCGCCGCCATCGACGAAAAGGATCCTTACACCCGCGGTCACTCCGGCCGGGTGGCCAAGTATTCCATGATTATCGCCGAGCAGCTTGGACTTAACGCCGAGGACCTCGACCTCCTCCGCATCTCCGCACTCCTCCACGACGTGGGCAAGATCGGCGTCGACGATCGCGTTTTGAAAAAGCCCGGTAAGTTGACGGACGAAGAATTCGAGCTGATGAAGCAGCACACCGTAAAAGGCGCGAACATCATGCGCCCGGTTGCTCAATTGAGAGACGTTCTGCCGGGCATTGAGCTGCACCACGAACGTATGGACGGCGCCGGATATCCCTATGGCCTGAAGGGTGAACAGATACCCCAGATGGCGCGCATCATTGCGGTCGCTGACACTCTGGACGCCATCACCACGAATCGCCCGTATCAGTCGGCCATGGATTTGGATTTCGCCATCGAGCGCATCCGCTCTCTCTCCGTTTCGCGCTTCGATCCAGATGTTGTCGCGGCGCTTGAATCCGCCATTCACGCCGGACGCCTGCGGCTCTCTGCGACCCTCGTCGAAGTCTGACGTCTGAACCCCCAAGTCCCCCCTACGCGCCGCTTGCCGCTGGGCCTCTGCGCCTGTTGCCGGCGTAATGCGGTGGTGTTCCCGCTCGAACCGTTTGTTACAATTGTCGATTCCGCATTCGACGACGGACCCAATGAACGCCCACTTATAAAAATGATCACCCTCTTCGGAAAACCCGAACCTACGCTCCTCGAGCGTTTGAAGGGATCCGTCTCGAAGACGCGCACCGAGCTCTCGGCGAAAGTCGAACAACTTCTCACCGGCGATCGCCCGGTTGATCCTGAGCTGCTCCACGAACTGGAATCCGCGCTGCTAAGCGCTGATATCGGCGTGCGGACCACCAAGGAAGTGCTTGCCGCGCTGCGCGAGCAGGTCAACCAACACAAGCTCAGCGACGCGAAAGATCTCAAGCGTGAGCTGAAAATCCAGATTGGCAGGATTCTCACAGCGCGGGCCCCTACATCTGATTCGAACAGCGCTGCCTCGCCCCGCGTTCTGTTCGTTGTCGGCGTGAACGGAACCGGGAAAACCACGACGATCGGCAAGCTCGCGAACCGCCTGAAAAAAGATGGCGCCACCGTTGTGCTGTGCGCCGCTGATACGTTTCGCGCCGCGGCAATCGAGCAGCTCGAGGTTTGGGGACGCCGCGCTGGTGTGGAGGTCATCAAACAAAAGTCCGGCGCGGATCCTTCCGCCGTGATTTTCGACGCCTTAAGCGCCGCGCGTGGCCGCTCCGCCGATGCCGTGATCGTCGATACCGCCGGCCGCCTGCACACCAAGTCGAATCTCATGGCCGAGCTCGAGAAAATGAAGCGCACGGCCGCGAAGCTGGTTCCGGGCGCGCCGCATGATGTGTTGCTCGTTCTCGACGCAACCACCGGGCAAAATGGCCTGAATCAAGCGCGCGAATTTTGGAGCCATGCGGGGGTCACTGGAATTGTGCTTACCAAACTTGACGGCACCGCAAAGGGCGGAATCGTGGTGGCCATCTCGCGGGAGTTGAATCTTCCGATTCGCTTCGTGGGCACCGGCGAACAAATCGATGATCTTGTCCCATTCGATGCGCAAACCTATGTCAACTCGCTCTTCGATTGATGCGCTTCGCGAAACCGACGAGGCGTGGATGCTCCGCGGGCTCGCACTTGCCCGGAATGGTGTTGCACTGGCACATCCAAATCCAGTGGTCGGCGCGGTGCTAGTCAAAAACAATCGCGTCATTGGCGAAGGATTTCATCAATACGATCACCTCGACCACGCTGAGATTGTCGCGCTCAAAGCGGCCGGAAAAGAGGCGCGCGGCGCAACCCTCTACGTTACCCTCGAGCCGTGCTGCACGACGGGCCGCACCGGGCCGTGCACCAAAGCCATCATCGCCGCTGGCGTCAAGCGGGTGGTAGCCGCGATGAACGATCCCAGTCCGGCGGTTGCCGGGCGCGGCTTCTCGGGATTGCGCCGCGCCGGCGTTGAAGTTGAAGCCGGACTCTGCGAAGAGGCCGCGCGGGCGCTGAACGAGGACTTCGCGAAGTGGATTCAAACCAGCCTCCCCTTTATCACGCTCAAGACCGCTTTAACGCTCGACGGCCAGATCGCTTCAAGTGCCGGCAGCACTACCTCGATTACCGGCGAGCTCGCGCGCGAAGCCGTGCAACGAATTCGTCACGCCGCCGATGCGTTGCTTACGGGCATTGGCACGGTGATCGCCGACGATCCCCGCCTCAGCGATCGCACTGGCGCTCCCCGCCGGCGCAGGCTTCTCCGCGCGGTCGTCGATTCACGCCTTCGCATGCCGCTTGGTTCGAAACTGGTAAGAGACGCCCAAGGCGACGTTGTGGTTTTCACCACGCCGTCCGTGGATTCGCGAAAAGCGCGGGCCTTCGAACGCGCTGGCGTCGAAGTCTTTCGCGTCCCGAGCCGCGGCGGACACCTCGATTTGCGCGCCGTGATTCGCGAACTTGGCCGCCGCCAAATGCTGAATGTCCTAATCGAAGCGGGAGCGGAATTGAACGGCGCGGCGCTCCAAGCAGCAATTGTGGACAAGATGATTCTCTTCTATGCTCCCAAAGTGATGGGCAACGGCGGCGTGCCCCTGGCGCGAATTTCTTCGAAATGGTTCAAAAAATCGCCAGCGCTCACAAATCTGAGCGCGGAGCGCTGCGGGCCTGATCTCCTCGTCCAAGGATATTTTCACGATGTTTACGGGAATCACCGAGCACGTCACAAAAATTGAATCGCTCGACCGCGGCAAAGATGGCGGCCGCGTCCGCGTCAGCCTTCGAGGCGCCGCTCGAATCGCCGCCGAGGTGAAAGCCGGAGACAGCATCTCGGTCAATGGCTGCTGCCTCACGGTGGCTGAATTCGATCGAAACTCATTTGCCGCCGATCTTTCCGGCGAAACGCTTCGTCGCACATCGTTCGGCGAAATGAAGCCCGGCCACGTCGTCAACCTCGAACGCCCGCTCGCGGCAGGCGCGCGGCTCGGCGGCCATTTCGTACAGGGCCACGTCGACGGCGTCGGCCGCATTACGCGCCTTGTGCCGGAAGGCGATTCGTGGTCACTCTCCATCCGCATCCCGGAAGATTTGCGGCGCTACGTCGCAGAAAAAGGCTCGATTGCAATTGACGGCATCAGCCTGACTGTCGCGCGCTGGCAGGATGGCGTCGCCGGCATCGCGATTATTCCTTTTACGCATGCCCACACGAACGTCCAGGCCATGACGGTGAACGACGCCGTGAATCTCGAAACCGATATCCTCGCAAAATATGTCGAAAGCCTCCTCGACGCAAAAAAGTCTCCTGCTTCATCGCATCTAAAAATCAGCGACTTGCAGGAACAGGGATTTTGATTATCCAGGAGCGCGGCGCCGAATGAATTTTCCGCGGCGGCAATTCCTGAAAACACTCAGCGCCGCGGCGGCGCTCGGCCGGCCCTGGAACGCCGCGGCGGCCGTTGCGATCAACAATCCAGCGCATAAAGCGGGAGACAGCTCTATGACTCGAGCGAAATCCTACGACGTGGCAGTGATCGGCGCCGGTGTCTTCGGCTCGTGGACCGCCTACTATCTTCGCAAGTCCGGCGCGAGCGTGGCCCTGTTCGATTCCTACGGCCCGTCGAATGCACGCGCCAGTTCGGGCGGCGAATCGCGCATCATTCGCATGGGTTACGGCCCCGGCGAAATTTACACGCGCTGGTCCATGCGCGCTCTTCCGCTCTGGAAGCAGCTGTTTGTCGACGCTGGCCAGCCGCAATTATTTCAGCCCACCGGCGTGCTCTGGATGTTTCACGACGGCGAACCATACGCGCTCGATACCCTTTCGACCCTTCAGAAATGCGGGGCCAAATTCGAAAAACTCGCTCTCGCCGATCTGCGCGCTCGCTATCCTCAAATCTCTTTCGGCGATGCCACCTGGGGAATTCTCGAGCCGGAAAGCGGCGTCCTGATGGCGCGCCGCGCAGTGCAAGCCGTGGTCTCCCAGGCGCAGAAGAATGGCGCGGAATATCACCAGGAGTCTGTTCTCGCGCCGAACGAACGGGGCCGCCTCTCGATCCTGAAAACTGCAAGCGGCAGCACGATTTCCGCGGGCGCCTTTGTCTTCGCCTGCGGGCCCTGGCTGCCGAAAGTATTTCCTGCGATTTTGGGCGAACGCATCTTCCCCTCGCGCCAGGAAGTTTTTTTCTTCGGTATCCCTGCCGGCGACACGCGATTCGAAATGCCGGCGATGCCCACTTGGATTAATCTTCAGGACGAATATTACGGCATGCCGGACATCGAAAGCCGCGGCTTCAAAATCGCGTTCGATCGACATGGCGAAACCGTAGATCCCGATACGCAGTCGCGTCTCGCCAGCGCCGAAGGAGCCGCCGCGGCAAAGCAATATTTAGCCCGCCGCTTCCCCGCCCTGAAAGACGCACCGCTCGTTGAAACGCGCGTCTGCCAGTACGAAAACACCTCGAATGGAGATTTCCTGATCGACAAGCATCCGGCGCTTGAAAACGTCTGGCTGGTAGGCGGCGGCTCGGGCCACGGTTTCAAGCACGGCCCGTCGCTTGGCGAGTACCTTGCTGCGCGGATGACGCAAGGAGGTGCAATCGAGCCGCGTTTCTCGCTGGCGACCAAACAGCCCGTCGAGCAGCGCGCTGTTTTCTAGGATTGTCTTCCTTGCAATCGCCCTTCCGCGCGCGCCTTCTGGCGCGCTCCGCGAACGTAAAGCATCACGCCCAGGAAAAGAGCGAACGTTGTCCCGCCAACCAATTTCACCTCGAATAAAAGTTTGCTGGCTGTCTCACCGGGCGGAATTGCCGACAAAATGATGCTCGCGAAGACGATCGAGATTCCCAACCCCCCGGCGATCCACACCCCCACCTTGCCGCCCGGAATCAGCACGGCGCCCGGTGAACGATCCCGATCCGGCCTGTACGCAAGCTTGATTACCGCGGCATACATATAAAGGAACGGAATGAAGTACAGAATGTTTGTGGCGTCCACGAGAAATTGATACGCGCTCACCGTCGTTTCGCTGATTTGGCTCAAAAGCAGAATCGCGCCGGAGATTCCGGCCTGCACCAGAATCGAAACGTGCGGCGTCTGCCATCGCGGGTGAATTCTGCCGAACGCAGCCGGCAAATAACGATCCACGCCCACCGCGAACGGAACGCGCGCGATGCCCGCGACCGTTGAACCCACGCCTCCGGCGTTGCCGACGGTTACCAGCAGTGCCGCAATAACTCCCAGCGCCCCGATCTTCAGAATCCCGGAAGCTACGGTCAGCGCTTGAAACACGCCGCTTTTCGGATCGACGGTCGCCGCGCTCATCAGAGAAAGCACCGCCACCGTTCCCGCGATGTAGATTGTCGCAATTACAATCCCTGAGCCGAGAATCGCCCGGGGAAATGTCTTGCGCGGCTCGCGAACCTCTTCGCTCATGGACGAAACCAGCTCCAATCCGCCGAACGCGAACGCGATTTGCGGCCAGAAGTTCACCGTGTTCCAATCCCAGTGCGGCTGAATATTGCTCCAGGTAAAATGTGTCACCGAGCCCTGGCGGTTCCAGACCCACGCGGCGGCGATGATCAGCATCACCAGCGGAACGAACGTGCCGACAGCGCCCGCGTTTTGCAGCCATTTTCCAATTCGAAGCCCCACGATGTTCATCGCGACAGCGACAAAAAACAGCGCGAATGAACCCAGCAACAGGAATGTCCGGTTCTGCGCCATTGGCGCGTACCCAATACCGCCGATGTAAGCTGCCATTGCCGCGCTCGCAAAAAGCAGCGCCGGGAAGTAGAAAAGCGTGTAAATCCAGTACGTCCATCCGGCCACGAACCCATGAAAATCGCCAAACGCATCCTTCGCCCAAGCGTACAGCCCTCCTTCTTCCGGAAAACGCGTTGAAAGCTCGGCAATCACCAGCGCCGTGGGCACAAAAAACAACAGCGCAGCCAGGATCCACAAGCTGATCGACGAAGTGCCGTTGTGCGCTGCCGCCGCAATCCACCGCGGGCCCAGTACCGTCACGATGTTGAACAACATCACGTCCCAGAAACCCATCACGCGGGGAAGTTGTGGTTTGGGAACGCTCGAGGCGGGCTCGGTCACGCGGTGGCGTCCAGCGCGGGGATTAATTCATCCTGCTGCAGAAAGTTCCGGAGAAATGGGTCTTGCGACTTTTCAAGCTCCTGCCAGGTTCCGAAGAACGCAACGCGACCGTCCTGAAGGAAAATCAAGCGGTCGGCTAGCTTTTTTGCAAGATGCGTATCGTGCGTCACCACGATCGACGTTTTCTTAAATTTATGCTTGAGCTTTACGATCAGCTCGCTCACGTGCAACGCCATCAGCGGATCCACCATGGTGGTCGGCTCGTCGTACAGAATCGCGTCGGGATTTTCAGCCAGCGCCCTGGCGATCGCCACCGCGCGCTTCATTCCCGTGTTCAGGTCCGGCGGAGTGCGGTCCGCGAATTGCCCAACTTCAAGCATTTCAAGCAGCTCGGTAACCTTGGCATCGACATCTTCCGTGCCCTCATGCTCGTCCCGCCTCAACAGCGGAAAGGCCACATTCTCGGCAACCGTCAGCGAATCGAACAGTGCGCCCGATTGAAAAACCATCGTCACCCGCCGCCGGATTGTAGCGAACTGCGCCTCCGTCCAATCGGTCACGTCTTCGCCGGCGACAATGATTCGCCCCGAATCCGCCTTCAGGAATCCCAGCAGCAGTTTCAGCGAAACGGATTTGCCCACGCCGCTGCGCCCCATGATCACTGCCGTTTCGCCCTGCTCGACGAAGAAGCTCACCTCTTTTAGCACCGTGTGCTCGTCGAACGAGATGGTGACGTTCTTGAATTCGAAGTAGTGCTCGCTCATCGCTTCGCGCGCCCGGTAAACCTCACCCGCGCTTCTTCGTAGTCCGCGGGCGAATTCATATTCTTGAATAGGAGGCCCTGGGAATCAAACGCTTTCCATTCGCCGCGTTCGAGGTACTCCACTCGAATGCTCGCAAGCCCGTCAGTCACCTTTCGCGTGCCTCGTTCGAGCGCATCCCGAATCGCCTGCTCGCCCCGCATGTGATACATCGCGCACAGCGGCTCGGCGCCGAGTTCGTTCATGGGCAATACGGCATCCGCCTCCGATGCTCGCGCACGCGCGATGAGAAACCCGAGCCACTCTGGCGTAAGGTAAGGCAAATCGCACGCCACAACCAGATTCCACGGCGCAGCGCTCGCGCGCAACACCGTCGCAATTCCACCCAGCGGGCCTGAGCCGGGAAAATCGTCGCCGATAACACGCCAGCCGAATGTTGCATAAGCTGCGCCACCGATGATTGCCGCGGGAACGCCTGTCACCGACTCCGCCAATTTCGCCGCACGCGCCACCAGCGGCTCCCCGTCCAACTCAAGCAATCCTTTATCGCGTCCCATGCGCGAACTTTCACCGCCTGCGAGAACGAATCCAGCTACTTGTCGCACCGTTTCCATTTCGCCTCACGCCCCTCGCCGTTACTGGTTCCTACGCGCCCACTCGCTCCAGCCGACCACTCCCAATTCCGGCTGCGGGCGGTCCGGCAACATCGAGAGAAATTCGAGCAGGTTCCCATCCCGGTCATGGAAATAAAGCGAAGCCGCGGGCATCCACGCCAGCACAACTGGCTCGTCGGTGGACTTACCCGAAAAATCGCGCGGAGTCACGTTCGCCGCGCGCAACCGCGCCGGCGCCGCAAGCAGGTCCGCAAGATCCACCTTGAGCGCCAGGTGAAGATTCATTCGCTGCGGTGCGCTGCCCACTTCCCAAATGCCAAGCATCGATTCGCCTCGCCCGCCGATCCAATAAAACGCGACTTTGCGCTCCGGCACAGCGTAGGCCAGCTCCAGCCCCAGCACGCCACCGTAGAATTCCATCGAACGCGCAAGATCGGTCGTGGTCAGGTGGCTCTCAAACAAGTCGCGAATGGGTATCATCGGCTCTCGCTCGTTTCCCGTCTGCCTGGTTCCACCCGACCGCACCTCTTCCGCGATCGCGGCTGGATTCTAAGCTTGCTACCGTAGCAACTCAACCTCTAGCTTCAATCAAAACAGGTTCCTCATAATATAGGGAAAACAAAAGACTTAATGTGCGCAAGATGCTCAGGGCGGACAGTGCGCCTGAAGGCTTTCAGCTTGACACGCGGCGCGTACATGCTATATTAGCACTCGCTTGAGAGGAGTGCTAAACGCTCCTTCCGGCAACAACCAACAACTTCACCGGAGGACTTGCAAAAATGGCTGTGAACATCACGCCGCTACACGACCGCGTGTTGGTGCGGCGGCTCGAAGAGAAGGAATCCGTTAAGGGCGGCATCATCATCCCGGACACGGCAAAAGAGAAGCCCCAGGAAGGCGAAGTCATCGCCGTCGGTAACGGACGCCGTGAGAAGGGTGAGCTCATCCCTCTCGACGTGAAGCCCGGCGATCGCATCCTGTTCGGCAAATACAGTGGCAACGACATCAAGATCGACGACGAGGAATACATGATTCTCAAGGAAGACGAAATCCTCGCAAAGATCGGGCCCGTCGCGAAAGCGGCTGGCGGCAAAAAGTAACTCCCGTCGCGGCCTCAACCCCATATGGGGCGTCCGCCGCGCCGGCCAACAAATCAAAAACGTTTTGAAAAACTTCAGGAGGAACAAGATACATGGCAAAGCAAATTGTGACTGGTGAAAATTCTCGCCAGGCAATTCTGCGCGGCGTCAACATTCTCGCGGACGCCGTGAAGATCACCTTGGGCCCCAAGGGCCGCAATGCGGTAATCGAGAAGAAGTTCGGCGCGCCGATCATCACCAAGGACGGCGTCACGGTCGCCAAGGAGATCGAGCTGAGAGATCCGCTCGAGAACATGGGCGCCCAGATGGTTCGCGAAGTCGCTTCGAAGACTTCCGACGTCGCCGGCGACGGCACCACCACGGCAACCGTACTCGCACAGGCCATCTTTCGCGAAGGCGTGAAGACCGTCGCAGCCGGCGCGAGCCCGATGGCCCTCAAGCGCGGCATCGAACGAGCCGTCGAAGTGGCCGTCGAGGAAATCAAGAAGTTCCACAAGGACGTCAAGGGCGACATGATCGCGCAAGTCGGCACGATCAGCGCCAACAACGACAAGCAAATCGGCTCGATTATCGCCGAAGCGATGAAGAAGGTTGGCAAGGACGGCGTCATCACCGTGGAAGAATCGAAGACCATGGAGACGACGCTCGAAGTGGTCGAAGGCATGCAGTTCGACCGCGGCTACCTCTCTCCTTACTTCGTCACCGATCCCGAGCGCATGGAGTGCGTGCTCGAGGACGTCCGCATCCTGATCCACGAAAAGAAAATCAGCTCGATGAAGGACCTGCTTCCCCTTCTCGAACAGATCGCCAAGATGGGCAAGCCCCTGATGATTATCGCGGAAGATGTGGAAGGCGAGGCTCTTGCAACGCTCGTCGTCAACAAGCTCCGCGGCACTCTGCAGTGCGCTGCCGTCAAGGCGCCCGGCTTCGGCGACCGCCGCAAGGCCATGCTCGAAGACATCGCCACGCTTACCGGCGGCAAGGCCATCACCGAAGACCTCGGCATCAAGCTCGAGAACGTGAAGGTTGAAGACCTCGGCCGCGCCAAGAAAATCACCATCGACAAGGACAACACCACGATCGTCGAAGGCGCTGGCAAGCCTTCGGAGATCGAAGGTCGCGTGAAGCAGATTCGCACGCAGGTCGAAGACACCACCTCCGACTACGACCGCGAGAAGCTCCAGGAGCGCCTCGCCAAGCTGGTCGGCGGAGTGGCGGTAATCAAAGTGGGTGCGGCAACCGAAACCGAGCTGAAGGAAAAGAAGGCTCGCGTCGAAGACGCCATGCACGCAACCCGCGCGGCTGTCGAGGAAGGAATTGTTCCCGGCGGCGGCGTGGCATTGGTTCGCTGCATCTCCGCTCTCGAAAAACTCAAGCTCCATGATGACGAGGCCATTGGCGTCAACATCGTGAAGCGCGCCCTCGAAGAGCCCATGCGCCAGATCGCTCTCAATGCCGGCAGTGAAGGCGCCGTCATTGTCGGTCGCGTGCGCGATTCGAAGGACGACAACTTCGGCTTCAACGCCGACAACGGCGAGTTCGGCGACTTGGTCAAGGCTGGCGTCATCGACCCGGCCAAGGTCACGCGCCTCGCTCTGCAGAACGCCGCGTCCATCGCCGGCCTGATGCTCACCACCGAAGCCTTGGTGGCGGACATCAAGGAAGACGATAAGAAGGGCGCGGGCGCCGGCGGTGGCGGCGGTATGCCTGGCGGTGGCGGCATGGGCGGCATGTACTAAACCCAGCCGTACCAAGAGCAACTGTTCAGCACGTCTCCTCAAAAGGGCGTCCGGTATTCGAACCCGGACGCCTTTTTTCTTTCCCCTGCACCTGCATTTCCTTTTCCTTAACAACTGGCTCCAGTGATCCGTTCTTTGGTGGCGGCGTCTCGCCGGCTCTTTTTCTTGGTATTTGCCTTTGCCTGCGCGTGCAATAATTGCCCTCGGTCGAAAACGCGGCATCTAGTTCCCGACACCGCGAGGCGCATCCATGGCTCAACCGCTACCACAGTCGAAAACGAAGGCCCGCATCACAGCTATCTCGCCGCATTTTGTCGTTCCCGACGTCGTCGCAGCCGCCAGGCATTATCGCGACGCGCTCGGCTTCGAGATTCTCGGCTATTTCGGCGAGCCGCCCACGTTCGCGACTGTCCGTCGCGACGCCGCCGAAATTCAGTTCAGCAAGGCTGACGCGGGCGCCGAGCCTACACCCAACGCCAAGCGTCAGGCGCTCGCCCTCGACGCGTACATTTGGATCGACGACGCCGATGCGCTCTCGAGCGAGTTGAAGGCTCGCGGCGCGAAAATTCTGGAAGGTCCGGTGCGCCGCGTCTACAACGTCGTCGAAATCGTCGTCGAGGATTGCTGCGGTTACCGCCTCGCCTTCGCCGCCGATTGCACTCCCGGACACGGCGGTCCTAAACAATAGCTTTCGCGCGCCTGCTTAGGGCAATGGAGGGAGCATGAACAAACGAGCTCGCATCGGAGCCATCGCAGCGATTTGCCTTGCCGTCGGCTTTCGGTCGTCGCATCCAAGGGTTTTGGCGCTCGCGCGTACGCACGCGCAGGCGTCTTCGGCGGTTCAAAGCACCGTTCAGAAAGGAGCGCCCGTGACGACACGCGCCACTGGAACGTTTGAAGTAAAGTTGGTCCCGCAGTCCGACGACAAGGCCGCTACCGGAGCCCCCGACAAAACGAGCGCCCAAGCCGAGCCCTTGCCGCTGGGCCGCATGACGATCGATAAACAATTCCATGGCGGTCTCGAAGCCACTGCCAAGGGACAGATGCTCACTGCCGGCCCTGACGCCAATGGCTCGGCCGCTTACGTCGCGATCGAACGCATCACCGGCACTCTCCATGGCCGCACCGGCAGCTTCATCCTCCAGCACAGTGGCACCTTGACGCGCGGCGCGCAGCAACAGTCCGTCACCGTCGTCCCAGACTCCGGCACCGGCCAGCTTGCAGGCATCGCCGGCAAGATGACCGGCACCATCGACGCCGGCAAGCACTCCTACGACTTCGAGTACACCCTGCCCGCAACGCCGTGAGTGAGCTGGAACGCTGAAAGGAAACGGCAGATCCCTGGTCCGTCGGGATGACAGCGAAGCGTATGATGCCCGACGCGCGCCGACTGCGTTCCTTGCCCGCTGCGAGGGCTTTGGGTATATTGGAATACACACGGAAAAAGTGAAATGAGCGAACGCAAGACGGCATTTGCGACGGTGGAAGAGGCGCTGGAGGAAATTCGGCAGGGGCGCATGATCGTCCTGGTGGACGACGAAGACCGCGAGAACGAAGGCGATCTGGCAATGGCGGCGGAAAAAGTGACGCCCGAGGCCATCAACTTCATGGCGAAATACGGGCGCGGGCTGATTTGCCTGGCGCTGACCGAACAGCGCTGCGACGCGCTGAGCTTGGCGCTGATCACGCAGCGCAACACGTCGATGTTCGGCACGCCGTTCTGCGAGCCGATTGACGCGCGCCGCGGGACTACCACCGGCACGAGCGCCGCCGACCGGGCCACCACGATTCTTGCGGCGACCGATCCGAACACGCGGCCCGAGGACCTCGCGCGTCCCGGGCACGTCTACACGCTGCGCGCGCGCAATGGCGGCGTGTTGGTGCGCGCGGGACAAACGGAAGCTTCGGTGGACCTGGCGCGCATCGCGGGGCTGGACCATTCCGGCGTGATCTGTGAAATCATGAACGACGACGGGACCATGGCGCGCACGCCGGAGCTGACGGAGTTCTGCCGCGTTCACGGAATGAAGATGCTGACGGTGGCGGACCTGATTCGCTACCGCATGCAGCACGAGCGCTACGTCCGGCGGATCGCGGAATCGGTGCTGCCGACGCGGCACGGCGATTTCCGCATGATTGCGTATTCGAGCGACGTGGACAACGAGCTACACGTCGCGCTGGTGCGCGGCGAACTAGGCGGGCCCGCGCCGACTGCCGCGCGTGAGGACGCAGTGCGCGAGAAAGCAGTAGGTCAGAATGACGGGGCGCTGGTGCGCGTTCATTCACACTGTTTAACGGGAGACGTGTTTGGATCCGCGTCGTGCGACTGCCGCGCGATTATCGAGCGGTCCCTGGCAGCGATTGCCGCGGCGGGGCGCGGCGTGTTCGTTTACCTGCATCACACCGGCCGCGGATTTCAGATCGACTCACGCAGGGGGGAAGGCGAGCGGCTGCCGCAAATCCGTTTTCACGGACGCGGCGAGCTAGACCAGGATTTGGGTAGGCAGCGGCTGGTGCAGCGCGAAAGCGGCATCGGCGCGCAGATTTTGATCGACCTCGGATTGCGGAGGATTCGCGTGCTGACGAATCATCCGCGCAAGGTGGTGGCGCTCGAAGGCTATGGCCTGGAAATCACCGAGCAGGTGCCGCTGGCGGTGGGGCCGTCGAAATCGAGCCACCAGGCGTTGTAAATTTTTTCGCCGCTTTACTTTTTCAGACGCGGAAAATCTAGCGACCGAAAATCAAAACGACAAACGAATTGGGGACCATCGGCGGACGCGGGCGCGGATTGTCGGGCGTGGCCGCGGGACGCGGGCCGAAATCTGCGGTCACCAAAAAAACTTCGTGGGTGTTGGGGTCCAGCGCCATGGTGCGCGCGCCGCGCTGCGTGGGGACGTCTTCGACGACGGAAAACTTGTCGGGCGCGTCTTCGTGCACGACGGTTAGCGTGGCGCTCTGGCCGTTGGAGGCGAAGGCGAAACCGGTGCCGGGATCGAAGGCGTCGGCGTCGACGCCTTCACCGATCGCGGGCGTGGCGAGAACTTTTCCGGAATCGGCGTCGACCACGGCCATCATTTTATTGTCGCAGCCAGCGAAGAGGCGGCGGTGGCCGGCGTCGATCGCGAGGCCGGAAGGCTCCTGGCAGGGCGCGAGCTTCCAGGTGGCGGTGACGGCGAGCTTCTGCGAGTCGATTGCCTGCATCTCGCTTTTGTCCTCGATGTTGACGTAGACGCGGCCGTCGCCGTCAGCAACGGCGAACTCGGGCTTGCCGTCTAGCGCAATCGTGCCGGCAACTTTGCCGGTGGCGGCGTCGATGGCGGTGGAGTTGTTGCTGCGGCCGTTCATGGCGAAGACGCGCTTGGATGCGGGATCGTAAACGATGGCGTCGGGATTTGTGCCCGTCGGCACCGTGCCGAGGACAGCCAGCGTTTTCAGGTCGAAGATGGTGACGGTGTTGGCGCGGCCGTTGGACGTGAAGCCGCGGTTGAGGTCGGGAGCGAGCGCGATGCCGTGCACGCCTTCGGTGTTGGGGATTTCGCCGGCTGCTTTGCCGGAATCGACGTCGAGGACCACGACTTTCGTCGCGCGCGAGATGAACAGCTTGCGAGTGTGGGAGTCAATCGTGATGTAGTCCCAGCCCCCTTCGCCGCCGAGCGGAATTTTCTTCAACAAATGATAGCCGGACGGGCCTGGCGCTGCGGAAGCTAGCGAAGCGGACACGACTGCTGCGGGCGTACTGGAAATGGAGCGCGCGCCGCCGACCGCGACTGCCCCAAACAGAATTGCCACGATGATGACCAGAACTGCCTGGACGGCCAACTGCTTGATTCTCGTTTTCACTTTCGCCTCCTGAGGGCAGATGCATTGTACCGCAATGAGAAGACGGCCACTTCTTCGGCGGCGGATTGACGAAGACATAGGGCCGAAGTTTCTCGAGCTTATTTTTCGAAACACTGCGGGCCGCGAGCCGATCTTCAACGCGCGTCAGCGGTCCGCTTCTTTCGCGCCCGCCGCCGGGCAATTGCTCGAGCCGCTCGAAGGTGGCCTAGTTCAAATCGAGCGGCGCAGCGGGCGGCGTCTTCTGCCCGGGCGATCCAGCGGCGAAAATCAACCAGGCAAAAAATAAAAAGGGCGAGCGGGACGTGGCGATGCTCTGAGTCGAGATGCGAAACTTCATTCCGCTGTCTGCTTTCCGTGCGCGTCGTATTCGGTGACTTCGGCGAAAAGAGCGGCCTGTTCGGAGATTTGCGCGCGGTCGCCGACGAGGACGATTTGCGCGTTGGCAGAATTGAAATAGCGGCGCGCGGCGACGAGAACGTCATCGGAGGTAAGCGCGCGGATTTTTTCGCGGTACGTCTCCAGGTAATTTTCGGGCAAGCGATCGAGGAAAATGGTCGAGAGCTGGCCGACGACGCCGTCGAGAGTGGCAACGCCGAGCGAGAATACGCCGGTCATGTAGTTGCGGGCGCTCTCGAGTTCTTCGGGCGTGACCGGGAGAGAGCGCATGCGGTCCATCTCGTAGAAGATTTCGGTGAGCGTGGCGGCGACGACATCGTTTCGGACGGCCGCGTGGACGCTGAAATATCCCTGCTGGCGCAGCGGATGCACGCCGCTACGCGGACTGTATGTGTAACCCTTCTGCTCGCGGATATTCATCACTAAGCGCGAGTGAAACGCGCCGCCATAAATCGAATTCGCGAGAGCAAAGCGAAACCAATCCGGGTCGCGGCGGGTGATGGCGAGATTTCCCAGCAGCACCTGCGTCTGCACTGCGCCCGGGAGATGCACCAGATGAACGTGGCGGCCGATGTGTTTCGGCGGCGCAGGAGAATTCTGCGCGTCCGGCTGAGAAGCTTTCCAGCTGCCGAATACTTTCTCGATCTGCTCGAGCATGGCTTCGCTTTTGAAATCGCCGACCACGAGCAGCAAGGCATTTTCAGGAACGTAGTAGCGCCGATAGAAATCCGCCAGCTGGTCGCGGCGATAGGCGCTTACCTGTTCCTCGGTGGGTGCGACGACGGCGTAAGGATGGGCGCCGAATAGAACGCGGCGCAGGCACTCATTGCCGAGAAAACCTGGGGTAGTACGCTCGACGCGCAATTCCTCGATTTTCTGGCGGCGCTCGCGCTCGAATTCCGCGGCGGGAAACGACGCGCTGCGCGCGAGGTCGGCGACCATCTCCAGCAAGCCGCCGGAAAACTCCGCAAGACCCGCGATTGAGATTGCGCTGGAATCGGCGCCAGCATGAGTGCCCAGGTCCGCGCCCATGCGGCGCAAATCTTCCTCGATGCGGCGGCTGGGACGCGAGGCGGTCCCGGCGCGGACAACTGAGGCCGTAATGTCCGCAAGGCCCGGCGTCGTCAGTGCAACAACCGTGTTTCCGCTGCGAAAGAAAAGCTGCGCGGCAACTTTCGGAAAGGTGTGCAGTTCGGAGAGAACGACCTCCAACCCGTTCGCGAGGGTGCGAACCGAGCGACGCGGCCAAGCGACGGGGCGCTCGGGACCGAGCGCGGGAGCGGAGCTGGGGCGCGGGCTGGGCGGGCTCACTGTTTTCGCGGTGCTCATCGGGCGCCCCCGTTCGCCGCCGGGCGCCGAAAAACGATGGCGCGATTTCGCGGCACGAAATACTTTTGCGCGGCAGCCTGGGCCTGGTCGGGAGTGACGCCGAGAAAGCCGTCAAGGATCGTGTTGATGCGCTGAGGATCGCCGTCGAAGAGCGTGAAGCACGCGAGATAATGCATGAGGCCAAACCGGGGCATGTAGGAGCCCATTCCGCCTTCGAGCATCGAATAAAAATCTGCGCGAAATTTCACTTTCACCGGATCGAGTTCATCCTTGCGCAGCTCATGGTCCTGCACCTCGCAAATGATTTCATCGAAGGCCGCGAGCGTCTGCTCGGCGGTGAACTCGGGCTTGTGAAAAATGCGGGTGACCATCTGCGTGGGACCATTGGCGTCAAACGTATCGGCGCTGCCATCCGTTTCGACCGCGATTTGTTTCTCGTGCACAAGTTCGCGATACACGCGTCCGGAACGGCCGCCGTGCAAGGCGCGGTCGAGGATCGTAGCCGCGTACCAATCCTCGGTGCCGCGGGGCGGGGCAGTGTAGCCAATCGCCATGGCGGGCAGCGGGCCGAACTTTTCCTGTACTTCGCCGCGGCGCTCTTCCGTCTGGGGAGGCTCGCTGACGTCGACGCGCGGAGGCAGCGGATGCCGTGGAATGTCCTCGAAATAACGGCCGGCGAGAGCGAATCCTTCGCCAGGATCAAAATCGCCGAGCATCAGCAGCACGGCATTGTTCGGCGCGTAGTAGGTGTGGAAGAAATTGCCGACGTCCTCGAGAGTAGCGGCGTCAAGATCGGTGAAGTCTCCGTAAAAGTTGTGCGCGTTCGGCCAATTGCGGAAAGCCACGGGCGGCAAATCGAGCCACGGAAACCCGCCGTAGGGCTGGTTCAATACATTCACGCGAACTTCTTCTTTCACCACATCGCGCTGGTTGCGGAGATTTTCGTCGTCGACCTTGAGGGCGCGCATGCGGTCCGCTTCCAGCCAGAGCACCCTTTCGAGAGCGTTCGACGGCACCGCTTCGAAGTAATTCGTTATGTCGTAATGCGTGGTGCCGTTCAGAAGGCCGCCGGAGGAATTAATCAGCCGGATGTGCTCCATTTTCCCGGCGTTTTCCGAGCCCTGGAACATCATGTGCTCGAAAAGATGCGCAAAGCCGCTGCGGCCGCGGGGCTCCAGTCGGAATCCGATCTGGTAATACACGCCCACGGTGACCACCGGAGCGCTACGGTCGGGCGAAGCAACCAGGCGTAAGCCGTTTGCAAGCGTCGTGTGTTCAACGGGAATGTGCAGTCGTTCCACTCGAGCCTCCGAAAGCGTTATTTTAGCGAGCGCTCGAGATTCGCGAGCGTTTCTTCCGGTCGTGTCGAAAGCACGCGTCCGGCAAGCAGGGCGAGCGCGGCGTAAGAATCGCGAAATTCGCGCGGATAATCGCAAAGCGCGAGCGAATGCTTTTCGACGGTCGCGTAATCGCCGCGCGCAATCGGGCCAGTCCACGCGGCCTGCGGACCCAGACGCTCAAAATTATCCAGCATCTGGCGCATCAAAGGCAGCAGGGCGCGCACGGCGCGGCGGCGCCTGAAACCGACCTTCATCAGCATTTGCGTGGCGGCTTCCACAAGGGCCAGCGCTTGGCTCGCCACGAAAGCCCCTGCCGCGTGATAGGCAGGTTTATCCCGGCTCTCAATCGTCACCGGCACACCGCCGAGAGCCCGAGCGATTCCCTGCGCCACGCGCTGCGCGCGGCGGTCGCCTTCGACCGCAAAGATTATACCTTCGAGCTGGGGAATCCCGCGCCCCGTAAACGTCTGCATCGGATGGAGCGATCCGGTGGCCGCGCCGCGGCGGGCGAGCGGTTCGAGAACGCTTCGATCCAAAGCCCCGCTGGTGTGAAGAGCGACCTTTCCGAGGCATTCGTCTCCGCCCATCTGTCGAAGCCTGCGAGCAGTAGGCTCAATCGCGCCGTCGGGGGTGGTGAAAAAAATTACATCGGCGCCAAGCACCTGTCGAGTCAGCCCGGCATGGGGAGTGCCTCCGCCGATCGCGCGGACAGCCGCTCGAGAATTCGCCGCCGAGCGTGTGACCACTGCTCCGATGCGCCAACCCAGCTCGCGCATGCGTCTTCCGAGAGTCCTGCCAACGCGTCCTGCGCCGATGATGGAAACGGTGCGAACCATGCAGCGTGATAGCATAACGTGTTCGCTCTTTCTCGGAGGAGGAAATTCGGCATTGCACTTTTTTTGGCTGGGAATGCTGGGATTTGTGGCGGTTCTGTGGATCGGCCAAGCCATCGAAATTGGCATTGGCGTGCCATCGCTGCGTTCACTGCAAGACGCTACTCCCCTGGCGGACGCGGATTGTCCGACGGTGTCGATTCTATTCGGGGCGCGCGACGAAGCGGAAAAGCTGCCGGGCGCACTCGCGACTTTTCTGGCGCTCGACTATCCGCGTTACGAAGTTGTGGCCGTCGATGACCGCTCGGACGACGGCACGGCGCAAATTCTGGACGAGGCTGCTCGCAAGAACTCCGCGTTGAAATTCGTGCGAGTGACTTCCCTGCTCCCTGGGTGGCTGGGCAAACCGCACGCGCTGCAACAAGCTTACGAGCATTCCAGCGGCGAATGGCTGGTTTTCACCGACGCGGACGTGCACTTCGCCCCCGATCTTCTGCGCCGGTCGATCGCACTCGCCCAACGCGAGGGGTGGGAGCATTTGACCCTCCTCGGCCGGGCGGAAATGCACAGTTTCGGCGAAAGGTTGGTGATGATATTTTTCGGCCTGGCATTCCTGATGGCGGCGCGGCCGTGGCGAGTGGGCCAAGCGAACTCGCATTTCTACGCCGGAATCGGCTCATTCCAACTGATTCGCCGCAGCGCCTACGAAGCCATGGGAACCCACCGCCGGCTGGCGATGGAAGTTGTCGACGATATGAAACTCGGCAAGCTGGTGAAGGAAGCGGGCATTCGCTCGGGCGCGGCAAGGGCCGGCACGGACGTGAGCGTCCATTGGCATCGGGGCGTGGGGAACATCGTGCGCGGGACGACCAAGAATTTCTTTGCGGCTTCGGGTTTTCGGCTGGGACTGACTTGCTTTCAGATTCTCGGACTGCTTTATATGTTCGTGTTTCCGTTTGCAGCGCTGCCGTTTGCGCGCGGCTGGGCGCTTAGCTTCGATGTGATTGCGGTGGCCGTGCCGGTGATGTTGGAAGCCGGCGCGGCCATTGAATTTGATGTTTCTCCGCTTTATGCGCTGACGTTTCCGATCGGCGCGCTAATCTTCTGCTGGATGCTGGCGCGCTCGACGATCGTGACGCTATGGCAAGGCGGGATTACCTGGCGCGGGACCTTCTACCCGCTGGAAGAATTGCGTCGCGGGGTGGTTTAGCGGACCACCTGCCTTACTTGAAAAAAGAATAGCCCACGAAAAGAACGTTGAGGTCAACACCGGGATTCACGCTGCTGCGGTAGCCGTTCGAAATATGTTCGAATTTGTAGCCGGCCGTCCAGGCGCGGCTGCGCGCAGTGTTGAACACCTGGAACCCCACCTGCAGGTCGAAATCGAAATTGAAAGCAGTGGCGCCGGGCACGTTGAGGGGAATCGGTTCGACCGAAGCGACCAACCCTTCGCTGGTGGCCCAAAACGGCTGGAAACGGCGCGCGCGCAGGAAATTCAATTTTAGGCCGATCGGATTGATGCCTCCTCCGTAGACGGCATGGCGGTCAGTGGCCGTAAAAGTAGCGTGAGGCGGATTGCCGCTGAGAACAAAATTGGAAATTTTCGGCTGGACGAGAATTTCAGCGGGCAAGACGTCCGCGGTGTAGAGGAGGGCCAACCTGTGATTGGCGTACAGCGTTCGAGCGTAGCGCAGCGCCAACTCCCCAAACGGACGATCGCCAATGATTCCAATGGTGTGCGGGTTGTTAACCGCGTAGCCGCCCCAAATGCCGAATTCGTTTTTGGCAGGCTCCTGGCAGCGAGCCGCGGGCGCGGCGGACAAAAGAGCGAGCAAAATAGGCAAGACAGCAGAGCACCCCAGTAATCGATATTTCCGGGATCGGGTCAATTGCAGCTCACTTGTGCACCTCACTTGGAACCTCATGTATTGCGCCGCTTCGCCATACGTTTCGGGACAGCAGCTGCGGGCGGCTCCGCTGAAGGTGATACGGGAGCTTCTCGCCATGCCGGGTCGGAGGAGGGCGCGGGCGAGCTTTCGACCGCGATCGGAAGGGTGGCGGCGAAAATGGCGCCCAGATCGCGTTGTTTGAGGGCGCGGAGGCGGTCGCGCAGGGCGGCGGCGCGTTCGAACTCGAAATTCTTCGCGGCTTCGCGCATTTGGGCTTCGAGCTGCGCGATGGCTTTTACCAATTGCTCTTCATTCTCGATATCGCCGATCACCGCGTCCTCCGTGGGCACGGTGATGTAATCGGCTTCGATGATTCTGGCAAGCTGCATGTCGACGGATTTGATGATGGATTGCGGCGTGATGTTGTTCTCGCGGTTGTAGGCCTGCTGCTTTTCACGGCGGCGATTCGTTTCGCCGATCGCGTTGCGCATGGAATCGGTCATGCGGTCGGCGTAGAGGATGGCGCGGCCTTCCAGGTGGCGCGCGCAGCGGCCCATGGATTGAATCAAGGATGTGGCGCTGCGGAGATAGCCCTCTTTGTCCGCGTCGAGAATGGCGACGAGCGAGACCTCAGGCAGGTCGAGACCCTCGCGGAGAAGATTGATGCCGATGAGAACGTCGAATTCGCCGCGGCGAAGGTCACGCAGAATTCGGACGCGCTCGAGCGTTTCAATCTCGGAGTGAAGATAGCGGCAGCGGACGCCGACCTCCGCGAAGTATTCGGCGAGATCTTCGGCCATGCGCTTGGTGAGCGTAGTGACCAGGACCCGCTCGTTGCGAGCCGCACGCACGCGAATTTCCTCGAGTAGATCGTCCACCTGGCCCTTTACCGGGCGCACTTCGACTTGCGGATCTTCGAGGCCGGTGGGGCGAATCACTTGCTCGACTACGATGCCGCCGGATTTTGTCAGCTCGTATGGACCGGGCGTGGCGGAAACGTAGATGACTTGATTGGTGCGGTGCTCGAATTCCTCGAAGGTGAGCGGGCGATTGTCGAGCGCCGAAGGCATGCGGAAGCCGAAATCGACGAGCGTTTGCTTGCGCGAGCGATCGCCGGCGTACATGGCGCGAAGCTGGGGGACGGTCTGGTGCGACTCATCGACAAACAGCATGAAATCCTGCGGGATGTAGTCGAGCAACGTAGGCGGAGCTTCCCCGGGAAGGCGTGCGGAAAGATGGCGCGAGTAGTTTTCGATTCCGTGGCAATAGCCGATGGTGCGCATCATTTCGATGTCGAAAAGAGTGCGCTGCACAATGCGTTGCGCCTCGACGATTTTTCCCTGGCGCTCAAGCTCGCCCTTCCACCAATCGAGCTCATCGTAGATGCCCTGCATCGCGCGCTCGCGCTGCTCGGCGGGGAGAACATAGTGTGTCTTGGGATAGACGATGAGGCGCGTGTTTTCGTCGTCCTGCGAGCGAATCTGGCCCGTAAGCGGATCGATTTTTCGCAGCGCGATCACTTCGCTGCCCCAGAGTTCGATGCGCACGGCGAGATCGTCGTAGGGCGGATGGATTTCGATCATGTCGCCGCGAACGCGGAAGGTGCCGCGGCGGAGATCCTCGGAGCGCTCATATTGAATTTCGACGAGCTTGCGTAGAATTGATTCGCGCGCAACCTGCTGGCCTTTCTCAAGCGTCAGCACCATGCCGTAATACGCTTCGGGCGAGCCGAGGCCGTAGATGCAGGAAACGGAGGCGACGATGATGACATCGCGGCGCTCGAAAAGCGAACGAGTGGCGCTGAGGCGAAGCTTGTCGAGTTCGTCGTTGATGGTCGCTTCTTTTTCGATGTATGTGTCGCTGGAAGGGACGTAAGCCTCGGGCTGGTAGTAATCGTAGTAGCTCACGAAGTATTCGACGGCGTTGCTGGGGAAGAACGATTTGAATTCGTGAAAGAGTTGCGCGGCAAGCGTCTTGTTGTGTGCCAGCACGATGGCCGGGCGGCTCACCGCCTCAATCACTTTCGCCATTGTGAACGTTTTGCCCGAGCCGGTGACGCCGAGAAGAACTTGCTGGCGCTCGCCGTCGTTGACGCCGTGGACGAGCTGCGAGATCGCTTGCGGCTGGTCGCCGCGAGGCTCGTAATCGCTGGCAAGCTTGAATTTCATAACCTAGCGCCTCGGCACGCAAAACGAACCCTGCCCAAAACTTTTATTATACCGCAGGTGTCTAGCGCGGAAGAAAATGACCGCGGCTCCCGTTGGCGTAGATCTCCGTGCTCCTTTGCGGGCGTTTAGGGCTCCACTTGGGGCGGAAGGAGCACGATTTGCGTCTGGCTTTCGGTTTTTCCGGTGTAGTGAAACTTCGAGCCGGATGTGGCGCTGACGATTTCGAAATTCATTTCCTGCGAACTGGTTTGCGTCGAGCGGATGAGGAAACCACTGGCGAGAGAAATGAGATCGAGGCTCTGGCCATTTCCGGTCCAGGAGCCCGAAGTGCGCAGGCCGTTGCGGCGATAGTCTGCAGGAGTTTCCTCGTTCGCCGGGCCGTGACGCAGAATATCGAAGTGCGTCAAGATCGCGGCGCAAATTTCGCTGTTGGCGCCGCTGGCCGCCTGAGCGGCAATGGCCGCCGCAGGACCGGGCGCGCGGCAGGGCTCGTCTCGAAGATAGGACGACTGGGTGCGCGACACCAGGCCCGCAATCGGCGTCCCAATAACTGGCTGCTCGCGCATCCATTTTTGGCCGATCTGGACTCCCTGATTCGGGAATCCCACGCCAGACGACAGCTCGGTCATCCAGGAGCGCGCCGCTCCCGCCGCTGAAGGATTCGCCAGCACATCTTCAAGGCCTTGGATTGCCGCAAGTTTGCCGCCAGGTTCGATCGCGAATTCGAGCGAACGGCCTTCGAGGCGGCGATACTGATCTTCGAGTTTGGCTGCGTCCGGATCGTAAGCGTCGCTCTCGGACGTCGCGGCGGATTTTTCATAGGTGGCGCGAAAATGAACCGGGCCCCCCGGCTCCACGTCGAGCACATCGAGTCGAACGATGATGCTGGCCGACTGCTTCCACTCCGAGCCGCCTTCCGGATTGGCAATCGGCGTCGTGGTCGTTGCTTTTGTGGTCGTGCGCGTTTCAATCTGAAAACGCAGCGTATCCCCTCGAACAAACTTCGGCGCGAGATGGATGCGTTTTGCCGGCGCTGCAAGCAGCGTGACCGCCATCAGCGGGCCGCAAGCCACAATCGCGGCAAGAAACTTCCCGGAGCACAACGGGGCGAACAGATGCTCAAGGCGGGACGCATCGTGACTCGAGCCATCGGGACGCATGTCGAGGACGCTAGCACACGGCGCGATGCCCCGCAAACCGGCCTCCTCGATGGAATTGGAAAGGATTAGCGAGGACGCGCAGAGGCGGCCCTGCGTGTGGTGGGTGCAACCAGCGAGCCAGTGAGTTGGAACGGAGCGGAATTCGATCCCTCCTGAGATTCGTCCGGCTTATCCGTTTTTTCGCGTCTGTCCAATTTGTCCGTCTTGTCCACTTTGCCGAAAACATACGACCTGCTCGCGGCGCGTGGCGCTTCGCCATCCGCGTACCGCCGCAGGCGAAAATCGAGATTCTGCCCAAAGTCCACAGAGCCGGATCCGCCGATGGCGTCTCCCGAACCGTTGAGCGTGAGATTCTGGAATTGAATTTGGCGGTCCGCGCACGAAAACGATGCGGAAACTTCACGGAACAAACTCGTTCCCGGGCGCCGGGCCGCGTCGCGAAGTGATGCGTCCAAGTTAATATCGCGCAGCTCCGCATTGGTTATGTGTGCAGTTCCCTGGCAACCGAGCGAGTCGACCAAGTCGGCGCGAGTCATTCCGCTTGCATCGAAGGAAAGTTCGCCCGAAGCATCGCCGGCGAAAAGACTTGAGAGGTTTGTGGTAGCCGCGGACAGCGCACCGAGATCCACGTGAGAAAAATCAAGGCCGACGCGATAGCTGGGCCTCGCTCCTAGTTTCGCTTTCATCTCGCCGGTAATTCTTCCGCCGTAGAATTCACCTCCGGCGCTCGTGAAATCAATCTCACGGCCGGCGATCCTTACGTCTCCCGCCAGACGGCGCACCACGAACGGCGCCAGCATGAATTGATCGATCGCCAGCCGTCCGCTGGCGCGAAGAATTTCGGGCGCCGCATTCACCGCCGACGGGGGATTCAAGAATGGGAGCAAACGGTCAAGGAAACTTTCGTGCCAGTGAGGATTGAGCCAGCGGTCGACATCCGCGACATTCAGATGATCGGCGGCCACCGCAAATTGCCATTCGCCATCGGGAACATGTCGGTCGAATGAACCGCTCCAACGCGCGCCAAACCCTTGCGCGGATGTCAACACGATGTGGCGCGCGCCGGGACTGATGTCCGCACGTGCCCGGACTTCTTCGACCGGCAGATTCAGAAAAGGCGCGTGAAGCGAGACGCCGTGGGAACCATCGCCCCAAAGCATGTTGCCCCGCGCCGAGGCTTGCCAGGGATACCGGGCGCCGATCCAATCGAATTCGAAGGCCACGGGACCCTCGACGTCCCATCCGCGGGAAATATTCCAGCCAAATGCGCTCGCTCCAGCGAGGACATCGCGGACCTGTGTCAAATGACCGGCGATTCGAAGGTTTGAATATCCCTTTCGCGTTGGCGTTGCCGAACTGTCGATCGCAACCACGCCTTGCGGTGCGCCAGGAGTCCCGAAGACGATCTCCGTCGGAGTAAAGTGGACCCCGTTCCGGTCATATCGAATTTCCGCGGCGTTGAGCCGCAGCGGAACGCGGAAACGGGGACCGTTCAATTCAGCCCCGCTGACGGCAAGCGTGCCGACAGTGAGCTGCGAAGGCCAACCGCCGAAAGAGGCGCTGACTCTCGCGATTCCTTCGAGTGAAACATCGGCCGCAACGCCGGATCGAAACGCCCGAATCCATGCGAGCGCGTCGTCCAGCGCGATTTCCGATGAGCGGATCTCGAACGGAGGGTTGGACGAATTGCCGGCGTCGACGGTGCCGAAGCCGGACCACTGGACGCTGCCCGCCGCGTGCGCATTCGAGTGAGGAGCCTCGACCGTCGCGTGGAGCACGTCGAGGCGCGAGCTGCCAACGTCCAGCTTGGCCCTTGCGAGCAAGTTTATCGCCGGGTTGTCGGGGCGGAGCGCCAGGTCCCAGCGGTGCAGTTGACGCATTTCCGCGCGGCCTTCGAGTGTCCACATTTCACCTTCCGTCCGCGCATTCAGGGCCAGCGCCAGCGTGCCGCGAACGCCGTAGTCGTAGCTGCGAGTGAGACGCAGAACGTCGGAAATCGAAGCGCCTTGCCAGGAGAAATCGAACGCCGCAGGCCGCAGGCGCGAGGACGTACCGCCCAGATGCCCTGCCAGGTGCAGGACGCCAGCTTGCTGCACGACGATAGCCGCGCGGCTGGGTATCGCGTCTAGGTCCATTCGCCAGCGGCCGGGGCCATCCGGCTCCAGAACTCCGTTCACCGAAACAAGCGCGAACGGAAGTTTTTCGTTGCCTCGCTTGAAATTGATTCGCCCGGAATCCACTTCGATGCGCGCGATCCGAAGTGACTGTTTTAAGGCCGGAACGGACGTGCGCGCGGCGGCGGCCGTTTGGCCGCCATGAGCCGTCGGCCGCGGGAGCCATTCCGCCAGGTTCCAATCTCCGTCGGCAGCCCGAACCAAATTCAGGCTAGGACGCGACAGTGAAAGCGTTCCCAGTTCGAGCCGGCCGGCGAAAAAACTCTGCCAGCGGATTCGCACAGTCAGCGACTCGGCGCGCAGGAAGTATTCGTGCCCGAAGCGCCTATCTTCTGCGACCTCGAGCGATCGCGCTTCGAGTGCCGGCCCGTGCCACAAACTGAAGGAATAGCTAGCCACATCAACCGGGCGGCCGAAAACGGCTTCGAGCTTACCGGTTAGCGCGCGTCTAAGGCGGCTGTGCTGAATCAGAAGCGAAACGCCGGAGTCGGCAACCCAGAGGAGCGAAATAAGTATCAGAAGGCGTTTCGGCCAGCGCTTCCAGGAAGCGGGGCGCCGCCGGACCGGTTGGGGCGGCTCGGCATGAATCACGGTATCGGAAAGAGTATTCGACACGGTGAGAAGCTGCGGTCGTTCGTTAGTGAACCTCATGCATCATACGCTTCCAGCGTGTGCGGCTGGAAAGATGGAGCAGCGTGTCCCAAACGCCTCGAAGAGTGCCTGCCAGCCCGCGATTGGCGTAGTCATCCGAGGTCGCATCGACGGACCAGTAAATCAGCATGGGCCGGCCCATGATGGCTTCGCGGTCCACAAAGCCCCAGTAGCGGCTGTCCCAACTTCGGTCGCGGTTGTCGCCCATCACAAAGTAGCGATGCGGCGGCACCACGATGTCGCGATGATCCACGTAATCCATCAGCCGCGCCGCCCATTCCGGGCGCACGCCGGACTCGATAAAGTAGCGGTTCGGCGGCGGGAAGTTGTCGCCGAACATATCACCGCCGACGGGATCGTGGACCACGTAAGGCTCGAGAAAGCGTTCGCCGTTGATAAAAACCTTCCGATTGACGATGCGAATGCGATCCCCGGGCAAACCGATCACGCGTTTCACATAGTGCGGGTGATCGTCGTAGGGGAACTTGAAGACGATGATGTCGCCGCGCCGAATCGCCCGGTACGGCAATAGCTTCTCGTACCAGGCGCCGCGCCCTTCAAAGAGGAATTTGTTTACGAGCAAGTGGTCGCCCACCAGAAGAGTTGGCTCCATCGATTGCGATGGAATCTTGAACGCCTGGACAATGAACGTGGTGCCGAACAGCGCAAGCAGCACGGTTACGAGCAGCGACTCGGCGTATTCGGCAAACGCGCTTTTCGACGCCGCGCACTGGACTGGCGTCCGAGCGACGGCTGGCTCGAGTGTTGGGGTGTCTACTTCCATCGATCGCGCTCAGGCCTATCCCTCGCCGGCTGCCATGCCTTCGAGCGCCAGCTTCGCCGCCGCTTGCTCGGCTTCTTTCTTGCTGAGACCCGAGGATGAAGACCACTTCTGGCCCGCGAGCCAGACTTCCACTTCAAATATTTTTCTATGCTCCGGCCCCGACTCGCTGTGCACGCGATACTCCACAGGTCCCCGCCCGCGGCTCTGAAGCCACTCCTGCAGCGCCGATTTGTGATCGGGAGATTCGAGGCCTTCGACGCGTTCGGCCAGCGCCGTCATAAACAGCGTGCGACGCAGAAATCCGGCTGCGGCAGCCATGCCTGCGTCGAGATAAATCGCTCCCACCACAGCCTCGTAAGCATCCGCGAGGAGGCGCTTCTTCTCGCGCCCGCCTGTTTTTTCTTCACCGGCGCCCAGACGGAGATGAGTGCCGAGATTCAAGCGCCGCGCCGCTGTGCAGATCGAAGAAGCGCTCACGACTCGAGCCAAACCCTTCGACAGTTGTCCCGAGTCCCACTCCGGGAACATGCTGCAAAGCTCTTCGCTTGCGATCAGCCCCAGCACGCGGTCGCCCAGGAACTCGAGCCGCTCATTATCAATGCCGTTCAAATTCTGGCGGTTCGAACGGTGCGTAAGGGCCCGTTCGAGCTTTTCCGGATTCCCGAAATGATGGCCGAGAAGCGCTTCGAGTTCTCCGCGCTCTTCCGTGGTCATTTCCGAGGCTTGATGGCGAGTCATTCTGGCGGCATCCTGCGATGCCTTCAATGTTTCTCTTACTGCTTCGGCGTTGGCGGCGTCGCGGCTGCCTGTTTCTTGGCCTGTTCGGCACCTTGTTTGCAGCGGTCCTGCAAGCCGCCGGGAGTTTTGCTGCACTTCTCGTAAGCATCGGCCGCTTCGGGGTAACGCTTCAGTTGTGTCAGCTCCGCACCCATCACGTAATAGTCCGTAGGGTCAGGATTGGCGGCTGTACCGGCGCCCTTCTTAAGCTCATCGACGGACTTCGCGGGATCCTGAAGGCGGTAGTAGATCAGGCCCAGGGCGCTGTGCGCTTGAGACTGAGCCGCGGTCTTCGACTTCGCGAATTGCTCGTCGGAGATGGCGGCGGGTTTGGGCATTGCGTCAAGAACCGCGAGGGCGTGTTTTTCGTACTCTTCGGCTTTTGTGAGGCGCCGGTCCGCTTCGATGTCATTGGGATCGATTCGATGCGGAATCACCCAACCGATTAGCACCAGCACGCTTACATCATCCTTGTTGATTGCCAGAGCCTTGTCGCCGGCGGCGTACATTTTTTCAAACTGCTGTTTGTCAAAATAAGCCTGCGTGAGGTGCGAATATACCTGCTCGGTGTATTTGCTCGCGGGATACTTCTGGACGAACTGCTCGCCGAGTTGGATGGTCTGATCCGTCGCATCGAACTTCAAATCGTAGAACGCCTTGTAGGCTTTCTCTTCCTCCGGGTCCACCTTCAGAGGTTCAGCTTGCTGGGCGGCTGGTGGCGCCGCGGGTTTCGCCGGCTGCGCCGGCTGCTGTTGTTGCGACGGCGCGGGTTGGCTTCCGCCGTAGCCCTGCCCCAGGGAGAAGGGGGCAAACGCAAGCGCCGCTGCGGCACAAATTGCGGCGATTCCAATTCCACTGCCGCCGAGTCCCTTGCTGATTAACGGAAACCTCATTTGCTTTCCCTCCGTGATTTGGCCACGCGTGCAGCTTCGGCGACACGCGGCTCAAGGTTTCTGCGGGCTGCTGTTTCCCTCGCGCGATCGCGGCTGATACCCAGACTCAGCGCCGCGTTCTGCCGCCACGCGAGCCGCTTCCGGAGCGCCATCGACGGCCAGCGCCGCGCGGTATTCAATTAAAGCCAACTCCCGCTCGTCTTCGAGATCGTAAATCCGGCCGAGATATACGTGAGACCACGCGGTAATCGTCGGATCGGCGGCGTTCTCCCCTGCCCGCGCAACTTTAGGCGCGCCTCCGGGAGCATAGACCAGACTTGTGAAAAGAGACTTAGCGCGGTCGGCATCTTTCGCGAGCACGGAGGCGACAGCCAGACCGTAAACTGCCCGGGGTTCGTCCGGATACTTCTCGAGAATTTTTTCGAACGCCGCGGTCGCCGCCGGAACGTCCTGCGCGGCGATCTGGCGGTCGCCATCGGCGAGCCAGCGGTCGAGTTCGGAGGTCTCTGCCTTCGCGGCAGGGTCGGCTTCTTCCGCTGCCGGCTCCGGCTCGTTGGGAGCGAACTGGATCTTTTCGGCTCGCTCTTTTTCGGCGTGAACGTCAATGCCGGCAATCATGTCGGGGAAATAGTACGTCATCGCCGGCTCGGCCTTCTCGAACTTTTGCAATTGCCGGACGAACGGACGAACCATAATGAACCCGGAGCGGTCGTTTGCCGCGAGTGCCACTTCCAGCTGCTGCGGTGTCATCTTGCGCAAGCGCAGCTCGACGGCTTTGATCAGGCATTCGTCGGCGAATGCGATGAAGTCCGTCTGATACTCGACCGGCAAGCGGGGCGCGCGCGCGGCGATCTCGAGCAGCGTTTTTTTGCCGTCCACTTCTTTTCGATACCGCAGCGGCAAAGTATCGAGCATGAAATGCAGATAGGCGTGCTGAATGTCTGTGATGGGGATATCCGGACCTGTGCCGATCACGATCGAGTAATGGTCGCCGAAATTGCGAAAGTTGATGCGATTGCCAACCAGCGGCTCGACGTAAACCGTAAAGGTGCGCGGCGACGGCTTCAAAAGTTCGCGGAGATAGGCGTTCGTGACGGTGACGATACGGCGCAGCGGCGGCTGGTCGCGGGCAATGGCGCGATTGTATTCCGGTTCGATGCTGGTCCAGCGCGCGCCGAGGCGAGCTTCCGCGTAAAAATTCGCCAGAATTTCCTGAAAGCCTTCGATGGCCAGAACATCCGGAGGAAGAAGCTCGCGGTCGCGCTGGAACAGGAACTTCGGCGGCGGTCCGGCAACGAGCGCGAAGGTGATGTATCGCGAGAGCGTCTCGCTCGGTTGAGCCAGTGCGTGGTCGCGGTAGAAAGCGCGCAACGCTTCCGTAGCAGGTCCGTGCATCTTAAGCAGGTCGTCGCGCAGCGCCAGGCGGCCCGGCATTTGCGCGAGCGTGCTGACGTCGGCGTCGAATCCCGCCGCGTCGAGCGCGCAGAGCGTCGCGAACACTTGCTGGCTCGCTTCCACGCTGATGTTGCTGCCCGGTGCGCCGGATTGCTGCCCGTGCGCGAGCGGAATGGCGGCGATCGTGTGAGCGAGCAGAGCAGCAACACAGCCGAGTCCGGCGGATGCCTGGAGCGACGTTCGGATTGGCAACTCCTAAAACCCTGCAGATTCATTTCGCTGGAGGGAACTTCGTTCCCGAATCAGCGCGCTGCGAGAGTGCGTTGGCAGCGACACTCAAACTTTAGCGAGCGATCTACGCGGAGTCAAGGAATCGAAAAAAGGCTGGAATGTTGCGCCGCGTCAGGCGTCAGCCCTGAACGCGAACTTCATTGAAGCTGAGAAGCACGCGCCCACCCGCCATCGGCAGCCCGAAGCTCACCAGCGGACGGAAGCGCGAGAACAAGAGAAGCTGATCGAGTTGATGCGAAACGTCGGGATCGCTCGGGCCGGAAATAATCCGGTACGAGACGACCTGGCCTTGCGCGTTGAGAGTCGCCTCGAGAAGCAACGCGCCCGACGTGAGATGGCCTTCCTTGGCAATTACGCCGGGCACCGGGAACGGCGCCAGGCTCTCGAGCCGCGCCGGTTGAACCAGATTGAGAGGCAGATCGTTGGCCACGACGCCGCCGAGCGGCACGCCGACCAGGATGTTTTGCACGAGAAGAACGAAAACGACGAGAGCCGTCAGCACGCCTCCCGTAGCGGGAACGGCGAGCGGCCGAAAAATGTTCTCGAACACCATCGCCGCGCGCGCCCAAACTCGCTGCGCATTTCCGGCGAAGGTGCGCGACTGCGCGGCTTCTACATTCACGTGGATGCGCACCGCCAGATCGATGGGCGGAGCAGACGGTTCGACGTTTGCCAGACACGTTGCGAGGCGCTGATAGTGTGCAAGCTGCATGCGGCAGGCCGCGCAAGCGCCGAGATGCTCGCGCACACGCGCGTGATCGTGCGAATTAATAGCGCCGTCGAGATACCCGGCCAGCTTTCGCTCGGTGTCGCGGCAAGTCATCGACGGCCGCCTTGTGCGCGTTGGGTTCGTGTCCATGAGAAACTCGCGCCGCGCGCCGTCATTGCGCTCGGGCTCGGAGCAGGCGGTGTAAACCGCAGCGCGAAACTCTTCGCCGCTTGCAGATCGGTTACTTCCGACACGCCCTCCAACTCGGACGCTTCGGATACCGGTTCAGCGGCGGCTTCCGGCTGCGAGGTTCTTAGCAACGGCTCGAGAATGTCTTTCAGCATGCGGCGCCCACGCAGGATGCGGGACTTCACCGTTCCGATTGACGTTTCCAGCACTTCTGCAATTTCCTCGTACGACAAGCCTTCGAGATCGCGAAGGATCACGGCGCTGCGGAACAGAGCCGGCACTTGTGCCAGGGCGCGCCGCACCGTCGCTTGCGTTTCGTGCGCCGCGAGCTGTTCGAACGGCGTCGCCTCGCAATCTTTCAAATCGAGCGAAAGACTTCTTCCGCCTTCCTCGGCGTCGATGGAAACCTGCTGGCGGTGATGCCGCCAGCACCAGCGCCGATGATTCAGCGCCTGGCGCACCGAGATGCGGTAGAGCCAGGTCTTCAGCGAACTGCCGCGGCGAAATCCGCGAATGCCGCGAAACGCGCGAAGAAAAACTTCCTGTGTCACGTCGGCGGCGTCTGCCGAGTCCGAAAGAATTCCGTAAACCAAGTTGTACACACCCGCGTGGTAGTAGGTGACGAGCCAGTCGAAGGCCGCGTCGGATCCCGCTTGAAGCTCCGTGACCAGCTCGGCTTCATCGCGTCCCCACGGCAGTGATGGTGCTAGATCGGACATGCCTTCCGCCTGGTCTCCCTCAGTTAGGCCGTGTCCCTAGAACGTTAGACACCGGCTCGGCTTGCACTGTTCCCAGAATAGTTGAAGTTAAGGCGAAAACGTATCCATCAAAAGTACTAGACGAGCTACTACAGGTGAGAGGTTCAAGCTTAGAGATTTGACGGCAGCGCCGCCAGGAGGCGAAGTACAAAGGTTCACTAATTTGGCGATTCGAAAGGGCGCGTCCCCTTTGTTTTGAAGGAGTTACGGGGTGTTCTAATTGGCAGAACTTGGCGATTAGAAATTCAGAGTGGGCAGCTATGGGTTGGACGCGCGAGCGTCCGGAGCGACGAATACTGCTAGCCGAAAGCGGCGTCTTGGCCACTTCCCCACCCTCCTTTCGATCCATCCTGCATCTGTCTGCGTTGCACTTCGGCTACCGCTACTGGTTATTTAGATGGGATGTTCGTCGAGGGCGTTGCCTGTTGCCCTCCTGCCGCTTTTGTTCGTGATCTTGAGCAATTTGGTTCCGCCTTGCCGGCCGGGGCGCGATGCACGGCCAAGCCCGCTTGATATAATCGGCTACCGTCGCATCTTACTCGCGTGGGCGTTGCGACTCGCCGAAAAGATCGAATGCGGGGCTAATTCAAGAACTGGAACAGATTGCTGAAGTCATCGGTCCATACCGGAGTGTCGGCACTGAGAGGTATATCTCTGCCGACCGCGACAATTTCCGGAATCTCGAGCGAGTTCGGATTTTTCGAAAGCAAGACCCAATCCCATGGGGCGTCGCGCAGCCAAGGGCGGTAGATCCGCACGAGATTTAGATGAAGCTGCCGCGCAATCCCCGCCACCGCCGGGGCGAGGTCTATCGAGCGGTTCGTGATGTGCAGAGCGATCACCGAATCATCCGACCGAAGATGTTTCAAGTAAACCTGGAACGCTTCCAGAGTCAGCAAATGCATGGGTATCGCGTCTCCAGAGAATGCATCGAGCACCAGAACGTCGAATCGCTGCGGCTGACCGCTGTTGGCCTCCCGCTCCAGTGAAATGCGGGCGTCGCCTTGCTCGAGCTCGACGCTCCCTGCGCAATCTCGCAGAAATGTGAAATACGCCTGATTCCCTGCAGAGAAACGCACGACATCCGGGTTGATTTCGTAGAATCGAATGGAATCACCCGGCTGCGCGTAGGCAGCCAGGGATCCGACGCCGAGGCCCACCACACCGATGCGCATCGGTCGCGGAGGATGATTGCCAAGAAGCATACCCACCCCCGTGTCTCGGCCGTAGTAGCTGAGGGGCTGCCGGGCAAGCGACGGATCGGTGTATTGCAAGCCGTGATTTGTCGCGCGATTGCGTAGGATCAGATACGGTGCGTCTCCTTCCTGCCCGCGCAGAACCGAAACGACTCCGTAGAAACTTCGTGAACGTGCGACGATATTTGTCGACCTAGCCTGCGCCTCGGCAAAGAATCCGTATCCCAAGAGCGCCAGGGCCAAGGCCGCTGCTACCCGCGCGGAAAACCAGCGCGCCCAGGACCCGACGCGGCGTTTGCTCGCCAGATACCCACCCGCTGCAGCCAACGCCGTCGCCAGAATTAGAACGTCGTACCAAACCCATGAATAAACTGGCGCCTGTGCGCGGTATCCGCGAACCACCAACTGAATCACGAGCAGCACGCCACTCATCACCGCTACGCACATCCAAGCCATCCGCCGATGCCACCTGGATTGCTCGTTCCGCGGAAGTACCAGCAACAGAAGCAAACCGGTCGTCAGGATGGCTAACGGAAATTCCCAGAGATCCGGAAACACGAGGGGTGCGACAAGGCTCACAAACGCCCCGCCCAAGGCTCCGCCCGCTCCGATACACAGGTAAAATTGCGTCAAATGGCGTGGCTCTGGCTTGGTCGAGGCAATCTCCCCGTGGCAAATCATGCAGCACACCAGCAGCAGCGTTGAAAAAACAGCCAGCCCGGTCCAAAACGGCATTGCGGAATTGAATCCCAGGACGCAGGCCGCACCAGCGGAGAGGACAAAGAGCGGGCGAAAGAATTCGCGGCGATACCAGCGGGGACTCTCAAAGCAGATTATGAATGAGATCAGATAAATGCAGAGCGGGATCACCCACAAGAATGGGAATACCGCCACTTCTTGGCTGATAAGGTTGGTGGTCGCCAGGAGATTTGCGGAGCCGAATGCAGCCAGCGCCACCCAGAAGAGCTGCAAAGTCCAAGGCAGTTTGGGAGATTCCGTGCGCCGATCGCTCTGAGGCAGAGTCGGAGCGACCTCGGCGGAGCGTTGATTGCGCCAGGGCGCACAGCTCAGACATAGCAAGACATAGAGCAAATACCCTGCCGACCATGCCCAGGCCTGTACATGCAAGCGCAGATTCGGTTCCACTGCGATCGGATAGGACAGCAGCGCCAGCAACGAACCCGCGTTCGACAAAGAATAGAGCCGATAAGGCGAGGCTCCTGGCTTCGATCGAGCCAGCCAGTGCTGAAGCAAGGGGCCCGTTGCCGATAGCAGCAGGAACGGCAGACCAATGCTCGCCGAGAGAAGCAGCAGAATCAAAGCTGTCGGATTTGAATCGTCGTGTGGCTTCCAAGCGGAGCCGGGGGTAATCGGCGTGTTCCAGAAATGTGCCAGTACCATGAGTAGCGTCAAGGACCCGGTCAGCAGAGCGCCGTGGAGGAGGCTCTGCCGGCGCGGGGCGAGGCGTAACGCCGCGAAATGAGCGTAAGCGTATCCCCCCAGCAAAGAGACCTGGAAGAAAACCAGGCATGTGGCCCAGACCGAAGGCGTACCTCCAAACCAGGGCAAGAAGTACTTACCCAGGATTAACTGGACCTGAAAAAGGAGAAAGGCGCCAACGAAAACGGTCAGGCCGAAGACAGCGTCGCGCCGTTCCGGTCTGCTCGTGGGTTCAAGAATTGCGGTGTTTTCGCCGGCCGGATGCTCCAGCTGAGGATCGTTCAGAGTAATCGTTTCCTCAGCTCCTGGCATTGCGGGATATTCTAACCTACCCCTTATCGCGGAACGCGCGCCTCACCTAGATGGTTCCCTATATGTCACTAGGGTATGACCAGTCGACGACAGGCCTTGCAACTGTCGCTTGCTCGGACGGCACTGAATCGTCCACCATCTAGACATCTCGTTTGCACGAGTCAAAGTCAACCTTCAGATCTGGAGTCCGACTGTGCGGCCATGGATTCTCGGTGCATTGCTTGTTCTTGCGTTAGGCGGAGCGTCGTGGGCCACGATCAAAAGCCACCGTCAAACCAAGTGGTTGGTGGCTTACCGCGAGGCATCCGATTCGTATGAGAGATCCCACTATGCCGACGCGGAAGTGCAACTCAGGGCTATTCTTCCCAATGCAGCGAAATGGTGGCCGAACGGACGCCAATTCGCTAACACCCTCAACCTGCTGGCGCTGGTCTATGCGTCTGAGAATCGGGCTGGTCAAGCAGAACCCCTTTACGATCAGGCCATCGCAATCCTCGAAAGACAGCCTGCGGGCTCTTCTCTGGACCTCGGGAAAACCTACGCCAATGAAGGCAACGTTTTCCTTAAAGAGGGCAAGCTCGACGATGCGCAACGCCGCTTCAACCAAGCGCTCGTCATCTATCAACAGAATCCGGAAACGGCTGGTGTTGAGCGAGGCAGTGTCCTACATAGTCTGGGCGTTCTTCGGACGATGCAGCGACGTTATTCCGAAGCACAACCGCTCCTGCAAGAAGGTCTGAAGATTTATGAACGTTATCTTCCGCCCACGCATCCCGATCTGGCGCAGGCCTATCTAGATCTGGCTGCGCTGTTGAGACTCCAAAACGAGATGACCGAGGCCAATGATTACGATCGGAAGGCTTTAGCAATCCAGCAAAAGTTGTTCGGCAAGGATAGCGCCGTCGTGCAAGAAACGGAGTCGCGAATAAGCTCAGCCTCGGATAAATCTTCAACAGTCAAATCAATGTCTCGCGAAAGACCTTCCGCTCGCGCTGCATCAAAATGACGCGGGCTGGCGGCGGCACCCGCCTCTATCGCAGAAAACTCCGCACGGACTGCCTTTCTGAGCGCAATGAGTTCGCCGGCGCCCGTTCGAGATGAAAAAGCCGGCGGAGGAGGGTGAACCTCCGCCGGCTACTCCGGATACGGCAACTCCCGCTTCTGTTTTAGTTGCCGGCGACCACAGTCTCTGTCTTGACGCGCCCGAGTTGCTGCCGCTCCGATTTCGGATATAGCAACTGGTGGCCCTCGGTGCTGCCCGGATAGAACCAGGCAACGACGGCCTCGGGACTTCCCTCCCCCTTGTTCGCGAGCACGAACGCAGTGTGTTCGCCCGCTGCTTGCCTCTGGCGAGGAATCGCGAACAGCGTCGTGAGTAGCTCGTGCTTGTCGTTGAAGACTTGCACGATCTCCCGATCGCTGAGGGACCCTGCCAGCTGAATCAAGTAGCTTCCGGCGGGGAGAGTCTTTCCAGGAATCTGGACCGGTTGGCTGAAAGTTACGTTAGTGGCCTGATTGATTTCGTCTGCGTCGACCACGGGCGATACCATTGCGGCCGCCAGCACCAAGCCGAGAATGAAAGACATCTTTCTAATTTGCATCTGGTATTTCCTCCTCAGCCAGTAGACCGCTGGCCGTGGAAGTTTATTCCGTCGATTTCCGCGACTGGCGTGCAGCGCGCAAACACGTGCGCGGATGAATCTTTTTCGCGTTTGAGACGTCAAAAGGATTTGGAGATCTGCCGAGGCCATGCGCCAGCGTGCTGAGCACACCGCTGCGCTTGAGCTGCCTCGATGATCGAAATCAATTCTTCCACCGACCTGCGTAATCGTTCGACACTCGAATCCTGACCTTCTGGAACGGATTTTCTCTCGATAGTGCCGCGCTCTTTACCGCTCGTGCCGGCGACGCACGGCATCAACAAAATATTCAATTGAATGTCGATGCGGCTAGACCGATTTTGGCGGTTGCCAGGGGTCGAGCCAGAAGTCGAGCGAGAGCCAGAGGCTGTAGGCGTAGGGCATGAGGACCAGAGACAGCGGGAGCGCGAACAAGACCCAGAGGCTGTAGCGCGCGTAGTTCGAGACCGCGTCGTAGTACGGCAAGAGCAGCGAGAAAAGGAAAACGGGAATCACGATTGCGAGGGTAAGTGCGTAGGTGACGATCATCCCGCCGATGTAATAGCCGGACTCGCGGAACAAAGAAAGCCGGCAAACCGGACAATGCGGCAGCATTTTGTTTGGCCAGCGGTCGAGAACGCGTCCCACGCGGCAGTTCGGGCAACGCAGGTGCAGCGCGTCGCGAACGGCGGCCAGGAACGGCGGGCGGATGATACCAGGCCCTCCATGAGCCGCGGTCCTTTGCATGCAGACGATTCTACGCCGAGGCTGCCTCAGCGATGGAAACCAATTCTTCCGCGACGGCGCCGTCGTGTCGTTGCTGACGCGTGTGGGTGCGGCGCTGGTATCATCGTTAACGGAGCCTCCCATGGATAAGTCGACGCTAATTGCTTCGCTGATCACCGTCGGTATCGTCGTGGGTTGCGTAATTTTTCGACTGCTCTGGCTCGCATCCGCGACAGCTGCCGCGGCCGGACTCGGCCGACTACCCATCCTGCCCAAGACTTGGCGGCGCTGGCTCTTTGGCGAACGCAACGACGCCTCCTGCTGATCCATCGATTGAGATTGAAACGTTTTCGCTTCCGATTCGGACAAACCTGTGCACTTGGCCCGTTTGACGGTGTGGGTGGCCGGTGCTATAAATTAGTTCACTCCTTTTTCACCGGTGGGGCCGTAGCGCAGTTGGGAGCGCGCATCGATGGCATCGATGAGGTCGCGGGTTCGAACCCCGCCGGCTCCACCAAGTTTTTTTGAGAGAACATTCCTTTTGGATTCGCGCTCCCCGGCCAGAAATTTGATCGACCGGATTTCGTGGCGGTGATTTACAAAGCAGAACAGACACCGGCGCTACGAAAAACGGTTCCTGCGCTACAAGAACCAACGCGCCTTAATTGCGGTTGTGCGGAGACTTAAACCAGCTGTAGCCCACCGTGAAAAGAATCGAGGCGTTGTAGCCCGGGTTGTGGTTGCCGAGGCTGGCGCTGGAGAGGTGCGCGATGGCGGTTTCGAGAAGCAGCGCGCGGTGGTGTTTGAGGAAAACGTGCGCTCCAAAAACGGCCTGCGGAGTGAAATTCACGTAAGAGGTGTTGCCGGGAGGGACGTTGTGGGTGCTCAAGACGATGCCGCCGGCGGCGGCGAAGTAGGGCGCGATCTTATTTCCTCGGGTGAAATTCCATTGCCAAATAACGGGCTTGAAGCTGCCGCCGTAGATGGCGCTCGCGGGAGGCAGCACGGCGTAGAGCGGCATCACGTCGACGGCCCATTCGATATTGCCGCGCATCCATCCGGAGAAATGCTCGCTGGTTAGGATTACCCCTGCGCGCCCCCCGGCGTAGGCGAATTGCGTGTTGTCGGACTTGCCCAGGCCGTCACCGCCTCCGCCGAATAATCCCAGCTCCCAAGTTCCTTTGGAAAGCGATTCCGACGCGAGCCCTTGTGCTGAAGCAGCGGACGAAAAAAACAGCAGCGTGAAAAAAAGTGCGGCGATTGTTCTGGGCATTTTCAGGTGCCTCGCGTCAATGATTTTGACTACCGGACGAGATCGAACGACTGCTTATAGGCCGGGATCGTTACGGGCCAATGGAAGCGGCTTGTGATTCCGGCGCGCAAGGCGTCCAGCGCGTTTGTTTCGCCGTGTACCAGAAACGTCTGGCGCGGCGGCGCGCTGAAACCCGAGAGCCAGCGGAGCAATTCGCTTCTGCCCGCGTGCGCCGACAATTGGTCGAGCTGAACGATTTCGGCGCGCACCGGCACTTCTTTGCCGAAGAGGCGCAAGAACTTTGCGCCGCCTTCCAGCGCGCGTCCGCGCGTGTCCTGGGCCTGGTAGCCGACCAGCAGGATCGCGTTGCGCGCGTCGGGGAGGCGCTGAGCCAAGTGGTGCAGGATGCGTCCACCGGTGGCCATGCCGCTGGCGGAGATGATGACGCAGGTCGATACGGAGTTGATTTTCTTCGAATCGTCGACCGTGCGCGTCATGTGAACGTTCTGGCAGTTCAAAGGGTCGCGACCGCCGCTGTTTTCGAGCTGCGCGAATTCCAGATCGTGGTCTTCGCGGTGACGGACGTATAGATCGGTGACGTTAATCGCCATCGGGCTATCGATGTAAACCGGCAATCGCGGAATTCGATTCTGATCCTCGAGCTGGCGCATGTAGTACATCAACGTTTGCGTGCGCCCGACGGCGAACGCCGGAATCACCACCGAACCGCCGCGCTTCACGACGCGATTGATCAGGTCCGCGAGCGCATCGGGGACCGAACCATCGGGGTGATCGCGGTCTCCGTAGGTGGATTCGCAGACCAGAAAATCAGCGCGCGTGGGAGATTCGGGATCTTTAAGGATGGGCTGACCGTAACGGCCGAGGTCGCCTGAAAAGACGACCAGTGTTTGCTTGCCGTTTTCCGTGATGGTGAGTTCGAGCCACGACGAGCCGAGGATGTGGCCGGCGTCGTGAGGGCGAACGGAAAATTGTGGGCTGATCGTGAAGGCGTCCGCGCGAGGTATTTCACGAAACTGCGCGAGCGCGGTTTGCGATTCCGCGACGGTGTACAGCGGCAGCGGCGGCGTGTGCTGCGAATAACCCTTTTGAGAAGCGAATTGCGCTTCCTCTTCCTGAAGGTGCGCCGAATCGGGAAGCAGATAGGCACATAATTCGTGCGTGGCGGGATTCGAGAAGATGGGTCCGCGAAAGCCCTCGCGAACCAGGCGAGGGAGATAACCGCTGTGGTCGATGTGCGCGTGCGTGAGCAGCACCCAATCGATCGTGGCGGGATCGATTGCCAGGCGCTCCCAATTCCGCTGATTCAGCTCCTTCGAGCCCTGGAACAGGCCGCAATCGACGAGCAGTCGCTTTCCCTCAGCTTCGACAAGGTGCTTCGAGCCGGTTACGGTTCCCGCCGCGCCCAGAAAAGTGATCTTCGGCATAGCCGCGCCATTCTAGCCCGAATGCGCGCAAAATCCGGCGCTCATTTTCGCATCGAGATAGATGAGCGAGCAGGCGCAGGTTTTAGGCTGGAAAGAAGATCAGGATGCGGCGGGAACGCTCGATTACTCGCTGGCTGGACTGTTGATTTCCGGAGCGGGAAGCCTCACTTCGATGGTGGTGCCGGTGGAACTGGAGCGGATATGGAATTGTCCACCCATCGCGCGAATGCGTTCGCGCATGCCCGCCATGCCGACTCCGAGAAAGCGCGTGCCGGCCTCGAACTCCTGCAGCACATCCGGTGGAATGCCGCGGCCTTCGTCGCAAATTTCAACAATCACCGACTCGGCATCAAGCCTCGCCTTGATCTTTGCAGAGCGGCTGCCTGAATGCCGGTGAATGTTGGCGAGGCCCTGTTGCACGATGCGGAAAAGCGCGGTTTCGATGTCGCTCGGCAGCCGGTCAAAATCTTTCGGGATATCGAGCTCGACGTTAATTCCGCTGCGCTCCGCGAAGCCCTCCGCAAACCAGCCAATGGCGGAAGCCAATCCCATTTCGTCGAGCAGCGGCGGATGGAGGAGGTAGGACATGGTGCGGATTTCGGAGTTGCAGCGTTCGACGATGTCGATCGTTTCGGCTAGTTTTGTGGACTTCGCCGCATCGAGACTTAGCGAGGGATCTTTCTGAAGCACGCCCAGATTCATTCGGACGGCGGCGAGATATTGGCCGGCGCTGTCGTGCAACTCGCGGGCGATGCGTCGGCGTTCATCATCTTGCAGTTTTAGCAAACGGTTTGAAAGTTCGCTCAGCCTTTGCTCGGCGCGTTTTCGCTCGAGCACCTCGCGGAAAAGCTCCAGGGTGCGCACGTTGACGAGCGCCTCCAGTTGCTCCTGACTTTTGCGCAGCGCCTGTTCGGAGTGCATGCGCTCGATTCCCATGGCCACGCCTTTGGCAACGGTTCGCAAAACATCCAAGGATTGTTCGGGAAAAGGCCGCCGCGAAAACATGGCCATCACACCGACCAGACGATCCTCGACGAGCAGCGGATAACCGGCGAACGCGGCCAAACCCGCCTGCTTTGCCCACTCCCGTTCCGGGTCCGGCGGATCGCTAATTACCGAATTGGTAAGATAAGGCTGGCGCCGTTGAGCAATCGCACCAATTTCAGACTTGCCCACCGGAATGCGCGCGTGGCCGCCGTCTATGTGGCTGTACATCCCGGCGCTCGCTTGTAACTCGAGGGCATTTTCAATGGTGTTCAAGGTCCAAATGCGCGCCAGGGCGGCATCAAGATTTCGAACCAGCATTTCGGTGCAGCGTTCCAACATCGCCGGCAACGTTCGCTCTTGCGTCACGGCGGTGGCAACTTCACTCTGCAGGGCAGCCAGTTGCACGCGGTCGCCCAAGTCGTCCCCTTCTTTAGCGGACGCATCTTCCGGTGATTGTTTGGCGGCGAGGGCAGCAGCCGGTTGTTGGCCGTATGCGGGCATCGAATCTCAGGAACTGAATTCCAGCGCTATGGCGCGGCACGCGGGGTTTGCACGTGTAACCGCGGGTGGACTCATTGTGACGAAAACCGCCCCAAAGCTCAAGCGCAACTTCTGATGGATGCCGGCCTGGTGACCAGACCGGTTCCCGCGCTCGCACCATTCACCAAATGACCTGAGTTGCGCGGAGTGATATACTGCTTCGAACGTTCTAGCCGGTGGGAGGTGGCCCATGGCTCGGCCCTACGCTGTTGTTTCCGCATTGTTTCTGTGTCTGATCTTCCCAACAATTCTGGCAGCTCATCAAATGGGTGGGGGTTCATCAGCGTCCCATCGGCGCACTTTGAGCGGCACCGTTTATTACCCGGGCAACAAAGCCGCGGAAAATGTCAGCGTCGAGTTGCATAGCTCGGAAGGCACCTTCATGGCGCCGGCGACCACCACCGCGAGCGGTGGATACGAGTTTCAGAGCCTCTCTAGCGGAACCTATGCGCTGGTGATTGATCAGCAGGGATACAAGCGGCTCGAATTACCCGTAGACCTGACACTCACTTCAGCCAAGGGAATTATTATTTACCTGACGCCGAAAGGCGGAGACACCGCGTCCGCGAAGCCGGCTTCGAGCATTTCTTCTCACGAATTGTCGATGCCTCAGAAGGCGCGCGTATTGATGGATTCGGGCAAGAAGAAGCTCTACGCGGATAAAGACGCGCGGGGCGGTTTGGACGATTTTCAGCTAGCGGTCGCCGCCGCGCCAGATTACTACGAAGCTTACTATCAGATCGGGATGGCCTATCTCAACCTCAGCAACCGCGATGAGGCGGAGAAGAACTTTCGCAAGTGCATCGAGGTCAGCGGCGACAAATATGGCGAAGCCGATGTCAGCGTCGGCAGCATGATGCTGGATAAGAAGGACTTCGCCGGCGGGGAAAAAACGATCCGCCGGGGTGTCGAACTGGCGCCGAAATATTGGATGGGGTTCTACGAACTCGGGCGTGCGCAACTCATCGAGAATCAACTTGCGGATGCGCGCAAGTCGGCCGAACAAGCGAAAGCTCTCGCCCCGAACTCCGCCATGATCTACCGGCTGCTTTCGAATATCCATCTCAAGCAGAAGGATTATCCTGCCCTGCTCGACGATCTGGACACCTACGTGAAGCTCGACCCCGACAGTCCAGCCGGTGCCCGCGCAAAGCAGATGCGGGAAGAAGTGCAGCAGAAAATCGCGCAGGAAAAGCCGCCCACAGGCACGGTCGCTAAGCCCTGATCAACAAGCGTCATGAGTCATGAGGGCTTCGAA
>Ga0307475_10000129_pt1 | contig 42756 bp, 54 predicted proteins | sample atmos_gasesECM1C_FD_203317 | JGI IMG/M metagenome (GOLD analysis project Ga0307475, IMG submission 203317) | Hardwood forest soil microbial communities from Morgan-Monroe State Forest, Indiana, United States - atmos_gasesECM1C_515 | ecosystem: Environmental > Terrestrial > Soil > Temperate... | reverse complement strand
ATGCGGCGATGGGCTGGCCCGAGCGGTTTCTCGATGCCATTCGGCCCGGCGCGGATCTCGAGCCGGTGTGGGGCAAGTGGGCGATCTGGATGCTCGTCGATCCCGTGCACGGCGTGATCAATCTGTCCGGCGACTTCGCCGATGTCCGCGCATCGATCCAGCGGGTGGCCGATCTGTATCGCGACGGCGGGACGCCGGAGCAATTTAGGGCGGCGGAGGCGGCGGCGTGGGCGGCGGCGTGGGCGGCGGCGGCGGCGGCGTGGGCGGCGGCGTGGGCGGCGGCGTGGGCGGCGGCGGCGGCGGCGGCGGGGGCGGCGTGGGCGGCGGCGGGGGCGGCGGAGGCGTGGGCGGGGGCGGCGGAGGCGTGGGCGGCGGAGGCGGCGGAGGCGGGGGCCAAGCGATGGGCTATTGCCGCAGCCGATGAGCTCGAAAGGCTCTTGAGGGCAGCATGAAAAAGAGAAAGCAGAGGATGGAGCAGCTTCCGCTCACCGTGCGGCCGAAGGTTGACGACCCCAATCCCGACTACGGCAAGAGCCAAAAGGGCGATCCGGCGGCTCTCTTGCCGCCCTTGCCCGAGCAGGCGAATCCGGTGCGCGGCGAGACGGCCTCCGATCCGGGGTCGATCAAGAGGCGGTCGTGAATCTCACCCAACGCCTCGCCCGCCTGGACTCGATGCGAGCCGGGGGCCGTTTGCTTCGCGGCACCTGGACCGAGGGCAACAATCGCGCGTGCCTGCTTGCCGCGCTGAGCCCCGAGGCCGGGAAAGCCGAGAGCTGGGAGAAGTGCCCGGCGAGCGTGATGCCGCCTTGGCTCGCGGCGATGACACTCTGGATGGATGACCGCGGCAGTCTTGAGGCGTGGCCGTCGATGGTATCGCGCTATTCGGCGCTCGCCCATCGCTGGCATGTTCTTTCGCCGGAGACTTGGCGGCGTCTGATGAGCAGGCAGGCGATCCAGGTGCGGCTCGAACCGGAATTGATCAAAGGCGCCGACCAAGACGCGGCAAGGCGAACGGCAGCGGGCGGCACACGTGTCACCCGAAACGATATCGTTCGCATGGCCCTCCGGCGCCACCTGGGCGACGTTGCTCGGCCACGGAAAAAGGGTGGCGACGAATGATTGCCTACCCGAACGGCGACAAGGAAAAATATCTCGCCCGCGTCCGAGCCCACCGCGCGGCCGACGAGCTCGTCCAGGGCACCGGATGGGCCAGCGGCAAAGGATGCGCGGTCGGTTGCACGCTCGAGGCGTACGACCACTCTCGCTACCCGATCGAGCTGGGGGTTCCCTTGCAGCTTGCGTATCTGGAAGATCAGATGTTCGAGAGCTTGCCTCGGGATGCGGCGATGGGCTGGCCCGAGCGGTTTCTCGATGCCATTCGGCCCGGCGCGGATCTCGAGCCGGTGTGGGGCAAGTGGGCGATCTGGATGCTCGTCGATCCCGTGCACGGCGTGATCAATCTGTCGGGCTACTTTGCGCGCGTTCGCGCGTCGATCCAGCGGGTGGCCGATCTGTATCGCGACGGCGGGACGCCGGAGCAATTTTCGGAGGCAGCGGGGGCAGCGTGGGCAGCGAGGGCAGCGGAGGCAGCGGAGGCAGCGGCGGCAGCGAGGGCAGCGGGGGCAGCAGCGTGGGCAGCGGCGGCAGCGTGGGCAGCGGAGGCAGCGGAGGCAGCGGCGGCAGCGTGGGCAGCGAGGGCAGCGAGGGCAGCAGCGTGGGCAGCGGGGGCAGCGTGGACAGCGGGGGCAGCGTGGGCAGCGGGGGCAGCGAGGGCAGCGGAGGCAGCGGGGGCGCAGCAATGGGCTACCGCTGCGGCCGACGAGCTGGAGAGGCTTTTGAGGGCAGCATGGAAAAGAACAAGCCGAAGCGCATCGATCCCGCCGAGCCGAAACCGAAGAAGGAACTGACGGCGGAAGACGTCGCCTTCCGTGAACAGGCGCGATTCAATGAGGAGCACGGCGATCCGATGATCACCCGCGGCGAAACGGCTTCCGATCCGGGGTCGATTAAGAGGCGGGCGCATATTCACGCCACCAAGTCAGCCGATCGGCGCCGCTCCCTCCCCGCGACCGTGGCTCCTTCCGGGCGTGCTGATCGGCTGACTTGGTGGCGTGAAGGAAGGAGCGAGGATGGTCGACGACAATGGAGAAGGTGAAGCTGTAGAGCGGACGCGCGGCGACGGCTGGGTCATCGCGATCGTTCACGGGATGCGTCTTGTCGGCCAGCTGGCGCGCGGCGTGCTCGAGCCCTGCTACGAGCTGCAAGTGCAGATGGGGCCGGACGGACAGGGCAACATGGCGATCGCGCACTCGTCGCTTCCCATGTGCCTTCTGCCCTCGTGGAAACGAGTGGCGCTAGCCAATGGGGCTCTCGTTCAGAATGTCGACGAGCTGTCGCGGGCGGACAGGGAGACTATTTTTCGGGCGATCAAGGCGGGCGAGCAGGTGGCCGGCAGGCTGCGATCGGCGCAGAGCGGGATCGTGCCGGCGTCGGCGGTTCCGAAGGGCGCGGGACTGCCGGGGTTGAGGCGGGGGCGATGAGCGAACCCACGGTCAAGCGCGCGACCGAGGAGCGCGGCTGGCTCTGCACGTGCGGCTACACGTACACCGAAATGGTGCGGAAGGGCGCGGGCCGCATGTCCGAGTACGCGCGAGCGCAAGGATTCAAGCACCAGCTCGCGTGCAGGGGGCGGATGGTCCCTGTCGTCGACGGAGTGCCCTCGTGATCGCCCGCGCCTATGTGCTCATCGAGATTGAGTACGACGACAAGATCGTCAGCGCGACCGACATGCTGCGCGTAGTTCAGAATCGCATGGACGGATACGACGCGGAGGGCGGCGTTGAGATTCGCCTGCTCGACGAGCTCGAGATCAAGAAGGTGCTCTCGTGAGCTGGCGAGACATCCCCGGCTGGAGCGGCTTTCTGCCCACCTACGACGAGATGGTCGAGTCCTGTCCGGCTGGCGGGACGATCGTCGAAATTGGCGTAGCGTTCGGTCGCAGCCTCGCGTACCTCGCTCGCCGCGTCATCGACTCAAAAAAAGACATCAAGATTTACGGCGTCGACCCTTGGATGCCGGATTGGTGGCTGGTGCCCGATTCGTACCCGACGCACCTGGAGCGGCCGACGTGGGGTGGGGAGCACGCGCAATTCGGGCGCGACCTCGGCGGGCCTTTCTCGGCGTTCGTTCACTGCATGCGGACGCACGCGCCGGAGGAGCTTGAGCGCTGCATGGTGCTCCGCTGCAAGTCCTCGAACGCCGCGAAGATGATCGGCCGGTGCCATGGGGTCATGATCGACGGATCGCACAACTACGAGGACGTGGTCGCTGACATCGCGCTTTGGCGTCCGCACGTGATGCCGGACGGGATCTTGGCCGGCGACGACTTTCATTCGGGGGATTTTCCCGGCGTCGTGCGCGCCGTGAATGAGGCGTTCGGCGAGGGCGGCTACGAAGTGCGAGGAACGACGTGGATACGAAGAATATGACCCCCGAAGAAAGGGCCGCATGGGACGCGGTGGTCGCGTCGACCCTTCCGTTCTTCGATCTCGACCGCCCCGAGCTCGCGGCGAACCTCGCCGGCAAGGTGGCCGACGCGATGATTGAAGAGAGGCGGAAGCGGTGGCCTCGGTAGCTTTGGCGATCCCGCATACGCCCTGGGTGCCCGAGCGGGTGGCGAGTCTTCTGCGGCTGCAAGAGGGCCTCGGCATCCTCGGCTTCTCTGCGGACCAGGTTCCGATCAGCCGCGACCCTTGGCCCCTCTTTCATTACCGCGAGTTCCGAGAGCGCGAGTCCAATAGCGAATGGTCGCGCAAGCTCTGGACGTGGGGCCTGGAGACGGGGGCGGATTATTTGCTCCAGCTTCAGGACGACGTGATCGTCGCGCCGCGCTTCTGGGATCATCTCTCCGCGATGCTCGCGGCAGTGCCCGATCAGATCATTGGCCTCGAGGCCGCGCACCCGTGGGGGCCTCGTCTCGCTGCGTCCGGCGTGCGCTGGTACACGACGGCGGACATGCTCATCGGCGTTGGGTACGTCATCCCGCACGCCGTGCTCGATGAGTTCCTCCGCTGGAGAGCGTCATCGCTGGTGGAGGACTGGCAGACCGACGAAGACATGCTCATCGCCTGCTTCTGCATGGCGACCGGCCGGCGGATCTGGCACCCGATCCCGACGATCATCGATCACAATGTGGAGCTCGCGTCGAACTACGGGCACGAGAATCACTCGCATCGGCGGCCGAGCGTGACGTGGAAGGATCTGGCGATGTATTGCCCGATGGTGCCAGTCGACGGCACTGCGCAGGAAAAGGCCGACTTGACCAACGGTTACTTGTCTGAGCCGGGCAACTGGTCGGGCAAGTGGCGACGCTCCGGCACCCCGCACCTCGGCCGCTTCTACGACCATACGCCCGCGCTCTGTCGGCGGATCGTGCGCGGGTTTGGCGAGGAGCAGTTCTGGCGAGCGAAGCGCGACATTTGGCGGGGCCTCGTCACATGAGCGAATGGCAATTGCTCCAAGGCCGGGTCGCCGTCGTCGAGCTGCACGAGCGCTCGCCCTTGATCCATCGCGTCGACGGCTACGACAAGACGCACGAGCGCGATCGCACTTCGCATCGCGGACGCATCGTCGCCATGGGACCGCCGGCGGAGACTAAGAAGGGCGCGGTCATCGCTCCAGACTTCGGTGTCGGCGATGAGGTCCAGTTCGTCTTCGATCAGCTCTCCGATCACTACGGCGGACATGGATCGTGGAAGGAGTCGGCTCGTGAGGGCGTGTGGCCGCCGACTGGGGAAAAGATTTTTTATATCGCTCAGGCGGAAGTGATTGCGGTGTACGAGCCTCGGCAATCGATCGTCGCTCACGCGCTCGAGACGGGGGCGTTTCTGTGAAGATCCTTCTGTATACGCCCACGCACGGCTCCCCCGAGAGCGCCTCCGTGTCCCTCGGGTACCACACCGCCACGATCCAGCTCTCGCGCTCGGTCGATGTGCAACTGCTCGACGGGCGCATGTTCACGGATTGCGATCTCGTTCGTGCCAGAAGCCGCGCCGTTCGCGTCTTTCTCGACTCTCCGACCGCTACGCATCTTTTGCACTGGGACGCGGACGTCGTCGGCAACGTCGGAGACATCCGCGCGGCGATCGACGGGATGCTGGCGTCGGGGCATGCGTTCGTTGGGGCTCCGTATCCACGCAAACGGTTTCGCATCGATCGTGTTGTCGCCGGAGTCAATGACCACTTCGCCCGATCGATCGCCGGCAATGATGGCGACGGCTTCTCGCCGATGACCGAGGCCGGACTCGCGGCCCTCGCCTACGACTACCCCTACCGCTTCGGCGACGCGGCCGAAGGCGGCGCGATGATCGAGGTCGTCAATGGCTGCACCGAGGTCGACGCGATGGCGTTCGGATTTACGCTGACGTCGCGCGCGTGCCTGGAGCAGATGTGGAAGGCGTACGCAGGAACGTTGAGCTTCGGCGACGTCGTTGACGATCGGCTCTATTGGACCGTCGCGCTCTTTCAGCTCCTTCTTCCGCAGCAGTCCGCCGCCGCTCCCTACGCCGTGGGTCCTTTGCTGAGCGAGGACTACTCCTTCTGCCAGCGTTGGCGCGACATCGGCGGCAAAGTTCAGATGTACGTCGGGGCTGGCTCGCCCTTGCATCACGTCGGGAGCCACGTGTTTCGCGGATCGCGGGAAGGGGTCGTGCAAAGTGTCGGCTGATCCGGAGGCTGCGATCCACAAGTGCGTTGCGTGCGGCCGGCGGCATGGGCCTACGCAGGAGTGGATACGGTGTCTTTCGGAGGAGATTGTTCGCCAGCGCGGAGTGATTCGGCAACTGAACATGCTCAATCTTGCGGTGGGATCGGGGCGGAAGGCGGAGCAGTGAGGGCGCGATGGGAGTTGACCTTCATTCGCGGAGCGCTCGTGTGGCTGTTCACTCCCGATTGGGGGGGGCATGACCCCCGCCGAACTTCTCCGCCACTTCTTCGAGAATCGCCACGCCGCGAAGGCCAATGCGATGATGGGCGAAGAGCTGCGCGTCATGGCGCGCTCACTTCTAAGGCGCGCGAACGAGTACTACGACCGCTCGAGCCAGCTTCTCGAGTCGGCGGGGGAGTACGCCAAGCAGTGGGCCGCAGCTCGAGCTGCGGAGCCGGACGGGTGGACGGTGGGGTTGGAGGAGGAGATCCGGAAGGCACTCGAGGGAAGGGATGAGGGCGACTGACATGGGCCGGTATTTGCCTCGAGTGTGCCGGCAGTGCGGCGAAACCTTCCAGGGCAAGGTTTCAGAAATCAATTGCGGCAAGGCGCTGTTTTGCGGTCGTGCATGCATGGCGCTCGGCAAGCGAGGCCCCAAGACGACACCGACGCTCAGCTTTTGGGCTAGGGCGCAGTCCGGTCCGCCGGACTCGTGTTGGCCGTGGCTCGGCGCGCGCACGTCTGCCGGATACGGCCACTTCTACGTCGGAGGCGCGCATTACTACGCCCACCGTTTCTCGTACGAGATTCACGTCGGGCCGATTTCGGACGATCTCTACGTCTGCCACCACTGCGATAACCCGCCTTGCGTGAATCCGGCGCACCTGTTTCTTGGAACGCACGTGGACAACATGCACGACATGAACCGGAAGGGGCGCGGCAGGCGACCGATCTTGCGTGGCGCCGATAGCCATCGCGCGAAGCTCACCACTGGCGATGTGGTACGCATTCGAGAGCTCCTGGCGTCGGGCGAATCCGGCGTTGCGATAGCGGCCTCTTTCGGAGTGTCGGCCTCAGCCATCAGCAGCATTCGCCGGGGCCAGACGTGGCTATCGAACTAAGATCGTATCAGCTATCCGCGATCGAACGCATCCGCGCCGAGCTGCGCGCTGGGAAGAGGCGGATTCTCTTTCAGCTTCCGACGGGCGGGGGCAAATCGCTCACGGCCGCGAGCATCGTTGCTGGCGCGGCCGCGAAGGGGAATCGGAGCCTGGTCATTGCCCATCGCATGGAGCTTCTCGATCAGATGGTGTCGACGTTCGCACGCCTCGGCATCACGTCCCTCGGTGTCGTGCGGGCGGGCGATCGAAGAAGAGACTCCAGCCAGCCGATCCAGATCGCCAGCATCGCGACTCTGGTCCGTCGTGCGCCCCCGCCCGCGAACCTCGTCATCATCGACGAAGCGCACCGCACGAGCGCCGCTTCGTATCAGAAGCTTTTCGAATGGTACCCCGATGCCGTCTTCCTCGGCCTCACCGCCACTCCCTGCCGTGGCGACGGCAAGCCCCTCGGCGCGAGCTACCAAGCGATGGTCCGAGGCGCGACATATTCCGAGCTCATCGCCGGCGGCCACATCGTCGAGCCCGAGGTGTACTCGACCCCGATGCAGCCGGATCTCTCCGGCGTTCACACCGTTGCGGGCGAATACAATCAGGAGGAGTTGGAAGAGGCGGTCAACCGCGGGGCCCTGATCGGCAACCTCTTTTCCGAATGGAGCAAGAGAGCCGGCGGCCGGCGCACGGTTATTTTCGCGGTGTCAGTCGAACACTCGCGGGCGATCGTGCGGGAGTTCGTCGCGGGGGGAGTTCGCGCGGAGCACCTGGACGGCACGACTCCGGAGGAGGAGCGGCGGGCGATTCTCGGAAGGCTCGAGAGCGGCGCGACGCTCGTAGTCAGTAACTGCAGCGTTCTCTGCGAGGGCTTCGACTGCCCGCCGGTCAAGTGCGCGGTGCTCGCATGCCCAACGAAGTCCTTGATAAAACACATGCAGACCTCTGGGAGAATTCTCCGGCCGTGGCAAGGAGTTACGCCGATTCTCTTAGACCATGGCTCCAATATCGATCGCCACGACATGCCATTTCTCGACCGCGAGTGGTCGCTCGAAGAGAAGGTGAGGAAGCCTGGCTCCCCTCCGCAGAAGTGTTGCCCGGCGTGCTTCGCGTACGTGGGATCGGCCCTGATGGTCTGTCCGCACTGCGGCGCGGAGTTCCCTCGGAAGGTGGCGCCGCCCGTCGAAGAGAAAGAGCACTTGGATTCGGTGGGGCTCGCGCTGCGGACGCTCGACGGCGACGATGGGGAGCTACGGTTCTTCCGTCAGCTCGCTCGGACGGCGCGGGAGCGGGGGTGGAAGGTGGGCGCGGTCAATCACAGTTTCGAGGAACGCTACGGCCGGCTTCCTCCGCGGCACTGGTACTTGCGGATTAAGGCACTCGCGAAGGGTGACGCGGAGTGGTCGCGGAAGATCGCGATGCGGGAGGTTGGGGCGTGAGCCAAGCCGGCATCCGACCGAAGAATCACCCGAAGCAGGTGCGCGCCCGGCAATCCGAGTTGTTCCACGAGTCCGGGGGCCTCGATTCCGTCGACGACCGGCGGACGCCGCGTGCGCTTTTCGACGAACTGCATCGTGAGTTTCGGTTCACGATCGACGCCGCCGCGAGCCCGGACAACGCGCTTTTGCCGCGATTCTGGATGCACGGAACCGACGCCTTGCGGCAACCGTGGACCGGCGAGCGTGTCTGGTGCAATCCGCCGTATTCGGCGATCGCTGATTGGGTATGGAAGGCCGACAAGGAGGCGCGGTCGCGGTGTCCTCTCGTCGTGATGCTTCTCCCCGCCGACCGCACCGAGCAGCCGTGGTGGCAGGACTTCATCGAGCCCCGCCGAGATCGCGGCGATGGTCTGGTCACGCGATTCATTCGCAAGCGCGTGAAGTTTGGGTTGCCCCCCGAGCACCCCGACGCGGACAAGGATTTGGCGAACGGTAAGACGGGCGACAGGTATCGCTCTCCTCCGTTCGGCTGCGTGCTCGTCATCTGGGGCGACCTCGCGTGACCCACGTCTACAGCCCCGGCTACAAGAAAAGCTCTCGTCGCCCGCATCCCGTCCGCCCACGAACGCTGCGCGGTTTCGAATACACGACCAGGCCCGGACCGGAAGTCGTCGCGTTCCTGCGCGATCATCCGCGACGGACGCTACCTGCAACGCGCGGCGAGTGCCTTCTGACGGAGCGCCCATGCCAGTACGTGTGGTGCAAATGGAATCTCTACATGGACGTCGGCAAGGGCGTCGTGCGGGGACCGACCGTCAAGCTCAATTTCCCGGATCTCACCCCAGCCCAGATCCCGGCGCGGGGTTCGTGCGCGCTCGACGTCGCAGACCGAGGCGGCGCGACGCTCGAGCGGGTGGCGCAAGTGATGAACATGACGCGCGAACGCGTGCGGCAGATCGAAGAAGCGGCGCTCCGCCGGATTCATCTCCCGATCTTGCGAGAGCTGCGATGACCCCCGCCGCAACCGAGGGCCAGCTTCTCAAGTCCTTCCTCGAAGCGGTGCCCTACCGCATTCCCGGCTGCCTCGTCTTCGAACGGCCTATCGTCAACGCGCGAGCGACGGCGGCCGGACGGACGTGGCACGTTCGAAGCGGTGTCCCGGGGATGGCGGACGCGTACTGCGTCGCCCCCGGTGGAAAACATGTGGAGATCGAGGGCAAGTCCGCGCGCGGGCAGCTGCGAGACGCGCAGATCGCCTGGCAAAAGCGCTGCGCAGAGCTCGAGATTCCGCACCTCGTTCTTCGCGCCCGCAAAGGTGAGGCGCCGTCTGACACTGTGAGCCGCTGGTGTGACGAGCTGCGCTCAATTCTGTTGCCCGCGGGCGTCTAACAGACGTACGAAAAACCTTCGGCCCGCAGCCCGGCGGTGAGTCCGGGGCGAGCCGAGGGAAGAGGTGCAAGCTCTTTGGACGCAAAAGCAGCAGAACCGCGGGCAAAGTCAAGGCCTTGTGAGCCGTTCGAGGTGGTCACGTACTCGGTTCTTCAGATCATGCCATGCGAGCCCGGCTGGTACGCCGTCTTCCGCGAGGACGATGGGGGCGAGTTTGTAGATGACGACGAGATCGTGATGTGGGGGCTCTGCGAGGTCCGCGCGGAGCTGCTCAATCCCGGAGGCGAACGCCACGGCCGACCTGATCGCGTCTACCGTCACGTCTGCGGGCTGCGCAATACCGAGGACATGGGGCTTGAGCCCGCCGACCACGTCAGCAACTTCATTCGCTACCAGCGCCGCCTAAAGTGACCGCCGTCCGCCCGGCTCTGCGCGTCCTCGAGGGCGCCTCCGACGCGGTCCCGCGGTGCACCGACGCCGCCAACGCGGACGCCGTTCGCGACGAGTTTGGTCAGGATTTTCACTTCGTTCTCGAGTGGAAGGCGTGGATCGCATGGGACGGAAAGCGCTGGTCGATGCGCGGGGCGAGGCACGCGCTCTGGCGCGCGATCGTTCGGTCGGCCAGAGATGCGCACGCGTCGACGAGAGCGCAGCTCGTCGCCCTGTCCGAGCAGCTCCGCGTAGCGCTTCTGAGCGACAAGGACAAGGCAGAGAAGATAGAAGAGCGACTGAAATACCATCGGTCGCTCCTCAAGTGGCACGAGCAATCACAGAACGCGTCGCGGATTCGGGCGTGCGCGGAGTGCCTCGAGGCCATCTTGCCGATCTCCTACGAGCTCCTCGACAAGCGACCGATGCTGCTCAACGTCGCGAACGGAACGCTCGATCTGCAGTCCTACAAGCTTTTGCCGCACGCCCGCGAGCATCTGATTACACAGCTCGCCGATGTTGCGTGGGACGACGAGGCTGCGTGCCCGACGTGGGATGCATTCATCGAGCGCGCGACGGGCGGCGACTTGCAGCTCGCGCTTTTTCTCCGGCGCATCGTCGGCTACTCGCTGACGGGTCTTGTCGACGATCACGCGATCTTCTTTCACTTCGGCGCCCTCGGCAACAACGGCAAGTCGACGTTCCTCGGTGCGGTCGTCGGAATGCTCGGCGACTACGCGTGCGCCGCCCCTCGCACGCTCCTCTTCAACACCGATGGCCCACCCGTTCATCCGACCGAGCTCGCGCGCCTGTACGGAAAGCGCTTCGTCGTGTGCTCCGAGGTCGACGAGAACAAGGCGTTCGACATTGCGAAGATGAAGGATCTCACCGGCGGCGACCGCATCTCCGCTCGGCGCATGTCCGAGGACTTCTGGGATCTCGTCGCGACCCACAAGCTACACCTCGCCGGCAATCAGGAGCCGCACGCCCCCGGCGACGACGGCGGATTCTGGCGGCGGATGAAGGAAATCCCGTGGCTCGTGCGCATTCCGGACAACGAGGTCGATCGGGATCTGCCGAAGAAGCTTGCGCGCGAACGTAGCGGACTCCTACGCTGGGCGGCGATGGGATGTCTCGACTGGCAGAAGACCGGGATTGATACTCCCTCGGCCGTTCTGTCCGCGACCGCCGACTACCGCCGCGAGTCCGATACCGTGGGCCAATGGCTCGAGCAGCACTGCACTCTCGAGGCCGATGCCCGGATCGGCTGCGCTGCCCTCCGAACCGACTACGAGCAGTGGTGCAAAGAGCTCGGCCACCTGCCCATCGGCGCCAAGCGGCTCGCGAAGCGCCTGCGCAAGATCGACGTCACCCCGGCCCCCGTCCGCGTCGGCGACCGCGTGAAGAACGGCTGGGCCGGAATCCGCCTCCGGAGCGGCCTCGAGACGTTCGCTGACCTCCCGTCGTAGGTACCTACGTAGGCAGTTCGTAGGTACTTCCAATTATGCCTAAAACACCAATCGCCGCAGCTACTTACCATAACCTGTAGGCATTGTAGGTACTTGGCTCGCGCGCCACGTGTGCGCGTACGCCCGCGCGCGCGCATGACTCACGTATGGTGGTACCTACAGTACCTACAAATACGTATGTGCCCGTAATTCCACACGATCATGTACCTACATTCTTTTTTCTAAGTACCTACGAAGTACCTACAGTAGGTAGTAGAGAGGCTCGTGGCTGGTAGTCAGAGGTAGTTTTTTTATGAAAAGTGCGAGAGGGTATCCCACCCCCACCCCGATCGCCCACCAGAGAAATCGAGGCCGGGGGCCGTCGAGCTCTTTGGCGAGATGGCCTCTCGCTTCTTCGTCGAGCTCCTGGGCGGTCGAAGAGAGAGAGCTTTGTAGGGAGACGAGCTGACGACCCTTCGTTTCCTGGGCTCGCGCGTCGGTATGCGGGAAAAACAAGCGCGCGCTTAGCGACTCGGCCGCCGCAACGCGCTTGGATGGGGTAGGCTGGGCCATGACCTACCGAGAGCTGGTGAGAGCGATTGGCGGCTGCCAGGGCGAGGGTGTGCGCGATGCGGTGATGGGGCGCTTCCGGGCGCTGGGCGGCTCAGCGGACAGGTGGAGACGTCAGGACCGCGCCGCGATGGCCGAAGCTCTCACCCGTACCGAGGACTCGCTCGAGCTCGTTCGCGGCGCGATTGCCTTGGCGAACAGGCTTGTTTTGCAGGGGTTGCGTCGGCCGTTGGAAGTGGCTTGCTGGCCGTGAGCGAGGTTGGTGGTCGGTATGCGGGGCTGGGACTGCTTCCGTTTATCCCGGCGGTGTCGCCGCGGTTTGCGCGGCCGGAGCACTTGGCGGATTGGTGCGGGGTTTTAGAGGGGGCGATCGACGTCTATCGGCCGGGATTTGTTGGGGAGCCGGTTCGGGCGCTTTGTTCGGTTCCGATTCGGCACTGGAAGACTTGGACGGGGGTGCAATGAGCAACTATGCGACCTAATTGATAGCATAATGCTAGTTCGGGCTAGCGGATGCTCGTGGATGGTCGTATAGTCTAGACATGAGCAAGTACACGGTGAGGGCGGTTCGAGGTGGGAGGGTGGTGCGGTTCGAGCGGCCGACGTTGCGCGCTGCGCACGTGACGGCTGCGAGGTTGCAGGCTTTGGGTTGGACGGTTTTCGTTGGAGGCGTGTCGTGAGGGCGATTTGCCTGGCCCTGGCGCTGACAGGCTGCACCTACGAGACGGTTTCGATGCCTGCGCCGGTTGTGGAGGCCGACGCGGGAATGGTGGCGACGGGCAGCTCGTCGAGCTCTTCGTCGAGCAGCTCGTCGGGCGGTGGGTCCAGTAGCTCGAGGAGCTCGTCGAGCGGGGCGGCGACGCCGGCGGTTGACGCGGGCGATCCGTTCTACACGTACGCGCACGGAGGCGACGGCTGCCAGCCGGCCCCCTACTGGCACGCGGCGCCCACCGACTGCGTCAACGGCGATGAGTTCACCGTGATCTGGCGCCTCGGTCAGATCGTCCCATGCGGGAAACTTACGCCGCATTGCCCCTCCGGGTTTTCGTGCGTAATCGCCAATCCATCCACGCCTGGGGCGACAGGAGGGACGTGCCCATGAATCAGCCATCACTCAACGCCGACGACGTCCCGTTCGCCGCGCTCGAAGCCATCCGTATTCGCATCGGCGCTGAGATCGAATCCTTCTACGAGATGCCGATCGGCGAAGTGTGCGCGCGGCTCAATGGCATCCGGCCGTACAGCTCGCGCAAGTGGACGCGAAGGGAGATGCGCCGCGCGGTCGCAGGCTACGACGACGACATGCTGCGCGAGATCGTGCAGTATTTGTGTGAGCGCGGGCCGCGCGTTGTTGCCTGGGACGACGAGACAGATCCAGAGGGTGAGCTCGAGACGGAAGTAGGTGATCCGTGAGCCAGTCAGAGCCGCGCCTCAAAGCAGCCATCGAGGCCATGGATCTCGCCCGCCCCGGCCTCGCAGTCGCAACAGGGCGCCTTCGTGCGGAGCTTGACAGGCTCGAGGCGAGTCTTGCGAAAACGCCAGCGGTGCACGACTGGCGCATGCGGGGGATCCGATGAGAGCCGCGATCTGCCGCGTACACGATCCGGATGACGTCGTGCCGGGCCGGATCTGCGGTCGGCCTTTGCCTTGTCGGGATCATGTGAAGCCGCAGCCGCCGGATCGAATCGTGGTGGCATGGTGCCCCAAGTGCGGCGGCATGTGCGCTGTCACCGGCAAAGGCGCTCTCTTGCGCTGTTTTTGCGTCGGACCCGAGGGCGTCGTGCCAGCGCGCGTCCGATATCAGCTGGCCCAACGGAGAGGATCATGACCAGAGACGAACAAGCCAAAATCATCTTCCTCCGCCTGACAGGGGAGGACGCAGACCTCGTGCTCGCAAGGGCCGAGCGGCTCGGCATGTCGCGCACCGAGTACGTGCGGCACCTGGTGTGGCGAGCGCTCGGCAAGCCTTGCGCGATTCCGGCGGAGGAGGCTCAGGGTGCCTAGACTATCCCCCGAGCAGATCGCCGCGCGAAAAAACGGCCTGGGCAGTACGGACCTCACCGAAGTCGCCCTCTCCGCCAAGGGCCTCGTGCCATGGGCCGGCGCGTCTCCCATGCGCGTCTTTTGCCGCAAGCGCGGGCTACTGCCAGAGAACGAGCCCACGGCCGAACAGGAGTGGGGCCATTGGCAAGAAGAGCTTTTGCTTCGCTGGTACGAGCAAGAGATCGGCGCGAAGATTCTCCCCGGCGGCCACATTCCCCATCCGACCGAGTCATGGCTCTGGGCGACGATCGATGCGAAAGCGATCGGCGAGCCGCGTATCGTCGAGTGCAAGAACGTCGGCCGGTGGATGACCAAAGGATGGGACGAAACCTTGGAGGACGGCGTTCCTCACCATGTCCGAGCGCAAGGCGTGATCGCGTGCGCGTGTGCCCGGGCGCGCGAGGTCGACGTGGTCGCATCGATCGCGGGCATGCCGGCCAAGGTGTGGCGCATTCCGTACGATGCCGAGCTAGCGGACATGATGATCGATATCGGCCGCACGTTCTGGACTGAGCACGTGCTCGCGGACGTGGCGCCGGAGCTGGACGACACGTCCGCAACGCGCGCTTATTTGGACGCGAAATATCCAAAGGAGCTTGACCCGGTTATTTTGGATGCGACGCCGGAGCAGGTGGCCATAGGGTTGCAATTGCAGCAGGCGCGGACGGAGCTGACCTACCACAAACACGCGGAGGCGCTCGCCTACGCTCAGCTCCTCGAGCAAGTCGGAACAGCCTCCGGTCTGCGATGCGAAGAGTGGCAAATCACGTGGCGTACAAACAAATCGGGGAAGCGAACGCCGCGTTTCACGGCGAGAAATGGTGCGGAGGAATGAGCGAATCGCAAGCCCTAGTAACCGACACATTCCGCCAAGTCCGATCCGACCTCCTCTCCAAAGTCGCCGAGTTTCAGACCCTTCTCACGCCCTACGGAATGCGCGGCGACCGGTTCGCGCAAATCGTGCTCGATTGTCTCGGCCGGACGCCGGCTCTCTTGCAATGCGAGCCGAAGTCAATCATCCGCGCAGCGTACTACGCCGCCGAGATTGGCCTCGAGCTGGGCGGCCCGCTTGGCGACGCCTACCTTGTCCCGTTCTGGAATGAGAAGAAAAAGCGGAAGGAAGCGCAGTGCATTCCGGGATATCGCGGCTTGATCCATGTCGCGATGGCAGCCGAGCCGCGCATCGTGAAGTTCGGCGCGGAGGTTGTCTACGAGCGAGACATGTTCGCGCTCAAGTACGGAGCGCATCCGGATCTAGAGCACGCGCCAGTCTGGGGCGACGCCGGGCGGGCGATCGGCGTCTACGCGATCTCGTTTCTGAACGTTGGATTGCCGGATCTCGTGCCGCAGTTCGCGCACATGCCGATTGCCGAGGTGGATGCCATCGAGGCCAAGGCGATCGGCAAGATGAAGGAACAGTGGATGAAGGATCAATCTCCGTGGACGACTGCGAGACCCGAGATGCGCAAGAAGACTGGGATCCGACGCTTGGTCAAAATGATGAACTTGCGCGGCACCCGGGCGGCGCTGGCTTTGGACTTGGATTCGCGGGAGTACGCGGAGCAGCCTTCCGCTCGGACCGCGCGCTCGGAGGATTTGAAGGCGAAGCTTGGTGGTGTACCCTCGGAGGTTGTGGAGGGGGAATTCGATGAGTGACCCCATCGATCTCGACGCCATCCGCAATATCATCGATCGTGAGAAGCGGAAACTCGCGTGCGTTCGCTGCGAAGCCGAGGTCTCCCGGTCCTATGAGCCGGGGCGGTGTTACGCAGACGATTGCGAGCCGGCAGAGATGCCTGCGCATGACGAAGCGGAGCCGTGGGAGAACGTTCACGGGGTCCAGGCGAAGGAGAAGACCTTGTGTCCTGGTGCGGCAATCACGTCAGCAGCGGCGAGGTCCGTCCGAGACTTGGGAAGGCCAGGGCGGCCGCTTCCCCCATCGCCTTCGCCGAGTGGCTCCTATCGCTCGCCGCTACCGCCCGAGTGCCAGCGCCCGCCGCATCCTCGCATCCCCAATCCGACGACCAAGGCCAGCGCGGCAAGCGCCCAGGTACGGACTGAGCGGCGAACTCGGGCACGCCTCGGCCCCGCGCGCGACGAGCCAAAGCGCCTTGCGAGCCTGACCGTCGAGCGTTCGCGGTAACGTCGCGCATGCAGTTTGGAACGCGCCGCATGATGTCCCGTCGCGAGCGTCATGCGAAAACGGGCGCGGCTCGACGTGGAAGCGCGATTCTTCCCATGCAATGACGACGAGCGCCGCCAAGTCCTCATTGGATGAGGACAACGCGGGCGCCGGCTCCTGCAAGACGGCTACGGCGATTGAATCGGCGATCGGGTAAGCGTCGGGCGGAAGGCTTGGCCCGGCGAGGGAATGCATCATCGAAATGATCAGCGCTTGAAGGCTTTGGAGGTATGCCATGCGGGCCACCCTTCAACGGACGAGCCACCAAGTCCAGTAGAACATCGCGGCGGCGCTTCCGAAGACGAGCAGAAACGGCGCGCATGCGTCGATGATGGGCCCGCGATTCAAGCGATCAGCTTACGTTTTTGACGCTGACGGAGAAGCTGGCACTGCTGATCCCCCCGTTCGTCGTCGAGTGTGAGCCGTATGCGCTCACTTCGATCCTATCGGATGGGGCGAGCGCCGCCGAAAGGGCCTCGATGCGCGCTACCGCCGCAACGATGTCGTCACCCTCTGGGTTGCCGGGATTGTAAGGCGTTGCCTTCGCCTGATTGCGGATTTTGTCGAGACTCTCTTCTTTCGGTCCAACAGCGCTAATGCTCCAGCTCATGACGGTTTTCTCCTTGTATTTAGGCAATGACGTTGCCGAGATCCGGTTGCGTGATCTGCTCGGAAGACGTGAGGGCGGCCCATACCAGCGAGTTGCCCTTCAGATCGGGCGCACATCGCCCAACGTCGCATCTGATGCCTGCGATCACAACATCGGGCTCCGTCTGTCGCATCACGAATCCGCGATTGGTGACGCGTCGCCCGCCCCAATCGCACGCGTACGCGTGGACGTTCGGAAGAGCCCACAGCTCGTCAGGCGAGAGGATCGCGTCGTATCCGACGTAGAGCAGCGCCGGGAACTCGGCGCTCTCGGTCGCCCACGAGACCGCGTAGCCCGACACGGCATCGGCGGGCGTTCCGAGCCGGACGCCTTCAAGGTCGCATTCGAGGTGTGCCGCTTCGGGGTAGCCGATGTCGAGAGCATTGATACGTGCACTCCGGCCGAAGCGCTGGCCTAGAGCCGGAGTCGCGATCCAGCCGTTACCCTGAGCGTCAGGGGCAAGCACGTGCTGCGAGAGCCATAGGCCGAAGCCGCGCGAAGTAATGCGGATGATCTCGGCGGCTGACGCGTCGCCCGCGCCGTTTCGTTCAAGGCCGACGTAGCGGCCGATTCCGCCGATCTTCTCGCCGTCGTACTCCGCGAGAAGGAGCTGATCGAGATCGTGATCGGACAGTGGGCGATCGACGTCGATGACGAGGCACGAGGGCGCGGCGGCAGCCCGGAGGGTCATCGGACGCGCAGCACTGGTGCGCCCGACAGAATGCCGGAAGCGTTCAGCAGCCAGACGATCGCGATCAGGATCACAATCACGAGCGCGATTGTCTTGAACGGCGCTGGGAGTGGCAAGAGCTGAACGCAGTAGATGAGGAGGCCCAGGACGATGACGACGATCAGCAGCCCGACGAGACTCACGATGGCCAGCCCGCCGTGAGCGCCGCGATCGCTTGGTCGAGTGTGAGCGACGGACCGGAAGGCGTCGGAGGCTGAGGGGCGGGCGGCGTAGGAGCGGGAGCCGGCGGCACCTGACCGCCAAGCGCGTCGAAGTCTCCGACGAGATCCGCCCACGCAAGCCCGTTCGGGGCCTTGCCGATCGCTGCGCTGATCTGGTCTGGCGTCAAGAGCGCGAACAAATCCCCGTTGGCCGAAAGCGCGCAGTACTTCGCGAGCGCAGCCCAGGTGAGCGTGCCGAGAAGTGCCCAGGTGTCGATCGTGACGCCGCCCGGTCCGTAGCCGCACGCCATCACCTGGTGACCATTGTTGGGGTCTGGATCTCCAGCGACGTCCCACTCGAAACCGTCCGCGCTCGGGAAGGGAGAGATCCACGCGTCGGGCACCTCGAAGCCGAGAAAGAGATTCTCGAAGAGGTACAGCGCGAGCCGCACCTCGTCCGGATTCGATGGGTCGATCGCAATGGCGCCTGTCAACTTCGTTCCGTTCGGAAAGCCGCTCGACTGCCAGTAGTTGATCGCGACCGATGGATCGCAGCCCTGGTCCGTCGTCGGGTCTCCGGGCACGTATCCGCCGATGGCTGAGTACTGCGCAATCACCTGGTCGCTTGTCGGGACGAACAAGTCGCCCGCGCCGCCGGTTTCGACTCCCACGATGTGCATCCCGGCAGCGATGACGCAGTCGCCTAAAGCGTCGTTGCCGAAGATGTTGGTCAGGCTCGGCCTGGCCGCTTGCGAGTAGTCGCACGTCGGCGGTGGCTGCACCTGGATCTTCGGAAGGTAGTTGGAGAGTCGAAGGCGCGGGGTGGGCGCCTTCGGGCGGATACGGCCTAGTTTTTTCATGGGCGTGACATCCCTCCCGGTAGCGCAGGGTGCGTTTTGAGATAGTCGAGTTTCATCGCCCTCCACTGGTCGGCCGGCATGAACACGGTTTGACCGCCGGGTTTCGGTAGGCCCGTTTTCGGATCGACGACTGCGCAGATGAGGGCGACGACAGTGCCGACTGGGGTGCCTGGTGGAATCAGTAATGGCGCTTCCGAACACACGTCGACTGCTACCTGGACGGCCACCTGGACCGCCTCGGCCGGCGTACACGTCGCCCCCGTGCCGAGCCCGATGGCTCCCAGCGCCGCGAGCCAGAGCAACACCGACATGCGCGCGAATCCGAGCGTAGACGGGAGACGCTGATTCTCGAGCGCCTTCTTGTTCTCTCGCACGGTCGCCCAGCTGTCGGACAAGAGGCCTAACGCGAGCTTGACCACCGACAGAACGCTGATCGCGATCATCGGCAGGGCCAGGTCGCCGTTGCTGTTCGCGGTCAGGATCGCGGTGATGCATACGATGCCGATCGTGATCCCGACTTGGGTCCAATGCGGTATCGTCGAAGTATGCAGGGGCTGCGGATCGCTCATACGGCAGAGTCTACCGCTACTTCGCGGCCGGGGCGAGCGACGGTTCCGCGACGGTGTTCGTCGGCAAAACGCGCGCGTGGGGCAGCAAGTCATGAAGCAGCCAAATAAGTAGAAACCCGATCGCGTACGCGATGCCCCGGCGAACGCCGTCGTGCATGCCCTTGCGGACGGCTTTCGTGAAGTTCGCCACAGCAGCCCCGTCGCGCTTAAGCTTCTCTTCGTCGACGGCGTGAACAATCTCCGAAAGCGTCGGCTGCTTGGCCCGCATGACTCCCAGCGCCGCAAGAGCGTCGCGTTCCGGAACGGGCGGAGGCGAAGGGATAGTGATCGGTCTACGGAGCGTATCGATGATCGAAGCCCAGCCCGCATGCATCTCTTCGCGGATCGTGCGCACTTCGGCTAGCGTTTCGCGCGATTCGCGAAGGCACTCGATCTGCACCGCCGTCATCTTCTCTTCGAGAGCGAGCCGAAGCGACTCGATTGACGAATTGATCGCCATGCGAGCGGTCTCGGCCAGGTCGGCCGTGCGAGGGATCGGGCGGTAGGGCGACGGCATGACGACATTGTGGGCGAACGGCCCGAGTTACGGCAACAAGCCAACCGAGCCGCCGCCGATGTTGAAGAGGCCCATATGGGATGCCGCGCACGCCGCGTCGATGTTCCCTGGCGTCGTCGCGATCGGCGACGACAAGAGGCCCGAGCCGTTGTAGCTGATGCCAGAGCTGGCGCCGTTCAGAAGAATACCGGGACTCACGAGGCTCGGTGCCGTGAACTGGTCAAAGAACACTTGGAAGCTCTCGCCCGTGCCCGCGTTGTTGAAAAAGTGCGATCGCCCATCCAAGGCAATCTGCCCCGAGCCGCTGCCGTAAAGTACGGTGATGGTCTGATCCATCGTGAGGTAGGCGCCGATCCCGGTGATTGTGCCGTTCAGGTAGACGCCGCTAATGCCGGAAGTCGGGAAGAAGCCAGGCGCGCCCGTCGAGCCCCCACGCAACGTAATGTTTCCGCCGCGCAGCAGGCCATCCCCTAAGATTGCGTCGTTGCCTACCAGGACCGTTGCGCCGTCGAACACGTAGGATACCGACGGATTCAAGTTGATGCCGCCGTCGATCGTGCAGGAACCGCGCATGCGAAGGCCCGCGAATGTCGAGCAATTGGCAAGGATGACGGAATTGTCGTTGAGGCCGCCTACGGCACTGCCGACGATCGAATCTTTGATGTTGCGCGCAAGTCGGCTTTCGATGCACATCACGTTCGACAGAATGCAAGTATTTCCGAAGCTGTCGCCGCCAATTCCGACGTGGTAGAGCACGCCCTTGGCCGACGTCTCGAGCGTGTCGATCACCTCGAATTGCACGAGATCGACATTCACTAGCGTGAGAAGATCCACGGTATCTCCCGTGGTCCACGTGTCGATCCCCTGGCCGTATGGATTGCCAATGTTGCGGGGGTCGATCGGCTGACTCATGACGAACGTGGTGCCAGAGACGTTCTGGCCGATCCAGGCGTACGAGTCTTTGCCGCTCGTCGTATTGCGTACGAGCTGTCCAGTAGCTGCAGCGCCGCCGGCGGCTGCGAAGTCGACGATGAGCGGGCTATTGGCGCCAAGGGCCGTGTTTTTGCTCGCCACAACCGTGATGGCGACACTCGTATCGACCACAGTCGGCACCGTTTCAATCGCGCAAGTGTCCGTGGCGTAAGGCTTCCAAATCACCGGATCGAGATCGGATCCTCCCGACATAAAATGCAACATCACGGGGCCCTGAACCGGAGAGACGGTGCCCCACTTCGCGACGAGCGCGTAGTAGTGCAGGAGCGGCGTGGTGTTCGTTAAGCCATCGTTGCTGTCGCTGGCGAGCCCGCTCGAATTCTGCGGATCGATCCACCAATTGGCGACCGCCCAGGAACCGTTAGAAGGCGGAGTGAGTGGCGCGGGAAGTCCGCCCCCGGGGGAGCGAGCAGCCAGCTGATCGAGCGCCGTATTGACTGCCGACGGCGCGGGCGACCAGTTGCCAGGGATCGCCGGAGTGTATCGCTCGCGATTGGCGTTGCTCAGTGGCGAGAGCGACAGCGAACCGCCGAACCCGGTCGGATCAAAGATGCTGGCGCTATCGAAGGTGAGCGACAGCGATCCCGCACCGCCGGACGTTATCGATCCGATCTCGTGATAGGAGCCAAGCAGGCACACGACTGCATGGGAGGCGCCAACGATGTCGATCGCGGCGCCCGTATTGGCGCCGATGATGCCCTGGTCAAAAACATAAAAGACGATCGTCGCGCCGCCCGAGACTTGAAAGAAGGGCTGGCCGTTGAGTGCCTGGATCGTCGCGTACCGCATGACGACGACGAGCGAGCCGGATAGCGATGACCAAGAAAGAACTGGTGCGCTCGTGTTCTGGCTGTCGATCTCGATGTTCTCAAGATCCGTCAGGTTCGTGAACGTGACACCATCCGCGAGCAGGAGCGTGGGCGTCGGGTTGTCGCCGTAGATCCCGGCTGGCGTCGGGTACCCAAGGATCTTCGTGTACGTGAGATCGTAACTGCCAGCCAGAACGTCGACACCAGACCTATCGAGCGTCTTGTCGATGACGATCGTGGCGTAACCGCTGATGGCCTGGCGGGCCGCGTACGCCGTGGCCCAGGTCGCGTAGATGTTCCCCGAAGGCGTAGCGCCCGGCTTGTAGACGACGAAGCCTGAGCCGCCGCCTCCGCCAACGGTTACGTCTGTGCTCCCAGTGCCCGGATTGTCGGCGGCGGTAGCCCCGGCCGCAAAGTTCAGCGTCGACCGCGGCGGCATGTTCACGCCCGCGATCGCGACGCGCTTCACTCCCGCGAGAAGCTGATCGAGGAAGCTCAATTGGGCCTGTAGTGGAAAGCGGTGACGCGGAAGGGCCGCTGTGCGAAGATGTTGGCGGTGCCGCCCGCGGTCGCGAGATTGGCCATGAGGCCGATCGCGAAACGTTCATTCGGCCCACCTGGGAAAAACACTGCGGACAGGTGGATCGGCTGAAACTGCGGCGGGGGCGTCGCAAACGCTTGCTGCGAAGCGACGTCCGCTACGTAAGCGCTTGGCGGATCGGCTGCGTAGCCCAGGCACACGGCCGGGATTGGCGATCCGGCCGTACCCACCGCCGTCACGGTGCCGGCGTACTGGACGAAGAGGGCGTCACCCGTCGAGAGATTCGAGAGGATCGGCGAGTTCGGATCGCTCGCTGTACCGAAGAAGTCCGCGCCGCCCGGCGATCCGGTCATGATCGCCGGCACGGTAGTCGTTACCCCCATGAGCGATGCGTACGAGCTGAGCGCGCCGAGATCCTGCGCGAAGTAGATGTCATAGAGCCGATACTTGCCGATCCTCCGATTGAGGAACGGCACCATGTTCGACAGGCTCTCGACGGCGGGATTCCACGCGGCGGCCTGCGACAAGTCGCCGTCGCTGGGGATCGTGATCGCCGGGTTGACCGACCAGTCCACCGCGTAGCCGGTCTGCCCACCTGGTCCTCCGCCCGTTCCGGCGCTTCCGTCGAGCGAGAAGTGCGTGGCGTCGATGACCGAGATTTGCCACACGCCGTTCGCGTTCGTGTTGATGAGGTGACCCTCGACCTCCACGGTATCGGTGGCCGCGCCGGGCGTGAACAGGTGCGGCGCAACCGTCTGGATCACGATCGGCGTGGCGTCCGTGGACGAGAGAATCAGAGCCTTCAGGCCCGCGGGCGGAGTGACGAGCGAAGGGATCGATCCGTCTGCGTAGTACGTCGATGGCATTTACGCTGCTCCGTCCAGAAAGCTACAGGTTGTGCACGGCGGGCGGGACGGCACCATGACGTTGCCCACTACCTTACCCCATCGGCCCCAGTGCCCATCCGGAAGCTTCGCTGAGCCGAACGCCTGGGTCTCGTCGAACATCGTTGCATCGTAGCTCACAATCACGAATGGGATGACGGCGTGCGCGCTACGCGTCAGGCGCACGAGAAACGCGATCGCTTGCGCCTGCGCGTTCGTCCCGCCCCAGCCGAGGCACGATCCGTCGCCGAGCGTCGAACCGTCGCCGAGCGTATGCGTCGGCGCTGGCCACGGCGATCCAGCCGGCGAGAACATCACGATCCACATCCGATACCAGCCGCGCGGATAGAGCTTCGGAGCCTCGAGCGAATCCCAACGCCAGTTCTCCGGCACCACCGTCGACTCGGCCGGGGGCGTCGGGCGAATGGCCGGGTATGGCATCGGCTCGGTACCAGCGATGTACGTGCACCAGAGGGAACTGGATGGCGGCAGAATCCCAGCGTCGCTCGCCTGATGAATCCAGGTCGAGACCGTGAGAATCTTCGGCTGGATCGGGTAGACGAGCGAGAGCAGAGCCATCATCACGCCGATCGTCGTTCCGTCCCACGCGGAAATGTCGAGCCACTGTTTCAGGCGCCCGATGAAGTGTGCGCGCGGCTCGGCGTAGCCTTGGAACACTTGCCGATCGGCCGTCAGCCAGACGAGCGCATCGTCGGGCGCGTTGTCCGGGAATCGCGCAAGGACCGCGTATCCGGCTGCGTCCGCGAGCGCGTCGACAAGGACATTGGAGCAATAGCGGTAGCGCTGGCCGTTCGGTCCGTTCCACCAGGACGCGCTGATCTTGTCGTCGAGATCGCGGAAGTTCGACGTGGCCGGCGGGATCGAAAGCGGGAAGGTCACACCTGCACCACTTTCGCGATGCCGCCCGAGCCGAGCTGCGGGACGTTGCCGACCCCGACGAAGACGTCCGTCGTCGGATCGTTCATCTTGAGATCGATCGTGATCCCCGGATTTGCGTCGAAAATAACGTTCTCGATCTCGGCGATCGGCACGATGTTGGGCGACGACGTCGAGATGCCGCCGATCGGCACGGTCGCGAAGTACTGGCTAAGCGCGTCGGCGATGTTCGTTGTGATCGTGAGATCGGGCACCATGCCCGACGCGCGGACGTAGACCGTGTAGCTGACGTCGATCGGTGAAGGGATCGCGTTCTGCACTTGAGCAAAGATGGCTTGCGGCGCGCAGAGAAACGCGACAGCCGCTTGCGCCGCGAGCAAATCCCCGCTCGGCAAGGGGCCAGCGGCGTTGGCGACGAAGGGGAAGACGGCCCCGAGTGAATTGACCATCGAGACGCGCGTGATCGGCGTGACGACGGCGAACGGCCACGTAGCACTCGCGACCGAAGCGGTCGGGATCGATCGCAGTACGAAGTCGTACGACTGATTGGCGCCGCCTGGCGCTACCGGGGGCGTCGTTCCCGCGAGCTGTCCGAGTGCCGACAGCGTTCCCAGTTTCGACTGCGCGCGAGTGAGCGCCGCGCCGTTGGACTCCGCGTTCTGGCCGACGAGCGAAGTGATGAGCGGGTTGACCGTCACGCCGGGAAGCGGAGTCAAGAGTGTCAACCGCACCCCGGCCCCGCTCGTGCCCGCTGTTCCGCCGAACGCTTGATCGGCCTGCACTACGACGTTGCTCGGCCCCGACGCCGCGATCGTGCCGTTGAGCGTGTTCGCGTACGTGGCGCCCGTCGTCGGATTCTGAAACCTGAGCTGCCCAATCGTGTACGCGTACGGGCTCGCCGTGCTGTTCGATACGGGTACTGGTCCTGCTGCGAACGTGATCGGGATGCGCTGCACATTGAAGTTGTTGGCGAGGATGAGATCCATCCACGTCGTGATCGGCGTGTTGTTGACGTCGACCATGAGCGCCGCGTACGACGCGTAGCCGCCTTGTGCGATGAGGTTCACGATGTCCGCGTAGCCCGAGATGATCCGTGCTCTCGTCGCCAGGAGCGTTCGCGCCATCGAGAGCGGCTGCCATGCGGTGACAGGAAGGCTGAGCGCTTGCGCGATCGACAGCTCGAGCGCGAGCACGTCGTCGCTTGTTGCGGGCGAGACGAGATCGGCGAGCGTGACGATGCTCACTGCGCGGACCCCTGATTTTGCACGAGGACTTCCAATGTCACCTGCGAGACGTTGAGCGTCAGGGAGAATGGTCCGTAGCCGCTCGTAAACTTCTCGACGATCGTGAGCGACGATACGCGCGGATCGAACGTGACGGAGATCGCGACGTCCGTGATCCCCTCATCCTTCAGTAGCTCATTGCGAAGTGCGCCGGCTAGCGCCTGCAATTCCGCTTGCGTGATGCCGGCGCTCACGAATCCGCGCACGTCGATGCAGTCGTTTGGACAGTCGATGACCGAGCCGGGCGGCGTGAGTTGTCGGCGCACGAGCCGCTGCGTCAAGACGTCGCGCCCCGTGACCTCCTGCATTCCGAGATCGATATCGAGCACGCCGTTCGCGTCCGCGTTAGGGAACGAGCCGAGGTCGGTGCCGAAGGGATTGGTGTTGCTCACGACGTCAGCTCCGACAGTAGCAGCAGGCCAGCAGCCTTGGCGACGGGCTCGGATGGTCCGGCCTGGGCGAGCGTGAAGGCGAAGGAATGAAGCGCGCTTCCGGTGTTGATGCCGGCCGGATCAAGCCCGGCGACGAAGGGCCGCGAGGGCGAGCCGTTCACAAATCCGACGCGGACGAGACTTCCCACGGCGGGAATGGCGACGAGGCCCGAGGGCCCCGGCCAGAGCGCCAGATTTAGCTCACGCGGGAAGGTCGCCAGGACGGGCGGATCGATGGCTACGCAGTCGATCGTGACCGGCGTTCCGGCGACGAGCGGCGCGGGGGGCGGAGTCAGAGGCAGCGCCGCGAGCACCCTGTATTCGTAGGTCGCATAGTAGGCGAGCGTGGGGAGCAGCGCGTCGAGAATGCCCTGGAGGGCGACGGCCATGCGGTCGGAGGAGGTCACGCGAGTACAACCTCCGTCCGCAGCCTGTCGCCCTCGAAGCGGTGCATGGCGCGGTTGACCGTGCCAGAAGCCGTGGGCGAGGTGAACGTGGCGCCAGGCGCCCAGTCGCCAGGGGCTTCGCTGGCCACCTGGACGAGCCCAGGAGCGCCGTCGACGAGCATGACGGAGAAGGGGCTCGCGATGGCTGGCGAGGCCCTGGGCGAGGTTCGTACGAGCCCGGTGGTGTCCTGCCAGAAGGAAGGCGTGATCTGCTGGAGGACGAGCGACGCAGCGCCGGCCTGACGCACCCAGCCGGGGCCGACGCTGGATGGCGCCCCGGAGGTGTCCGGTGGAAGTTCCCCCACGGCTGCGGCGGCGTCGACCAGGAGGACCGACCCAGGCACGCCAAGCGGCGATTGGTATTGCTTGGCGCCGACCGGCTTTCGCCAGCCCCCGGCGCCACCTACGAGCCGCAGCATGAGGCGCCCCGCCCAGTCGACCTCCCGTACGATCGAGCACGTGTAGGTGGTACCGGCGAGGACGAGCGACTGTGTTGCGCCGCGGTCGATGTCCTGGGTCAAGGTCACGTCCGCATGCCAGAAGCCGGAGAACGGCAGAACGAGGAGTAGCTTGTAGAGCGGCGTTCCGTTGAGGGATGCGGCGGCTAGGGTCATTTGCGTAACGTCGCGGTGAGGTCCGCTGCGGTCTTCTGGCGCGCGGCGAGGGTGGCCTTCAGCTCAGCGTTCGGATCGGTCGGCGGAGTACCGGGTAGATTCGGCGGGCTCACGTGGTCCGCGCCCGCTGGAGTAATCGCGCCCCCGGCGACGTTCGCTGGAGGCTGAAACTGCCGGAGCTTGATGGTGCAGGAGTAAAGAAGCTCGTCGTCCACCTTCTGGATCATGCCGATCTTCAGGCAGACGACAGCGTTGATCCCGAGGACGGCGAGCGCGGGATGCTCGATCGAAACGGCCGCGGCTTTGCCCTTGTCGCCCTGGTAGACGAATCGGCTCTGAAACCCTCGCCAATCCGCGAAGTGTTTGGCGGTCCAGAGGTACATGACGAGATCAAACGGCTCGGGTTTATTGCCCACGTAGCTGTCTGTCGTGCCGATCTGCCCGCGCGCGTGCTTCGGGTCCCAGTTCTGATTCACGCAAGCAGCCCTGAACTCAAACTTGCCCTCCCAGATAAAGTCCTGAACCTTGAGCGTGTCCCATACGTCAGGGCGCTCGAGCGGCGAGGGAAATCCGTCCTGGCTGAACGTGATCGGCCCGACGATGACAGTCCCTTGCGTCATCCGCCCAACTCCAGCGCGACCCTCTCGAAGATGTCGATCACCTGCGATTCGAGCAGCGGCGCGATCTCCTCGCCGTTCATCGCTTGAATCGTGATGCCGCCAACGTCGATTGTGACCGATGTGCTGCTCCCTCCGCGACTACCGCCCCCGGCCGATGGCGGCTCAATGGACGCCGCGAGCGACTCTTGCGCCATCCCGGCATCGAGGCCAGCGGAGAGCCCCTCGTCCATCTGCATGCCGCGCTTCATGAACTTGCGCGAGGGAGAATGCGCATCGAGTCCCGCGCCGGCGCCCTCGTCGAGCCCCGTGCCGAACGCCTTGCCGGCGTCGAAGCCGAGGCCCTGCATCGGGTCGGCCATGTCCGAGCCGGCCAGGAGCGCCTTATCGATCCGGCTCTCGCCCGAGCCGAGCTTGTTCCACTCGTCGACCATCTTCCCGGCGCCGATCACGATCTTGTCGAGAACTTCGATCACGGGAAAGAGCGAGATGTAGAGGTCATAGGCGCCGATCTCCGTCTTCAAGAACATCGTCGTGAACGCGTCCATGCCGCGGCCGATCCACTTGATGATCTCGTTGAGCCCCCCGGTGATCGCGTCCTGCATTCCCTTGCCGCTCGCCTGCCCCGTATCGAACAGACTCACGAAGTGTTGGAAGCCCTGGACGAGCGGGCCGGTGTCCACGTTCTGAAAGATCGACACGACGTTGTTTTTCAGATCCGTGACCAGATCGCCAAACGTGAGCTTCTTCTTCGCGATCTCCCCAATCTTCCCGTTGTTGATGGCGTCGTCGATCGCCGCGATGCCCACCTTCGCGTCGATCGCGCCGGCCTTCAGCTCCTCTTTGATGACGTCGCGAGACTTCCCCAGCCGCTGACCCAGGTCCGCGTAGAACGCTTCGACGTTGATGCCGGTGCCCGCAAGCTCCCTCGGTCCGCGCACAGAGAGTTTGCCGACAGACAGTGCGCGCTCGACGATGCCTTGAATCTTCTCTGACGTGCCAGCCGGGCCGCCGCGCTTGGCAGCCGAGATCGCCCCGATGGTCGCGGCGATCATCTTGTCGTCCTCCATGCCGCGCGTCAGGAGGTCCTGCGCGAGCGCGTGCGCCTCTTGAGCCGGCATGTGGATGTTGTGGGCGAGCGCGTCTATTTCCGCGAACATCGCTTGCCCGCCCTTGCCGAGCACTTCGTAGGCTGAGACCGTGTTCTCCTTGAACTCGGCGACTTCGACGGAGAACTTCACGAGCTCGCCGATGCCCTCGCCGATCTTCTTCACGCCTTCGGCCACGAGCTCGCCGATCGCAATCTCGGGAATGAGCGAGCCGGAGAACTCTTTGAAAAAGCCCTTCTCGACGTTCATCGAGCCCTTGTGGGCTTTGTTCAGATCGGCCAGGTGCAGTTTGATCCGCGACGCCTCGATTCCAACCTGCGAGGCGATCCCTTTCCAATTGCCTCCGCGCTCTCGGTACTGAAGCTGAAGCAGCTGAAGCTTTTTCAGCTCCGCTTCCGTCTTCTTGATCTCGTCGCCGAGGCCGTGAAGCGCAGCCTTGCCTTCGCGGGCGGGCTTACCGATCCCATCTTTTAAGGATGCGATCCACTCGAAGCCGGAATCCACGGCTACTTGCCCTTCCGGCGATGCGCCTTGACCCATGCGATCTGCCAGATCGCCAGCTCGTGAACCTCACGCGCCGCGCACTCGGCCATCGGCGTATCGCGCCCGGCGTAAAGGTCCTGGTATCCGCGCGCTGCGTACTCGTCGTCCGACCGGAAGCGTCTACGGGCGGACGCTAGCGTTTTGCCCGCGTATCCTTGGCGGCGCCGTACAAGATCCGGAACTCGCTGATCACGTCCTTGTCGACGAGAATGCCGGGCCAGTCCTCGATCCACTGCGCCATAACCGCAGGCTCGGGATGCACGACGCACGCGCGAAAGAGATTCTCGTGCGCCTTGGCGTTCACCGTCTTGTCGTCGTCCCACAGCGAGGCTTGGAAATAGTTGAACTGCGCGCGCGACGGGTTGCAGCAGACGACGACGCCCGCGGCCGTGTCGATGGGACGTAAACGCTTGCCCGGAACCTTCGCCGCGCACGCTTCGAGCAGCTTTTGCGTAGCCGCGTCCGCCATCAGCTCTTCGTAGGTCATTGACTGTCTCCACGGGTCTCACCCCCGCATGGGTCACGCAACCGCGATCGCTGCGAAACTGTTTTCGATGACGTCCGGCAAGCCGTTGTGCATGATCTGGCCCGGTATGGTCAACGCGAACTTTCGCGTCAACGGCTCGTCGGACTCGGACTGCGACGCGTCCATGTCGGCCAAGTAGCAGAAGGGGATCGTGTCGGTGATGACCGACTGCGGAAGGCCCGGAGCCGGAGCGCCGAGGGGGCCTGACGAGACGTACGAAATCTGAAACGAGATCGGGATGAGCATCCAGCCTGGGCCGAGAGTGCTTATGAGCAGATTCGCTTGCGGCAAGTACAACTCGACGTCGCCCGTCGCTTCGTACTTGCCCTTGGTCGTGCCGAGAGAGACCGTTGCGTTGCCGCGTACCTTTTGCTTGGAGAGGGCGCCTTTGTAGTTGATGGCCTTCCAGCCGATCATTGGGAGAAAGACGCCCGGGGCGAGCGCGGTGGCCTCGATGTCCGCCCAACTGAAGTAGCTCCCATTAATTTGCGGGAAGTTCGCCATCACGTACCTCCAGCGGCTTGCACGGGGAACAGCGCCGGATTCAAGAACTCGATTGTGACGTCGATTTCCTTGAGGTAACCGAGCGGCACGATCTGAATCGTCACCGTGATCCGATTCGTGCTCAGGATGTTGTCGGTGAGCGAAACGATGGTCTTTGCGGAACTCACCGCCGACCCGAGCCCATTGGCCAAAGCCGCGTCCGATCCCTGCTGAAGCGTGTTCGCGTCCTGCTGGAGAATGAATCCCGTCGTCGGATTCACGCGAACGCTGGACGAGAGGCGCTGAACGAAGAACGTGTACGCGATGAGCGACGCAGCATCGATCACGGCGCCATGCTGAAGGAGCGAGAAGTCCGAGCCGGGTGGCGCCATCAAGTTCGGATTCTTGATGTAGAGGCCGGGAAGCGTGATGATCGACCACGCGGAAAGGAACCGCGCAGCATCGAGCCCCGGATTGACGCTCTCGTCGTGGTAGATGAAACCGTCCGGCGAGGTCGGAAGCGTCAGCCCCGCGAGCGAGCCATCGGAGACGCGGCCGAGGTCTACCTGGATCGCGACCGACGCATCGCGCGGCGCGGCTCCCCACATGAGCGGGCGGCGGTACTGGCTCTGATCGATCGCCGAGATGAAGTTGTAGTGACCGGCGGTCACGCCAGCGCGCAAGCTTGAATCGTTGATGTGCGCGGCCTCGAGCGACGAGATCCAGGTCGCTTCGTTCTCGGTCGAAGAGCCGCCCCACATCGCATCGCGCGCTTGCAGGTACGCGCGTCCATAGCGGCGGTTGTTAAACAGGTTCGTCATATAGCCGTCGACCGCTTGAACATCCGCGTTCGTGGCCCCCACCGTGCCGGCGCCGTTTATGGCCGCTGCGCCGCCAGGGATGTAGACGTCTTTCCACGCGATCGATGTACCGATGAGCGAAGCGAGAGCGCTCGCCACGTTCGCATCGGTCCACGTGGGCTCGGTCGAGATCCAGCTGAAGGTGTCGCCCGGCTCGAGGTTGCCGGCGCCGAAGTTCAGCGTGAGCCCCGTGTTCGCGATCACGTACGTCGCTTGCCCCGCCTGCAATTGCACCGTCACGAGCGTCGAGCGCCCATTGTCGAGCGAGATGGCGAGGATCGCGCCGCCGCCCGCGATCGTCTGAGCGAGCGGGGAGATGACGGTGACAAGGCCATAGAACGTATCGAGCGGCGTTCCGGTGAGCGTGACTGCTGACGTGGACGTGTTCGTGCCGCCCGTCGAGACGGCGGTGTTTGCGCCCGCTGCGCCTTGCGCGACGCGGACCAGGCCCACGGCGTTTCCCGACTGCTGCGCGATCGCGGCTGCGAGCTGCGGCGCGGGGCCGTAGCCGCCGAAGCCGACGAGCGACTTTGGGCTCGTCGAAAAGAACGGCTGATTGACCGGGCCTTGCGAGCAGATGCCGACGACGACCGTGGTGTTTCCGGCGCCGGGTACGGAGGCGCCGAGGCCGCCGTCCTGGATGTTGATGACTACGCCGCTTGGCATTGCGACCTCTCAAGGACTGGGAGAAATGCCAATATTGATCGCGCCGCCTTGCTGCCGTTGCAGCTGCCGCACGCGAGCACGATGTTGTCTATGTCGTTGGTGCCGCCTGCGGCGAGAGCGATCACGTGTTCCGTCTGCCATCGGTCAAACATTCGCTTGAGGCAATAGGCGCAAAGTCCGCACTGCTCGTCAAGGCGCTGGAGAAGCTCCTCGGGTGTATGCGATCCGGCTGCGCCCATCAGGCGGGCGCGGTAGGAGTACCAGTCGAGGCGAACCTTGAGCCTATTGTTCTTCTTCCACTCCCTGCCGTGCGCGCGGTGCTCTTCTCGGTGCGCCAGGTAGTACGCGCGGTTATATGCCTTCCAGTCGCGCGGGACACGAGCGGCCCTACGTTGCGCAGCAGCGAGACCCCTATCCGAGAGCGCGTGGCGGCGCCTGAAGTATTCAACACCCTTGGTGGCCTGCCACGCCTTCTTACTTTCGCGTACGCGTGCCGCGTTGGCCTTCACCCACGCTGCGTCGTTCGTTCGCAAGCAGTCTTTGCAGTAGTCCGTCCGGACGCCCGACGCGCGGACATGCTTCGGCGCCCCGCACTTGCAGTTCGGTTTTACGCGGTTCGGACGGGGAATCACGCGGCCCTCACGGCGGCACCACAATCACGCCCGCGATCGTCGAAGTTCCGTCCGGCCAGACTTCCTCGAGCGTCGCGGCCACTTGCACTCCGCTCGTCGTCTGCGTCGCGAAGGGCAGGATCGTGTACGGCTCCTGCGTTACCGGCGTATCGAAACTGAACGACAGTATGACCAGGCGACCGAGACGAACGAGGTCCGCTGGCTGCTCCCACCGCGCACCCTCGAGCTGCAACGCTGCTGCCCCGCCGACGTTGTGAGCGAGCGCAATCAAAAGCTCCCGCTCCAGTTCCGTCGTCGAACTGAACGAGTACCAGAGATCCGGATTCTCCTGCGGCGGCGTCTGAGGCGTTGGATTCGGATCGCCCCAGCAGTACGCATCGAAGCTCATCATGCGGCGCCAGAACGTTTTCGGATTGCTGCTCTGCTGCGTGAAGAATTGCGTTGGCCCCGCGGCTCCGCCGAGCGGCCTCGCCGGGCCGTAGCGAAACGCGGTCGGCACGACGACGATCCGTGGCGGCGACTCCTCCGCTTGGAGCCACTCTTGCCCCAGGTGCAAGGTCGCCGGCGGAAGTTGCCGCCCCGTTCGCACTGTCGCGATCTCGCCGAAGATGACGCCCCAAATGGCCGCGAAGTCCGTAGGCCCTAAGCCGGTCATTGCTCATTGCGCCGCCCTTCGAGCAATTCGGGATGCCGCACGGTGAAGGGCTGCACTCCACGCGCGCGGCATACCGAACTGGGGGAGAATGCGACGCGGCTTGACCGGACGCTCCGTGCGCGCGTTGCGGAAACCGACCTGATGAAAGTAGCCGTAAGGCGCGCCGACCTGAATGCGAAGCCCGGCGCGGTTGCCGCCGCCGAGCATGACCTTCGTACCGGAACGCAGGAGTCCGCTCGCTGACAGCGGCGGGGGCCGTCGTCCCGTGTCGAGCGTAGCCGGCCGCAATGGCGCCCATGGCTTGCCGTACGGATCGACGCCTTGACGGAACTGCTGGCGGAGCAGCCGGTCGATCTCGGGCTTGGCTTCGGCGGCGACCTTGCGCGGCAGATCGATCAGGCGATCGAGAACCTTCTCGAGCCGGCCGATCTCCGAAAGCGCCACCATGGCGCTGCCGCGAATCACGAGAACCTCCCCTGGATCGACTGCCATCCGCGCTGCGGCGCGGTCGACACTTGAGGGAGCTGCGTCGGGCTTCCGATGCTCGCGACGGTTTCGACGACGTTCGGATGAATGATCTGCCGCTGGATGCCGGGGAAGTAGCCAGTGCCCGGATAGCGCGGATCGCCCACGGCCTTGTGGTAGTTCGCCTCGATGAGATTGTCGGCGCCGGCACTCGGGTTGTATCCGCGCGCGGCCAGAAGAAGAAAGACCGCGATGTACGCGACGTGCCGCACGATGCCCGGATCGAAGGGAGCGATGAGCGGCAGGTTGTACCGCCCGCGCATGAAGGCGTCCGCGTCGTTACTCGCGTCGATGCAGGCTTGCGTCTGCTGGGCGAGCGTGACGCCGGTGAGCGCCAAGGGGTTGACGGCGTTCGCGAGGTCGGACGGGGAGCAGTACTGCGACATCGGCGCGCCTTACGGGCCGCTCCGCGCCGAGAGCCACGCGAAGCCCCACCCGGGAGCGCCGCGACCCCAGCCTCCCAAAAGAAATTTATGCTCATCGAACACGATCGGATCCTCGGGCGATACCCGCGGCACGATCCGGATCGCGTCTCTCTCGACCCAGACGAACGGCTTGACCGCTTTCGTCCCGTCGAGAAGGTACCAGCGGCGCGTCGTCGCTCCACCGCCTGGCGCGAGAAGTGGATTGGAGATCGGCTCGACACCGAAGCGCCGGATCACGTTGTCTGCGGCTCCGACTTGCGATCCGATCGTGCTCCACGCGGGCGGCGCAAAGAACGTGGACTTGAGGAGCAACTGCACTTCGCCGTTGATCGCCGGATGGTGCATAAGCAGGTTCGGCGTAACGCCCATCGCCTCGCCGTCCTCAGCCTTGAGCGTCGACATGTAGCCCCAGAGCGTGAGGAACGCCGTGGGCGAGATCGCGCCGCCGATGAGGATGCCGCCGACCGAGAAGCCGCCGCCGGTGAAGTCGTTGGAGTAGGTGCCCTTGGTCGAATCGTACAGATCGACCGGGTGCGCCGTGTTCCAGTGCGTCCCGCCGTCGAGACCGTTCTGCGCGGGCCCCGTCCAGAGCCCGAGATTCTCGATGAGATCGCGACTCTCGTACTCCTGCCACCGGCGAGCCTGACGGCTCATGTCCGGGATCATCCGGTAGTAGATCCCGTACTGGTCATCCATCAGGTGGAACTGGTCGATCGAAAACGTGTTTTCGAACGGGCGCGGCACGACCACGTAGGTCTGCGGCGCGGGCTCGTGCGTGACGCGCGGTCCTGACCATGCGCGGAATTTCGGCATCATCCCGGTCCAGCCGAACACCATCTGCGTCGTCGTGCAGGGCAGCGTCGTCATGAACTGCGGGTGGATGATCGGCGTCGTCGAGTACGCCTCTCCGAACATCGTGTTGACGCTGGAGATGAAAACCGTGAACTGCGGGCTGGGGATGATCATTACAGGCTCCCCGAGCTCTGGGTGCTACCCAGCGAGATCGCGAAGAGGGTGGATGGCTGCGTTGGATCGACCGCCTCGTGAACGCCGGCGACGGGGCGCGTACCGGAGCCGCTCGTGAGTCCGACTGTCACTTCATCGATGACGTAGACCGTCTGGCCGACCGTCGATTGCGACAGCTGATCGGCGCCACTTCCGGACTGCAAGAAGAACGAACCTTGCCGGATCTGCGCGCGCGTCGCCCCGTTCGTTGCGCCGCCGAGCATGCCGGGGATCGAATCGACCGCGCCGCAGCTCGGGTCGTACATTTCGAGAAGGCCCCAGCAAACGTCTGTCGACGTCGGGGCGCTCGCGTTCTTGAGGTAGCCGGGGTTGACGCTGGAGTTTGGGCCGTTGGTGAGCGCGATCGTGCCGCGGTAAAGCTGCACCGTCGCGCCGATGCCTTGCTGGATCGGCGGGTACAGATCCGGCACTCCGTATTGCCGGATCTTGACGTCTCCTGTCTGCGCCGCCATCAGTGCCTCCCTACGGCTGCGCCGTTCGTTTCGGCGATCGCCTTGCGGGCGTTCGCGATGAGCCTTTCGCGCATGGCTTCGCGCGCTTCCTTGGTCGTGCCCTCGGGCAGCGCAGCCAGGGCGCCGTTGATCTCCGCGAGCGCGAACGGCGGAAGATCCGCGTTCTCTTTGCCGCTCGGCTTGAGCAGTTCACCGTCGTCGGTGGCCACGAGAGCGTTTGGTCGCATGTCGAGAAAGTCCTGCACGAAGTCGAGCTTCTTCGTGGCGAGCGTCTTTGCCTCGTGCGGAGTGATGCGCCGCTCGGCCTTCGCGGTCGCGATGAGGCTTGAGCGCTTGTCGATCCGCTTGTCCTGCTCGATCTTCGCGACGCGCTTTCGCAGTTCGGGGAGCTCTTTGGCTTCGGCGACGAGAGCAGCGAGAGCGCCGGCTACCGCGCGGCCGCTCTTTCCGGTCGCTTCGCATGCGACCTGGTAGACGGCGAGCGTGGCCTTTTTCTCCTCTTCGGAGCCCTCGGCCTTGGACGACTTCTTGGACTTCTTCGTCTTCTTCGCGTCGTCGTCACCCTCTTCGTCGTCGTCCTCGTCATCCTTCTCGTCGTCGTTCCGATCCGTCTCGTTGCCCTTGGCTTCGGACTCCTCGGACTCCTCGTCCTCTTCGTCGTCGTCACCCTCTTCGGTCTTGGTGTGCTCGACGTGCTTCTCGGTTTTCTTGTACGCGGCGAGGTCCGCGGCGAGCGCTGCCAGCTTCGCCGGATCGTCTTCGGTCGCGATCGCGGCCTTGGTCTTTTTGATGAGCGCTGCAAGATCCATCGCGAATGCCCTCTCGCTGGCCCGTGTGCCACGTGTGCCAGACTGTGCCACTGAAGATGTCTTGCCAAGGCTGCGCTTGTCAATGCCCGGTTTTTCGGCTGGCAGGGCTCCAAGGCGTTTGAGCAGCGTGTCCCACCCGAGCACCTTGTCTGCTAGGCCGGCTTTTCTGGCTTCTTTGCCGAGGAAGATGCCCGCTTCGTACCCCTCGATCTTTCCGACCGAAAGGCCGCGGGCCTTCGACACAATTTCCCAGAACTGCCCGGCGAGCTGCATGACGCGTCCGCGTTCTGCCGCAACCGCCTCCGCGTCGATCTCGACGTGCGGGTGACCATCGCTCTTGCGCTCGCCTGAAGTGATCGTGACGAAGCGAAGGCCCGCCTCCGCGTCCGCCGCGGTCTGATCGACCATCGTCGAGATGACGCCGATGCTCCCGAGGATCGCCGAGCGCGGCGCGTAGATTTCCGAGCACGCGCACGCGATGCAGTACGCCGCGGATGCGGCCATTTCATCGACGTACGCGACGAGTTTGATCCCTGAGTCTTTGGCGACGCGCGCGAGCTTCGCGGTTGCTTCGTTCAAGCCCGAGACGACGCCGCCCGGGGAATCGATCTTGAGCACTACCGTCGACGGCGGGCAAGGTTCCGGGCGCTCGCCCTCCGCCTCGCCCCATCGGTCCTTCCGATCCCACTCTTCGCAAACGTCCTCGCCCTTGATCGCCCGTTCGACGCGCTTGACGATCGCGCCGTAGCTATCGCCCCAGCTATCCGCGTGGTGCTCGAGCGGACCGCGGACGTGAACTACGGCGACGTCGCCGATCCGCTCGTTCTGCCGCGCGGGCGGAGACCAGAGCCAGAAGAAGCCCTCGGGCCGCGAGTGAATGGCTCCGCGGTAGAGGGCTAGCGCTTCGCCGGGATGGATCGCGCGTACGGCCGGGCGTGTGCCAAGTTGTGCCACTCCCGCGAAGGTACGCTACGCGGGCTGGGCTTGGCAAACTTCAGCCGTCGCGAACGATCATGTAGTCGATCGTGAAGTTCGCGCCGTCCGGGGGCCTCATTTCAGAAATTGACCGCTAACGTGTTCGTTCCGTGCGTCCAGATTGTCGCGAGCGTACCCGAGATGATGCCGGAAGACGTGTATGTCTTAGTCGCGGTGCCATTCTTGAACTGCACACCAAACGTCGCACCGAGCGTGACCCCGCTCATATCCAGCGTGAAAAAGCCAGTCGATGCGTTCGTGCTGAAGTCGATCACGCAATTGCTGGCGAGAGTGCCACTGGTGATGATGAGCCCTGGCGACGGAGTTGCCCCTACCGTATGGGTGCCGCCCGTGCCGCAAGCGATCGTATTCGGCGAGTCGAGAGTGATCGCGCCCTTTACGTCGAGCGTGTACGTCTCGACGTCGGAGAAGGATCGGCCCGAGAAGCCGAGTGAAACCGCGTTGTCTGAGGCTGCAAAAAGACTTGAGCCGTTGAAGAGCGCGCCGTCCGTTGCGCCGGTCTGGAAATGGATCGCGCCATTGCTTGCGTTTATGTACGTCTCGACGTCGGAGAAACCGACGAGATTCGATGCAAAGGCGTAATCGCTGGAATTGGTAGTAGGGACTGCCGCGGCCCCACCAAGCCACACCATGCCCATGTTGCCGTTTTCGCTGTCGAGATTCTTGATCCCGAAGGTCGCGAAGTTGTATCCATTCGACCAGAGTCGCACTGCGCCGGTCGGTGTTGCTCCCGAGATCGGAAGCGACGGGGCAACAATGATGTTTACGTCGCCGCCTTGGACGTTCGTGCTTGCGCTCGCAAATGGCGCTTGGCTCTGAATCGTTAGTGCGGCGGTTGGCACGTCGCTCGCGGCGGTCGCCTGGTCCAAAAGTGGCGCGGTAGCTCCAGCGATCCATCGCAGTTCATTTGGGGTGATCGCGATCGGCGTCGAGCCGGAGATCGCACTCACGTTGCAGCTCGAAAGCGAGCCCCCTGTTCCCGAGCACGCAACATCGCCGCTCAATGCGATCAATGGAAGATCGCCTGATGCCAGCGAAACACTCGTGACCCCGGCGGCCGTGCTCGTGACTTTGCCGGAGAGCGAGACGCAAGCCTGGGCCGTCGCCCCGGCATTGGTCACCAAGAATTGAGCGGCCGTGCACGGCGCAAGCTTCGCGACTGGCAAAAGCCCGGTGATCGACGCGTTGCCCGTGAGCGAGATCGTTGACGCGCCCGTGTTTCCACCTACCGCGCCCGCGAGACTCTGCGCGGCTTGATTGGCCGCCGGCAGTACGCCAGTGATCGAACCGTTCGCGGTGAGCGAGATCGTCGAAGCCGCGGTGGTGCCGCCGACGGCTCCCCCCATCGTTTGCGCGGCTTGATTGCCGGCGGGTAGCGTTCCCGTTACCCACCCTGCACCTCCTCCCAGGTTGAGGGCCGAGTACGACAAAGCCGACGCCCCCGAGACATGCAGGCTATTCCCCGTCGTAAGCGACCCCGCCGCCGGCACCGTCGCGCCGTTGATCTTCGCGTTCGTTCCGGCCGGAAACGTGCCGCTCCAGTCACCCGAAGCCGGCCCGATCGGAAACGCGTAGTTGCCGGACGCGCCAAACTTGTGGCCTGCGTCGAGCGCCACGGGAGCGCCCGCGTCGACAGAAGCAATCGGCGCCTGCTTGCATGCGACCAGCCCGAGAAGGGGGAGCAGCCAGTATCTAAACAAGCGTGTACCCTCCCGCCGATCCGCCGTTGAGCCAGATGCACGACGTCCCGCGCTCGGCTTCGGCGTTGAGGACGACTGCTGCGGCTCCCGCGAACGTGCCCGGCGGAACGTTGCCGCCTGGGGGGCCGAGCGGCTGCTCGAGATTCGCGCCGACGCCGTTGACCGTGAGGGTGTTGGACGAGAGCGACGTGTTCGCGTCGTGCTTGAAGCCGTACCACTGGCTCGACGCGAGCGTGCCCGCGTTCAAAACGACGTTGCCGGTCGACGTGTCGACTTCGACGTAATCGAACGGCTGCATGGTGTACGGGCTCGCCTGCGCGCCGCCCGTCCCGCCGTGATTGACGCGGACGAGATTCACCTGCGCACCGAGCGGCGGCCAGAGCGGGGGCGCAGGCGGCGGGCTGCTCGCTGCGCCGGTATACCCGAAGCCCGCCCAGAGTGACACACGCTTACTGGCCCCGCCCAGGAGGCAAGAGTCCAAGCATGCCGGTAGCCGTCGTCGTCGATGCCCACACGTTGCGGATCGCGAACGGAAGGACGACGCCCGCCGCCACGTTCGTCGGACCGACGACGTTGCCGCGCGTGTCGGTGAACTTGATCGTGCCGCCGGAGCCCGTATAGAGCGCTTCGAACGGGCCAGCTGGATCGGCGATCGTGTCCGACTGCGTGAGGTTCGACGACAGATACCCTTGGATGTAGCCGAACATCATTTGCCTCCGCCGCCGCCCACGCCGGATGCGACAGGCTCCACCATATCGAACTCGGGCATTTGTTCTAGCCCAAACGTCTTTCGGGCGAAGTCTCTGACGGCATCCGTGTCGCGGAACTTCACGCCGCCGCGCCTCAAGACTTCGATCGCGGTGCCGAATTTCTGAAACTGATCGGCGTTGTCCGAGTACTCCTGGCGCGCGCGGCAATCCCAATCCGTCGTGCACGCGAGGTCCGCGTCTCCGAAATTGAATAGGGCGAACGGCCGGATCACCTGCGATTGGATCGTTGCTTTCCACGCCTCATTGTCTCCACGGATGCCGCCTTGGCGGATGTCCATGTGCGAAGAGGTCGCCGCGAACGCGCCGCCTTTGACCTCCGTGGTCAGGTTCTGAAACATGATGGCGAGCACGATCGCCATGTCGCAGTGATCACGAAGGCCCGGGAACGCTTCCCACGCGGTGTCCTTCGCCTCGAGCAGCTCCAGGTCGTACGCGGTGCCGCCGTTCTTCGCGTCCATGCCTTGCGGGATGAGAATCGACGTGTTGTTTCCGAGCTGCGAGACTTGCGCTTGAAAGAGGTTTCGCTCCGCCACTTCCGAGCTCGCCGGCACGATCGCCTTGCGAATCGGAAAGCCGTGGATCTCCGAGAAGCCAGCCCAGTCGCGGATCGCGTAGTGCCGGATGATCCAGGGCTCGGCGACCGCGCGCACCGCACCTCGTACCCAGCCGCGCGATTCTCCGAACGGCGCGTGCAGGACCCACTTGCCGTCGCCGGGGTAGATCGGCATCGTGCCGTCCATCGTGATCGCCACGTAGCGGCGAATGTCCCAATTGTAGTAGGTGAAGCGCGGGTGCCAGGGTCGAAGGATCGGACCCCAGACGTCGCCCGTCGTGTCCCATAGGAGCTGCCCTGGCATCCACCCCATGAAGATGCCGTACGCGTGCATCTCGGGGAGCGCGTAGCCCTGCCAGAACTTCGGCCACCATTCGGCCCATGCGTCGCAGACTTCTTTTGCAGCCTGCGAGCCCCTGTACTTCGCGTTCGTCGACGGGCGGTGGCGCACTTCCGATCCGAAGAGACCGGAGAGGCGTGAGCCAAGAGTGGCCTGCACGCGATCGTCGCCGAGCTGGCTGTCCACCATCTGCGCGGACGATTCGAAGATCCCGCTCATGTGCGCCTGAAGCGCGGTGATGACTTGTCGCGGTGTCCAGCTGTTCTGGATCGTGACGAGCGGAATGTCCCGGTAGACGAGCCTCGTCCGCGCCCGCGCGTCGCCGAGCGTCAGCGGATCGACGGGCTGCTGAAACGCGGGATCGCCTCTTTGCGGAACCGCAGCCGAGCCGCCGCGCTGATCGATGATCTTGCGCTGGTCCTCGAGAATGATCGGTGTGCCCGCGTAAGGCGAATCCGCGCTCGAGCCCTTCGGCGGTCCGGTGCCTTGGATGTCCTCGGAGACGGCCACGGACTATTCCGCGGCTTGACTCGTGCTTGCCGGCGCGATCGCCGGAGGCAAAAGCCCCGCGTCCTTCCCGACGTACGTGCTCAAGTCCTGCCGCCAGAACGTCGTGTACTTCCACTGCTTGTAATCGGCGGAGAGCATCTGCCCAGCCCTGTTCGTCACGAGGATCGGGTGGCCATCGGGAACGAGCCCGCCGTCCGACTGATGGCGATCGACGCCTTCGGGATGCGTGTACTCGAGCAATTCGACGACGCGGCCTTTCGGGTGCGCCTTCGAGGGAATCACGCGCGGGATGAACGTCGCGCCCGTGGGAGACAGAACGCGGCCCCACGGAATGTCCGGAGCAAACGGGCGCTCGCTCGCCATCTTTTGCAAGCGCGCGAACTGCTCTTCGTCGTCGGCGGGCTTTGGGACTGCGGGCGGACGCAATGCCGCTACGAGCTCGGTGAATTGTTCACGCGTGAGGACGATATTCTCTTCTTTGGGCATGGCGATCTCCGGTGGGGGCCGCTTGTCGCGGTGTGCCAGAGTGTGCCACGAGCCGCGCCGAGACCGCAACTACCCGTACCGCCGCTCCCCAAACGACGCCGGTACGCCGCCCATCCCACCGCCGACGCCGGTCATCGCATCCACTACCGACGACAGCGCGTCGATCTCGTCATCGTCGCCCATGTCCTTCGCGCCAGTGAATCCCATAACGCGCGCAATGAACGCATCGACCGGCCACGAAGCATGCAGCGGCACGAGGATTCGCCCGGTGTTCCAAAGGTCGATCGTGTGCTGCGCCCGCGTCCTCTTGTCCCACCGAGCCGGCATCGCCTGAACAGGAATCCCTCGCGTGTGGAAGTAATGCGCCACCCCTCGTTCCGGTCCACTCATGTACGAGAAGACAGGGACCTTCGCCCCGCGCGACAGCCACTCACCCCGGATCGCCTGCTCGATCGTGCCCATGTCCGTACGCATGCGCTGAACGTTGAGAATGAACACTTGCGAGCCGTAAAAGCGGCACGACGCGAGCGCGTACCAGTCCGAAGTCTTTGACGACGAGTACGCGAGGTCGACGCCGATCGCGTCTCGGAATCCCGGCCAGCGCGGAAGATCCTCGTATCGTGCAGGCGCGCAAATGTCTCCCGTCGCCGGCCTCGGATCGCCTTGGAACTGCGCGTACCAGAGGCGCTCACTCGGATCTTGCTCGCGCTTCTCTGCCCGGATCTTTTTCAGCTCCTCGAGCCCGATGACCTCCGGTGCGAACGCGCGTTCCGTCTCGAGTCCCTCATCGACGATCGCCGGATGATGAATGTACGACCAGCCGCGAAGAATGCGACGTCCGTGCGGATCGTCCTGGTGCCATCGCGACGCGACGCCGAGTACCGGCCCGCGCTTGCCGTTTCGCTGACAGCGCGCCGTGTAGTGCGCGATCGTCTCGTCGACGTTGTTGCGAAGCTCGACGCTCTGCACAGCGCGCTCGTCGATCGGGTCATCGAACATGAGCACATGGCAGTCGTACCCGAGCTTGGACTGATCGGCGCTCATGACGATCACGCCGCCGTCGTTCTTGTTGCGCCACTCGGTGATCGTGTTCCACCCGCGCGTCGGTCCGACGTCGGCGGCTTCGGCGAGCTGGCGCAAGTCTTTGCCGATGGCGTTCGCGCGCCCGTATTCGTGCGTCAGGAGAATGATCCGAAGGTCAGGGATCTGAATGAGCATCCAGACGATCCCATGCACCCCCGTCCAAGTCTTCCAGTGCCGAATCGGAACCGAACAAAGCGCCCGAACCGGCTCCCCAACAAATCCCGGCCGATAGACGTCGATCGCCCCCTCTAAAA
>Ga0307475_10000127_pt1 | contig 43001 bp, 33 predicted proteins | sample atmos_gasesECM1C_FD_203317 | JGI IMG/M metagenome (GOLD analysis project Ga0307475, IMG submission 203317) | Hardwood forest soil microbial communities from Morgan-Monroe State Forest, Indiana, United States - atmos_gasesECM1C_515 | ecosystem: Environmental > Terrestrial > Soil > Temperate... | reverse complement strand
GTTCGTCGATCGCCGGCTTGAAAATCTGCACGCGCTGCCGCGCAATTTCCGCGCGCCGCAGCCGCCGGATCAACTCTTCGCTCTTCCCCGAAAACATCGGGCCGACCACGACTTCGATCCAGCCCATGTTGCCCTTGACGATATCCACCGGCTTCTCCTTGCGAAATTGCCTTGGCCCGTTGCTAACACCAATTTTCAGTTTTCGACTTTCACCCTTTCGGACGGGTCACAATCATCACGCTTCCCTGTGTGGGTGGGCGAGGTAATGCTGCCGCAACAAATCCTTCCCGTAGTCATTCCCATTCGGTGTGCGGATCACGCAATGGATATGCTGCTGCGTTGGCTTCTTAGGGTCCGCCGCAAACTTGGCCAGGTTCGCGGGCCGTTGATGATCGAATTCGATCATAACAACGGGGCTCTGCACCCGATAGTAAAAAACGCTGTCGGCCTCGGTTCCGCCGATCCAAGCAAACCAGGTGTTATCGATGTGCCGAGTGACCTCGTCCATTTTTACCCGGGCATGGCCGTCGTCCATGTTGCTCACGTAGAGGTGCATGAGGTCAACCAGGCGGCGGCGTGCCGGTACAGCCAGATTGGAGGCTTGAATACCGGCGTAGTCGAGAACCACGTTATCTTTGAAAGCTTCTGTCAGGTTATTGTTGCCCGTCTTAGAAAAGCTGAGAACGGCCTTCTGCCGCTGCGCGTCAGGGAGTGTCCGCAGCATCTCCAGACCATCGTTCTGCTCCTGCTGCAGGATCACCAGACCCTTGTATTTGCCTGAACCTGCCCGCACCGGCTCAGAACCCAGGAATTGTGGCGTCATCACCACCTGATCGCCCAAAACGAAGCAGTTGATGATCGCGTGATGCCCATCGAGTTGCCAGCCCCACGGTTCCCCCATGGATGGCTTGCCCATGATCGTTATGAAGTACAGCCATTCACCAAGGAATTCATGGTCGTTGGCAAGTTCGGCGAGCGTCTCATTTAAGCGCATGATGTTACGCGTCAGCTCGAAGCCCTTTAGGCTGAGTGAGGCGCGCATTAAGCCGAACGCCAGCTCGCGCTGAGTTTCCGTCATCTCCTGGATGCTGATTCCCTGGCGCGCGTAGAAGTGCTGATTCATCCATTTGCGCCACTTGATGTCCTCGACCGGAAACATCGTCCTGGCGAGCTGCACGCTCGTCAGCGACGCGATGAACTTCTCCGCAGCGTTTCGTATAGGTTCTGTGGAAACGCCGGTCGGGCTGATGTCGAATAGGCCCGGAATAACGTGCCCGTCCTTCGTGATTCCTTTGAACGGCGCGGCCAGCCCTTCCGTCTCATACTCCTCGGACCGCTGGCGAAAGCGCTCCGCCAGATCGACGCGATTCTGTCCCTGGCCGAAGGCCCACGGACTAAAAACAGTCGCGGCAATCATTGTCGAAAGAAACTCGCGCCGCGTCGCCAGTTCCTTCTTCGAATGGGAGTGCGCGTGACCCGGATGGTGCAGATGACGACCCATATTCCCCTCCAGCCAGTCTGCCCTTCTTTATTATCGCGCAGCCGACGCCGCATGGTACATCTTTGCGTTATAAAAAGGGGCAAAGGCGGCGACCACGGCGACGCGAAAAGCCTCCGTGCGGCTAATCAGCCCGCCCGAAAGCACGCCCCAAGCGCCTTGCGCGTCGCGAATTCCGACCGCTCCTGCGAACGTATCGATGGCCGCGGAAAGCTCCACATCGTTCTCCAAGACCTCGTGGGCCAGAGCCTCCGGAATCTCGACTCCGCCTGATCGTCCATAGTGGCCGTTGCGCCCATCCGATACGTAGGCCCAACTCTCCAGCAGGACTCGACGACTGCTTCCTTCTTCGATCACGTCCAGGCCGCCCTCCAGGCCCACAAAGTATCGCCACTCTTCGTTCTTGTCCTGCGCGAGGTGGACCAGCGCCTCGGCTCGCTGCCGCGCTCCCTGCATTAGTTCTCCTCGATTTGCTGGCGTGTGACCCACGCCGCTCTCTACCTCCACGCCGACGACCTCGAACTCCATACCTGGCGCAAGGACCGCGCCAAAATCCTGAATGGCCTCGCTCACCGCCGCAAGCTTCGGCCGCCGCGTGCTACCCACCGCGATTCGTATTTTCTCCATATGCCAGTGAATTCAGCCGCGCAGATTGTACTCGGAACGCCACAGAAAGTTCACACCGAAATCACTCTGCCCGACGAAACGTTCCAGTGGCGCCAGAACGGTGCCGAAGTTTTCCCCTCTTGCAAATTCGCCACCGTTCTTCTAAGTTGAGCGCGCACTGTAGCAACGATCAGCGTCGACGCAAGTGGATGTAACTCGCGGCGTCCCCGGACTTCTGAAGCGAAGGAGGACCAACTGGTGGACATTGAAGTTCGGACCCAATCACAAGTCAAGGTCATCAAGCTGCGTGGCCGGCTGGGTCTAGGGGAATCACTGGATCGGACCAGCGAAACTCTGACAGATTTACTCGGCGCGGGAGAGAGTCGCTTTTTGTTGGATCTGGAGGAAGTGCCCATGATCGATTCCAGTGGAATTGGTCTTCTTGTGCGCTACCTCACCGCCGCCAAACAGCGCGGAGGATCCCTGAAGCTGCTCAACCCTTCCAAATTTGCTCTGCAGACCCTAAAGCTGGTACGTGTCCTGAACCTTTTCGAAGTCTTCGAGGACTTGCAGCAGGGCGTGGCGTCTTTCAGCTAGAAGAATCATTTAGAACCGCGTGGACCCCAGCCGCACCATGGGCTCTCGTTACATTGTTGGCGATGGAATTGGCTCGTCAAAAGTAGTTGCGGCTTGTAAGTGACTAAAGGATGGAGCGGCCTATCGGAATCGAACCGACACCTGAACCTTGGCAAGGTTCCGTACTACCACTATACTAAGGCCGCTTGGGTGCTACCCGTTTTATAACACGCAGCATCGGTTCGCCACAAGCTCCCGGCTCGTTGCGTTTCCGCCTCTTACGATACCTGGTTAATGCGCGCCGCCTTTACGACCGGAGACCTGCGTTGGCGCTCCGCAAAGCGCGAAGCCTTATCCTTGTCTGTGTACACGCGCCCAAACTTCTCTCCATCTTCATAATATACCGTCACTAAGTAATGATGATGCTTGCGGCGGCGGTCTTTCTCGAAGTCGGCCTTGGCTCTTGGCTTTTTTGGCGCTATTTTCATGAACTCTTCCTGTACTCAAGTAGTTTGCGCACTATCGCAGGGAAACGACATCGGCGCAAGTACCAACCCAGATAGTAACGTACAATCTATCACAACGACGCGAGGAAAGAAACCATGCGGCAATCGGTCGCGTCCGAACGATCATTCCAGGTCGAGCCACCAGACGTCATAAAAATTGCTCCCGCTTTTTTGCTTGACAATCGGTTACTCCTCGCGTATAGTAGCTGCTGGATAACATTGCGCCTCGCGTCCCGTCAGCATCCCTGCTGGCGTTTTTTGCTTTCGGGAGCCTGCCCAGGAGGCCATAGTCCTTCGTTTGCCAACTTTTGCGAAACACACCGAATCATTATTTTGGTGAAAAACAAGTTCTTTAAAATCAACACTTGTAAAAGTGTATGAAAACAAGCAACTTTAACTTCCTTTGGAATCAACACTTATGAAAAAACAGGGGGAGGGGTCGCGGCAGATACAGCGGCAAGATCCAAAACTTAGGCCACTGTCTCTTGCCACCATGACTATCCGCGGTGAGATCACTTCGTGGTTACGTATCCGGCCTGCAACGGTCCGGTAGAGTCCCGAACCAGAGGTAAACACGGCGGTTCCCCGCCCGGAAACTGCCCGTGAAAAAGTTGCTGTGGATGAAACTTTTCGCCAGGTTTTACGTCTTTACCTATGAGGCCCGAGCTAAGCTTTATGTGGCGAAAAAAGATCATGACCACAAATTTCACAAAGCAACCTCCTCTGCTCGAAGACCTTCGGAGTCACACCCCGGAGCTAATGGCGGAACTCCGCCTGCTCCTCGCTTCCGGCGCGGCGTCGCGTCCGGATCCTCGGCGCCCGGGCTTTTTTGAGCTGGATGGCGCAGACAACGTCTTTTACGTATTCAAATATCCCACTGGCACGAAGGTTTTGCTCGTTGGCGTGTGGGAGCGGGAACGCGATCGCGTAGCCGAAATAGCCGCGTGCTCCTGCTTTTCAGCAGCCTAAATAATTTCTCGTAACCTTTGCGGGCGCGCCGAGCTTGTCACGGCGCGCCTTATTTTTTGTCCTCGTCCAATTTCAGCGCCGCCGAATTAATGCAATACCGTAAGCCGGTCGGCCGCGGTCCATCCTCGAACACGTGCCCGAGGTGCGCTTCGCATCGGCTGCATTTCACCTCCGTACGTGCCATGCCGTGGCTCGCATCTTTCTCCACCGCCACGGCTTCCTTATCGGCCGGCGCGTAAAAGCTCGGCCAGCCCGAGCCCGAATGGTATTTTGTGTCGGACCGGAAGAGCGGCTGGCCGCAGCACACGCATGTATACGTTCCCGCGCTCCTGGTGTCCTCATATTCGCCGGTAAAAGGAGGTTCGGTCCCCTTCTGCCGGGTCACAAAATACTGATTCGGCGTCAATTGCTTCTTCCACTCCGCTTCATTCTTGCGCACCTTCTCGCTCATCACCGTCCTCCAGAAACGTGCCCAAAACATCGTCCGCGCTATTGCTATCAGATTCACCAACTCGCCCCGAGGATGCAGCGATCTAGAACACGTGCCCCAACTGAAAGAACCATTTGTGGTGGCTGTTATCCCCGACACTTCCGCCGACAAAAAACGGTCCCAAGGCCGTCTCTGCCAAGACGCCTGCCGCAAAGTCATTCGGAAATTTGCTTTCATTCGTCGCGCCATACATCTTTCCCACTTCGTACGCGCCGATCGCGTAAACTTTCTTGCCCACGAATGGCGGCAGCGACGCGATCTCATGCAAGTATCCGCCGCGGAACAAATAGTACTGGTTTCCGAACAGCTCATTCACACCATAAGCGCTCAGCCGCGCTGCTCCGCCCAGAAAGAATTGCGGCACGCCGGTGTTCCGCGAACCAAGCGTACTCCCGCCTTCGCTGCTCAAGAAAAACGACGCCGCTTGCGACACCGGCTGAAAAAACTCCATCCGCGCATGCAGCACGGGAAACGCGCTGGTCGCGGCGGGGCTGGTGTCAAACCAGTGAAAGGTCGATTCCACGCGGAATCCGCGGCGTGGAATCACGGGGTCATCCGTATGGTCCAATAAATAGCGCATCCGCGCCGCGCCTACCCGGCCATTCACGGCAGGAATCTGCGGCGTGCCCAGGCGCAATTTCGTGCTGAGCGCGCCGACCTCATAGCCCAAGCGCACCTCGCTGAAGCGGCTAAATCCGTAACCAAGGTCAGCGCCGATATTCATGCGGTAGATGCGATAGTCCGCCAGCGGATCATTCTTCGCATAAATCTGGAACGTTGTGTCGCTGGCGTCTGCGTGTGGCGCAAAAAACCATCTGCTCTCCGCCCGGAATGGCCGGTACAGCTCGCTGGAGACTCCATAGGTATTCCCAAACAAGAAGTCCGTACGCCACTCCGACCGGAATCCCGCGACGTCCATGAGCGTCAGCCGTGTGCCCAGCGTGAATTCGATGTCCCCGGCTTCCGAGCCGTCCACTTCAAAAGCCGTCTGCAGCGTCGAAGGTGCAGAAACCTTCTCTTTCACGACGATTAACAGGCCCTGCTTCCCGTCGCGTTCCACGATCCGATAGTCCAGCGTGTCGTAACGCCCGCTTCCAGTCAGTTGCGTCAGCGCGGGGTCCAGCTTGTCCGCGCTGAGAGGTTTCCCGACGAACTCTTTTAAGTAGCGCCGGATTTCGTCCTGCGCCGGGGCGCTGGTCCCTTGTACATCGATGAACTGCGGCACGGGCGTAGCGGTCTGCTTGCGGCTGTCGCGTGCGTTCACATAATCGCTCCAGGCGGCGTAGTCCAGAGCAAAACCGGCCAGTAGTTTCGATTTCGCTTTCGCGGCTTGATATCCCGCTTGCATGATGGGAACGTTCTTGGCAAAGTCGCTCGACAGAAAGCGCTCCAGCGGCACGGACACGATAGCATCCGCGCCTGCAAGCCCGCGCACCTCGCCTTCCGAAACCACTACGCGCACGGACTCCTCCAACACGCTAAAGAGGGACTGTATATTTTTCGCCTCCACCGGCTGCCTCTCGAGGTGCACGGCAATCACGATGTCCGCACCCATTTGCCGGACCACGTCGGTCGGCAAATTGTTCACCAACCCCCCGTCTACGTACACATGCTGCCCGTCGTGCACTGGCGAAAACGCGCCAGGGATCGACATGGTCGCGCGCAATGCTTCCGCGAGCGAACCATCCTTGAACACAAATTGCTTCGTGCTCACCAAATCCGTGGCCACGCAACGAAACGGCACCGGCAGCGCGTCAAACGACGGCAATCCGGAGTAGAGCAGCGTCTCGCGATCGATCAGCAGCCCGATCAGGTGTCCCGCGTTGAGTCCCGCGGGCAGATACAAACCTTTTCGTAATCCCAGCACCAGGGAATTCGGATAGGCCCGCTGATCCTGCTTCCGCAAAAACGACAAATCCTCATAAGGGGTGTGGTCCCGCAGAATCTCGTCCCAATCGAGCCTCTCGATCAATTTCTTCATTTCCTCCGGGCTAAGTCCCGTTGCATAAAAGCCGCCGACCAGGCCGCCCATGCTCGTGCCCGCGATGAAGTCCACCGGAACGTGCTGTTCCTCGAACCATTGGAGCACGCCGATGTGTGCCAGCCCTAGCGCACCGCCGCCCTCCAACGCCACGCCAATCTTCAGCCGCGGCTTCGCCGCGGTTCCGGGCTCTCCCTGCGCGAGAGATGATGGCGCGGCGGGAAAAATCAGAAGCACAAACGGCATGAAGAAGGAGAGAGCGCGGCGCATCGAGGTCCTCCGGGAAAACGCGAGCAAGCCAGGGCTGGAATTTAAGTGTGTAGCAGGCGCGCACTTCCAGCAAGCCGAGACCTCGTAGGCGTTTCACAATCAAACTGACTTATTTTCCTGCAGGATGTTGCCGCCATCCACAACCAGGGATTGCCCGGTGATGTACGAAGCGGCCGGTGACGCCAGGAAGCACACCGTGGCCGCAACTTCCTCCGGCGTTCCCGCGCGCCCCATCGGCGTATGCAATCCCGCAATTCGTTCCGCATCGGTCGACGACGCAGTCGCAATCCATCCTGGCGCCACCGCGTTAATCGTGATTCCCTCGAGCGCCGTCTCCAGCGCTATGGCCCGCATCATCCCGTCCATTGCTGCTTTTGCCGCGCCATACGCGGCCGAGCCGCGATTGCTCACCAGCGGCCCGGTCACCGAAGACACATTCACGATGCGCCCGTATTTTCTTTGTGCCATCACGGGCAGCACCGCGCGTGTCATCAAGAATGCAGTGTGCAGCGTGATCTCGATTTGCCGGCGCCAATCCGCGTACGAGCTCTCTTGCACCGCCTTCCCCTCCAGTGGGCGCCCGGTCTGCGCCATCCCGGCGTTGTTGACCAGCACGTCGATCCGGCCGCTACGCTGCATTACCGAATCCACGATCCGTTGCGCTTGGTCCTCCTTCGTGAGATCGGCGACAATCGCCACTACGTTCTTGCTGGTCGCGTCTAGCTCCCGTGCGCGTTCGTAAATGCGTTCTGTGGTCGCAGTAATCGCGACCTGAGCGCCGGCCGCCAGCAAGCCACGTGCGATCGCAAACCCAATTCCGGCGGGGCTCCCCGCTCCGGTCACAATCGCTGTTTGTCCTTGCAAAACTTGCTCCATAGCACCTCTAGCGAGAGCTCACTCGCCCAATCGCACTCCAGCTTTGATCGTGCGTTTCGCCCGCGCAATTTTCAGGAGCTCCGGATAAAACTGCACAAACGAGTGCTCCACCGCGGCGTTTTGTTCATGGCACTTCCAGCAATCGTTTTTGCTCGGCGTGTCCGCGCTCGCCGATTTCGTCGCGCCGCCGAAATTGAAGTACGCCCACTTGTCCGCAAATCGCGTTTCATCTTTTACTTCCACGTCCAGGCCCGAGAATTCCGTTTGATAGCTGCCGTGCTTGTTGATGGAGCCGCGCGACGTCGACTCATAAACTTCCAGCACGAACATCGTTTTGTCCGGCCACTTACCGTTGGCCACAAAGGAGTCGTACGCGGCCGGCGTGACGAAAACGTTCGTGAACATTTGCATTCCATTAGGGCTCTGGCTATAGCTCATGCCGTAGCCCGACGAAACGTAGACCCATTTCCGATATCCCTCCGGCCGCACCAGTTTCCCATCCGCCGTGAATTGCGGCGCGGCGCTTTGCGGCTGCCCCACAGTTCTCGGGAAAAAAGCCAGGCAAACACTTAGCAGCGCAAAACCGCAAACCAGCAAAACTCTTCTCACCATAAATCCCTCCGTTTGCTCGCGCGCCCAACTATGGCGTGCCACGCTACAGTGCTAGACGACCTATCAAACCATTCCGTTTCCAGCCTTGTCCCTTTGGTCGCGCCGGCACCCACGTTCGCTTGTCGTATTCACGGTAACTCTCTACGGTTTGTATAGGCGAGAGTGCTTCGCCTCCAAGGAGCCGCACCGTGAACGGCACCGCCACGCCCAGCAGCGGTAATCGCTCCGATAATCTGCCACCGCGCAAGCCCAGTCCGCTGCGTCTTGCATTTCGCATCATCCGCTGGATCACTTACGCCGCCGCCATCATTACCCTGCTGATGGTTTTTCACGCCACGCCTCCTCCGGTGATCGCCACAAGCCCACAAGCCGCCGCCCGTGTGGAGCAGAAAGTCCAAGATGTCGAGCAAGCTGTGGCCAGCGGCCAGTCCGCCACACTTCGTCTCGATCAAAGCGAGTTGAACTCGTATCTCGCTTCCCATCTCGACATTTCTCCCGCCGCTCCCACCAAATCTGCGTCCAACACCGCTCCCTCCGGCAATGCCAACTCCAATCTTCCCGCGCCGTCCGGTACTCCCGCCGAGCAGGTTGATCAAGTGCGCTCGTCCATCCGCGACGTGAAGGTCGAACTCGTTGAGGATCGCGTCCGCGCCTACGTGGTCTTCGATTTCCACGGCAAAGACTTGACCCTGCAGCTCGAAGGGCGCCTCGCTTCCGCCAACGGCTATCTTCGCTTCGAGCCGGTCAGCGGCCAGCTCGGTTCGCTGCCGATCCCTCAGTCCGCGTTGGACACAGCCGTGCGAAGAATGATGGACTCGCCGGAAAATCGCGAAAAGCTAAAGCTCCCACCGGAAATTACTGACTTAAGAATCGAAAACGGCGAACTCCTGGCCACATTCCGCTAAACCAAGAACTACGGAACGGCCACGCTAAGAACCGTGAGCGCCAAGACTCCGCAAAATCTCCTCGCTGTGCTCACCCAGCATTGGCGGAGGCAAGCGATACGTCACCGGCAAGTCCGAAAACTTGACTGGATTGGCGATGCTGCGAACCTCGCGCAGCGCCGGGTGCTCAATCTTTACGATCAGCCCACGGGCCAATGCCTGCGCGTCGCGCAATGCCTCCGGCACGCTATTGATGGGCGCCGCAGGAATGCCTGCGTTCGCAAACTTGCTCAGCCACGCGTCTCGCGGCTCCGCATCGAAACGATGCTGCAGCGACGCAAGCAGTTCCACACGATGCTCGATGCGCAGCGGATTGCTCGCGAACCGAGGGTCCTTGCCGAGCGTCGCCTCAGCCTGCAAGACCGCGACGAATTTCTTCCACAGCCCTTCGGTGCCTACCCCAACCACAAAATGTTTCGCGTCACTTGCTCGAAAGACCTGGTAAGGCACGATGTTTGGATGCGCGTTTCCCCATCGCCGGGGTTCGGCATTGGCATTGAGGTAGCTGCTGCCGGCATTCGCCAACCAAGTAAGCTGCGAATCGAAAAGCGCCATGTCCAAAAATTGCCCCTGGCCCGTCTTCTCGCGCGCAAATAGCGCGCCCAAAATGCCCATGGCCGCGTACATTCCGCAGGTCATATCCGCAATGGCAATCGGATAGCGCATCGGGCCGCCTTCCGGCTCGCCGGTGAAACTCATCAATCCGGATTCCGCTTGCGCCAATATGTCGTAGCCGGGTCTCCCCGCCTTTGGCCCGCTGAATCCGTATCCGGTGATGCTGCAATAGAGCAGCCGCGGATGTTTTGCACGCAGCATTTGGGGATCAAGGCCGCGCTTCTGCAATGAATCGAGCGATGGTTGATTGCTGAGAAACACATCGCACGACGCGATGAGCCGACGCAGAATTTTCGCGTCGTGTGGTTCATCGTAATTGAGCGCGATCGAGCGCTTATTTCGGTTCGCTGCCAAAAAATAGGCGGATTCCCCGCCCACGAACGGTGGCCCCCAGCCGCGCGATTGATCTCCTGTGCCCGGCCGCTCGACCTTGATCACGTCGGCCCCGAAATCCCCCAGCAGCATGGCGCAATAGGGACCGGCAAGCGCCTCGGTAAGTTCAATCACGCGAATCCCGTCAAGAATGGTTTTCACGCGCCAGATTATAGCCGAGGTTACTTGCGCCTCGCCCTACCCAGGAACTATACTTTTATTCTCCACAAAAAATTGCGGCTTCGCAGATCAGGAGCGCTATTCGGCAGGCCCCAACACGTCGAATTGCGCCCCCGCGTCGAGGTGTGTGATCGCGCGACCGTGATTCCGCCTTAGGCCTTGAGTCTATTGGCGGGAGAAAAGGAGCTTTATGAGCAAGGATCCCGAAAACGCGAATCGTTCTGCGCAGTCCGCAACGCCGCGCCGCGCCAAAACTCCCGCAGAAAGAGTCATGCCCCCTGTTGTTTATCGCCTTCCCGGAATGGATACCGTCACGGTCCATTCGAACCTGAAATACAGCGACGTCGACAACCCATTTCTGCTGATGGACGTTTGTACTCCGCCAGGCCTCTCAAAAGGCGATCTGCGTCCAATCGTCATGCTCATTCACGGCGCCGCAGGCGCCCAATATAAGCCAAAAGATTGGGGACTATTTCAGTCTTGGGGACGTCTTGTCGCAGCCGCCGGAATGGTCGCGGTGACGCCTACGCACCGGCTCGGCTACCCTAAGCCCTTGCTAATGGAGGCCGCGCTCGATGTAACTACCGCTCTCGATTACATCCGTTTTAATGCGAACGACTTCAAGGCTGACCCCGCCCGCATTGGGCTGGTCGCCTGGTCCGGAGGTGGTCCGCTACTGAGCACTGCCATGCGGGAGAAACCGCTATTCGTGCGTTGCCTGGTTGCGTTGTATGCGTATCTTGATATCCAGCGATCTCCATCTCACATCGAGAATGAAAGTCCGGAGTTCCTGAACAGCTTCTCGCCGATCTCCCATCTTCACGGCGACGCATCTTCCATGATCCCTTTGTTCGTGGCCAGGGCGGGCCAGGATGAAATCCCCATGATGAATGATTCCATCGACCGTTTTCTCAGTGCGGCCACCGCGGCAAACGCGCCGCTCACCTACATGAACCATCCTCTCGGTGAGCACGGCTTTGACAACCAAAATGACGACGACCGCTCGCGCGAAATCATCCGCGCAGCACTGGCCTTCCTGCGCACGCATTTATACGCTGGGACAGAGATATGAGTTGATTAGAAGAGCGACAGGCACGATCGGCAGGCAGGCCGTTTAGGCTGCTGATCCAAGATACTGCAGGGTCTGTGCGATCAACGCAGCAGTTCCCGCGTAGGGGTCTCCGGTAGCGTCAAATTCCATGGAGCAGTAGCCGCGATAGTTGGCGCGCTTGAGGATGCCGAACGTTCTGGCCATGTCGACGCGAAAAACCTGGCCCTTCTCGTTGGTTTCCGCGTCCTTGACGTGACAAATGCCGTAAGCGTGCTGGAACATCGCGGCGATGCCCTTGTAGGCGTACTCCTCGCGGCCAGTCGCCAGCGTATTGCAAAAGTCAGGGTTGGAGTGCAGCCATGGGCTGTTGACCTTTTCAATCACCTGCACCAGGAAGAAAGGATCTTCAGCGACGGGGTTGTCGTTCTCCAGGTGCACGACGACGTTCTTGGCGGCAGCATATTCGGCCACGCGCTTGAGGCTGTCCGCGGCGCGGTCCAGGTCCGGCTTGGCGGCCTTAGCTTCCGCTATGTTCGTGCGCACGCTCGGCGAGCCGATCGCCACTGCCACGTCGATCCATTTCTTGCTGAAGGCCACGGCCTGATCGCGCTGCGAAGCGTCCGCGGCGTACGGGCTGTGGTCGCCGTCAACCGCGATGTTCACAACCGCGCCGCGCGCCTTTTCGACGGTAGCGCGAAATTCCTCCAGATACTTGGCGTCGGTTGAGCGGAAGTGGCGATTCCACAGCTCAACTTTGCGGATATTGAATTTCTCGCCGCAGTGAGCGGCGAAGTCCTTCAGATCCATTTTCTGCGGCGCCGCTCCGTCACGCGAACCCAAAATGAAGTCGCGGAACGGGTACGAGGCAATGGCGACTCGCTCCCGAGGGTCCGTAGGGAATTGCACATGGGGAGCGCCGTCGGCGGATAAGGCGAGCCGCGGGAACAGCGAAGCGCCCGCCGCGGCCAGGGCGGACTGGGCAAGAAAGTGTCTTCGTGTGCTATGCGACAAAGCGCGCACAGTCTACCAGATTCAAGTCTAATGTGGAGTTCGCCATACTCAATCTACGCGTGCGAAAGCCGGTTCCGCTGCAAGTCGGGATGGCAACGCTCGTTAGCCAATTGCTTGCGCGCCTGCCAGTTCTCCCAGACAATATGTAGTTCTGGGAGGTGCGATTTTTTGGTTACGGCGATTGATACGGAAGTCCGCGGGGTGTCGAGGAAGATGGTGACGCAGTTCAATGCAGGCAAACGATTTGTCGCTTATTTTTCCATGGAGATCGCGCTGGAGAACGCCATGCCCAGCTACAGTGGGGGGCTGGGCGTCCTGGCCGGCGATACGATTCGAGCCGCCGCGGACGTCCGCCTGCCGATGGTCGCGGTGTCGCTTCTTTACCGCAAAGGATTTTTTTCGCAGCGCCTGGCGGAGGACGGCTCCCAGACAGAGGAACCCGTCGAATGGCGCGTCGAGGATTTTCTCACCGAAGAAGATGCGCGCGTAACCGTCCCGCTGGAGAACCGTCGCATCGAGTTGCGCGCCTGGCGCTACGCGGTGAAGGGGGTGCGCGGCTTTGAGGTGCCCGTCTATTTTCTGGACGCCGATTTGCCGAGCAACGCGGAGCGCGACCGCAATCTGACCGGGAGCTTATACGGCGGCGACGCCTACTACCGGCTCTGCCAGGAAGTGCTGCTGGGCATCGGCGGGGTACGCATCTTGCGTGCGCTTGGTTATAACGAGCTGACGCGCTATCACATGAACGAAGGGCACGCGGCGCTGCTTTCCCTGGAGCTCCTGGGCGAAGAAGCTGAAAAAGCGGGGCGGACATCGATTCGCGGCGAAGACATCGAAAAAGTCCGCGGCAAGTGCGTTTTCACCACACACACGCCCGTGCCAGCGGGTCATGATCGCTTCCCGATGGAATATCTGACGCGGGTTTTCCCGGACCAGAATGGTTTCTTCGACCTGAAAGATGCATCGTCGGCGGACCTTGTGAAGCGCGCACTGCAAGCGGAACGTGATTACCCCGATATGCAGGAAGCCGCGCGGGCCGGAGCTTCCCTGAACATGACGTACCTGGCTCTGGGCCTCAGCACCTATGTCAACGGCGTCGCCAAGCTGCACGGTGAAACCTCGCGCAAAATGTTTCCGCAGGTGCCCATCGAGGCGATCACCAACGGCGTTCACGCCGCTACCTGGACGTCACCCGCGTTCCAGGAGCTGTTTGACCGCTGCATCCCATCCTGGCGCGAGGACAATTACAGTCTGCGCAGTGCGTTGGGACTGCCGCAGGAAGAGGTCTGGTCCTCGCATTTGCTTGCGAAACACGCGCTTTTCGAAACCGTGCGCAAGAAAACGGGCTTGGCCCTGGATCACGAAGCGTTCACCATCGGCTTTGCTCGCCGCGCCACGGGATACAAACGCGCCGACTTGATTCTTTCTGATTTGGACCGCCTGCGACAGATTGCCAAGAGCGCCGGAAAATTTCAGATCGTGTATGCCGGCAAGGCCCATCCGCACGACGGTGGTGGCAAGGACATTATTCGCAGGATTTTTCTGGCCAAGAAGGCCCTACGCAAAACAGTGCCCATTGTTTTTCTGGACGATTACAACATGGAGGTCGGCGGGCAAATCACGTCCGGCGTCGATCTATGGCTAAACACGCCGCAATACCCGCTGGAAGCTTCCGGAACGAGCGGAATGAAAGCGGCGCTGAACGGTGTGCCCAGCTTGAGCATTTTGGACGGATGGTGGGTGGAAGGGCACATCGAAGGAATCACGGGCTGGTCCATCGGCGAGCCGCACCTGGCCGGCTCGGCCCCGATTCCCACGGATAATGCCAGCGAAGCGCAATCGCTATACGGCAAGCTGGAGAACATAATTTTGCCCATGTACTACAAGGAGCGGTCGCGCTACTTGACCGTCATGCAGCACGCCATTGCCATCAATGGATCGTTTTTCAACACGCAGCGGATGGTGCAGCAGTACGTCACCGACGCGTATCTGCGCTAAAACCCAGCCGTTTTATTTTCTCCAACAGCAATTTCATCTCCGCTTGCTTGCCGATGGTGATGCGCACGAACCCTGGTCCGATTTCCTTGGTGCGCTCGCGCAGCAGAATTCCCTCGCGTTCGAGGCGTTGAAACAATCGCGGGCCACCCGGGCGGAAATTGGCCAGCAAGAAATTTCCGGCGCTGGGGAACGTCTTGACGCCCAAACCATGCAGTTCTTTTTCAAACCATGCGCGAAGGCGACGAATTTCGCGCACGTAGCCGCGCATCGTGCGGCCATCGCGGACTGCGGCCTGCGCCGCCACCAACGCAGCCAGATTCACCGGAAAAGGTGGCATCGCGCGCCGCAGATAAGACAGCGACTTCGCGCCAGCGATAACCGCTCCAAGCCGCAGGGCGGCAAGCCCCGCGGCCTTCGAGAACGTCCGCGCGATGAACAGATTTGCGTGCTTCCCGATATAAGGGACGAGCGTGACCCCCGAAAATTCCGCGTAGGCCTCGTCAATCACGACGGCGGTGTTGCTCGCGGCCCGCAAAATCTTTTCGATCTCCACAATCTGGAGCAGCGTCCCCGTCGGATTATTCGGATTGGCGATAAACAACACGCGAGGCTTCTTGCGCAGCGCACCAAGAATGCTAGTCATTGGGAATTCCATGTCCGGGCCGTAACGCAGCGCTTTGACCTTGGCTCCCGCGATTTCCCCCCAATAGCGATACATCGGGAAAGTAGGCTCGCAGATCAGAATGCTGGACCCCGACTGCACGAAAGTGTCGAAGAAGACGCGCAGCGCGTCATCGCCGCCGTTCGTGAGCAACACCTCACTGGGCCGAACGCCAAAATAGCGAGCGAGGAGCGCCGTGCTCCGCTGGTATTCGGGATACATCGCGATCTGTTTGGGGGACATCTTTCCGAGAGCGCGGGGGACCGCGGGCGAGCAGCCGGAAGTATTTTCGTTGAAGTCCAGCCGCACCTTGCCTTCGCGGCCCTCGGCGGGAGCCTCATACGTCCGGCGTTCAAGAATGGCTTTGCGTACGGGAAGGCGAGCGGTCATGCAGGAAACGTTAGCACAGGCGCCGTTCGCATTGGCGTCGAACCGAACCGCACCAGCGAGCCGTGGCTAGACAAAATGCGTAAAGAGGTTGTTTAGGGATTCCGCCAGGGTGGGATGAGCAATGGTGGCCTCGCGCAGCGCGGTGAACGGCAGATGGCCCATCATCGCCAGTTGCAGCATGGTCATGATTTCGCCGCCCTCAATCCCCAGGACGGCAGCACCGAGAATTTGTTTGCTCTCGGCATCCACGATGGCCTTCATGAAGCCACGGGTCTCATCGACTTCGAGCGCTCGGGCCACGTAGGTCATGGGCATTTTGGCGACGCGAATTTTCGTGTTTTGCGCGCGCGCCTGCTCTTCCGTTATGCCCACGCGCCCCAACTGCGGATCGATGAAAAGCGTGTAGGGAACGAAGCGATTCTCGGTCGTGGCGCTTCCCTTCTCGATCAGATTCGTGCGCAAAATGCGGAAATCGTCGTACGAAATGTGCGTGAACGCCGGTCCCCCGTTTATGTCGCCCAGCGCGTAAATATTCTCGACGTTGGTCTCCAGTTTTGTGTTCACCTTGATGAAACCGCGCTCGTTTGTAGCAATGCCGGCGGTGCCGACATTCAGGCTGTCCGTATTGGGCGTGCGGCCCGTGGCGGTCAGCAGGTGAGAGCTTTGCACCATGCGCGGTTCCTTGCCTGCGCGCACTGTAAGCTGAATGCCTGCGCCCGATTTCACGACGCGTTCGGCTCTGCTGCTCAGCAGCACTTCAATCCCCTCTTGCCTCAGGATGGCGAGTACCTCCTCGGCGATATCTGCGTCTTCTCCGACCAGTAATTGCCCCCGGGATTGCACGATGGTCACCTGGCTGCCGAGCCGACGGAACAGTTGTCCGAATTCCAAGCCCACGTAGCCGCCGCCGAGCACGAGCAAGTGTTCGGGAACAGAGTCCAGCTCCATGATCGACGTGCTATCGAGAAATGGAACTTCCTTGAGGCCCTCCAGCTTGGGCACTGATGGGCGAGTTCCAGCGTTGATGAAGATGCGATCCGCGGAAAGGGTGCGTTGTCCGCCGTCTTTCAGGCGGACGCTCACGCTTTTGGGGCCGGTGAAGGTCGCTTCTCCAAAGATCAGATCCAGATTGGCCGTTTTTTCCAGGCGCTTCTGGCTGCCGTTGCGAAAACTATCGACGATGTCGCGCTTGCGCTGACGGACTCGCTGCATATCGATGCGAATGTCGCCGGTCTGGACACCGTACTCCTTACCGCGGCGGGCAAGATACGCGACGCGCCCGCTCGCCAGCATCGTCTTCGTCGGAGTGCAGCCCTCGTTGACGCAAGTCCCGCCTATGTGGCTTCGCTCGATAAGCGCTGTCCGCAGGCCCGCCTGTGCCAGCGCGCCGCACAAGGGGTTGCCCCCTTGCCCTGAGCCAATCACGATCGCCTGGTAGTGATTAGGTGTACTCATGGGGCTCCTCGGGCGTGATGATTCGCGAAGCTCGCAGATTAAATGCGCAGCGTGTTATCGGGAACAGCGATGCAGGCTGCCAATTCGTTCGGAGCCGCGGGCTTATCCCGCTGTCAAATCAAAATCGGGTAACGATGAACAGAGCGCCGGCAACCGCGACCAAGTCCTCGAGCACCGCAATGACAAAATCCGGAACCTTGAGCGCGCGCACCAGTCCGGTACGCACCTGATATCCCGCAAACGCTCCCACTACGCCGCCGACCGCGCCCAGAGCGCATCCGACGGCAGCCGATTGCCGCCCCGCTAGCGCCACGGCGGCGCCCGAGAGTCCGCCCAGGAGAATCCGCGCAATCAAGCCCGGAGGCTTCGTGCGCGCGGGCGTTGACGGAAGCTGATCCGCCACAAGCTCGACCACCGCAAGGATCGTGAAGGTCGCGACGGCAGCCGTCGACCCCAGGAACGACAGCGAGGTGGCCTGAAGGGTGAGCCAGCCCCGATGCGCCGCCCAAGCAACCACCGCCGGGGCGGTCAGGGAGCGCAGACCAGCGATAATGCCAATACCGAAAGCGAGAAGGAGAACCTGAGAGGGAGTCATGCGGGAGAGCGTCTACCCGCCTTGTTAGTTTGTCAATGCGGGAGGGCTTGCAGGTTCGCTTTTTGTTCGCTATAATGCTCTGCGGTAGAGGAAACGGGAAACGGTTGGCGGCTCCATTGCCTTAGGGCTCTCCCGGGCCGCCAGCCGTTTGAAAAGCGCATCCCTTGCCCCGTGGGCCCCAGTTCAAGACCTACCGAGCAGTCAAGAAGCCCCGTAATAGGGCAGGCACATGCCCGCCGAGGCAGTTGCGACGGCGCGCCGCTAAGGCACATACTCACAGTATGGGCGTCTTATCTAACCGCTACGTGCGATTGGCTTCTCTTTGCGCGCTCTCTCTTGCCGTCACCCTGCCCGTGTGCGCCGACGAAATCCGCCTGAAAGACGGCAAAAAGCTCTACGGCGTTATAGTCGCGTACGAAGAAAATATGTTCAAGGTCAAAACTGACTTTGGATTTGTACTGGTCGAGAAGGACAAGATCGCTTCGATCATACCCAGCGCGCCGGCGGAAGCGCAGCCCGCGGCGAAACCCGGCGCAGAGCTGTCCAAGAGCGCACCAAATCCACCGCCGAAGGCCGAAACCGCCGCTGCTTCCGCGACGGATGCAACGCCGGCCGCCAGCAACGCCAGCACCAAGGCAATCATCCCCAGCGCAGCGAAGCGGGACAAGGCCGACAAGACGGTGGGAAAAATCACCGGCAGCGCGGTCAAGCCGGAGGTTCCCGCAAGCGCGCCAACTGGCGACCCGGTGGCACCGGCGCTAAAAGGGTCTCCCGCCGCTGCCAACACGGCTCTTCCCTCCGCGGCCGCGCAACCTGCTCCGCCGAAGGAGCCGGAGGTTCCCGCCATCCGCGAGGACGTGCAGGGCAATCTCTACACGAACTACACGCACGGATTCCGCATGTACAAAGCGCCGAGCTGGCAACTGATCGACGACGCGCGCAATGCCCTGCCGAACGCGATTGTCGCGATGGGCACGTCAAACGAATCATCGCTGATGGTGGTGGGCCGCGAGAAAACGAAGGAGCCGCTGGACACCGCGGCAGTAACAGTCGAAAACCGGCTGCATGAGGTCTACGAACATTATCAGCGTATTTCGCAACGCAAGACAGTGGTCGGCGGATCGCCAGCCGTGGAATTTCACTATCGCGGCAAAGCCGATGAGCATGACTGGTCCGGCACGCTCGCAGTGATCAGCCGCGGCGGCGACATTTTCACCGTGCTGGGCATGACTTATGCGGACAGCGATTTAATCCAAATCCAGGAAAATGTGATCGCCAAAGCGATTGCCAGCCTCAGCTTCGACCTTCCCGAAGCGAAAAAGTAAATTCGAGGAATGTAGTCTTCGGAAGTTGACCGCGCGCTCTAGTCGGCCCCGGCCGCCGCCGAGTGTTCCGGCGATTTGCGATACTCGCGAATCAGGGCGATGAGCGCCTGCGCAGCCCGCGGCAGGCTGCGATCCCGCCGGTACACCAGCCCCAGCTCGCGATACAAATCCACCCCTTCCACCGTGAGCAGCTTCACTTCGCCGGCTTTCACCTGGTCGCGCGCAAAACTTTCGCTGATGAAGGAAACGCCCGCATCCGCTGCCACAAAGCGTTTGATCATCCCGATGCTGGGCAGCTCCATGGTGACGTGAATCCGCGAGCGATAGGGCCTGAACAATTTGTCGAGCACCTGGCGCGTGAAACCGGTGCGCGGGAAAATCAGCGGCTGCGAAGCCACTTCCTCGAGTGTCAGCTTCGACCGTTGCGCCAGCGGATTGCGCGTGCTGACCATGAACCGCAAGCGGTCGCGATGAATGTGGTGCACCTTCAGGTTCGGCGATTTCGTCGGCAGGGTCACAATGCCAACGTCGATCGAGCCGTCTTCCACGCGCTGCAAGATTTTGTGACTGAAATTCCGGTAGATGCTGATATGCACCAGCGGAAACCGTCGCTGGAACTCCGCGAAAATATCCGGCAGCAGATATAAGCAGGTGGCCTCGTTGGCCCCGAAGACCACCGGCCCCTGCACGACGTTGCCGCGATCGGCAACCACCTGAACCGATTCATCGCGCAGCCGCAGCAACTTCTGCGCGTACTCGAACAGCACCTCCCCGGCCGGCGTCAACTCCACGGATTTCGCCGAGCGGTCTAGCAGCCGCGCATGATAGGCCTGCTCCAACTGCCGAATCTGCGCGCTCACGGCGGATTGCGAGCGAAACACTTTTTGCCCTGCCCGCGAGAAACTCTTCAGCTTGGCAACGTAGACAAATGTAGCGAGTTGGTCGAAATCCATATGTGAATCGCTCGACGTGGATTATAGCGGAATCAATGCGTCGTGCGCGGTCGTAGTTCTCTTTCTAGGCGTGCAGCGCCGCCTGTGAAATTGCCGGAAGCTCCGGCGCAACGAGCAGGGGCTCGCCCTGTGGTAAACGCCGCAAGCGCTCCAGGACCGGCTTCCACGTGGCCGCGATCGTGCCCTGGAAATGCGCGGGTTGCACACGAACAAGCGGCAGCGCGCCTCTCCTCGACAACAAACGCGAGGCCCGGGGGCTGGACGTGAAATGCCGATGCGCTTCCAGCACGCGTCGCAGCCACAATTGTTCTTCGGCTTCAATATCCGCCAGCGCTACGAATTCGCGGTGCAGAACATCCTCGGCGTCTGCCCGCAAAACGTACGCTAGTCCGCCCGTCATCCCGGATCCAAAGTTCAATCCGAGCGGCCCCAGCACCAGAACCACTCCGCCCGTCATGTATTCGCAGCCATGCTGTCCGACGCCTTCCACAACCGCCAGCGCACCGCTGTTCCGAACTCCAAAGCGCTCCCCCGCGCGACCGGCAATGTACAGTTGCCCGGAAGTCGCGCCGTAAAGAACGGTGTTTCCCGCAAGCACATCGCCGCGCCGCGAAGCCGCCGAGCCAGCCGAAATCGCAATCGTTCCGCCTGACAGCCCTTTGCCAACGTAGTCGTTCGCTTCGCCGGACAATTTCAACGTCACGCCATCAGCGAGGAACGCTCCGAAGCTCTGTCCCGCGGATCCCGTGAACGCCTGCGTAAACTCCTGGTCGAGGCAGCCATGCTGCGCCCGCCGCCGCATTAATTCCCCGCTGAGGCCGGTCCCCACGCTGCGATCCGAATTGTGAATCGGCTGCGGCGCGCCTTGCGGCACGATCGCGCTGCTGAAGTGGAGGGAATCCTCCAGCGCAGCGAAGTGATCTGTCGGAACTTGTTGCGGCGCCACCCGTCCCGTCGCCGAAATTGGGACCACCAAAAATGCGTCCATTCCTGACCGCGTTCCCAAGCGGTCGTACCATCCGCGCAGTTCTCCGAGCGACCGCACACCAAGCTGCGCCATCCGCTTGCGCACTTCTTCGGCCAGGGCACGGAAATACGCCACCACCATCTCCGGCTTGCCGTTGAAGCGCAGCCGCAGCTTTTCGTCCTGTGTGGCAATTCCCACCGGGCACGTGTTCAAGTGGCACTGCCGCGCCATCACGCAGCCAATGGCCAGCAGCGACGCAGTGCCAAATCCAAACTCATCCGCTCCGAGAATCGCGGCAATCACGACGTCCCGTGAAAATTTCAGGCCTCCGTCCACGCGGAGAGAGAGACGCGAACGGAGGCCCGCGCGAACCAATGTGTCATGTGTTTCGCGCAAACCAATTTCCCATGGCAAGCCGGTGTTCTTGATCGAGGTAAGCGGCGACGATCCCGTCCCGCCATTGTGCCCGCTGATGGTGATGACGTCCGCGCCCGCTTTCGCCACGCCCGCGGCAATAATACCCACGCCCGATCCCGAAACCAGCTTCACTCCGATGCGCGCGTGCGGATTCACCGTGCGCAAATCGTGAATCAACTGCGCCAAGTCCTCGATGCTGTAAATATCATGATGCGGCGGCGGAGAAATCAGCGGCGTGCCCGGAGTGGCATGCCGAATACGCGCGATATATTCCGTAACTTTGCGCGCCGGAAGCTGCCCGCCTTCTCCTGGTTTGGAGCCCTGCGCCATTTTGATTTCCAGCTCCTGCGCGTGCACCAGATAATCCGCAGTCACTCCAAATCGTCCGGAAGCCACTTGCTTGATTTTGTTTGCGGCGTGTGGCTCGTTCCGATACACGGAAGGATCTTCGCCGCCCTCGCCCGTATTGCTGCGTCCACCAAGGGAATTCATCGCCAGCGCCAGCGTGCGGTGCGCCTCACGGCTCAGCGATCCCAGCGACATTGCTTGCGTGCTGAATCGCCGCACGATCGCGTCGACCGGCTCAACTTCCTCCACCGCAACGGGCGGCGCCGGCACCGTCTCCAGCAGGTCGCGCAGAAAAACCGTCCCCTGGGTCTCTGCCAGTTCCTCGAAAGCGGAGAATTTCCCGGCGTCCGGCGCGCGCACATGCGCATGCATGCGCCGCACAATCTCCGGCGAATTGGCATGCAACTCCGCGCCCTTCCGGAATCGATACAATCCCGCGTCCGCCAGCTCGTTAGCAGCCCCGGAAAACGCCGCGCGGTGCATGCGCAAATAATCGCCGAGCAAATCGTCCAGGCTCTTCTGCCCAGGGAAATCCGCGGCATCCTCGAAAAACTCCGCGCACAAATCTTCCGACAATCCGACAATCTCAAAGAGATGGCTGTTGCGGTAGCTGGCCAGCGTCGAAACGCCCATCCGCGCAAGGACTTTCCGCAAGCCCGCATTGATCGCCGCGCGCATGCGCTCCGTCCCGCCAGCCTCCAGCGATTCCGCGAACTGCTCGGCAAGATACGGCACCACGGCGCTCGCGCCCGCAGCCACCAGCAGCGCCACATGATGCGTATCGAAGACCTGCGCCGACTCCACGATCAGCGGAACGTCCCACAATCCCTCGCGAACCATCGCTTTCCACACCGCCGCCGTCGCCAGCAGGGCCGGAAGCGCCGCGCGCTCGCCGTTGATTCCGCGATCTGAAAGGAGGAGAAGCCCCGGACGCACGCCGCCACTCAGAGGGGTAGTCAACTGAGCCAAACTGCAGCGAGCGCCCGGGACTTCGTTTGGGGCGGAAAAAGTAAAGTCAATGTTCTGCACCGGGCCGTAGGTCGTACAAAGCTCCGCAAGCTGCTCAACGCCAATCAGCGGACTAGGCAGCACAATCCCGTTTTTGAGATGTACCGCAAGCGACATCACGTGCGATTCGCGCAGCGGATCGATCGGCGGATTGGTGACCTGCGCGAAGCGCTGTTTGCAGTAGTCCCAAAGCGTGCGCGACAAATTGGAGAGAAACGCCGGGGGCGCGTCGTCCCCCATGCTCCAGTCCGCTTCTTTTCCGTGCACCAGCGCGGAGAACAAAATCTTGAATTGGTCTTCCGTCCAGCCCGCCGCCGCGGCCATGCGCTCCGGACGCTCGACGCTCGCGGGCGCCCCTGGACCCGCTGCGCTGACTTGCCGCACGACCGGCAACGCACTGCGCGATTGCTGCGTAGCCAGCCGCTTGAGGATTTCTCGATAGCGAAAAATAGCCCCGGTCGCCGGATTCGCCAGGATCATTTCGCCCGGCCCGAGCCGCTGGCGCTCTGCGATGCGAGATTCCTCGAGGTCAATGATTCCAACCTCGGACCCGGCGATAAGCAGCCCATCGTGGGTCAGCGTGTAGCGCAGCGGACGCAACCCGTTGCGATCCAGCTTTGCGCCCACGAATTGCCCGTCGGAGAAAACCAGCGCTGCCGGGCCATCCCACGGCTCGCCATGCTGCGACAACGACGCCAATGCGGCACGTACATCGCGCGAGAGCATGGGATCATTCTCAAACGCCGGCGGCACCATCGAGAGCATCGCTGCATCCGCAGAAAATCCTTCCAGCAATTTCAACTCGAAGCCGTTATCGAAGCTCGCCGAATCGCTGACATTTTCCTCGAGAAGCCGGAGCCACGGCCCAGCAGTCAGCTTCGCCCGAACTTCGCGTTCTCTCGCGCGCAACCACCGCCGATTGGAAACAATCGTGTTGATTTCACCGTTGTGTGCCACGTACCGGAACGGCTGCGCCAGATGCCACGACGGCTGTGTATTGGTCGAATACCGCTGGTGAAAGACAGCAAACGTGGTGGCAAAAGCCGGGTCGCGCAGGTCTTCGTAAAATTGCGGAAACTGCCACGGCGTCAGCAGGCCTTTGTAAACCACGGTTTGCGAGGAAAGCGAGCAGATGTAGCAGCGCGCCGGCAAAAGGAATTCCGCGCGCTTGCGCAGTAGCGCCAGGCGCCACTCAAACCGCGCCGTGCCACGCGCCGGATGAAATGGCTCGACGAAAAACTGCCAGGTTTCTGGCATCGTCTCCAGCGCCAGGCGCCCCAGCGAATTGGTGTTGACCGGAACGCGCCGCCACTCAAGCACCCGCAGCCGCTCCACGTCCGCCGCCGTTTCGACCGCGGCACGCGCTTCGCCCGCCGAGCCGGGAGGGAAAAACGCAAAGCCCAGCCCGAAAACGTCGGGAAGCGCAATCCCCTGCTCCTGCGCCCGTGCGCGAAAGAAAGCCTCCGGTATCGAGGTCAGCAGCCCCGCACCGTCGCCGCTCGCGCCGTCTGCATCTACACCGCCGCGATGCGTCAGCCGCTCCAGCGCCGTCAACGCGTGCTCAATTATGTCGTGGCTGGGTGCGCCGCCTAGGCGAGCGATAAAGCCTGTTCCGCAGGCGTCGTGATCAGGGTGTCCCCAATGGGGGTGAGGGCACATGATCGTTTATCGAACGCGGAGGGCCTGCTTGTACAACGCAGAATTTGCATGCGACAAATCGAATTTTGTGAGGCAGTCCGGAAAACGGCGGATTGTTAAAACTTTGTGACTTCCGAGAAGTGAAAATCGCGGATTTTCATCGCCGGGACGACCATTTCAAAGGCCTCTTCCCCGGTCGCCCGGACCGCCGGCCCAAGCATCTCGACATTGCGCAGCATCTCCAAAATCGACTGATTGAACCGGAAATTGCGTGCCGCCGAGGTTACCCGTCCGTTTTCCACCAAGAACAGCCCGTCCCGCGTCATCCCGGTCATAATTTTCTCGTAGGGATCGACCTCGCGGATGTACCACAGCCGTGTCACCAGCAGCCCCCGGTCGGTCGAGGCAATCATTTCCTCTACCGAAGCCTTGCCGCCCGAAAAAACCAGGTTCATCGGCGCTTCCCCGTATTCGTTCGGCAGCATGAAGCCATGGCCGGTGGGCCTCTTCTTCGCGACTTTCGCTGAAGCCCGCGAGTACACCAGGTTCCTGGGCACCCCGCGGTCCACCAGTAGCACCCGCTGTCGCGGCATGCCTTCCCCGTCAAAGGGCGCGCCAAGTTGCAACGGGTGGTAGACGTCGTCCACGATGCTGATGTTTTTGCCGAATACTTGCTTGCCCATGCGCTGGTTAAAGCAGGATCGCTTGTCCTGCAGCGCCGTTCCCGCAAAGTCATAAAAGAGAAAACCCACCAGGTCGAGCACCGCGGCCGGCTCCAGAATCACCGTGTAGCGGCCCGGCGCAAGCTCGCGCGCGTCGGTGGCCCGATGCGCCTTGTCGCTTGCGCGTTCTGCCAATCGTTGCGGATCAATATCCGCTACGTCCGCCGCATTTTCCTTGGCCCAGCTTGCCGCCGAGCCTACCTGCATGGTGATCGAAAACACTGCGTGCGTATCGCGATAGGCCGCAAACAACCCGCGCGAATTGCCCATTGCACTTTGTGATTGTGCGCTCGAGAAAATTCCCGCAGCCGTCTGCCCATTCTTGATCGCTAGATCGCAAGCCCGCCGCACCGCTTGCGCGCGATCTTCTGGTGACAGCGCCGCGGTCCGCTTGATGAAACGGTTGACTCTGCGGTAGCGCTGCTTTCCCGGCAGCGGCACCAAATGTGGATTTTTCGGCTGGCTATGCGCCAGAGAAAGAGACGCCTCGATGGCCGCGCGCAGCGAGTCTTCATCCGTGCGATTCGTCGTAGCCCGCGCCGTGCGTTGGTCCACCTGCGTTCGCACCGACACGTTCACCGTGTGCTCCGCCACATTCTGGTGAATGGCGTTATTGGCGAAGCGCGTCAGCGCGCTTATCGTTTCATCGACGTGCACTTCCGTCTCCGCAACGCCAATGGACTTAGCCAGCCGCAGCACCGTATCAACGATGCCGCGCAGCTCGCGCTCCGCCGCGGCACCCTTTGGGCCACCCATGGCCGCACTGGATTTCCGCGCTGCGCTCATTGTTCGGAAAACGCCGTCCCAATCCGCACGTTGCGAAAACGCGAAGGCGACGCCCCGTGGCCGGTTCCCATCGTCTGCATCGGCTGTCCCTTCCCACAATTCGGCGTCCCCCACAGCGTCCAGTGCTCGCGCTTGCAAATCGCGTCACACGAATTCCAGAACTCCGTAGTGATTCCGCTGTAGCTCGGATTCTTTAGCATTCGCCCACGCTTACCGCCCTTGATCTCCCAGCCAATCTCCGTCGAAAACTGAAACTGATACCGCCGGTCATCAATCGACCATGATCGGTTCGTTTCCATCAAAATGCCGTCATCCGTGTCAGCTACGAGATCGTCGAATGACCACGTTCCCGGCAGCAGACTGACATTGGTCATGCGAATAATCGGCAGGCGGTTCCAGCTCTCCGTGCGCATCGTTCCGGAAGAGCGCTGCAGCCCGATGAGGTGCGCGGTCTCGCGATTCGAAAGATACCCGCGAAACTGCCCAGCCTTGATGATGTCCGTACACTGCGCCGGCACGCCCTCATCGTCGTAAGCAAACGTCCCCAGACCCTGTCCGTGCTCGATCCGCGCGTCGGCCACCACGTTCACGATGTCCGACGCATAGCGAAGCTTGTTGAGTTGATCGAGCGTAAGAAAGCTCGTCCCAGCGAAGTTCGCCTCCTGCCCCAGCACGCGGTCCAACTCGATGGGATGCCCTACCGATTCATGAATCTGCAAACCCAATTGGCTGCCGCCCAAAATCAGCGTGCCGGTTTTTTGCGGGCATTGCGCCGCCGCGTGCAGCGCCACCGCTTCTTCCGCAATCACGGGCGCGTGTTTCAACAAATCCAGCGACTCCACCAGTTCATATCCTTGCAGCGCATGCTGTCCGCCAAAACTGTTCGGATACGACCGCTTCTGGATTTCGTCGCCCTGAAACGACGTGGCCACAATGCCGCAGCCGGTAATCACTTTGCTTTGGTGAATTCGCGAACCGATGCTCGATGCAAACCAGGAGTCAATCTTGCGAAACTGCATGTCCGTTTCGGTGAGCGTCACGCCTTTAAATCGCCGCATCTCCGCATCTGCCGCAAGCAGCAGCGCCAATTGCGTTTCCAGTGGAATTTCGAACGGGTCTTTGCGAAACGGGCTCTGCCAGCTATCCACGTACGCATTTTCCGGCGCCATCACCACGTCTCCGCGCTTCGCCAGCGCCGAAGCTTTCGCGATCGACACCGCCTGCATTGCGCACGCCGCTACGCCTTCCCGGGTCGTCCGGTCCGTGGACGCAAATCCCCAGGCGCCATTTGCCAACACGCGAATCCCAATCCCAATCGATTCCGACTGCGCCAGCGTTCCCACTTGCCCGTTCTTCGTGGTCAAGTCGCGCTGCCGCAAATGCATCACACGCACATCCGCGTAAGTAGCTCCTCGGATTTTTGCAGTGTCAAGTGCTGTGGTGGCCAGATCGTACATGCGTATGGAATACGACTCCGCTTAGTGGAGAACGCGAAACGCATCGCGCGAGAAAAATTATCCTGATTCGCGAAGCCTACGTGCCTTCTTGCCAGGAGGCGAGGTAGTGCTCTTGCTCTGGCGTGAGCTTATCCAGTTTGTGGCCCATGGATTCGAGCTTGAGGCGCGCGATTTCGCGGTCGAGATGTTCCGGCACCACGTAGACTTGCGGCTTCAGGGTCTTGTAATTTTTCAGCAGGTATTCCGCCGAGAGCGCCTGGTTCGCAAAGCTCATGTCCATCACCGCGGCCGGATGGCCTTCCGCAGTCGCCAAGTTCACCAGACGGCCTTCGCCCAGCAAATAGACTTTGCGTCCGCCCTTCAGCACATATTCATCGACCAGCGGCCGCACTTCCCGCTTGCCGTTGGACAATTTCTCCAGCGCAGGAATGTCAATCTCCACGTTGAAGTGTCCGGAGTTGCAAACCACGGCGCCACTCTTCATCACTTCAAAATGCTCGGTGCGAATCACGCTCTTGTTTCCGGTCACGGTGATAAACACGTCGCCTTCTTTCGCGGCGTCGGCCATCGGCATCACGCGGAAACCGTCCATTACCGCCTCGATGCCCTTGGTCGGATCAATCTCGGTAATGATTACGTCTGCGCCGTGGCCCTTCGCGCGCATCGCGATTCCGCGCCCGCACCAACCGTAGCCCGCAATCACCACTTTCAATCCGGCAAGCAGAAGATTCGTCGCGCGAATTACACCATCCAGCGTCGATTGCCCGGTGCCATAACGATTGTCGAAGAAATGCTTGGTCTGCGCATCGTTCACCGCAACGATCGGGTATTTCAGCGTGCCATCCTTGGCCATGGCGCGCAGCCGAATCACACCGGTGGTCGTTTCTTCCGTACCGGCAATCACATTGGGCACGAGGTCGGTGCGCTTGGTCAGCAGCATAGTCACCAAGTCCGCGCCGTCGTCCATGGTGAACTGCGGCCTATGTTCGAGCGCCGCGCCAAGGTGCGAATAGTACGTCTGGTTATCCTCGCCCTTGATGGCATAGGTGGGAATATTGAAGTCGCGGTTCAGCGAAGCTGCCACTTCATCCTGCGTGGAAAGCGGATTAGACGCGCACAATACCACGTCCGCGCCGCCATCCCGCAACGCGATCATCAGGTTCGCCGTTTCGCTGGTCACGTGCAGACAAGCCGAAGCACGCAAACCCTTCAGCGGCTGCTCCTTCACAAAGCGTTTGCGAATGATTTCGAGGACCGGCATCTGCTGTGCCGACCACTCGATTTTGCCCTTGCCGGCGTCCGCCAGCGAAATATCCTTCACATCACCCTTTTTCATTTCCGCGATAGCCAAAGTGGTGCTCCTCGAATTTGGAACTCCTAAATTTTCTAATGTCACATAGCTGAAACGGCGATTTACTTCGACGAACGGAAGCCGCGCGAGGCGCTAAGCCCGCGCGCCTACTTCCACGGCTGCGCTGGAGCTCGCACCTAAGCCCGCGGCCTTGCGCAAAGCGGCAGCGCGATCCGTGCGCTCCCAAGTGAAGCCCGGGCCGCTGCGGCCAAAATGCCCGTATGCTGCGGTCGCCTTGTAAATCGGCCGGCGCAAATCCAGCGCCTCGATGATGCCCTTCGGTGTCAACGCAAAATTCTCGCGCACCAGCGACGTGATGCGCTCTTCTGATACGCTCTCCGTGCCAAACGCATCGACCATCACGGAAACCGGCTCCGCCACGCCGATGGCGTAAGCGAGTTGCACTTCCGCTTTGCGCGCCAACCCCGCAGACACAATGTTCTTGGCAATGTAACGCGCCATGTAGCAAGCCGAGCGGTCCACTTTCGACGGATCCTTGCCGGAAAATGCGCCGCCGCCGTGACGGCTGTAGCCGCCGTAGCTGTCCACAATAATTTTGCGCCCGGTTACTCCGGCGTCGCCCATCGGCCCGCCAATCACAAAGCGGCCGGTCGGGTTGATGTGGTACTTGGTGTTGCGATCGAGCATCGGCGCAGGCACGATGGGCCGAATCACCTGCTCCATAACTGCGTCGTGCAGATCCTTTGTGGAAACCTTCTCATCGTGCTGCGTGGAAATCACGACGGTGTCCACGCGTGACGGGCGTCCATTGCGGTATTCGACGGTGACTTGGGATTTTCCGTCCGGGCGAAGGAAAGTAACTTTCTTGGACTTGCGAACTTCGGCGAGGCGCTGCGTAAGGTGGTGAGCCAGTTGGATGGGCATGGGCATCAGTTCGTCGGTTTCGTCGCAAGCAAAGCCAAACATGAGCCCCTGGTCGCCTGCGCCGCCTGTATCCACGCCCATGGCGATGTCCGGCGACTGGCGCTTCACGGTGCACATGACCGCGCAGGTGCAACCGTCGTAGCCGTAGGTGGCGTCGTCATAACCGACGCCGCGAATGGTGTCGCGCACCAAGCTGTCGTAATCCACGTGCGCGCTGGTGGTGATTTCTCCGGCGACCACGGCCAAGCCGGTGGTCACGAGCGTTTCGCACGCCACGCGGCCCATCGGATCCTGCCGCATCACCTCATCGAGAACCGCATCGGAAATTTGATCGGCGATCTTGTCGGGATGACCTTCGGTAACCGATTCGGAGGTAAATAGGAAATTGCGTAATCCTTCGCTCAAAATAGGATCTCCTTTTTCAATTCAAAACTTGGATGCAAAGCGGCAACGATAAAATGCGCAGGGGGACACAGCCCGCATCAAGCCTAACTTCCATGCCATCCGCTTATCTGCTTATCTTCAGTAAGCTACCATCCCGACCCGCAAGAAGCAATGAATTGAACCTGAACGGCGACATAGCGCACTAAACGGCGAAAATCGCGGGTTGAAAGTGCCGCCCTGCTTATGAGCACTCTTCCGGCTCGTTTCACCGATTGCCACAACAGCTCCAAGGAGTCCTACCCCCACCCGGGTGTTTTGCAAAAGAGGCTGCAAATTGTTGATTTTGCCGGAGATAAGTTTTTTGCGGCCGCCAAAGAGGCTGCAAATTACTGCAAGCAAATAGTTTAGGTCTGGAAGTGCGTGCAAATCTGCGGATGGGAGTGCCAGAGGAGCGGCCCAACACCCAGCCTCTCGCGACCGGCGATCGTGACAAAGCGTCGATTGCATGGCGAATGGTAGCGCGGAATTAATTCAAGCGTAAAGGAGAAAGCAGCGAACGGTCGAAATTGAGGGTCGAACGGCGATTTTGGGGGGTCGAATGGCGACTGGTGCTCCGCCAAGATTTATGCGGTGGCGATGTCGTCGTCGTCGGGCTGGACTTCGAGCTTGCCTTTGGTTTTCTTAGCCATCAGGTAGGAGCGCATGAAGGGATCGAGGTCGCCGTCGAGGACGCGGTCGACGTCGCCGACGACGAATTTGGTGCGATGGTCCTTGATCTGGCGATAGGGCTGCATGACGTAGGAGCGGATCTGGCTGCCGAAGGAAATGTCCATCTTGGTTTCGTCGAGCCGGTCGGTTTCCGCCTGGCGCTTCTGAATCTCCAGATCGTAGAGGCGGGAGCGAAGCATCTTCATCGCCAGCTCGCGATTTTTGTGCTGGCTGCGCTCCACCTGGCAGCCGACAACGATGCCGGTGGGAATGTGCGTAATGCGCACCGCGGTCTCCACTTTGTTGACGTTCTGACCGCCCTTGCCTCCGGAGCGGAAGGTGTCGACGCGCAAATCCTCTGGCCGGATGTTGATTTCGATTTTGTCGTCGACCTCGGGAATGACGAAAACGGAAGCGAAGGAGGTGTGGCGGCGCGCAGCCTGGTCGAATGGAGAGATGCGGACGAGACGGTGCACGCCAGCTTCGCCGACGAGCATCCCATAGGCGTTTTCACCGGCAAACTGGATGGTGGCGTTCTTGATGCCGGCTTCTTCGCCGGGAGTTTCATCGAGAACGACGGCGCTCATGCCCTTGCGTTCGGCCCAGCGAAGATACATGCGCAGCAGGATGGAGGCCCAGTCCTGCGATTCGGTGCCGCCGGCACCGGGCTTGATGGTCATGATGGCGTTGAGGTGATCGCTCTCGCCGGAGAGCAGCGTTTTGGTTTCCAGGTCGGCGATGTAATTTTCCGCGTTGCTTAGCTCGCGGTCGAGCTCTTTGAGCAGATCGTTGCGTTGCCCGGCATTGGTTTCTTCCTGCGCTAGATGGATATAGGTGTCGAGGTCGCCGGAAAGAGAAGTGAGCTTTTCGTCGGCGGAGATCTGTTCTTCCGAGCGCTTGCGATCGCGCAGGACGGATTGCGCGGCTTCCTGATTGTTCCAGAAATCGGCTTGAGCGATGCGGGCTTCGAGGGACTTCAGACGTTCGCGGTGGGGAGCGGCGTCAAAGATAGCTCCGGACCATCGTGATGCGGGGCTTCAGGAGTTCGTAGCGGTGCTGGAGGTCTTCGAGAATCATGAGATGTTGGCGCGCGGTAGAAGCTAAGAGGTTTCCTCAGGGGCTAAAGCCCAGTTACATCTAGCCCTAATGTCGGACCTAAAGGTCCGACCCCCAAATGCTGGCGGCTAAAGCCGCTGGGACGCGCTGAAGCGCGCCCCTACAAATGACGGCGGAATATCCGTTATCGGCATCAGGAGTTCTTCTCGCGCTGTGTTTCCTTTCTTAAACGTTGAGGCTAACAGAATAACGGAAACCAGGACGCAGAGCCAAGCGAACCAATCGCCGAAGCGCGTGTAGATAGTTTCGTCGGTGCGAAAGTCGTAGGGCAAATCGACGGCAGCGCGGATGTCGGGAGGAAGAGGGCGGAAGACGCGGCCGCAGGGATCGACGCTGCCAGTGAAACCATTGTTGGTGACGCGAAGGAGCCAGCGCCGATTTTCAACGGCGCGAACGCGGGCCATGCGGAGATGCTGTTCCGGCGCGGCGGAACGGCCGAACCAGCCGTCGTTGGAGATGTTGACCAAGAGGTCCGCGCCTGAGGCGGCGAAGCGACGAACCTCTCCGGGGTAGATGGCTTCGTAGCAGATGAAGGCGCCGAAGGTGTAGCCGCCCGGGAGATGCGCGACAGAATATTTGCTCCCTTTGCGGAAGCCGCCGACTTCATCGGAGACGCTGGCGACGACGCGATGAATGAGCGGGAAGGGCTCATATTCGCCGAAGGGAACGAGATGAATCTTGTCGTAGGTGAAAACTTTTTGGCCCTGCGGGTCGAGCAGGATAGCGCTGTTGTACGGAGCGAGCGCGGCGTGCGCTCCGGCCGATGATTCGGGCGCGGGCTTCCACTCGATGACTCCGGCAAGGAAGGGATGCTGAAAATGAATGGCTAGCAGTGAAGCATGCCGCGCGAACTGGGGATCTTCGAAGGAAAAAGGCGCCGGAGCTTCCGGCCAGACGAGAAGATCGGTGGAGTGATTGGAAGGAGCTAGGCTTAGTTGCTCGATTTCCTCGAGATCGCCGGCGTGAGTCTTGAACCAGTCCGCAGGGTATTCCATAGCTTCCGGAAAGTTGGGCTGGACGGCGCGCGCGAAATGCGTGGCGGAAGTTCGTGGGACGAAACGCGGGCCGATGGCCATGACGGTGAGAATGAGGAAGGCGGCTGCAGCGAGAAATGTGGCGCGAATTTTGGGAGCAGGCGTGGGGGCCAAAGTTGTCCAGGCGAGAAGCGCGTTGAAGGCAGCGACTAGGAAGGAGAGACCCCAAATGCCGGTGACGGTGGTGAGCTGGAGAAGAGCGAGATTCTCGGAGGCCGGATAGCCGAGCAAATTCCAGGGAAAACTAATTTCTGGAAGATGCGCGAGGGCGAATTCGAAGGTGACCCAGAGAAATGGCGCGCCCACGCACGCAAGGGCGAGGCTGCGCTGGGCGAGCCGGCGAACGCACCAGGCGAACGTGGCGGTGAGAATACCCATAACAGAAGCGATGAGGAACAGAATCGCCCAGCCGCCCGCGCGAGACAGGCCGCCGTGAACGGCGAGCACGGTGGCGATCCAGGGCACGGAAGTAGAAACGAAAACGAGCGTGTGGACGAAGCCGCAAGCAAAGGCAATGCGCGGGCGCGCGTCCAAAATGACGACAAGGAGGAGACCGATGCAAAGCCAGGAGTAGATACTGAAATAAAATCCGGTGTAGGAAAGAGACAGCGCCGCACCGGAGACGGCGGCGCAGACCAAGCGAAACGCGGCGGGAGTGGCTGGTCCCGGGTACGGTGGGAAAAAATGAGTCCAGGAACGCAACGGCGTCAATGCTTCACAATAGCTTTGAAGCCGGCGCCCTCGAGGCCTGTCCTAGCGGCGTCCGCGGATTTTTGATCGGCGTAGGGGCCAACCTGGACACGGTAATATTTGTCGCCCTGCGAGGAAACTACGAAGGCGGGGAATTTTTTCTTTTGCAGGTGAGTGGCCAGGCTCATGGCGTCGGATTCGCGGCGTAGCGCGGCGACTTGCAAGGTGTAGGAATTCGCGGGGATCGCAGGCGCTGCCGTAGATTTTCCGCCCCTGCCTTTCGCGGAAGTTGGGACGGTGCGCGAAGTCGGAGCTGGCAGGGACCAGGCAGGCTTCAGATTGTCGTCAGGCGAAGAAGACTTGCCGGAGTTGTAGAAGCTCCAGTCGGAGTTGGGCTGGGAATTGACGCCGGTGGCGGGATCGGAAACACGACGCGTTTCGTTCGAGCGCCGTGCGGAAGGATCGGACTTCGGAGCGACAGGTGTGGGCTGAAGCGTGCGCGGATTTGAAGCGGCGCGCACCTGGCCGTCGAACTGATTGCGGCCCATTACGTAGCCGAGAGTGAAGAAAACGCCGGAGAATAGAAGCATCAGCATGAACAGGCCGATGACATGCCTGCTCTCGAGCACGCGCTCGCCGGCTCCCCCGCGTCTACCTCCTGATGCCATTCTTACTTGTTTTGCCCCCCTAACGATTGCACCCAACTGTTAATGATATCGATGGGCAGCGGAAACACAACCGTTGTGTTCTTCTCTACACCTATCTCGGTAAGGGTTTGCAGATAGCGAAGCTGGATGGCGGAGCGTTGCGTTTCGAGAACCTTCGCAGCTTCGGCCAATTTTGAGGAGGCTTGGAACTCGCCATCGGCATGAATAATTTTTGCGCGGCGCTCGCGTTCGGCTTCGGCCTGGCGGGCGATGGCGCGCTGCATCTGCTCGGGGATGTCAACTTGCTTCACTTCGACTTTGCTGACCTTGATGCCCCAGGGCTCGGTTTCCGTGTCGAGAATGAGTTGCAGCTTGGCGTTGACTTTGTCGCGCTGTGCGAGGATTTCGTCGAGTTCGAATTGACCGACGACGCTGCGGATGGTGGTCTGCGCGAGCTGCGAAGTCGCGTATTGGTAGTTTTGCACCTGGGAGAGCGCGAGATTGGCGTCGACGATGCGGAAATAACAGACGGCGTTCACTTTCACGGAGATGTTGTCGCGCGTGATGATGTCCTGAGGAGGGACATCGAGCGTTTCGATCCGCATGCTCATGCGCGTAAGCGTTTCGATGGGCCAGAAGACGAGGTTGAGCCCGGCGCCCTTCGCTTGCGGCATCATTCGGCCGAGCCGGAGGACCACGCCGCGCTCCCACTCTTTGATGACGTAGAGGGAATTCCAGAACCAGATGAGCACGAAGCCGATGATGACCAGCGTACCTACACCGAAGAACTCGAACATTTGTCCTCCTAACTCGGGCGAATCAATCTAACTCATTGGCGGCAGTTTGGTCTTGAAAATCGCAAACGGCGCGACGACGGTGCCCCTACGCTACCGGTTCTACGTAGAGCTTCAGGCCGTCCATTCTTACCACACGCACGGATTTGCCTTCAGGCACGGTCTGACTCGAAATGGCGCGCCAGAGTTCGCCATGAATGCGAATCATGCCTTCGGCGCCGTCCGCCAGCGGAGTGACGACAATCCCTTGCGCATTGATCATTTCCTCGCGGCCGGTTTGCGTTTTCCAGGCGCGGGAACGCAAGACAAGACGCATCAAGAAAACTGTGAGCGCGGCAAAGGGCAGCGTAACGGCCACGGCGACGCCCAGGCTGACGCCGCCGGCGGTTAGCGGCGAGCGAATCAGAAACATGGCGCCGAGCAACATGGACACTACGCCGCCGGCAAGAAGCACGCCATGGCTGGTGTATTTCGCCTCCAGGATAAACAGCGCCAGGGCCAGCAAGATGAGAAGCACTCCCGCGATGTTGACGGGAAGAAGTTGCATGGCATAGAGGGCCAGCACGGTACAGATACCACCGATGACTCCCGGCGCAATCACGCCAGGATGGGTGAACTCCGTGTAGAGGCCGAGCACGCCGATGATCAGGAGCACAAAAAAGACGTCCGGCTCGACGATGCGCGCGAGGAATTTTTGCCGGCCGGACAATTCAAAGGGCGTGAGCTTGGCGTTCGCAAGCGAAAGCTTCATCTTGCTGCCGTCAAAGCGCGTAATCTGACGACCGTCGAGCTGCCGAATCAGGTCGTCGACCGTCGGGGCGACAAGATCGATCATCTTGCCGTCCAGGGCCTCTTTGTCGGTAAAGGCCTTGGCATCGGTGACCGCCGTTTCCGCGAGGGCCGGGTTGCGCCCGCGCTTTTCCGCGTAGCTGCGCAAGAAGGCCAAAGCGTCGTTCAGAATCTTGCGCTTCATGGTTTCGTCGACTTGCAACTGCCATCCGCCGATGGCAATGACCGGCGAAGCGGCTCCGGTATGCGTGCCGGGAGCCATGGCGGCGATATCCGCGGAGAGAAGAATGAAGAAACCGGCGGAAGCGCCGCGAGCGCCGGTGGGTGTGATGTACACGGCGACCGGAACGCGCGATGCCAGGATGTGCTTGATGATGTCCTGCATGGAGTCACTGAGGCCGCCTGGCGTGTCCATGGTGATGAGAATCAAGGCGGCCTGGCGGCGCTCGGCATCTGCGATGCCTTCGTCGATATAGGTTGCGAGGATGGGTTCGACGACGCCGTGCAGATTCAGATCGAGAACGACCGGCGCGGAAGGGTGTTCGTCGGCGGAGACCGAGGGGAAAAAGCAAAGGAGCGCGAGCGTGGACAGAGCGGTGAGAAAAAGATGTCTTCGCAAATACTGAAGGCCATAGGCAGCGAATGATTTATACCGGGGCTGGCGTTCCGGCCTCCGAGAAATTGGTGCAAGGCTGGCGAAGAGAGTTGGGATCATTGCGCGCCTCCGTTGGGCTTGGAGCTTTGGAGGTGTTCGAGCAATTGTTTCGCTTCCGGGTAGTTGGGCGCAAGCTGCAAGGCTCGCCGCACCTCGGTACGGGCCAGATCGGTTTTTTTCTGCTCGAGGTAGATGCGGGCCAGCATCGTGCGAACTTGCGCGGAGTCGCGAGCCGCGAGCGAAGCTTGGAGTTCTATGACAGCGTCATCGAGTTTGCCGCGCCGATGATTGACTTCCGCCAGGCCGCGGTGCGCGGCGGCATTGGCACGTTCGGTGCGCAGAACACCACGAAATTCGTTTTCGGCGGAATCGAGATGGCCCGCAGCAAGCTCCTGGCGTCCACGACGAATGTGCGAGGCCGAGGTGTCAACCGAGGCGCTCACCGCAGCGGAATTCGTTGCGCCTCCAGAAGCCGCAGTTTCCAGGCGCAGCGCCGTCGTGTCCAACTCCGTGCGGATACGCGCAAGGCGAAAGCCTGCATCCGGCTTGGTGTCCACACGTACGGACTGCAATGCATTGGGGCCGAGCGCCTCCTTAGCGGATTCGCGTTCTTGATCGGCATCGGCTAGCTTCCCAGCCTTTTCCAGGGACTGCACGAGCAGCGCGCGGTCTTCGGGATTATCCGGCTTGCGCTCGGAGGCTTCGCGGAAAGCGGCGGCGGCCGCGGCGAAATCGCCGGCATGCATGGCGAGGAGGCCGAGATTAAAAGAGTAATCGTCCTCGTCGGGATCAAGATCGGCGGCGCGGCGAAGGTCGGCCTGAGCGGCGCTGATCTTGCCTTGGCGGGCTCGCGCAACGGCCAGGTTGTTCAGAATCTCTGGAACGTCCGCGCCACTCGGAGCCCCAGCCTGCGACTCGCTTTTGCCAGCGCTATTGAGTGCGGTCTGCAGGGACGTAAAAACTTCCTCGGCGCGCTCCGGCTGATTCATCTGCAAGCGGCAAACGCCGGTGGAGAAAAGAGCTTCCACGTAGCGATCGTGAGCGGGAGGAACGTGCGCCAGGAAGGAGAGCGCCGTCGCGCAGTCGTTGCGCGTGAAATAAGTTTCGGCAAGAGCGAAATAGGGATCGGGCCATGACGGCTCGAGCCGGGAAGCCTCGCGCAATTCACGCAAACGCGGCTCGTCTTCATTGGCCAGCAGGCCGCGGATATAGTGCTCGAACGCATCGAGACGCAGCGAGCGCTGTGATTTGGAGAACTCCGCCAGCGTTGGGCGGTACGTTTTGTCGGTTTCCGAAAGCAGCCGCCAGATAACTTTGGATTGCATGTCCATCACCGAATCGAGAGAACCCGTCTCGCGTACGGATGGAAACAGCACCAGCGGATCGGTGCGAAGGATGCGTGAATCGATCGTCAGCGTCTTGCCGTCGGACGTGAAGGAACCAAACACAACAAAATCGGCGTCGAGATCTTGCGCGACGCGCAGCATGCTGGCCCGGCTAAGCTTAGCGGAGAAAGGAAGCCCGTTGCGTTCCATTTCGGCGTTGCGACCGGCGTGAGAATAGACCTGCTGGCCACCCGCGGAGAGCGCCTGAATCGTGAGCTCTTCAAGGCCTTCACCGAGCCAGTCAAGACGTGGGGAGGCGCCGGCGTTTTCGAATGGGAAAACAAGGTAGACTCCGGATTGCGCTGAACCATTCGTGCGGGCGGCAACCTGTTTCGCGTGAAGTGGCGCGGCGGGGCAGAACAGGGCGCAACAAACAAGCAGAACGCGACGGATAAGACGATTCGGGGACATGGCTCCTAAGCATTGTAACAGACGTATGGGACCCCGTTTTTGTGCTTGCGGAGGTTGCGACCAATGGTAAACGCCAATGGTAAATCGATGAAAACGCGGTCACAGACGGAATCGCGTGCTAGTGCGGGCTGGCGCGACGGCAGTCCAAGGCTGCGAATCAGGGTTGCGTGGATTCAACCGGCTTGGGCGCCAAGAGATCGATGACGATAGGATCTTTCACTACGGCGGCGAAGGCCGGGTCTTTCTTCACTTCATTGAACTGCGCGTAGCCTTCCTCTTTTGCTTTGCGCAAATAGAACACCGAGCGCTCGACGTTGCCGGCTTCCGCGAAGGATTTCGCCAGCAGGAAATAGAACCGGCCGCGGTCTGGCACGGAACGATCTTGGAGAATCGAGCCCGTACGAGAAGATCCGCGCTCGAAAAATTGCGGGTCCTTCGCCAAGGCCGTCCGGAAAGCGGCGATGGAGTCCTCATACTTGCCCTGGCTGAAATACGCGTAGCCGAGGTTGCTGTACAGCACAGGCATGTCGTCGCGCATCTTGATGGCTTTCTGATACGCGCGAATGGCTTTGCTGTACTTCTTGCGTTGGTACCAGATCGTGCCGATATTATTTTCAGCGTCGGCATAGCGCGGGTCGGCCTTTACGGCGCGCTCGTAACACTTCAGCGCAAGACCCAAAGCGGTTTGCTGGTGCAGCGCGATGCCCAGCTTATTCAGGTACACCGCGTTGTGAGGATCTTGCTCGCTGAGCATTTTGTATTGTTCCATGGCCTCGTGATACTGCTTGCGAGCCATGAACAAGTCGCCCAGTTCTTCCCCGCTAATCTGGCGCTCCGTGGGGTTCGCTGCCTTAGAAACCTGAGACTGCGTCTGCATGGGAGGAACGAATGATTCTTTGCGGGAGTCGTCGCTGGTCTGGCCGATGGTTGGAAGGGTCAGGCTAACGAGGAGAAAACTAGCGGAAAACGCCACTCGAAGACGATTCATGGCGACTCTCCTTTGTTATCCGGCTTAGTCTTGTCCGGCTGCGGTAAATCATCCGGCTTAGGCTTGTCGGAGTCCTTCTTCTTACCTCCAAAGATACCAAAAATCTTCTTCAAAGGGTTCGTTTTCTTTTCATCTTCCTTGTCCTTGGCCTCGACCGGCACGGGAGGCTGTCCCTGTCCGGTGGCGTTTGGCGGACGATTCGGATCATAAGGAATTGGTTTTCCGTCGGCGTCCTTGGCAGGCTCCTTGGGCTGGCCTCCGCCGAATACGTGGGATAGCCAGGAACCCGTCGAGCTGAAGACATTGTGGCCGCCGTGAATTTCGCAATACTGCGTGGGCGCGGAGCCCGCAACGTAAACCTCCTGCCGCGTGGTGGGGCAATTGGGCGTGGCCAGTTGCAAGGATTCAGGATCGATCAGGACAGACTGAACGCCTTCCGGAGGGTCGAAGTCCTTAACGTCGCGATAGGCGGACAGGGCGGTGGCGTGGTTCATGAAATCCGCCCAGATGGGCCCGGCAGTGGCACCGCCGGTTAAGCCGAGATCGCGATTGTCGTCAAAACCGATCCAAATCACGCAAACGAGATTAGAGGTGAACCCGGCGAACCAGCCATCTCGCGAAGTGCCCGTTTTTCCTGCGGCTGGCAACGTGAAGCCGCGAGCCCTTACGCCCGCACCGGTGCCGCGATTCAAGACATCTTTGAGAACGCTGGTGACAAGATAGGCGACCCGCGGGTCCAGCGCGGTATGCGTTTGTGGCGTGACTTTCTCCAGTACCTGGCCGTCCGCGCCAACGATGTTGCGAATGAATTGCGGCTCGGCACGCGTGCCGAGGTTGGCGAAGGTAGTGTAGCCCGCCGCGACATCTACCGGGGTCATTTCGTAAGCGCCCAGCGCAACGGCGGGCGTCGCGCGGATGTTGGTGCCCAGTCCCATTTGGCGTGCGACTTGCACGACGCGGCCGTAGCCGATGAGCTCAGCGACTTTCACGGTGGCTACGTTCAGCGAATTAGTGAGGGCATCGCGCGCGGTGACGCGGCCCATAAATCTCTCGCCGTAATTGTTGGGCGTGTAGTCGACGCCATCGTACTCAAACGTGGTGGGCTCGTCGTCAATGGTCGTGGCAGGAGTGACGATGGGCTGCACGCCGTCCACCGCGCTATCGAACGCCGCCGCGTAGACGAAGGGCTTGAAGACCGAGCCAGGCTGCCGATGGGCGAGAGCGTGGTTGAGCTGGCTCAGGCCATAGTCGCGCCCGCCGATAACGGCTTTGATCTCCCCGGTGCGCGGGTCCAGCGCGACGAGCGCGGCTTGCGCCTCCGGGATCGGCTCCGTCGAACCTTTCTTGGCTTGCTCCTTGCGCCAACGGTCATATTTCTTGGCGAGGAGATTGTCGACATTTTTCATCCCGGCTTCCACCGCGGACGCAGCGGCCCGCTGCAGAGCGGGATCGAGCGTGGTGTAAACGCGAAAATTTTCACTAAGCAAGTCGGCTTCGGAATATTTGTCGAGCAGGTGGTCCTTGACCATGTCCACGAAATACGGGGCTTCGCTGCCGGAGACCGAGGCTTTGACTATGTTGAGCGGGGCTTTTTTGGCTGCCTGCAGCTCTTCCTCGCTGATGTACTTGTTCTCCAGCATCTGTGTCAGCACGCGGTCGCGTGCTTGCGCGCCGCGTTCAGGGTGCCGATCGGCGGAGGAATAATAGTTTGGCGCGCGAATAATGCCGGCTAGGTAGGCGCATTCGGAAAGGGAAAGCTGCCGAAGGTCCCTGCCGAAGTATGCAACGCTAGCTTGCGAAAATCCGCGGATGCCGAAGCTGCCGCGATTGCCCAGATACACTTCGTTGGCGTAGAGCTCGAAAAGTTGCGGCTTGGTGAAGCGTTGCTCGAGCTCGACTGTAACCATGGCTTCGGCAACCTTGCGGCGTAACGTGCGCTCGTTGCTGAGAAAGAAAGTGCGCGCCACCTGCATCGTGATGGTGCTGGCGCCCTGAAAGTGGCTGCTGGTGTGGCGCAGGTCCGCCCAGGCAGCGCCGGCAATGCGTACGAAGTCAAAACCGCCGTGCTCGAAGAAGCGCTTGTCTTCCGCGGAGAGAATAGCGTGCACGAGTAGCGGCGGGAGATCGTCGTAGCGAACGGGCCGGCGTTTTTCACGTGCGCTATCGAACAAATTTGTGATGAGCTCCGGTTCGAGCTCGGCGCTTTCCAGAGAGTTGCCGCCGCCGAGCGGGCGAATGGCGCGAACTGTCTGGCCGGTGAATTGCACAGCCAGGGCGTTCTTCCCCACGAAGTAAGAAAGTTTGGAGGGGCGAATGTCAACCGCGTTGCTTTGCACGGTGTACTGGCCGAGGGCGTTTTCATCGGTTTCCGGGCGATAGCCGGCCCGCTGCAGATAGCCCGAGAGTTCTTCTGGGCTGATGGCCTGGCCGACCGAAATGTGCCCGGGAGCGGAGAAGATTTGCGTGGTGTTCTGCAAGACGTGGCCGGAGAGGCGGGCATCGATCATGCGGGAATATTTTGCGAAGTAGTAAGCGAAGAAGCCCCCGGCGATGAGAAAAACCGCGAAGAACACTCCGAGAATGGTCAGGCCAAGACTGGAGGTCCAAAAACCTTTCAGGATGCGGATGCGCACTCTTTAGCTCCCATTGGCTGGAATTTCCATTGTCTCGCAAGTGCGTACGGTAAGGAAGGCGGGTGAAAAAATCGTGGAGTTGCGAAAAGGGCACACGCCGGCACACGCGGACGGTTTCCCGGCGGTGAAGGGAGAATCCACGGGAGCGGCACGTTACAAGATCGACTTATTCTCGCTGGAAGGGGTGAAGTGCAGGTCCATCTTGTAAACCATCAGATCTATCGGCACGGTGTAATCGACGGTAATCTTTACCACCGACGCGGAGGCGACCACCTTGATGTCATCCTTGGTCAGCGGGATGTCCAGACTTTGCGCTTCCTTGAGGATGGCTTCGCGGATTTGATCTTCCCCGTGGCGATTTACCACCGCAAAGCGCGCTTCCTCCTGCATTTTGTCGGCCAGCTGGTATTCGGCGAGGTACGGAGGAATGAGTTTAATCGCGGCATAAATACCGAAAACGACAATCACCGTATAGGCGATGGCTTTGAACCTGCCTTCGCCACGTTGGCCTCGAGCGCGGGGGCGCCGCTTGCTGTCCATCCTGATCACTAGAATGCCTCTACCGGCTAACCGATCACCAAGCACCCGCACTAAATAAGATTGAGCTGAACGGTTCGTATTTTTACGCTAACACCAGCGGAGAGTGGGTGTCGAGCGCGCCCGGCGCAAGGTGTTCCGGAAAAGCAACAGCGCCAGGATCGGCACCCGTCAGGCGCGACCGTTGATGCGAAATGTCTCAATAGGCGCGCGCAAAGATCGCGCGCTCTGCCGCGGCCTTGCCGCAGTAGACGCAGACCCCGGGGCCACCGGATTGGTCGAGCGGGATGCACCGCATGGTGGCGCGCGTCTCTTCCTTGATTTTGGCTTCGCACTCTGGGTTCCCGCACCAGTAGGAAAGAGCGAACCCAGCTTCGACCGCTTTTTTTAAGTCCTCGTAGGTTTTTGCGTCGTGCGTGTTGGCCTTACGAAATGCCAAAGCCTTGTCATGCAGCGCTTGCTGAATTTCAGCGAGCAGGATTTGGACTGTCGCGGGCAGGCCGGCCAGCGATGCGCTGACCTTCCCTTCCCTTCCGGAACGGTCGCGACGCGCCAGCACCGCGGCTTGCTTGGCGACGTCCTTGGGTCCGAGCTCGATGCGCAGAGGAACGCCGCGCATCTCCCAATCGTTGAACTTCCACCCTGGGCTAGCGCCTTCACGCTCGTCGAGCGTAACGCGAATGTCGGCCTTCGCAAGCTCCGCTTTCAATTTTCGCG
>Ga0307475_10000126_pt1 | contig 43110 bp, 35 predicted proteins | sample atmos_gasesECM1C_FD_203317 | JGI IMG/M metagenome (GOLD analysis project Ga0307475, IMG submission 203317) | Hardwood forest soil microbial communities from Morgan-Monroe State Forest, Indiana, United States - atmos_gasesECM1C_515 | ecosystem: Environmental > Terrestrial > Soil > Temperate... | reverse complement strand
GCAGAGGAGGCTCACTTACCAAAACAGAACCAGCTGTTGCGCTGACGGCCCCGTACGCTCTGCGCATTTTCGCTTGAGCTGGCCGGCCCGCCCGGCTACACCGCTGCGGTTCGAAGCGGAACTCCTGTAACGGCCCTTCTAGAGTGGTTTGCCTGCCCCCGGTCTGCTAGACTGTATATTGCTGCACCGCACCTAAGGATGTGTGACCGCCGGGCGGTCAACCTACATAAAGGTACATTCATCAAGGCTGCTGGTCGTTTCAGCAGCTATTTTTGTCTTTAGAGGACTTGGCCTCGGCCGCCAGAGGCACGACAAGCAGGAATTATGAGTCAAAATATTCGAAACATCGCCATTATCGCGCACGTGGACCACGGCAAGACTACGCTGGTGGACGCCATGCTGCGGCAAAGTGGGATTTTCCGCGCCAACGAAACGGTCGTCGAGCGTGTGATGGATTCCAACGACCTGGAACGCGAACGCGGCATTACCATTCTCGCAAAGAACACCGCGCTTTTTTTTCACGACATCAAGATTAACATTGTGGATACGCCGGGACACAGCGACTTCGGCGGCGAAGTGGAACGCGCGCTGCGCATGGTGGACGGCGTGGTCGTGCTCGTGGACGCTAGCGAAGGACCGCTGCCGCAGACGCGCTACGTTCTGCAAAAGGCGCTGGCGGCCAAGCTGCCTCCCGTCATCGTGCTGAACAAGATCGACCGCGTCGACGCGCGCGCCAAGGAAGTTCTGGACGAGATCTACGATCTTTTTATCGACCTGGACGCCACGGAAGACCAGCTCGACTTTCCGATCATTTATACAAATGCGCGCGACGGCGTGGCGCACCGCAAGCCGGGCGACGACTCCAAGGACTTACTGCCCCTTTTTGAGGCCATCGTAAAGCATATTCCTGCTCCCCCAGGCGACCCTGAAGGCGTTTTGCAAATTCAGGTGATGAACCTGGACTACAGCGAATTTCTGGGGCGCATCGCCATCGGGCGGGTGTTCAACGGCACGCTGAAACGCGGCGCGGATGTGGGTATCAGCAAGCTCGACGGCCAGCTGATCCCGACGCGCATCACTAAGCTGTATACCTTCCGCGGCTTGGAGCGGGATGAGGCGCAAGCCGTCCCGGCTGGGGATCTGGTGGCGATTGCGGGCGTCGAGGGCATCAACATCGGGGAAAGCATCACCGATTTGGCAAACCCCATGCCGCTCGAGCCGCTGCTAATCGACGAGCCCACGCTGGCGATGATTTTTACCGTCAACAGCAGTCCACTTTCCGGCAAAGAGGGTTCCTTTCTTACTTCGCGCGACCTTCGCGACCGTCTGCAAAAGGAACTTCTCACCAACGTTTCGATCCGCGTGGAAGACACGGAAACGCCGGAATCGTTTCGCGTGTTGGGGCGCGGGGAATTGCAGCTGGCGATTTTGATTGAAACCATGCGGCGCGAAGGCTTTGAGTTGATGGTGGGCAAACCGGAAATTGTGGTCCGCACGGAGAACGGCAAGAGACTCGAACCGCTCGAGCGGCTGGTGATCGACGTGCCGGAGAGTTTCATCGGCATCATCATGGAAACCATCGGCAGCCGGCGCGGCGAGATGATCAAAATGAGCAATCACGGCTCCGGCCGCGTGCGTATGGATTTCAAGATTCCTTCGCGCGGATTGATCGGGTTGCGCAGCCAGTTGCTGACGGATACGCGCGGCACGGCGCTGATCCATTCGATTTTCGAAGGCTGGATGGCCTATGGCGGAGAGATGGCGCTGCGTCCTACCGGGGCACTGGTGGCGGACCGTGGCGGGCCATCGACCGCATTTGCGCTGTGGAATATTCAGGAGCGCGGTGAGTTATTTATCGGGCCGGCGATTGAAGTGTATGAGGGTATGATCGTGGGGGAAAATTCGCGCGAGCAGGACATGGACGTCAACGTCACGAAGGAAAAGAAGCAGACGAACATGCGCTCGTCCAGCGCTGACGAAGCGATTCGCTTGATCCCTCACCGTGAATTGAGCCTCGAGCAAGCCATTGAATTTATTGCCGACGACGAATTTGTGGAAATCACGCCGAAGTCCATACGGCTGCGCAAGAAGGTTTTGCAAGCCAACAAGCGCCCGCGCCGCTGGCAAGAAATCCGCGCCAGCCAGGCCACGACTAGCTAACCGGGCACTCAGGGCGCTGATTTTTCCAGAAGCTCGGCCAGGTTTTGCTTCCACACGACGGCGCGGGTGTGCGTGCCGTGGCCCCGCGTTTCGTCGCTAATGGGAAGCAAAATGAAGCGCGCGTGTTTCACTCTCTTGATTGCACGCTCGGCTATGCCTAGTTCGGGCGGATTGATGAAATCGTCCGCGGAATTGATGTACATAACGGACGCGGTGATTTTCTCGAGACCCGGCGACGGATCATAATTGCGCGAAGCGTTGACGTGGTACAGGGTATCGTTGGCGTCCAGCCCGGGCATTCTGGCCTTGAAGTACTCCTCAAGATATTTGTCCGCCGCTTCCCGCGTGGGCAAAGTCTTCTGCATATAAACAGGTGCGCTGCCGGCAATGAGCAGCAAGTCGAGCACCGTACGCAATGCTTGCTGGGGCTCCGCCGCGTATTCTCCGCCTTTCCATTCGGGATCGTTGCGAATCGCGTCCATCAACATTTTGCGCCAAACGCGGTTGCGCCCGGCAATCTCGACCGGCTGGCAAGCCATGGGCATCAGTGCGTCCATGAAATCCGGATACGTTTCTCCCCAAACGAAAGAATGCATGCAGCCCATAGAAGTGCCAAAAAGTAGCCGCAGATGATTGACGCCCAGGCCTTCCGTCAACAAGCGATAGTGGCCTAGCACCATGTCGTCGTAATCGTATTGCGGAAAATGCGCGTGTAGGCCGTCACTGGGCTTTGAGGATTTTCCGTGGCCGATGCCGTCGGGAAGAATAATGAAGTAGCGCGCGGCGTCTAGGAGCTGTCCCGGACCGAACAATTCGCCGGCAAAGATGGGCTGCAGGAATTGCTGGCCGGAACCGCCCGTGCCGTGAAGAATCAGAACCGCGTTGGTGACGCGGCCCTCGGCATCGTGCGCCGGTTTGCCGAGGGTCGTGTAGTGCAGGCGCAATTCCGGGAGAGTTTCGCCGGAGCGGAACTTGAAATCCTTGGCGACGTAATCGCCTTCCGTCGTCCCGGGCCACTTGGCCTGCTGGCCGCGCGCCGGCAAGCTTACGATCAGCTGGACGGTAACGGCCAGCACATAGAAACGCAATGCAGCTCTCTCCATTGGAGCACCTCACAGAGCAAAGAATCTACCATGCCCTAGCCATGAAATTTCGACGCCAAGCCCCGGGAATAAATTCCCGGCGCAGCCAGTCTTTACAGAGCCGTGGTCGGAAACAACGGACATGCAGGCGCGACCGGTGCGAGCCGCAAAGCGACTTCGCGCGAGTTTCCGATCACGGTCTTCTCTTCGCTTGGCGCCTCGGGCAACCTCTTCTAAACTGTTCGCTCCCGGCCAAGAATTGATGTAAAGTCAGTGGCTCGAATACAGCCCGTTCCGAAAACGCTGCATTCAAAAGGCTTACGCCGCACGGGGACCGCTGGCGCCGGCCTTGTGCCCAAGGAGACTGATGGAATCCGCGAGTAACCAACTTAGAGAAGCTGCCAAAGCTTCCTATCCCACAATCGCCGCGACCGCCACTGCCCTGCCTCCCTACACCATCACGCGCGAGGACGTAAAGGTCTACATGGGACGGGTGTTTGATATCCCCGAGCGGCGCCTCGAAGCCATGATGAGCATCGTGGATAACGCCCAGGTTCACAACCGCTATTCCATTTTTCCGCTTGACTACACCATCGAGCCGCGCCCCCTTTCGCAAACGAACAACGAATACATCGAGCATGCCGTGAGGCTCGGCCGGGAAGCCGCGGAGAAATGCCTCGAGCGCGCTGGATTGCAACCCGATCAAATCGACATGATCATTACGGTGTCCTGCACGGGCTTCATGATCCCGTCGCTGGACGCCCATCTGATCAACTTGATGGGATTCCGATCCAATGTGCGCCGCATGCCGTTCACGGAGTTGGGCTGCGCCGCGGGAGCCATGGCGCTAGGGCGTGCGGCCGATTACTTGAAAGCCGAACCTGGCGGCAACGTTCTGATTATCGCCGTGGAACTGCCTTCGCTCACCTTTCAGCGCAAGGATATTTCGCAAGCCAACTTGATTTCTTCGATCCTTTTTGGCGACGGCGCTGCTGCCGTAGTGGTCAGCGGTAAAAAGATGCCGGGACCAAAAATTCTCAAAACAGAAACCTATACGTTTCCCGATTCCCTGGGCGCTATGGGATTCGATCTTCGCGATTCCGGATTCCACATCTTGCTGGCGAAAGATGTTCCGGAAATGATCGGGGGAAAGATTGCCGCATTGGTCGAGGGCTTCCTCGATCGCAACGGCAGGAAGCGCGAGGAAATCAAGGGCTGGATTCTGCATCCCGGGGGAGCCAGGTTGCTCGGAAATATAGAGACGGAACTCGGTTTGTGCAAGTGCGACACGCAGCCATCCTGGGACATCCTCGGAAACGTGGGAAATCTTTCCAGCGCGACGATCCTCTTCATTCTGCAGGAGTGGCTGGAAAAAAGACCGCTTCAGCCCGGCGAATATGCAATGGCGGCGGCGTTTGGCCCAGGCTTCAGCGCGGAATTTTTGTTACTGCAATGGACGTAAGCGTTTATTCGTTCCTCGGTTTGCTTCTGGCCGTGGGATTGCTGCGTGTGGTCGAATTGCGCATCTCCAAACGGCATCAGAGGGAGATGGCCGCTCGTGGCGCCGCCAAAGTTGATGAACCGCGATTCCGCTGGATGGTGCTGCTGCACACCGGCGTGTTGATCGGCGCTGCTTTGGAAGTAGTCTTCCTTCAGCGTCCTTTCATTTCTTGGCTGGCCGCCCCGATGTTTGCCATTTTCCTAGCCGCCAATGCCGTGCGTTGGTGGGTCATACGCTCCCTAGGGGAGCATTGGAATGTTCAAGTCGTGGATTCCACGCGACTCGGGGTGGTAACGTCTGGCCCTTTTCGCTACGTTCGGCATCCTAACTATGCGGCGGTTTTTGCGGAGATGCTGGCGCTCCCGCTTATTCACACGGCGTGGATTACCGCGGTGGTTGGAACCGTTGCGCACGCCGGAGTCCTGGCGCAGCGGTTGTCCACTGAGGAGCGCGTGCTCTTCGCCAATCCCGACTATCGCGCGGCCATGACCGGCAAGCCGCGGTTCTTGCCCGGGCTGTTCTAAAAAGAAGGTCTCGAATGCGCTGGCGAATCTGCGCTGCGGCATCCTTCATCTTGTTCTTAACGGCCGTTTGCGGTGCGGGGCCCAGGGTGGATGGTCCCGCGTTTACCAAGGTTCCGGAACTCGCTTCCGGATTTCATTCGCTGTACCTCCAAAACTTCACAGAAGCCCGCGAACAATTTGCCGCTTGGGAAATACAACATCCCGAAGAGCCATTTGGCGAAGTAGCGGTCGCGGCCAGTTACCTATTTGAGGAGCTTTACCGCCAAAATGTTCTTTCGAGCGACTTCTTTCTGAACGAAAAGAGATTCCTGAAAGGCATTGAAGGCAAGCCCGATGCGGCGCGTATGAAGAGTTTTCAAGAAGCCGTCCAGCAAGCAAGAAAACTAGCTCACCAGCGTCTGGAGAAGGATCCACGTGACGCGGAAGGGCTTTTTGCTCTCGCGCTCTCGGCGGGAATGGAATCCGATGCCGCTATGATTCTCAAGAAGGAGCACATCGAGGCCTTGAAGCGCCTTAAGGAAGCCAACGAGCACGCGAAGCTGCTACTGGCGGAGCAACCCGACGCCGATGATGCCTACGTGGCGTTGGGAACGGCCAACTACATTATCGGAAGCCTCTCCGGCGGAGCGCGCTTCATGCTGCGGTTCGGCGGAATTCACGGTGACAAGAAACTTGGCATGGAGCAACTTGGAAACACCATTGAAAAAGGACTGTACCTTCAGCCCTACGCCAAGATTCTGCTGGCTTTGGCGGCTCGCCGGGAAAAACAAAATCCCCTGGCGCAGAAACTTCTTCGCGAATTGACTGAGGAATTTCCAGAAAGCCCGCTTTACGCCGCCGAGTATGCCAAGGCCATGGGGAAGCCCCTTCCGGCGCAGATAGGTCCCTAGCTTGTAGGCAAGCCTTTTGCCTCCGGGCACGTTCCCTTCCGAATAAATCGTCAATATCCTCTCGGATGGATTAGAATCGCGCTCGCGCGGTCGATGCGCGGTCGATCATTCCAGAAAAAAGGGCGGTGACGGGTGTTCCAGAAGAACCTATTGAAAGGCCGCGCAGCGTTCCTTACTGGCGGGGGAACAGGACTCGGCAGGTCGATGGCTCTGCGGTTTGCAGAACTCGGCGCGCGTATCTTTGTCGTTGGGCGGCGTGAAGAGCCGTTGCGCGAGACGTGCGAAGAGATTCACCGCACCGGGGGCGCCGCCGCCTACGCGACTTGTGACGTGCGCGACTATGGCGCCGTTGAATTCGCGGCGGCAAAAGCCGAGGAACAGTTCGGCGAAATCAACACGCTGGTCAACAACGCGGCTGGGAATTTCATGGCGCGCACCGAAAAACTCACTCCCAACGCTTTCAACGCCGTCGTCGGCATCGTGCTGAATGGTTCATTTCATTGCACGCAGGTTTTTGCCAAGCGCTGGATTTCCCGGAAACTCGGCGGCAACGTTTTGAACATCGTTACCACTTATGCGGCCGCCAACTGCGGCTCGGGGTTTGTGGTGCCTTCGGCTTGTGCCAAAGCCGGGGTTTTGGCGATGACCACTTCGCTGGCCGTGGAGTGGGCGAAGTATCACATCCGGTTGAATGCCATTGCGCCGGGCCCCTTTCCCACCGAGGGTGCCTGGTCGCGGCTGATGCCCTCGAAAACGTTCGAAGAGCATGCCAAAGACAAGAATCCCATGAAGCGCTTCGGGCGCCACGAGGAACTCACCAGTCTCGCGGCGTTTCTCATCAGCGACATGGCGGAGTACATCAACGGTGAATGCGTGGTGATTGACGGTGCGCAATGGCTGCGGGGCGCCGGCGAGTTCAATGACTTGCTGATGCTGCCCGAAGCGGCGTGGGAGCAGATGGAAGCCGCCCGCGCGAAAAAATCCTAAAATGCGTTATTGGGGCAGCGCCCGTTTACGAAGTTCGACGCGAAGCTTGATCTCACCGAGGTTTTGCCCATTGGAATCCGCTCGAACGGTGACTTCCTGAGGCTCGGGCTTCTTCGTTTCGTTTTCGGGAACCCCTGGGAGCAGGATTTCCATCCTCGTGGCTGCCACTTGTTTCGCTGCCACGGTGAATTTACCTGAGCCGCTCTCGACCGTCCAACCCGCCGGCAAAGAGGCTGCCAGCGAGATTTCCTGCATCTTGGACGTCCGGTTGCGCACCCACAATGGAATCACCATGGTGGTGGACCCTTCGAGGGCGATCTCCGGGGGCTCCGGATGCGGGAGATGGGTAAGTCCGTGGGCGCGCCGGAACTCCGCGTAAAAACTGTAAGGGCCGGCGAGTTCAACCGACAGTTCCGGTCGCACTGGTTCAGGAGAAACTTCGGGCCGGGCGAAGGCTAGCGCCCCCGGAGTGAGGCCTTCAAAAATATCTCCGGTCACGCTGCCGCCAACCAGCGATTTTCCAAGCACGAAATGCAAGGCCTCCGTCCAGAAACTATCCGAGGTGGCCATCTTTTCGATTTGCGCCTCGTCCATCTGTGCGAGTCTATCGAGAAACGACTTGGCTTGCGTCTGGTGCGCCCGAAACGAATCGAGTGCGATCCGCCAGTAGGGCAGTTTGCTCGATTTGGAAATCTCCTTCACCGAATACTCCGGGCCCTTCCCTCGAAAAATGCCTTCGCGGTCCGCATCCGGAAAGTAATAGATCTTTTTCGTCTGCCAGGGGCGTAAATTCTCGAGCAAGGGTTCCAGGCGTTTGCTCGGCCCGGCAACTTGCTCGGGGAATGAGGCTGGATCGCCCGCCAGATCGAATGCTTCCGTCGCCAGCACCCCGGACGCTTGATGGTCTCCGTGGTCTTCGCCGATAAATGTCCCCGGCAAAAAAGTCAGGATCACTTCCGGGCGCGTGAGCCGCACCAGCCGCACCAGCTGTTCCAAGGATTCTCCATGATCCCAGTTCGCCAGCGACTGCAACACATTTTGCGACGCCGTGTCCTTGCCCGCGAGAAACCAGACGTTGGTAATGCCCAGCGTCGTTAAAGCGTTTCGCGCTTCCATTTCGCGGACCTCGCCAAGTGCCGCCGCCTGCTCCGCCCCGGCTTCATTCGCGCCGCTGCTGCCGCGCGTGCCAAAGACGACGGCCACACGCTTGTGCTCGTCTAGCGCCCGCGCCAGATACGGCGTCGCCGCGCCCTCGTCATCGGGATGCGCCACCACAAGTAGGATGTCCGCCTTATAGCGCTCGTCGGGCAAGGGAAGCGCGTGCGGTTCCTGCGCCGCTTTTCCTGTCGTCGGATAGAGTAGAATGAGAGAGAAAAGTAGCTGTGTCGCGAGTCGTTTCATCCGCAGACCCCTTGAGTCTTCGACTGCCGCCGAAATGAGCCATGAGTTTACCTCGCAAGAGAACACGGACGAAATGCAAACCGGCGCCATCTCGGGAATCGGTGAAAGTTTCCGGATGTCCATGCGTATAGAAAGGAGCAGGGACTCGCTAATGCTTTTACCGAAGAGTGTTCGTCTCATCCTTCTTCTAGGGGCATACCTCGCGCTGCCCTTGGTGGCTCCGGCAGCGGCTAGTCCTGTTCCGACAGTGAATGAAGCGCTCGGCGCGGCCATGGAAGCCGCCAGGAAAACTCGCGGTGAGAAGCAATTACAATCCCTGAAGACGCAACTCGAACAGAAAATCCGAGAGAACCCCAGCGATGCTGTCCTCAATCTCGATTTAGCGAAGGTTCAGGGATATTTCGCGGACGCCGAGGAGATGCATAAGGACAAGAAGGCCGCGGCGGAAGCCGTGGACAAAGCGATTGAAGCGGCTCAAAAATCGATCCAACTCAATGACCAGTCGGCAGATGCGCACAGCTTGCTCGCTGACCTCTATGGCAGAAAGATTTCATTGGGGAACGGGATGTTTCTGGGCCCGAAGTTTGGCCCGAAAGTGAAAGAGGAGAACGCCAAAGCCATGGCGCTGGACGACAAGAATCCGCGTGTCTGGGCCAGCCTCGGCCGTCAGTACCTGATGGCCCCGAAGCTGTTCGGCGGCGATGTCACCAAAGCCATTGAGAGCCTGGAAAAGTCCGTGGCACTTGATGGGAAGCAAGAAGAAACTTTTGTCTGGCTCGCCAGAGCTTACAAGAAGCACGGCGACAAGAGCAAAGCCCAAGATGCCATCCAACATGCGCTAACCTTGAATCCTGATTCTCCTTGGATAAAGAACGCCGCAAACTCACTGAATTAGAATGCCTTATTTCGCTAGGGTGGTCCTCTATCCTACAGGTTCGGTATCGATCGACCGTGACCACACCGAGCGGTTCTCCGGAACGTCGTGGATTCCTCGGGATGGGTTGCCTACCCGGGCGGTGGACCTAAAGCAGGCGCTTTCAGAAAGTATCCGGAAAATCCGGAGACCTTGCGCCTCCCCAGCATGATAGTTCATGAGGTCCAGAAAAAAGATGCTTCGTGAGGGAGGCCACGAACAGGCAGAAAGGTTTCTTTCGACCGCTGGTGTAAGCTTGCGCTCAGATATGGTGACCGCCGCGAGGGAGGTTTCTTTGCTGAAGAACCGAGCAGCGATTCGTGCAGTGCTTTGGGCGGGCTTGGCCTCGGGCGCCTTGGACATTACTGCGGCGTTCGTCGTCTACGGCTACTTTGGCGCCAAGCCTGTGCCCCTGCTGCAAGGAATCGCCAGCACTTCATCGTGCGCGCGGTACACGACACCCATGCCGCCTTCGCCAATCTGCGCCAGGATTCGGTAGTGATCCAGCGTTTGTCCGATCATGGTTGCCGTCAGGCGGCCATCCTAACACGTCCTCAGGTGCAAATCGGACGCTGGCACCTTGTGCCGTCATCGCCCAAGTCGCCCAAGGAGCCGCCTTGACCCTACGGGGACCCGCCGATAAGCTTAGAGTTTCTCCTTCCAGGTGCACACGTACATGGAGCAGATTCACATCACGTTGCCGGATGGCAGCATCAAGGACGTTCCCAAGGGCACCACCCCCGCCGATGTAGCGCGGAGCATTTCTCCGCGCCTGGCTGATGCTGCGCTGGTGGCGCGAGTGGCGGCGCCGAACGATGGCGAAGGCGAGTTAGTCGATCTACGCAAGCCGCTGGAGCAGGACGTCAAGCTGCAAATCCTCACCGAAAAAGACCCCGACGCGCTCTTTGTCTTTCGGCATTCCGCGGCTCACCTGCTCGCGGCGGCGGTAGTGGAACTTTTTCCCAACGTGAAGCTCGGCATCGGTCCGCCGATTGATACCGGCTTCTTCTACGAATTCCTGCGCGAGGAGCCGTTCACTCAGGAAGACCTCGCCAAAATCGAAAAAAAGATGCGCGAGCTGGCCGCCCAGGATTTGCCCAACGAGCGCAAACTCATCCCCAAGCCGGAAGCTCTCGACCTCTACAAAAAGTCTAACCAGATTTTCAAATGCGAGCTCGTGGAGGAAAAAGCCACCGAGCCGATGGTTTCCTTCTACACCACCGGAAAATTCATCGACTTCTGCCGCGGCCCGCACATCCCTTCCACCAAGCGCATCCAAGCGTTCAAGCTTATGAACGTCGCCGGCGCTTACTGGAAGGGCCAAGAAGGCAATCCGCAGCTCCAACGCATTTATGCTGTGGCTTTCTTCACGCAAAAAGAGCTAGACGCCCATTTGCATCGCCTCGAAGAAGCCAAGCGCCGCGATCATCGCAAGCTTGGCACCGAACTCGACCTTTTCAGCATCGAGGAAGACGCCGGTCCCGGCCTGATTTTCTGGCACCCCAAAGGCGGCCTCGTTCGCAACATCATCGAGACTTGGCTGCGCGACGAGTTGTTCAAGCGCGGCTACGACCTCGTTTACACTCCGCACATCATGCGCCGCGAACTCTGGAACACCAGCGGCCATACCGGCTTTTACAAGGACAACATGTTCGGGCCCGTGGAAGTTGAAAAAGCCGACTACCAGCTCAAGCCCATGAATTGCCCTGGCCACATTCTGATTTACAAGTCGAAGCTGCACAGCTACCGCGATCTGCCCGTCCGCCTGGCCGAACTCGGCACCGTTTATCGCTATGAACGCAGCGGAGTGCTCCACGGTTTGCTGCGTGTCCGCGGCTTCACACAGGACGACGCGCACATCTTCTGCATGCCCTCACAAATCGAATCCGAAGTCGAAGCTTGCGTGGACTTCGCTTTCGCGGTCATGAAAAATTTTGGCTTCGACAAATTCGAAGTCGAACTTTCCGATTGGGACCCCGCTCATCCGGAAAATTACGCCGGCAAGCCCGAAGACTGGCATCGCGCCACCGCCGCTCTCGCCGACACCATGAAGCGCATGAACATCCCCTACAAGAAAATGGAAGGCGAAGCCGCTTTTTACGGCCCGAAGATCGACGTCAAACTCATCGACGCCATCGGTCGTTCCTGGCAGCTCACCACCGTGCAGTTCGATTTCAATCTGCCCGCGCGCTTCGGCTTGCAATACGTCGGTGAAGACGGCGCCAAACATCAGCCTTTGATGGTCCACCGCGCCCTGCTCGGTTCCGTCGAACGCTTCTTCGGCATCTTGATCGAGCACTACGCCGGGGCGTTTCCGTTGTGGCTCGCGCCGGTGCAAGTGGAAATCTGCCCGGTCAGCGAAAAAGTCGCCGACTACGCCAAGCACGTCACCGAAACTCTCAAGCGCCACAACCTCCGCGCCCATCTCGACGACCGCAATGAAAAGCTGCCTGCCAAAATCCGCGACGCGCAGCTAGAGAAGATTCCCTACATGCTCGTCGTCGGCCCCAAGGAAGCTGAAGCCGGCACCGTCTCCGTACGCCATCGCACTAGAGGTGACCTCGGCCCCCAGCCCCTGGCTGAACTCGTCGAAGCGCTGCGCCGAGAAGTCGATTCCCGCGCCGCAAGCTAAAATGACCGCCGCAAATTGCAGGCGAGATCTAGAAGCAGACCTTGCGTCTCCATCCAACATCTAAAGTGGCGAGGTGCCCGGAATGATCTCTCGCAGGAGCTTTCTGGCTTTGACGGGAGGCGCGATTTTATCGCCATCCGTCGCCTGGGCCGCACCGGTGAAAGACGCCGACGAGGACGACGACGTGCCCGCTTTGCTCGACCACATCCTTCTCGGCTGCAGCGATCTCGATAAAGGCATCGACTTTGTGCACGACGGCACTGGCGTGCGCGCCGCAATTGGCGGAGTCCATCCCGGCCGCGGCACCCGCAACGCGCTTCTCTCGCTCGGAGAGCGCCGCTACCTGGAAATCATCGCCCCCGACCCTGAGCAGCGCGAAATCGTCCACTACCCGCAATTGCGCGGAATGGCCGATCCGCGCCTCATCGGCTGGGCCGTCCATCCTCCAGACATCGCTGCCGTCGTCAAGCAACTCCGTGAAAATAACATCGCCTTCGAGGGCCCTGACGACGGCTCCAGAAAACGCCCCGATGGCGTCCTCCTCAACTGGAGGACCATCAATCTCGCCGACGACCGGCACGGCTTCCTGCCCTTCTTCATCGAGTGGGGCGCCGGCTCAGCCCATCCTTCAAAGGACGCCTCGGCAAAATGCACCTTGGACTATTTTGAAATCCTAAGCCCCGACCCGCAGGAGCTGGCCGCCACTCTAAAACGTCTCGGCATCGACTTCCCGGTCCAGCGCAGCGACAAAGCCCGCCTGAAAGCCGTAATTACCGGCCCCCAAGGCGACCTCCAGCTGAACAGTTAATCCCCGGCGTTTGCTCTCTGCTCCACACCTTTTGCTAGTGGGTCACTTTCCGGTAACCGCGTTTTACCAGGACATGGCGGGTTGCCGAGTTAGGTGTTCGAGCCTCTTACTTCGGTGGCTGTGCGGGCTGGTTTTCACTTGTCGGCGGCACGATCCCCTTCAGTCGCAGATAGGTCACCATGTTCCCATAGTGCTCATCCGTGTGCGCTGTATTGATCGAGAACAGCGTCAGCTTCGCTATGTCGAAGTTGAACAATTTCACCATCTGGCTGCCTTTGGCATCGGTCATGCTGTCGAATGCCTTGTTGCAGTATGCCACTCCGTCCTTGACCGCAGCCACGAGGTCGGCCTTCGACGTCTTCGTTTTTTCGATGTCCTTTGCTGGGTTTGATTCACCGATGGCTTGCGAGCAGAACATGTAGGAAGCGTCGGCCACATGGCCAACGAGCTGGCCAAAAGTGCGAACCTCCGGTGTCGGCTTGAAGGAGTAGTTTTCTTCCGGCATTTTCTGCGCCGCACCGACGACCGCGCTGCTCACAAACGAGTAAAAACCCTTTTCGCTCGCCGTAATCGGGTTCGCGGGCGGAGCCGACTGCGCTGGTGGAGCGGACGACGCCGCTGGCTTCTCCTGCCCGAGCAGAGCAACGGGAACTGCCGTCAATGCAATAAACACAAAACCGAGTCTTTTGTTCATAAAACTCCTTTGGGAAATCGTGCCACCTTGCGGGTCGTAAAGGACCTTCCTTTCGAACACCCGCAATCTACTATACGCACGAAGTGCCAAATCGTTTCGCGCCAGACAGCTATCTGGTGAGGTCGCCCAATGGGTAAAGTTCCCAGCGCCAAAATCAACTTGGGCGATTTCCGCGCTTACCGGGCGCTCGTTCCTTTGGCTTGAAAACCAGTTTTTTGAGTGTTATCAGTAAACGCCAGGCGGGACAAGGCAGAGCACAATCTCCGTGGCGCCTTGACCGTCCGCGCTCCGCGAAAGGCGCGGTGATACTTTAGTCAGGAAGAAATCATGTGTACTCTAGAACCCAAGTCTGTTGGGCCCGTTACTCGCCGGAAGGGCCACGATTTGATGACGATCTCGTCTTGCATCTCATCAAGCGACTTGTACCGCAAACGGTTAACTCCAAAGGCGCGGGGCAAACTGCACGCTGACTCCTGGAATAGTCGGCCTCGCCCGGCGAGTGCCAGTGGCTTTCTGGGGACAAATTCCACGTTTCCGGTAACGGCGTTAACAAAGTACTGGCCAACTAGTTGGTGCGGGCACTGTTATCAATACCTGGGCTGTGACATACTGCGTAAGATAGCGAGGCTTCCCTCAGGGACAGGGGGGAGAGTCACCTAGCTCCACGATTGCATGTTGCCGCTCGCCGATCTGACGCTCTGGTTACTCACGACCTTGGTTGAAATCTTCGTGGTGTATCTCTTCATAATTCAGGGACTATTCCGCAAGTTCCTTTTCCTCAGTTTCTATTTTCTGCTCTCGGCCACGGTCAGCTTTGGTCGGTACGTCCTCTACGATTTTAGATTCATCCCCTATGTTTATTTCTATTATCTTAGCGACGTTCTTTTGACGGTTTTTCTATTCCTCAGCCTATGCGAGCTGAGTGTGTGTCTCGCCGGAAACAAGATGCCTCGCGAGAGAGTTATGTTGTGGAGCACGGCCGCACTTCTTGCAACGGCCTTGTTCAGTTTCTCAGTCGCGTCCTCTTCCGTCTCTGGGTTGACGAAGCACTTGGCTTTCGAGTTGTCTCAGAATATTTATCTCGCATGTTGTCTCGTTATTGTCCTGCTGTGGGCCTGGAGGCTGCGCAACGATCCGCAGGATCGGATTGCGGCCCGATTCGTTAGTGTGCTGACTGTCTATTTCTCGCTATTCTTGCTGATCCACGGAGCGCGTCAATTAGCTCCGCACGCCTCCAGCTTCAACAGTCTGAACGCCATGATCGGCGCGTGGCTGCCGCTCGGCTGCGGCTTTGCCCTTGTGTCCTACGAGCGGCCGTGAAGAACAGAGCACTGAGACGAGGACGATCCTTGTTTCACCGAAGGACACCAATGGTGCGACGTAGCTCCGAATTAGTCGCGTTTCCAGACAACTGAGACCACACATTATAAAAGGGCATTCCTCTGGAGTAGGTTTTGAGTGCTTGGCACATTCCCTACAAGAAAGGAACACCTTCTATGACTAGCACTAAATATCTTGCACCACAGAGCTTATCTAAACCGAATTTCTCGCCGAAAAATCGCTGGCTTCTAACGCTGCATTAATTTGGGTTTCGGTATTGGTTTGGGTTTCGGCGGATAACTGGCGCTCGGATTGCCAAGCAATCCTAAGGAGGCTACCAATCCCACCTTGGCGAGTCTCGATGGGTCGACGCTCCGTATTGCCAGTTCACTTGTTCCGCTCTCTCTAGCTCGATAGCCTTCGTCACTGTGTTTATTTCTTCTGAGCGGACCGCGAACCACGCTGTCTGGTAGCCGAACGGGTCCGCAGTGGTAACTAGGCGAGGATTCAGCAGACCGGGCGGCACAGTGGAACCCATCTATTCTCTCCCACAGCCCAAGTCATCGTTCTTCCACACAAACGAATTGACGGCGAGCTTAGTTCAACTAGCGATTCACTGGCAGGCTATAGTGCGATGCGATGAGCTGCCATTTTCCACCTATCTTCATCCATACGTCGGTTAGCCGATCGCGATAGTCGTAATACTTTCCGCCAAGCTCGCCGCTTTCGTGATAAGCCGCTGTCACCACCGCTATGTTTTCACGCATGTGAATCTTGACGTCCGCCAATTCGGCGATATCTACGCGCAACGGTCCGGCGTTATAGCTGAGGAAGCCAACCTTGCCGTACGTGCTGCCGTCTTCCAAAGTGATGACGTAGTCCTCTGCGAGCAGCGCAGCAACAGCAGCGATTTGCCGCTGCTTATATGCATCCACCCATTTCAACTCCAGGGCCCGAATGCTCGCCGCGTCCGATTTTTCTTGCGCCAGGTCACGAACAGCGGAAAACGCAAGCAGGCAGAGAACTAAGGTCGAGAATCGTAGAGCACGCATATGTTTTACGGAATTCGCCTTTTGACCTCATGAATTTTAGGAAGTATACGCTGATGCCCCTGGGTTTGCACTTGTCCGGTATGCGCTGTTTCAGTTGTCCGATTAGCGCTCAATCGGGCGCTAACCACTTAGGTTACGGGAAGCGGAGTTGGCCGAGAGAGTTACTCGGACCAATCGGCGAGGAAGAGATTGGTCTCATGCGGAGCTTTGCCGTGGCGATTAGAGGCCCAGACGAGCCGCTTGCCGTCGGAAGTGAACATGGGGAAGGCGTCGAAATCCGGTGCGTAGGTGATGCGTTCGAGGCCGGTGCCGTCTTCGTTGATGATGTAGAGATCGAAATCGCGGCCGTTTTTGGGATCGGCGACGTTCGAAGCGAAGACAATGCGTTTTCCGTCGGGATGCCAGTAGGGCCCGAAATTCGCAGCGCCATTGCGGGTCACCTGGTGCTTGTTCGAACCATCCGCATTCATCACCCAGATTTCCAGATTGCCCGGACGGATCAAACCCTTCGAAAGCAGATCCTTGTAGTCGGCGATTTCCTCAGGTGTTTTGGGATGCTGAGCGCGGTAAACGATTTTCTTGCCATCGTAAGACCAGAAGGGACCGCCGTCGTAACCGAGTTCGTGGGTAAGCTGCTTCACGTTAGAACCATCGGCATTCATGGTGTAGATGTCGAGGTCGCCGTTGCGCGTGGAAGTGAAGACAATGTGCTTGCCGTCGCGGGTGATAGTGGACTCCGCGTTGTAGCCGTGCGCGTTCGTCAGCTGCTTCAAATCGCTGCCATCCGGCTTGGCTGTAAAAATTTGATAAGTATCATAGATCGGCCAAACGTAGCCGCGAGAGTAATCGGGCTTCGGCGGACAATCTGGGCTAGAAGCGTGAGTGGAAGAGAAAAGGACGCGATCTCCGGAGGGAAAGTAATAGGCGCAAGTGGTGCGCCCTGTGCCGGTGCTGATCAGCTTGGGCACGGCGGGCTTTCCGTCCGGCGTGTCCACGGGGATCGAGTAAATCTGGTCGCAAGGAACGCCTTCCCCTTGATGCTGAAAGATCAGGTATTTGTCCTCGGCGGAAAAATAGGCTTCGGCGTTTTGGCCGCCGAACGTAAGCTGCCTCACGTTCTTCAGGTGCTTTTCCTCTCCCGGGACCGTCAACGCGGCGGGAGCCGCGGTCGACGGTGGACCTTGTGGAAACAGGTCACTCATCACCCAACCACGGAGCAGAGAAGCACAAGCAACGACCACAAGTGACAAGGCCAACGCAACCACACTTCTTCGGACGATGGAACCTTTCATTCGGTCTCCTGCTTATTTCCGCTGCTCCAGAGTAACAGAGGCGGTGATGGGCTTGCCATCACGCAAGACGGTAACTTGCACGACATCGCCAATTTTGCTGCGGCGCAGGGCGTCGGTGAAATCGTAAAGATTCTTGATGGGCTTGTTGCCGAACTGAACGAGGACATCTCCGGCTTGGAAGCCAGCTTTAGCAGCGGGAGAACCGGGCTTTACATCAGAAAAACGGACGCCATTTTCAGTTTGGCCGAAGTCTGGGATGGAGCCAAAGTACGGGCCGTAGCCGCCTCCGCCACCGCTGGGCGTTCCTGCATGGGGATTGGAATCCTCCACAACGGCGACGAAAGCAGGGCGATCGGAAGCGGTGTCGATGCGCAGCGCGATGTTTGAGACCAGGTCGAGCAGGTGCGCGGCAGAATCGGCGTTGATTTTTTCCCAGGTGTCCGAAGGTTTGTGATAGTCGCTATGAAGACCAGAAAAAAAGAAAAGAACGGGAATGCGTTTGGTAACGAACGATGTGTGATCGCTGGAGGAGTAGCCCCCGGGGGAGTTTTCGTACTTGAAGGTAGTATTAGATTCGGCTTGCTCCAGGATGGATTGAAAGGTGCTGCCGGTGCCAAGGCCGCCGATGTAAACCTTGTCGTCTTTGATGCGGCCGATCATATCCATATTGAGCATGGCGACGGCTTTGTCGAGTGGTAACGTGGGATTCTTGACCCAAGCTGCAGAACCAAGGAGACCAAGCTCTTCGCCAGCGAAGTTCGCAAATAGAATGCCGCGCTGGAGCTCCCCTTTGAGGGGAGCGAAGAGCCGGGCGAGTTCCAAAACTCCTGCGGTTCCGGAAGCGTTGTCATCCGCCCCCGGATGGATTTGGCCAATCTGCGAAGGGGCCAGCGAATGGGATTGGCCGCGGCCCAGATGGTCGTAGTGCGCGCCGAGAATCACATACTCATCGGTCTTTCCCGGCAGATAAGCAAGCACGTTGTTGACGGTGGCGTGGATCGTCTCGATATTGACCGTGACAGAGAGGCTGAGCGCCCCTCTGCCGCCGGTGAGAGCGGCGCTGGGTTGTGCCGAATCGTCGATCTGTCTTTGCACCTCGAGCAAAGACTTTCCACGATTCCTAAGCCAGGCATCAGCAACGGCATTCTTCACTTGCAGGCAGAGGATTCCCACATCTTCGGGTCCTTCCGCATCGCCAAACCGCGGGAGAAAATCTTCCTCTCCCTTGGCAAGTTTCCCATTGACGAGGATCACGCCAGCGGCACCGTGATTCTTGGCGTTGATGGCCTTGGAAATGACCGACTCGTGCGGCGTGTGGCCGCGCTCGGGAGATCTTGCGGATAGAGAGGGAAGCTCCCCGCGAAGAACGAGCACGATTTTGCCTTTGGTGTCGAGCCCCTGGTATTCATCATAGGAAAACTCAGGAGCAGAAATCCCATAGCCCACAAAAACCAGCGGAGCATTCACCGAACCATTTGCGGAAAAACTCAGCGGAACAAAATCTTCCAGAAGCTTGAAAGATCCATGCTCCATGGCCGCATCTTCCATGTGAGGAGCCCCTTGAAGGCGGTTCCCTGAGCGGAGACGCCGGCCGGTGATCACGTCAAAGGGCTGGAAGAACCCATTCTTGCCGGCCGGTTGGAGGCCGAGAGATTTGTAGCGCTGCTCGATCAGGCGCGCGGCTCTCCTGAGGCCCTTGGTGCCATCGCCGCGGCCTTCCATTTTCGGAACGGTCAGCGTTTTGATGTCGGTCAGAAAACGTTGCTGGTCAGCGGTGCCAACTGTAGTTGGCGCATCGGCGGCGATCAGCGACAGCGCAAAAAGCCAAAGAACCACCAAGGCGCGAGACCAGCTCCTGCGCAAATCACCTTGTTCTTTGGTCGAGTCATAGTTGATAAGCACGCGATTTCTCCGCTGGAAAATCGTAGGGTTCTGCAGCAAGTCTGTCAAATCATCTCGGTTCCGTTCTTTCTTGATTCCGCTGCGTGCGTGCTCGGCTCGACGCCCCTGGTCACAAGAAGCCTGAACTCGCCTTAAGTGCACGATAAGTCTCCTCGGAAACCGACCCACTACCCACCTTTTTGTCTCTTGCCGCCGAGGCGCGGCCACGTGCTATACTTTGAAGCCCGTCCCTAAGCGGCTTTCGGCCGTGTGGGGGGTGGGGTGGGTTTATCAGCGCTTTGTGGCGGTGTGCGGGTCAGCCGCTTCGCAGCCGCGATGGGCAAAGCGTCTAAGGGGGATTTATCGCAGAACGCAGCTTCCGGCAGAGCGACCGCATTCGCGTCAACGAGCGAATCCGCGCTCGCGAAATCCGGGTGATTGATGAAGAAGGCGGCCAGCTGGGCGTCATGCAGCCGTTTGAAGCCTTGAAACTGGCCAAGGAACGAGGACTCGACCTGGTGGAAATCTCGCCTACGGCTGACCCACCGGTTTGCAAGATCACCGATTACGGCAAGTATCTTTACCAGGCCAACAAGAAAGCCCACGAGCAGCGCAAGAGCAGCCGCGGCTCGCAGTTGAAGGAAGTCAAGTTTCGGCCTGCCACCGCGGAACACGACTATCAGGTTCGCAAGAACCAGATCCTGCGGTTCCTCGGCGAAGGCCACAAAGTGCGCGCGATGATTTTCCATCGCGGGCGCGAAATGGCTCACCAGGAAGTGGGGCGCGCCAAGATGAACCGCTTGCTCGTGGAGATTGGTGACCAGGGCCAGATCGAAACCATGCCGCGCATGGAAGGCAACGTCCTCGTGGCTTTGCTTGCTCCGAAAAAGGGCGTGAGCGTCGCCAAGCCCGCGGGCCAGCCATCGTCCAGTGCCCAGCAGTCGCAGTAATCAGCGCCATCAAAAGCGCAAGGTTCTAGGGGCGAGCATGCTGCGCCCCAGTTAGCATCCAAGTCTAATTGCCGTAGCGGAGGGCAAGCCCTCCCGCCGCAGCCAGCGGCGCAATATTATCGTCGAGAGGATTTCCAGCAATGCCGAGAAACGCATCGAAGCCAAAATTGAAATTGAAGACCCACCGCGGCGCCAGGAAGCGCTTCAAGATTACCGCCAACGGCAAGATCAAGCGTATGCACTCCGGGAAGCGCCATTTGATGGGCACCAAAGCCCCCGGCCGCATGCGCAAGCTCAAGAAGCTGACGCTGGTCAACAAAGCCGATGTTGCCAGCGTCAAGCAAATGCTTCCCTACGGCTAGATTTCTTTCGAAACGTTAGGACCTTCGGAGTTCCAACGTTTAGACCACGCTTTCGTGCCAGGCAGCGCTTCACGGGTGCCTGCCGGCCGATGAGCCCCGATTCATTCGGGGCAACTGTAGCGGCGGCTTTATGCCGCCATCTTCGGGTCCAACCGAAAATGTTCGCCGCAAGGCAATCGCTGCAAACGCTTCACCACCGGAAACAAACCCGTTGCGTAACGCCATTTTTTCGCGTTCATGCAACCGGTCTTGTTTCCCATAAAAAAAGGAGAAACCCATGGCACGCGTAAAACGCGGTACCAAGCGCCGGGCTCGGCGCAAGAAGTACCTGAAAAGGACCAAAGGCTTTTTTCTCACCAAGAGCAAGCTCTACCAATCCGCGCAGGAGGCCGCCAATCGCGCCGACCGCTACGCCAAGCGCGATCGCCGCGTCAAAAAGCGCGAGTATCGCAAGCTCTGGATTCAGCGCGTAGGCGCCGCCGCTCGCAACAACGGCCTCACCTACGGGCAGTTGATTCACGGCCTGAAAGTGGCCGGCGTAAGTCTGGACCGCAAGGTCCTGGCGGACATCGCGGTGAAAGATGCCGCGACTTTCACATCGCTGGTAGCAACAGCCAAAGCCGCCGCCCCGCCGCTCGCAAAAGCAAAAAGGGCCTAGCGCTGTAGCTCACCCCTTTGAGGGGTGAGGCTTTTCCCGGCATTCGCGAACCGCTGATTTTCTTTTTGTAGGGGCCGGCGGGGCTTGTTTACCCTGAGCGAGGCCGCCGGGCCTTGGCCACTCGTTGCGTCTGGGCTTTCTCCGAACGCGTGATACGCTCTTTGCGCAAGGGCCGGTGGCATTGTGCCCTGGGCTTTCAAACGTGATGACGAAACACGAAAACAAAACGGCAAAACCTCTCCTCCATCTGGGCATTACGCGGCCCGAGGAACTCTCCGCGCTCTTCGCTGACCTTCGCGGGCGCTTCGACGCCGATTGCGCTTGCGCGCACGACGAATCTTCCTGGAAGCAATTCCGTGATGCTTGGCTCGGGCGCAAGTCCGGCGTGCTCGCGCAAATCACGGACAATTGGCTGAAACCCGCTACGGTTGAACTGAAACGCGCTGTCGGAGCTTCTCTCAACGAACTGCGCGCCCATGTGGAATCCCAAATCGAAGCGCGCCGCGCCGCCATCGAGTCGGGTGCCGAACAATCCGCGCTCCTCCGCGAACGCATCGATCTCTCCCTTCCCGGCGTGCGCCGTCCTAGCGGCTCACATCACCTGATCCGCCAAGTCTTCCAGGAAATCGAAGACATCTTCTTCTCCATCGGCTTCTCCGTCGTCGAAGGCCCGGAAATCGAAACGCCTTACTACAACTTTGAAGCCCTCAACATCCCCGAATTCCATCCCGTCCGCGACGATATGGACACGTTCTATCTGGAATTGCCGAAAGGCGCAAGCACGCCACTCCTTCTCCGCACCCACACTTCGCCCATGCAGATTCGCACCATGGAAAAGCAGAAGCCGCCCGTGCGGGTCATCGTGCCCGGCAAGGTCTATCGCCGCGACAATCCCGACGCCACCCATTCCTTCGCCTTCCACCAAATCGAAGGTCTCGCTGTTGACACCGACATTACCTTCTGCGATTTCACCGGCACCATCGAATATTTCGTAAAACAGTTTTTCGGCCCCAGCGTCAAAACCCGTTTCCGCCCCAGCTATTTCCCGTTCACCGAGCCAAGCGTCGAGTTCGACGTCTCTTGCCCCTTCTGCGGAGGAACCGGCACGGCCGCCGGCGGGGGAACCTGCTCCAAGTGCAAAGGCGCGGCCTGGATCGAACTCTTCGGCGCCGGCATGGTCGACCCCGCCGTCTACGGCTTCCTGCATCCTGCCCACGGGGGTGGGTACGACGCCAAAAGAGTCAGCGGCTTCGCTTTCGGCATCGGCATCGACCGCCTCGCCATGCTCAAATACGGCATCGACGACATCCAAGTCTTTTTCCAGAACGACGTGCGCTTCCTCCGCCAGTTTCCTTAGGAAGCATTCCTAGAGGCGGGCTTTAACCCGGCTCTTTTTTTGACTTACTGGCAACTCTAAAACTGAGGTACTCACGACTTCTTCCATGACTTTTGCCGACGCCAAACAACGCTTCTCCAATCGCGCAGCCGACTACGTCCGCTACCGCCCGGGTTATCCCCCCGCCGTAGTCGAGAGTCTGCGAGCGGACTGTGGTCTCTGTCCCGGCCAGGTCATCGCCGACATCGGCTCAGGCACGGGTTTGTTGAGCGAGCTCTTTTTGAAAAACGGCAATCGTGTTTACGGAGTCGAGCCCAATCCCGAAATGCGCCAGGCCGGCGAAGAATATCTAGCTTCCTACGACGGCTTCTCGAGTATCCCAGGCTCGGCCGAATCCACAACGCTCGGCGAGTCCAGCTTCGACTTTGTCACGGCTGGCCAGGCGTTCCACTGGTTCGAACCGGAAAAAACGCGAGCGGAGTTCCGGCGCATTCTGCGGCCGCAAGGCTGGATCGTGGCCATCTGGAACTTCCGGGAAATGCAGACGCCTTTCGCCAGAGCTTACGAAGACATTCTCGTTAAATATGGGACAGACTATACGCGCGTGCGTGATTCCTACCCCCAGGGCCACGACGTGCAACGCTTTTTTCTCGGCGCCGATTTCCTGCATCACACGTTGCCGAATAGGCAGTTCCTGGACTGGGAAGGGCTCTCCGGGCTGCTACGCAGCGGTTCGTACGCTCCGCAGGAAGGCCACGCGAATTTCGCATCGATGATGGACGCGCTGCGCGAACTCTTTCGCGCTTATCAGGAAAATGACCGCGTGCGATTGGAGTACGCCACGAACCTGTATGCCGGGCAGTTGCCAAACGAGCGGAATAATCGATGAAAGTTGTCTACAACTGGCTGAAAGATTTTGTCGACGTGGCGGCTTCCCCGCAAGACCTCGCGTCCCGCCTGGCCCTCTCCGGCACCAACATAGGCGGTGTCGAAAACGGCCCGCACGGAGCGGTCTTCGAAGCGGAAGTCAGCTCGAATCGTCCCGATTGCCTCGGCCATTACGGCATGGCTCGCGAAGTCGCCGCCATTTACAAGCTGCCCCTGAAGCTGGTCTCGCCCAAGCCGGTCGAGAGCCCGGCGAAAGCCAGCGACGCCGTAAAAGTCGAAATTCATGCCCCCGAACTCTGCGGCCGCTTCACCGCCCGCGTCATTCGCAACGTGAAGATGCAACCTTCTCCAAAATGGCTCAAAGACCGCCTCGAAGCCTCCGGCGTCGCCAGCATCAGCAACGTCGTGGACATTTCGAATTACGTGATGCTCGAGCTTGGCCACGCGCTGCACACCTTCGACTACGACAAAGTCCGCGACCGCCAGATCGTCGTCCGCCAAGCCAAGCCCGGCGAAAAAATGCGCACGCTGGATGGAATCGAGCGTCAGTTCGATCCGCACATGTGCATCATCAGCGATGGCGACGGCTCGCGCCCCATCGGCATTGGCGGTGTCATGGGCGGCGCCGAAACCGAAATTTCCTTTTCCACGAAAAATGTTTTGATCGAATGCGCCTGGTTCGAACCGGTCGCCATTCGCCGCGCCGCGCGTTTTCTGAAATTACACACCGAAGCTTCCACGCGCTTTGGACGCGGCGCCGATCCGGAAATGGCAGAACTGGCGTCGCGCCGCGCCGCTGAATTGATCCTGCAATTGGCCGGTGGCGAGTTGCTTTCCGGCGTTGTCGATATTTATCCTGGCAAGCGCGCCAAGAAAGAAATCCGCGTCACCCGCGCCGAAATTCTCCGCGTCATGGGCGCCGACGTCCCGGACAAGGAAGTAGAAGCAAGTCTCAGTGCGCTGGGCTTCGCCCCCGTTCGCATCGACCAAAATCGCGGCGCGAACGGTTCCCTTCTCGCGGGTTGGGAATGCCCGCAGCCTTCGTGGCGCGCCGAAGTCGAACGCGAAATCGACCTCATCGAAGAAATCGCGCGCATTTACGGCCTAGACAAATTTCCGCCTCGGTTGCCTGCGGCCCGGCAAGGCGCCGCGCGCCTCCAGCACTACGAAGCGGAAACTCGTTTGCGCGAGCGCCTCATTGGTCTGGGTTATCGCGAGATTCTGACGATTCCGCATGTGGCCGAAGAGCGCGACGCGCTTTTCCGTCCGGAAGGCGTATGGCCCGCGCGGCTTTCCAATCCACTCTCGGAAGAAGCCAAGGTCCTGCGTTCGAACGGCACCGTGACCATGGCCGCCGCCCTCGAATGGAATTTGAACCACGGCCAGCGCGACGCTCGTGTCTTCGAAATTGGCCGCCACTACCGCCTGAACGGCAGCGAACCTGTGGAGACTCGCGTCCTCACTATCGGCGCGACCGGCGAAGCCCGCGAAAAAGGTCTCTACGATGCCGCGCGCGACTTTTCTTTCGCCGACCTTAAAGGCGATCTCGATTCGATCGGCGAACTCTGCGGCGGCTTCCGCTGGGAAGAGGGCGGCGCGGATTGGCTGCACGCCGCGCGTCGCGGCTCCATCCACCTGAACAATGTCATTTCGAGCGAAGCGAGAAATCTCTTTTCGCTGGGCGTCGCGGGACAGCTAGCGCGGCGGGTCGCGGAAAAATTGAAACTGCGCCAAGATGTTTTCCTTGCGGAGTTGCAGCTCGATCCGGTTTACACCGCGATGCATGCGGCGAAAGAAGCGCGGCGGTACGAAGTGCTGCCCAGATTTCCGAGTGTCGAGCGCGACTTTTCTTTTTTGCTTGCCGATGGCACGAAATTTTCCGATGTGAAGAAAACGATCCAGTCTCTCGGCATCAAGGAAATTTCCGCCATCGAAGCGAGCGATCTTTTCCGCGGCGCCAATGTTCCCGCCGGAAAATATTCATTGCTCGTGCGCGTTACATTTCAGAGCCGCGAAGCCACACTGACCGATGCGCAGACCACTGATTTCAGCGGCAAAATTATTACCGCCCTCGAAAAGCAACTCGGCGCGCAGCTCCGCGCCAGTTGAAGAAACATTCCCGCAAACTGCGCTTTGCGCTACAATCCTGGCAAATGAGCGCGCCGGTGAAAGTGCTGATTTTCGGGCAGACCTACTCCATTCGCGGAGAGCTCGACGAGAAGTACGTCCAGAAGCTCGCGAAATACGTGGACGAAAAGATGCACGCCATTGCTGGTGCGACCGCTACCGTAGACACGCAAAAAGTCGCCGTACTGGCGGCGCTGGCGTTTGCCGACGAACTCCACACCATCCAGCGCGATCGCGGCGATCATGAACAGCTAATGCGCGAACAAGCCGAGCGTTGCCTGACCCTCGTCGAACGCGCATTGAAGCAAACCGCGTAATCGTTTTTCTTTTCGAATCATGAAAATTTCATTGGCTCCAGCTGGTGGGGTTACGGTCCCAGCGGTGGCCGCGGAGCTGTTTGTGGAGGGAGGCGGGGAGAGGGCCCTGGGCGCTGGCGGCGATGTTGGCTTCGACGTTCGGGCGTTTGCGCATGCCGGGAATGATGGTGCTGACGTCGGGATTATTCAGGATGAAGCGCAGCGCCATTTGCGCCATGGAGTTGCCGGGGGGAACGAGTGGGCGCAAGGCTTCGGCGCGGGCCACGCTGCTTTTGAGATTTTCCGGGACGAAGTACGTGTTGCGCCAATCTCCCGGGGGCCAGGTGCTATCCACGGTCAGAGTGCCAGTGAGCGTACCTTCATCGAAGGGCACGCGGGCGATCACGGCGACGTTTTTCATGCGGCAGATGGGAAAAAGCGCGTCCTCGGGATTCTGATCGAAAATGTTGTAGATGACTTGGACGGCGTCAGCGACGCCTTCGAGGACGGCGCGAATGCCGTTGCACGGTTCCCAGCGATTGACGCTGACGCCGATGGCTTCGGCTTTGCCGCTGGTGCGCAACTTCTCGACGGCGCGCGGGAGGCGGTCGTCGCTGAGCCAGCGGTCTTCCCAAGTGTGAAACTGGAGGAGGTCAAGTTTTTCCACGCCGAGATTGCCGAGGCTCTTGTTGACGTACTCTTCGATGTGCTCGGGCGGGTAGCAATCGTCGAGGGTGAAATCGCGGCGGCTGGGCCACTTTTGGTTTTTGGGGGGAATTTTCGTGGCGACGTAAAGTTTTTTGGCGGAGTTGTCGCGGAGAACTTTGCCCAGGATCTGTTCGCTGCGGCCGGCGCCGTAAGCCCACGCGGTGTCAAAGAACGTGCAGCCAAGATCGACGGCGCGCTGCAGGGCGTCGAGCGACTCGGCGTCGTCGGAGCCGGTCCAGCCAGCCAGTCCCCACATGCCGTAACCAATTTCACTGACATTCCATCCGGTGCGGCCAAACTTGCGATCGTGCATGGTGTGCTCTCCTGAAGTGGAGGGCCCATTATACGCGGGGCCCGGGTTAGCAGGTGATCCGTGGCTGATGGAAGGATTCCACCGGACTTAAAATCGAGTTTCTAGGCAGGAAGCTCGGAAGAACGAGAAGATGGCGACGTAAAGTCGCCGCTACGGAGGCCAAGAGAGGAGAGATTCCTTACTACGGCAGCCCGAAGCGGCCGTTCCTTAGTCGTCTTTGTCGCGATACTCGCCGGGAACATCCTCTTGGGGAATTTCGTGAGTATGAACTTCGCCGGCGTCCCCGGCGTCTTCGACACCCTTGACGACTTCGGCCTCGAACGCGTTTCCTTCTTCGAGCAACTCGTCCACACTTTCAGAATTCGCGGCTGCCAGGTTGGGCAGTCCCTGCAAATCTCCCGATTGCCCGGCAGAGCGTGCCGCCAGTCCCTCGGGGGTATAAGCCACGTTACCCACGGTTTGACTCTTTTCACGAACCCGTTTCTTGGCCGCCGGCGCAGTTTTTCCGGCGGCTTTCTTAGGAGTTGCGCCTTTGTTGGCCAGCTTCGCCGAAAGCACTTTTTTGATCGGCTTCGGTTTCTTGCCCGCGGCTTTCTTGGTCTGTTTCTTCCTGGTTTTCTTCTTCCTGGTTTTCTTTTTGGCGGCCATACGCGCAGTGTACCACCAGCCGGTCATTTTTAGCGCTTGGGCCTCCGGCCGATAGACGCGAGTGGCTCCGGTCGCTAATTTCTTCGGCAGCGCGGAAACGTCAAGAAGAAACCTCAGGTCTCCAGGTTTCGCCGAGCGAGTTGCAGCCGCTCCTTAGCGATGTGCGCGTTGGGAAGACCGGGGCTAGAGTTTATCGCGTTAGAATGAGCGCGACACTTCGAGGGAGACTTACATGCGGAGTGCGTTGATGTTTGGGACTGCGCTTCAGGCGCTTGCGGTGGCGGAAGTGCGTGGCGACGAGGGCCGAGCATGCTGCGCCCCCGCAAGCGCGGCGCGGGACTTTTGATGGGTAATTCGGCGCAAGGGGCTGCACTATCGATAGCGGCGCGGGTGGAGCGGCTGCCGCTGGGGAGCTTTCATCGGCGGTTTATTGCGCTGGTATCGCTGGGAAACTTTTTTGATCTCTACGATATTTTCATTGTGGCTTACCTGGGGGCGGCGCTGCAGCAGTCTGGTTTTCTCTCCTTGAAGCAATTCAGCGTTTTTGTCGCGGCCGGATTCCTGGGCATGTTCTTTGGAACGGTGGTTTTTGGCATGGGCAGCGACCACATGGGGAGGCGGAGCGCGTTCCTCTTGTTGCTGCTGATCTATTCGGTGTTTACCTTTGTAGGAGCGTTCTCGCCTTCGGCGGGGTGGCTGATCGCGTTGAGATTCTGCGCGGGGATTGGCATCGGCGCGGAAATTGTGGTGATCGATACCTACGTGACGGAAGTCGTGCCTAGCTACGCGCGGGGACGGTACGTGGCGATTACACAGATGGCGGGATTCTGCGCCGTGCCTGTCGCGGCGGTGTTTTCGCGGCTGCTTGTGCCGACGCATTTTCTCATAAGCGGGTGGCGGTGGGTGATGGTCATCGGCGCGTCCGGGGCGTTGCTGACGTGGTGGTTTCGGCGACGCTTGCCGGAATCGCCGCGGTGGCTGGAGAGCCGTGGGCGCGTCGCGGAAGCTGAAGCGGTCATGGCCGCGCTTGAACGGGAGTCCTTTTCGGCGACCGGAGGAGGTGGCCCCTCGACTGCGCTCGGGATAAACGAGTGGCGAGTGACCCCGCGAAGCGCGGGGCAAGCGAGTGGCGAGCAGAGAACTAAACAAGGACAGAGAATGGGGGAAGCCGAACGCGCATCGTTTGCGGAGCTTTGGCGGCCGCCGTATCTTTCGCGGACGGTGATGCTCGTTCTGTTTCAAGCGCTACAGACCATCGGGTTCTACGGATTTGCCAATTGGGCGCCCACGTTTTTGCTGAAGCGCGGCGTGTCTCTGCTCCATTCGCTGGAGTACGCGCTGCTGATTGCCATGGTTTCGCCATTGGGGCCACTGCTGGCGGTGTGGACGTCGGACCGCTTTGAACGCAAGTGGACCATCGTGATTCTAGCGGTGCTGGTCGCGGGATTCGGGCTGGGCTTTGGCAACTCCAGCGCGCCGGCGGCAGTCATCGCTTTCGGAGCGCTCCTGACACTGGCGAATTACTGGTTCTCCGCGGCCTTCCATGCTTATCAATCGGAATTGTTTCCCACTCGGCTGCGTGCTACGGGCGTCGGTTTTACATATAGCTGGAGCCGGCTGAGCGCGACGTTCACTTCGTTGCTGATCGGGGCGGTTCTGGTTTACGGCGTGCCGACGGTGTTTGCATTGCTTGCGGCGGCGATGGGTCTGGTGGCCGCGGTAGTGGGTTTTCTGGGGCCGCGGACCAATGGAATGGTTCTCGAAGAATTGTCCCGGTGAAAAAAAGTGCCAGGTTAAGGCCCGGCCACAAAAACAAAGAACGCAAAACGGAAGAATTCACGCGCGAAGAAGCGGTGTGCTAGCATCGAAGATTGTGCGTTGAACGGGAGTCCGGCTAGATGGCAGCGACGATGAAGGCGTTGCGGAAGATGCGCGCGGCGAAGGGCTTGCAGATGGATACGGTGGCGGTGCCTTTGCTGGGGTCGACGGACGTGCTGGTGCGAGTGAAGACGGCGTCGATTTGCGGGACTGATTTGCACATTTACGGATGGGACCGCTGGTCGCAGGGACGCATCAAGCCGCCCGTGACGCTGGGGCATGAATTTTGCGGCACCGTGGAGCGGGTGGGCGATGAGGTGCGCGCGGTAATGGCGGGGGATTTTGTCAGCGCGGAGATGCACCTCAATTGCGGGCATTGCCGCCAGTGCCGGCTGGGGCAGGCACACATTTGCCAGAACTTGCGGATTATTGGGATCGATCAAGACGGGGCGTTCGCGGAATTCGTTAAGATTCCGGCATCGAATATCTGGAAGCTGGATGCGGAAATTCCGGAGCATTACGGGGCCATCCTCGATCCGCTGGGGAACGCCGTGCATACGGTGTTGGCGGGGCCGATCGAGGGGCAGACGGTCTTGGTTACCGGCTGCGGGCCGATTGGGTTGATGGCGATTGCGGTGGCTAAGGCTTGCGGAAGCTCGACGGTTTTCGCGACGGAAACCAACGAAAAGCGCCGGGCGCTGGCGAAGAAAATGGGCGCGGACGCGGTTCTTAATCCGGCCGCGGAAGATGCCGTCGGGAAAATTCTGGCGGCGACCAATGGCACGGGAGTGGATGTGCTGCTGGAAATGTCCGGGAATCCCACGGCGATTCAGCAGGGTTTCAAAGCGCTGCGAGCCGGAGGACGCGCTTCGCTGCTGGGGATTCCCACCGAGAATGTGCCGCTGGACCTGGTGAACGACGTGATTTTCAAGGGCGCGACGGTGCAGGGGATTTACGGGCGGCGCATGTATGAGACGTGGGTGCAAATGACGGCGCTGCTTAAGGCCGGGCGACTTAATCTGGATCCGCTGTTCGGGGAGCGCGCTTCGCTGGAAAAGTTTGAGGGCGCGTTTACCTTGCTGCAGGGCGGGTTGGCGGGAAAAATTCTGCTGTACCCGAACGGAATGCCGCGCTAAGGTAGTGATCCCAATCGCCTAGCCCTTAAGTTTGTTTGCGCTGAGCCGCCCGCTGACGCAAAATAGCTTCTTCCCCCCGGCCGAGCCTAAGTCAGGAGTGCAACCATGTCTGATGCCGCAACGATCGCAACGAAGCAGAACCCGCTGCAGTATGTCACCGACGAACTGAAGGAATTACGCGCCAAGGGGGTAGCGCCGAAGTTGCGCTTGCTCGAAGGGGAACAGAAGCCTGTTTCTATATTTGATGGGAAGGAAGTGATCAACCTCGCTTCGAACAATTATCTGGGATTTACGACCCACAAGGCGCTGCGCAAAGCCGCGCTGGATGCGGTGAAAAGGTACGGAGCCGGAGCGGGGGCAGTGCGAACGATTGCGGGAACCATGAAGATACACATGGAGCTGGAGGAGCAAATCGCCACGTTCAAGAACACGGAAGCTTGCGTGGTGTTTCAATCGGGTTTTACGGCCAACGCTGGTACGGTTTCCGCGGTACTTGGAAAAGACGACTTGATCATTTCTGACGAATTGAATCATGCGTCGATCATTGATGGGGCGCGGCTTTCGAAAGCGACCATCAAGGTTTTCAAGCACAAGGATTTGACGGAATGCGAACGCCTCCTGCAGGAGAACGCAAATTTCCCGGGGAAGAAGCTGATCATTACTGACGGCGTATTTTCGATGGATGGCGACATCGCGCCGCTGCCGGAACTGTGCAGCCTGGCCGAAAAATACAATTGCATCATGATGGTGGACGACGCGCATGCGTCGGGGGTGCTGGGACGAGGCGGGCGCGGAACCGTGGACCACCACCAGTGCCACGGGCGGGTACACATTCAGGTGGGGACGCTCAGCAAAGCGATTGGCGCGATGGGGGGATACGTCTGCGGATCGCGCGACTTGATTGATTTCTTGTACTTGCGCGCCCGGCCTTTTCTTTTTTCGACTTCGCATCCTCCGGCTACGGCAGCGGCATGCCAAGCGGCGTTCACGCTGCTGGATTCGCCTGAAGGCGAAAAGCTGGTGAAGAAACTGTGGGCCAACACGAAAATGTTCAAGCGCGAATTGAAAAAGCGCGGGTTTCAATTCAAGGTTAGCGAGACGCCGATTATCCCGATTCATGTGGGGGAAGCGGCGAAGGCGTTCGAATTTTCGAAAAAACTTTTTGAAGCCGGAGTGTTCGCGCCGGCGGTCGGGTACCCGACGGTGGCGGAAGGCAAAGCGCGGTTGCGCGTGATCGTGAGCGCGACGCACAAGCGGGAACAATTGCTGCGCGCGGCGGACCTTCTGGCGGAAGTGGCGAAGCCGCTCGGGATCATTCCCTAGTTAACAAGTCGCCGTTTAAAGTTCCGAGTGAAAAAGTCCAGCGGAGTAGGTGCTGCTGGGATTCGCTGGGGCCCCGCGCCATCCTGTAAATCCTTCGCAGTACTCGGTCATTTTTCCTTGATTTCGACGCGCCCCCCGTTTGCCTAACTACCTCGAAACAATAAGCTTATTTATGGCATAGCCCTTGCCAGTATCAAACGGTCCCATGGATAGCTTTATGTTTAAAGCAGAACCAATTCATTTCCCAAAATTGCACCAGGAGGCTATACGACCATGAATGGCAGAAGGATGGCAATGATTGTGGGAGTTTTTCTGAGCTTGAGCGCTCGGGCACAAGCGCAGACGGGTGCGCCCGCCGGTGCACAAGGAAGCGGTCAGACATCGGTAGAAGCCGGTCATACGCAGGCGCAAGCATCGGGCAGCGCATCGGCATCAGGCGCGGCGTCAATCGAGAACGGCCAGGCAAATGGTTCACTGGCAAGCGGCACGGCGTTAAACGCGGCGCTGAGTTCGCCAATCGATTCGAAGAAGTGTAAGCCGGGCGATGCGGTCAACGCGCAGACGACGGAAGCGGTGAAGTCGGAAGGAAAGACCGTAATTCCCAAGGGAGCGAAACTGGTGGGACACGTGACGCAGGCTTCGGCGCGCGCGAAAGGTGAATCAGAATCCTCGCTGGGGATGGTGTTTGACAAGGCCATCCTCAAAAATGGCCAGGAGATTCCGCTAAGCGCGGGGATCCAGGCGCTCGCCGCGGCGCAAAGTAACGCCTCGGCCGCAGGATCGGACCTGGACACGATGGGCGGCATGGGCGCTTCGGCGGCGGGGTCTGGCGCGGCTGGCGGGCGTAGCGCACTTGGGGGAGTGACTTCCCGAGCGGGAGGTGCTGTAGGCACCGTGACCAACACCGCGGCAAACGCCGGCGGAAGTGTCGCGGGGGCCTCAAAGGGAGCAGTCGGCGGATGGAATGCCGCGGGCCAGCTCAGTTCCAACAGCCAAGGCGTTTTTGGTCTGAACGGTTTATATCTAAGCGCGGCGGGTTCGCATGCCACGCAGGGTTCGGTGATTACGTCAGCGGAGAAGAACATACACTTGGACAGGGGCACGAGGATGCTGCTTGTTTCGCAGGCCTCGGCTGGTTCGCAAAGCGAAATGAAACAACCGGCGAGCAAGGGGGAAACAAAATCCGAGCCGAAGTCCGAACCGAACAAACCGAACAAGCAGTAAAGAATGACTGATGATTCCGAGGCCGCGCGCGGATTCTTTCTTGCGCGGCCTTTTTATTTCCTGGCTCGGCTTTTAGGAGAAAGAGAAAGCGGGCGCAAGCTCCCGGCACTCCACATTTGGCTTTGCTATACTCGCCGGGCATGTCTGGCGAGCCCAAGAAACTTTTTCTTGTTGATGCGATGGCGCATGTCTACCGCGCGTTCTTTGCGCCCATGCCGCGGCGGCTCACCGGTCCCGGCGGCGTTCCCACGAACGTTCCCTTTCTGTTCGGAAACATTTTGCGGCGGCTGATCAAGGACTACCAGCCGGACTACCTTGGAATTGTGTTTGATCCTCCGGGAGCGACTTTCCGCGACAAGCTTTTCGAGAAATACAAAGCGCAGCGGCAGCCCATGCCGGACGAAATGCGCGTGCAACTGCCGTTTGTTCGCCGGTTGTGCGAAGCGATGCGGCTGCCGATTCTCGAAGTGCAAGGTTACGAAGCGGACGACGTTATCGGGACCATGGCGGTTAAAGCCGGGAAGCACAATCTGGCGGTGCTGATTGTGTCCAACGACAAAGACATGATGCAGCTTGTCGGCAAGAGCGTGCGAACGCTACGCACCGGCTCCGGCGGCCTCAAGGGCGACATCATCGTGGATGAAATGAAGGTTGAAGAATTATTGGGAGTGCCGCCGCAAAAGGTGGTGGACTACATGGCGCTGCTGGGAGACACCATCGATAACATTCCCGGGGCCAAGGGAATCGGCGAAAAGGGCGCAGCGGAGTTGATCAAGAAGTACGGGAGCGTGGAAAACGCGCTGGATCACGCGGATGAAGTGCCGAACAAGCGGTACCGCGAGGCTCTGCAGCAGCAGCGTGAACAAGTGCTGATGTCCAAACAACTGGCGGAGATTGCCAAGGACGCGCCGATCGAGGTCAACCTCGAGGAACTGGAACTACGTCCGCCAAACGGCTTGGCGCTCGCGGAACTCTATCGGGAGCTGGGTTTCAGTTCGCTGTTGAAGGAATTGGGGGAGGGAGCGGTGGCCTCGTCCGCGCCCGCGAGCGCCGAGCCGGCTGTGAAAGCGGATTATCGACAGCTCGCCAGCGTCGTGGAGTTCCGCGACTATCTGGCGAAACTCCCCGCGAAGCAGCCGCTGGCGGTGTGGCTGAATGTGGAAGCCGGAGACCGTGAATCGGAAGGATTCGGGACGCGCATCGCTGCGATCGAGGTTTCCGCGAAGACCGCGGAAGGGCGCTCGGTGTGGCGGGACGAAAAAGGCGAAGCCATGAAAGCGCTTGCGCCGCTGCTGGCCGATGCGAAAAGGCCGAAAATCGTGCACGACGCAAAACTTTTTCTGCTGCTGACGGGCCGGGCCGCGAACATTCGCCACGCAACGCAGATTTATTCCTACTTGCTGCGGCCTACCACGGCGAATCACAATTTCACGGACGTGATCGTCCGGCAATTCAACGTGATGATGGGCGGCGGGCCCGGCGAGCGCGCCGATTATCTGCAGCGGCTCGCGCCGGCACTCCAAGCGCAAGTCCAGGAGCAAAAGCTCGAAGACGTCTACGAAAAAATAGACCTGCCGCTGGCCCCGGTGCTCGCGGAACTCGAGCGGACTGGCATCCGCGTCGATCCCAAAGAGCTGGGAAAAATGTCACAGACGATGGAGAAAGAAATCCGGCGCCTGGAGAAAGAGATCTGGAAGCTGGCAGGCTTGGAATTCAACGTCAACTCGCCGACGCAACTCGCGGAAATCCTTTTTGACAAACTGAACCTTCAACCGAACGCCCGGCGGGGAAAAGCGAAAGCCCGCTCAACCGCCGCCGACGTTCTTGAGGAATTGTCCGCGCAGCACCCGCTTCCTGCGAAGATCGTCGAGTACCGTGAAATCGCCAAACTGAAATCAACGTATGTGGACGTGCTTCCGAAACTGATCCATCCGGAAACCGGACGCTTGCACACCAGTTTTTCGCAAACCGGCACAGCCACGGGGCGGCTTAGCTCAAGCGATCCCAACTTGCAAAATATTCCCATCCGCACCGAGCTGGGACGCGAGATTCGCGCTGCCTTCGTCGCAGAAAAAGGAAAAATCCTGCTGTCCGCGGACTACTCGCAGATCGAGCTGCGCATCATGGCGCATTTTTCGAGAGATGCTGTGCTCGTCCAGGCGTTCCGCAACGGAGAAGACATTCACGCGCGGACAGCGCAAGAAGTGTTCGGCGTGGGACCGCTGGCGCAAAATGCGGAGCACCGCCGCGCCGCCAAAGCCATCAACTTCGGCATCATTTATGGACTCTCGCCATTCGGTCTGGCGCAGCAACTGGGCATCGAGCAGAAAGAAGCCGCGAAATTCATCAGCGCCTATTTCACGCGCTATCGCGGGGTGAAGGAATACCTGGACAATATTCTTGCGGAGACGCGAAAGACCGGCATGACGAAGACGTTGTTTGGGAGAATTCGCCCGATTCCTGAAATTAATTCACCGCAAATGCAGCTACGCAATTTCGCCGAACGCACCGCGCTCAATTCGCCGCTGCAGGGGACCGCGGCTGATTTGATCAAGCTGGCGATGATCAACATCGACCGCCGGCTGGCGGACGAAAAGTTCGAAGCCAAGATGATCCTGCAAGTGCACGACGAGCTGCTCTTCGAGGCTCCGGCGAAGGAACGCGCCAAGCTGGCAAAACTTGTGAAAGAGGAAATGGAGGGCGTCCACAAATTGGTGGTGCCCATTGTCGTGGAAATCGGCACGGGGCCGAATTGGCGGGACCTCGAATAGTTCTATTCCGGCAGCGCGAAACCCTTCATTTATATTTTTTTTTAATCCTTTTCATCCGCTTTCCCGGGGCGTAGAATCCGCTCAAAATCAAGCCGACGCACTGTTTCGGCCGCCCTATCCAGTAAGGAGGAAATTATGCGCAGGACAGTTCTCGTCCTGAGTGCCTCGCTGCTCGCAGGTTTCGGAATTCTGTCCGCGAAGCAAGCCGCTACCCAGGAGAAATCGGGTTCCAGCGAACCTACGATGACGCCCGAAGATGTCGCCAAGAAAAATCCCATCACGCCTACTTCGGAAGGCGTCGCGGAGGCCCGCAAGCTGTACGGTTATCATTGCGCCATGTGCCACGGCAAGGAAGGCGACGGCAAGGGTGACCTGGCCACGGAGATGAAGCTCGAATTGCACGATTGGCGGGATGCTTCCTCGATCGAGAAGATGACCGATGGGGAAATGTTCTTCATCATCAGCAATGGCAAGGGGAAAATGCTGGGGGGCGAAGGGGATCGAACTCCGGACAAGATGCGCTGGAATCTGGTGCATTTGGTCCGCTCGTTTGGCAAGAAAGGCGCCGGAGATAAGCCAAAAGCGGCGGCGCCACCGAGCTAGCTGGACACAAAGCAACACTCTTTTCGACCTAGCGATTGTGAGCAGACCCGCTGGGGATGAGCAGTAAAACGCCCTGTGTTATGCTTCCCTTCGAAATATTCCAGGAAGGAGTTTTCCGATGGCCCACGCAGCACAATTCCTGAAATTGGTGAACGAAGCCAAAAAAAAGATCAAAGAAACCAATGTTGCGGACGTGAAACGGCGTAGCGACGCGGGCGAGAAGTTTCTACTAGTTGATGTTCGAGAAGACAACGAATGGGCCAAAGGACATCTTCCCGGCGCCGTTCACCTGGGCCGGGGGATCATCGAGCGGGACATCGAGCAGCGCGTTCCGGACACCCATACCAAACTCATCTTGTACTGCGGCGGGGGATTCCGCTCCGCGCTAGTGGCGGAGAATCTCGAGAAAATGGGCTATAGGGACGTCGAATCGATGGACGGCGGATGGAAGGGCTGGCTGGATGCGGGCTTGCCGATCGCCAAAGACGAGTAGCGCCACCGGCAATTGGAGGGGAGCCCAAGCCTCACGCGCTCTTGCTCCGAACGAAGCAGGTAGCCATGTGCATTTCCGGCGGTGTCCGTCCACAGACCCGCTAGCAAACAACGCTTCCTCGAACTGTCGTGACTGGCATGGGCCTGCCGCCTCGCCCCTCGGAGGCATCCAATAGGCGAGGCGGCAAGACCTCCCGGGAACTCAATTCTTAATGAACTTGTAGATTGTTACCCCCGGCCAGTATTGCTCCACGGTGCTTTGTTATCACCTGCCTCCTGAAACCTTCCCTTACTCTTCAAAATCGTAAAACCACGCCAAACTGGCTCACGCCCGAATGAATCAATCTTGGTCCGGGGCCGCGAAGCAAACCTGCCCGCTGTACCGGAATACCGTCCCTTTGACCAAATCGACTTCCCCGATCGCGGTCATATCTCCGGTCGCTCCAGCGAATCTTCCCGTGCCACCTGTCAGGTGCACGGGATAGGTGACGATCGCAAATAGGGTTTGCGAGAGTGGAACCGTCGTAGCCGTCGCCGGATCGAAGTTGAGCGTGTCCCCCGACTCCGTAACCCAGTGATGTTGTACGTGGAACACCACGGTGCCCCCCGCGCCCGGTTGAGGGGTGCCCAGGAGCGTTCCGCTCACGGCCCCCCGCAAGTCTCCCGTTGCCGTCCCCATAGTGGTGTTCTGATCGATGGCGCCAAAGTTGGTCAAGATCGTGCCGCCAACCGCCTTGCAGTGTGGTTGGGAAGATGTGGATTGTGGAGGAACGGCTCCAGCGTGGTGGCCCCCACTGCTAGCGATAAACGCCGACAGAAGAACGACGCTGAAAACTAAGAATGCAATCCGAGTGATTCTTCCAAGTGTCATGGTCATTTCCTTTCTTGTTGCACTAAAAACAAACTGCTTGAGGCGCATGATTGCCAGAAGCCCGCGAAAGGATCAAGAACCTTGCTGGTGGTTTGTTGGTTCCTTCGTAAGTTGTTGATTCCCCACGTCTAGTTGCGGCTGGTTCCGGTAGCCGACTTCATGCTGGTCAGCTTTGAACCGTGATAAACTCCGTTCAGTCCCGACCAAAGCAGGCCCAATGGTCACCAAGCCCAGTCCGCCACGGGTAGTAAAGTTCGGGGTTTTCGAAGTTGATCTGCGAGCTGGTGAAATTCGCAAGGCTGGGGTGAGGCAAAAGCTCGCCGGCCAGCCCTTCCAAGTGTTGCAAGCCCTGCTCGAGCATCCCCAGGAAATCGTGACACGCGAAGAACTGCGCGAACGCCTGTGGCCAGGGAATACGTTCGTTGACTACGAACTGGCGCTCAAGAAAGCCGTCAACCGGTTGCGCGAAGTGCTGGGCGACTCGGCTGAGAGTCCCCGTTTCATCGAGACCGTCCCGCGGCATGGCTACCGCTTCCTGGGTGCCGTCGAAGCAGCGGAACGGCCAAGCGCCGTGCCGGCAATCGCGGCTTCTCCTACCGGGGTGAAAATCGCGCGGACTTTGACGGCCGGTTTGGCGCTGGCGCTTCTCGCTGCGTTGGTGTTGGGATTTAACCTCGCTAAGCTTCGCACCCGTATCTTTGCCAAGTCCCGCTCACTAGAAATTCGCTCCATCGCCGTGCTTCCCCTGGAGAATCTGTCCAAGGACCCGAACCAAGATTATTTCAGTGACGGAATCACAGACGCCTTAACCACGGAGCTCGCAGAGATCGGTTCTCTGCGGGTCATTTCGCGAACTTCGGCCGAACACTTCAAGGGTAGAAAGGAGACGCTACCTCAGATTGGCCGCGAGTTAAATGTGGACGCTGTAGTAGAAGGCTCCATCACGCGCTCGGAGAACCGTGTGCGCATTACTGCCCAGTTGATCGAAGCGCCGGGCGACCGCCATTTGTGGGCCAAGAGCTACGAGCGAGATTTGAAGGATGTTCTGACCCTGCAAGATGAAGTGGCTCAGGACATCGCCGAGGAAATCCGCGTTAAGCTTACGCCAGAGGAGCGTACGCGCCTCGCTGGCGCCCACCCCGTCGATCCTGCCGCGCACGACGCTTACCTGAGGGGCCGCTATTTCTGGAACCGGCGCACCGAAGCAGATTTGTACAAAGCCAAAACCTACTTCGACCAGGCCATCGCCGAAGATCCGCAATATCCCGCAGCCTACTCGGGTCTGGCAGACACGTATTTCTATCTCGGATACGCCTGGGGGCATCTGCTACCTCGCGAAGCGATGCCCATGTCCAAAGAAGCGGCCCTGAAAGCTCTGCAACTGGACGATAACTCCGCGGAAGGCCACACCTCACTTGGAATAGTGAAGATGTTCTATGACTGGGACTTCCCGGGAGCAAAACGGGAGTTCCAGCGCGCCGTGGCATTAAACCCGAACTATGCGACGGCTCATCACACTTATGCTGTCTTGCTGTCCGCGATCGGACGATTCGACGAATCCATAGCAGAAGCGCGCAAGGCAGTGGAAGTTGATCCTCTATCCCTGCCCGTGAACTATATCTTGGCCACACTGTTACAAGCTGCGGGCCGCTGCGAAGAAGCTATTGCCCAGGACCGCAAGACCCAGGATCTCGATCCAAGTCCAACGCATCTGATGGTGGCCCAAACGAGATTGGCGGATTGCGACGAAATCATGGGACGGCAGAAAGAAGCTCTAGAAGAGCGAGTGCAGGCTCGAATTGCTAGCGGATCGACACCGAGCGAAATTGCAGAAGTCCGCAAGACTTACGCCACTTCAGGCAAAAGGGGAATTCTAGAGAAGGATTTGAAAGCCGCGTTGCAGCGCTGGAATAAAGACCGTTGGCACGAAGACGCCTTTCAAATCTCGGGTTTTTACGCAGACTTAGGAGACAAAGACCAAGCCTTTGCCTGGATCGACAAAGCCATTGAGCTCCGCTCCGGAGCCTTGATCTGGCTCTTTGTCGGACCTTCTCCATTAAGCTCCGATCCCCGCTTTAGCGAAGTCAAACGCAAGATGGGCGTCCAGAACTGAAATTGACTTTGATAATGCGTTTCAGGTCGAACGCGACATCGGAATTAAGGTAGCGCAATCGGTATTAGAACCTGCCAAACGCGCAATAGCACATTTCTAGAGGGAAAGATTGGCTGGTGCGGAAGGATTCGAAAGCTAACCGCGGCCCAATCCAATGTTTCCAACACCGTAGAAGACTTAGGTCCTGCGCACCTTTAAGTTGTCTTAAGCCGTATTATGCCCCTAATACCGATTGCAAAGGTATTACAGCTCACCGAAACTGAAGTGCCCACCGAGATGCATTTCGGAGTTATACTCACGTGATTTGTGACCGCCCATCTGCCGAGTGGTTGTGGAGGGTTCCGTGAGGAAAATCCTTGTCTCCACGCTGGCTTTCTTCCTTCTGGCGTCAACTCTAACTGGCCAACGAAACTCTGCCACAAAACAGCGGCCGCTGGTCTTCATGCACGTTACGGTCATCGACGTGACGGGAGGACCAACCCAGCCGGATCGCACAGTGGTGATCGCGGACGGACATATTACAGAGATCAGCGATAGTGCGAAGGCCGTTGTGCCCAAAGATTCGCAAGTTGTTGAAGCGAAAGGTAAATTCTTGATTCCGGGTCTCTGGGACATGCACGTCCACTGGTTTGACAAAGATTATCTCCCGCTCTTCATCGCCAACGGCGTCACGGGCGTCCGGCAAATGTTGGGCAACCCGGAGCTCCAACAGCAGCGCAAGGAAATCGAGAAGGCAGCCTTGCTAGGGCCGCGAATGATCATCGCCAGCGCACTAGTAGATGGACCGAAACCACTTTGGTCAGGATCGATTTCCGTTGCCACGGAAGCCGAAGGCCGCCTCGCCGTGACCCAGGTCAAACAGGATGGCGCCGATTTTGTAAAGGTCTATTCCTTCCTCCCTCGAGAGGCCTACTTTGCCATCGCTGATGAAGCAAGGAAGCAGGCTATCCCCTTTGCGGGTCATGTTCCCTTTGGAGTTTCCGTGGACGAGGCTTCAGACGCTGGACAGAAAAGCATCGAGCATCTCGCAGGCATGTTCGAATCTTGTTCGTCGCGCGCAGAAGAGTTGCACAAAATGGCCAACGAAGATCTCGCGGACATGATTGCCATGGGCAAGCCCGACTTAACCGGGGGACCTCGTTACCATGCGGCGGGACACTTGCTGTTGGACAGTTACAGTGCGGAGAAATGCGCCGCCGTATTTGCACACTTGAAAAAGAATGCCACGTGGATATGTCCGACGCTCGTGTTGTTCCGCACGATGGCGCTTGTTGACGACCCCAGTCTCCTAAAGGATCCGCGCGCGAAGTACATGCCGCGCCAGGTCAGGGAATCGTGGGACCCCAAGACCAATTTCTTGTTGAAGATGGGCGCTAGCAACGTGGCTTATGCAAAGGAACAGTTTCGAAGGGACCTCGAAATTGTCGCGGGGCTGGACCATGCCGGTGTCGGCATTATTGCTGGAACAGACATGTTGATTCCTTACGGGCTGCCCGGCTTTGGTCTGCACGACGAGCTAGCCCTCTACGTGCAAGCCGGATTGACGCCTTTGGCCGCTCTGCAAACGGCGACCTACAATCCAGCGCGGTTCTTGGGGAAAGAAAAGGAAATGGGGACCATCGAAAAGGGGAAGATCGCGGATTTGGTCCTCCTTGACGCGAATCCTCTCGAAGACATCAAGAACACCACCAAAATTGCCGCGGTTGTATTCGGCGGAACACTCTTCCCCAAGACCTCGATTGTCGCAATGCTGGCCAAAGCTCAGGCCCTGGCTAGCAGGAAGTCCATCGCCGAAACACTTTCGAAAACGATCAACGAAAAAGATGTGCAATCGGCAATACAGCAGTACCACGAATTGCGCGCCACCCAGCCGAATAAATATGATTTCAGCGAAGACGAACTGAATACACTTGGCTATCAATTTCTTGGCTTGAAACAAATCGAGGCGGCGATCCAGATTTTCCAATTGAACGTCACGGCCTTCCCGGAGTCGTACAACACGTATGACAGCCTGGGAGAGGCATACATGACGAGTGGTGACAAGGAATTGGCCAGTAAGAATTACAAAAAATCTCTGGAACTGAATCCCAAAAACACAAACGCTGTTGAGATGCTGAAGAAACTAACCGCCCAATGAACGGCCAAGCGACCAATCGGTATTAGCCCCCCAGAGCGCAATAACATCATTGTTCAGTGGGGAAAATTGGCTGGGGCGGAAGGATTCGAACCTTCACCGTCCTCATTAACAGTGAGGTGTCCTACCAGTTGGACCACGCCCCAGCGGGCGGCCCGCGTCCCCGTGCTGCCCGGAGACGCGCAACTACCATTGTAGGTAAGCTCCGCCGCAAAACGAGCGGCCGAGGGTACCTCTAAGATACCACGCCGCCGCCTCTTGGCCGATGCCCGGCTAAAGAAATGTCGTGAAAAAATGTTTAAACTTCTCCATCCGCTTAAGCATCAGATTCCGTGATGGCGGGTTTAGGCAGTTGGGGAGGAGAAGCAGCGGACTCGGGGCGCGCCGCTCTTGCCTTTTCGTCGAGCGGCTGAAACCCACGAGCAGAATCTTGTTAGAGAAGTCTTGAGGGTGGCGCAAAGTTTGTCGAAGAAGTTGCTGCGAAAGTATCTGAAAACAAATTGGCCCGAAGGTTGCATTCCAGAATGTTTTGATGGACACTATCGCGTCAAGCTTGACCCGGGTTTGCACTGTCCGGTTAACTCGTGGGAGGCCCTGACCGCAGCTCCCTTCCGGAGCGCTCCCCCCCGCATAGTGCTGAACAGACATGGCCCAGATTTTTCATCGAAGCACGAATTTCATCGCGCGATTCAGTGTGTTTTCGGCCCTTTTTCTGGGCGGACTGGCGCTCGTGGCCGTCCTTGGCGTGGCGCGTTCGCCCTATCTGACGCGGCAAAATATTACGCGTGAGCAGCCCGTGCAATTCAGCCACAAACATCACGTCGGCGACGATGGCATCGACTGCCGCTACTGCCATACCGGGGTGGAGACTTCCGCGGTTGCCGGCATTCCGCCGACAAAGACTTGCATGAACTGCCATTCGGTGCTCTTCAACACTTCCGCCTACCTCGAGCCGGTTCGCGAAAGCTTTCGCACCGATAAATCCATCCAGTGGATCAAAGTGCACCGCCTGGCCGATTTCGCGTATTTCAATCACAGCATTCATATCAACAAGGGTGTGGGCTGCTCGACGTGTCACGGACAGGTCAACCAGATGCCCCTGGTGTTCCAAGCCAACACCCTATTGATGCAATGGTGCATCGACTGCCATCGCCACCCGGAAGCCGTTTTGCGCGAAAAGGAAGAAGATGTTTTTTCGATGG
>Ga0307475_10000125_pt1 | contig 43301 bp, 37 predicted proteins | sample atmos_gasesECM1C_FD_203317 | JGI IMG/M metagenome (GOLD analysis project Ga0307475, IMG submission 203317) | Hardwood forest soil microbial communities from Morgan-Monroe State Forest, Indiana, United States - atmos_gasesECM1C_515 | ecosystem: Environmental > Terrestrial > Soil > Temperate... | reverse complement strand
GGGAAGTCGGGTCAGACGAAGGACAGCGCCGTGTTTGTCCTGCCCAATCTGCCGCCCGGCAAGTACGGCTTAACCATTCTCGACGTGAACGGCCCTCAGGGCGCGAAGACGCTGACTTTTGTCTTGCAGGAGACTGGCACGGACTGGAAACTGGCGGGTTTTAACGCTAAATCTTCGCAAGTGGCGGGGCACGATGCAGCGTGGTTCATCCGGCGCGCTCGCGATTTCAAAGCTAAAGCACAGAATCACAACGCCTGGCTGTATTACCGCGAGGCAATCGCCCTGTCCGCCCCAGTCGACTTCATGAACACGCTCGCCACTGATCAACTCTACGACGAGTTCCAGGCAGCGCAGCCCTCCGATATGCCGGTGAACGAACACACCGTGGATATCAGCGCGGGCGGCAAGATCTATCATTTGACCGAAATCTTTCCGCTGGCAGTGGGCGACGATCTTGACGTGGTTGTAAAGTATCAGGCCGCCGATGTATCGGATACCGCGCGCACGTTTAAGGAAAATGTGGCCGTGATCAAGGCACTGGTAGCGAAGTATCCCGAATTTCGCGAAGCTTTTGGGGGAGTGGTAGCGCGAGCCGTCGAGCCCTCCGGCCGCGACTACGGTTCGCTCATGGCGATGAAGGATGTCAAGTAAACATAATTTAGTCATTGAATCATTAAGGCATTGAATCATTGAAAGACTCAACGCTCTCCCCCAGTTGCCTTCTCTTTCCCGCAGGACTAGTATTTTTTAAGGCCACTTCACCTCAACAAAACTCTCTCACTCGATCTCGTTCTAAGGAGGATGTATGGGAATCGCAGTTTCTCCGATCCAGATTGATTCACGCGTCAGCGACTTCATCGGGAAGCCGCGCAAAATGCTGATCGACGGCAAGTGGGTGAATGCCGCCTCGGGCAAAACTTTCCCAACCTACAACCCGGCCACCGGCGAAGTTCTGGCGCAGGTCGCGGAAGGCGATCGGCAGGACATCGATGCTGCCGTAAAGGCCGCGCGCAAGGCGTTCGACAGCGGTCCCTGGTCGCGTCTGACTGCCTCCGAGCGCGGCAAGCTGGTGTGGAAACTTGCCGATCTGCTGGAAGAGCACCTGGAAGAATTCGCCACGTTAGAAACACTTGATAACGGCAAGCCGCTCACGGTGGCGCGCGCCGCCGATGTTCCGCTCGCCGTCGAAATGTTCCGCTACATGGCGGGATGGGCGACCAAGCTCGAGGGCACAACCATTCCGCTCTCCGTGCCGTATACGCCCGGCGTCAACTACCACGCTTACACGCTCCGCGAGCCGGTCGGCGTCGTGGGCCAGATTATCCCGTGGAATTTCCCGCTGCTGATGGCGACGTGGAAACTGGCGCCGGCGCTGGCTTCGGGATGCACGGTGGTGTTGAAGCCGGCCGAGCAGACGCCGCTCTCCGCGCTGCGTCTGGGTGAGCTGATTATGGAAGCCGGATTCCCGGATGGCGTGGTCAACATCGTCCCCGGATATGGCGAGACGGCGGGCGCGGCTCTGGCGGCGCACGATCTGGTCGATAAAATTGCGTTTACCGGATCAACGGAAGTGGGCAAACTGATCGTCCACGCGGCCACTGGGAACTTGAAGAAAGTTTCGCTCGAACTCGGCGGCAAGTCGCCGAATGTCGTGTTCAAGGACGCGGACATGGATGTGGCCATCGCCGGTTCCGCGAGCGCAATCTTTTTCAATCACGGACAATGCTGCTGCGCCGGTTCGCGTCTGTTCGTGGAGCGGCCGGTGTTTGCTCGCGTGGTCGAGGGCGTGGCCGCAAAGGCCAAGAAGATCCGGGTCGGATCGGGCATGGAGCCGGACACGTCGATGGGTCCGCTCGTCTCCGAGGAACAGTTGCAGCGGGTGTGCAACTATCTGGAAATTGGCTTGTCCGAAGGCGCGACCGCAATGACTGGCGGGAAAAAAATGGGCGACAAGGGATATTTTGTCGAGCCCACCGTGCTGGTGAATACGAAAGACAACATGCGGGTAGTGCAGGAAGAAATTTTCGGTCCGGTAGTGACGGCAATTCCGTTCGACGATCCGGAAGAACTCATGCCGCGCGCCAACGACACGGTGTACGGCTTGGCGGCTGGCATCTGGACGAAGGACATTTCAAAGGCGCATCGAGTAGCATCCGCGCTGCGCGCCGGGACGGTCTGGATCAACTGCTACAACATCTTCGACGCGGCACTGCCGTTTGGTGGCTACAAGCAGTCCGGATGGGGACGCGAGATGGGCAAAGACGTTCTCGCGCTCTACACGCAGACCAAGTCGGTGTGCGCGCGCCTGTAGTAGCGTTAAAAGCGATGATCATGCGGTGGAGGGACGGGCGCCTCGCGCGTCCAGCCGGGCGGGAACGCCCGGCGCTCCACCGGCACTCTAATTGCTAGGCGGCGCGGGCTTCTCGCTCTTCTTTTCTTGCTTCTTATCAGCCGCTTTCTCTTTGGCCTCGGCGGCAGCGCTCTCGACCGTGTCTTCCAGAACCTCGCCCGTCATGGCATCGATGTTGACTTCGTGGATGCCATCCGCCATCTTGATGTCGAAGGAATAGATCAGCTTTCCTTTTTCTCGTTCAATCTCTTTCGACTGAATCTTGCCAGCCTCCTTGGCCAGGGCGGTCCTTTGCGCCTGCTCCATGGAGATCTTCGCTTCTTTGCTCAGCGCAGCCTGGCTGGTCTTGCTCTGGCCGCCGGCCCACGCCTGCAAAGTGAACGCAAGCAGAATGCCTGCCAAAATTGCCATCCTCATTTTCATTCTCCCGTTTCCTACTTGTGTTTCCCGTTTTTCATTGATCGGGCCGCAAGATTCTACTCTGCGGCTTCGAAGGATGATTGCGATTAGAACACGGAACCTGCAAATGAGCTGAATCGGAAAGGCAGACATCACCCCCGATGGGGCAAGGCGAAGGTTGGAGGCGCGGGTGAGAATCGAACTAGACCGCGTTCTTTGTTATCTGTAACTTACTGATTCTTAAACAGGCGACACCGGCGAAACAGGCGAGACAAACAGACCGAAAGCACAAATTAGCACAGTTTTCTCTTGCCCGGCTTGGCTTTCTTTCTCTCCACCGGCTGCTTCTTCTTCGAGGCTTTTACTATCGCGCCCCCGCTGGCGAAGACTCGAAGGTAGACGGCGCGAGGAATGCGCAACGAACGGTAGCGCCCTTTGTGTAGCGTCTCGGGACGCAGAAGAATGCGGACGCCAGATTCTTTCTCGAAGATCCGTATAATCGTGCGGACGGAGTACCCCTCGATGGCCGCGATTTCTGCGGGAGTGTAGACCAATTTCTCGGGGGTGGGCGGGTTGCTCATCGTGGGTCCGGATTGCTGCTTTCAAGCTTCCACAGTGCCTCCGTAGTCCGCCCCAGCACCCGGAGAAAGACGCGGCGCGGGACGCGTAGTTGTCCAAGATGCTTATCAACGCCGGGCTCTTCCTGAAACAGGGCGGTGATTTTCGAGGGGGGCAACCCCGTTAGTGCGGCAAGCTCCGTCACCGTATAAAACGGTTTGTCGGGATGAGTCTTGGCGGCTTTCAGTCCTTCTACTATTTCCCCCATCACGCGGAGTAGGACCGAATGCGGAATGAGCAATTCGTCGTCTTTCTTCATATATGACCCATCCTTAAAGACGGGCTTATCATCGCCGCTTTTATTGGACTCACTTGTTTGTGTGCTCTTGCTGCGTGTGACAAAAAGGCACTAGGTATCCTTGATCCGGTGACAGCCCCGGTTTTGTTCGAACAATGGCAAAACCCTGCCCGATGGCGCACTCTTCACCTTCAGTCAGGTCAACGCGAAGGAACGCATCATTACCGTTAACGTCTTTCACTCGCTCCACCACATACTGATGCTGTGTTGCACACCCGGTGCTCAAGAGAAGAATTGCAGAAACAACGCATTCTACTTTCTTCATCGGTGCGAGGATTCTACAGCAGCGCAAACGCGAATTGTTGCCGTGTTTTGGATCCCGCCCGCCGGGCTGCGTTACTCTTCGGAAATTGAGTCGCGATGTACAATGGTTCCTAGATGACCAAGAAGCACGCCCGCGAGCTGCTCTCGAAACTGTGGCCCTACGTTCACAGTTCCAAGCAAAGGCTTGCACTGTTCACGGCGGTCCTGTTACTCGCCCTCGCGCCCGCGGATTACGATGCCGTCCATTTGCATGTTGAATCGGCACCGAGCGCGCCAAGTGTTTCGGTATCGCAGTCTGCGTCCGGCACTCTGACCACGAAAACGTTTTCCTCCCTCTTCTGGGACTTTTGATAGAGTTTTCTTTCATCCAGAGCCTCTACAGCGTTTTCCGGGGTTACTCTGACCCCACCTTTTTCTAACTCGCTGTCCTAGGGCTTTAGGCGCGATTGACGCCGTTTTTCGTGTTGCAAACACAGGTACTTACGGGGGCCTGTTTTCGTTGCCGACGCCTAATAACCCCTATGCGCCCCATCGAAAGCCGGCTTCCATTCGGCCTTCGCCGCCTTTTTCTTCTTTGCAATCTTCTTTAGCTTCGCCTGCGCTTCGGCCAGTGCTTTTTGTAGCTGTGCTTCGGCTGGTGCTGCCATTGTGAAACCCCCTTGAATACCTCTCGAATGACCCCTAAATGTCTACTATGTCCATAGACATAAATCACACTTTCGCATTTTTATATCCCGCGTACGTGTAAAGCCGCACGTCGGGCCGCAAGGCATCGGGCCTCTGGCGATTTGACCCCCATACCCCTACCCCTTGTAGTTATTAGAACAATTCCGCCTTTTGACCACAACCTGTAGTTTCCACCCGGCCGTGGCGTGGCCCGGTGTTGCTTGTCACAATTAGGTGTACCCCCCGACATTAGTTCTTCTTCTTCTTCTACTGTGGCAGAAGAAGAACACCCCACAATGCCGGGGCTATTGCGCATATGCCCTGTCCGCCGCGGTGCGTGTCCGGTAGAAAAAGCCGTCATCGCGCTTCTCCACAAAGCCTTCGCCTATCATCTCTTTCAGGCACTTGTAGAAGGTCTTGTCCGACGCACCCAACTCTGGCGAGTAGACAATCCGCTCACCCGGTTTGAACTGTGCGATTACGTTAAGCCGCACCACTGACCCACGTTTCGGCGGCCCAATGTATGCCCGCTCTTTCGGTTCGGGCTGGTCCACTTCGCACAGTTGACCATCCACAAAGCTCATCCAGAAACGCTCTGCTCTACCATTCCGTGGCAGCACTGAGTATTGACGTGGGGCGTTTTCGTCATCCATGTCCGTCTTGCTAATCAGCACCACAGTTTCAGCCTTCCGGGCAAGTGCGGCGCTGCCAAACAAGGCATCACGTCCGTGGTACCGTTCGCTGTCCCGGCCTTCGGCAGTTTTTTCCTTCGGTGCGCCCACAGTTGCAATCACGGCTACATTGCTTCGTGTGGCTAGTCGTTGCAGATCGTCCAGGACAGGGGCTACTACATTCATCTTCAAGGCATCGGAAAACCACATGTCTAAGCCTTCAACGAACCACGCCTCAACGCCTGGGTTAGCTTCAATTGCAGCCTCTAGAACTTCGGCGGGCTGAAGTCCCTGTTGTTTCCGGGAAAGCCGAATAACACGCTCTTTTGCCTCGGGGGGCAGACCCAGCTTATTGAGGGTGCGCCGCATTCCCTTCGCACCACGGTCATGCATAAGCACGCGGTAATCCCGCGCTTGTGATTTGTGGCCCCAAATATCAGCGCCCTTGCGCGCCTTCTCCAGTAGCACCATACACCAATAGGTTTTCCCCGAGCCCGAAGACCCACCCACTAGCGATACGTCGCCTTTTGGAAACCAGCCCTCGTGGTCTTTACTGAGGGCATCCACGATGTATTCATCCACGCCGTCATCCTCAATCGTTTCTTCTGTGGCGTCGAAAACGGGCTCACCTTTCAGGGCTTTCAGGATGGTCATGGAGCGGTAATCGGTGCGCTCTAGCTTCTCCCGATACAACGGTGACGCCATCCATGCTTCGTCAATCTTGAAAAAGTTATTGTTGTGTCTTCGCTTGAGGAAGCTAACTAACGCCATGTCCGCGCGGCTAAGATCCCCGGCGTAATCGCTGAAGTCCCCGGCCATGAGCTTGCGGAATTTCTCATCCTCGTTGCCTGAAATAACGACTATGCCCGGCTGCGATACAGCGGCTACGCGCTTGCACAGAAGGTTGAGCTGTTCTTGCCGGGGCATCAATTCGTGGGGTGTCTTGCTAAGATGCCGCTCGGTGAATGTGAAATAGAAACCCGCGCCCTTGATTTCGATTTGCTTAAAATCAGCACCGGGGCGCACGATGGGCCTGCCGTCGCCGGGCATGTCGGCCACGAGGAGAACGTGCGCCCCGAAGCCGTTGGGGCTGTACTCGCCATAACTGTCCAAGCCTATGACCATCTCCCGTGAGATGGGCGTGAATTTCCCCTCAAAGGCATCGCAGCATCGGTCAAAGTCCACGCCCACAATGCCGTTCCCAAGCACAATGCCTACAAGTTGCGATACTGCAGCGCACTCCGCGAATGTAGACCACGTAGCCGGGCTGTTGGACATGGCGCGGCGGCCGTTGGGCTGATAGGGAACCTTGGTTTCCTTGCCCTTGACTACCTCGCGCTTCCAGCAGACCCAACGGCGCTGTTGTTTTAGTTCGTCAATTGTCATTACTCAATCACCAAGTCTGGTTCTCCCGAACGGTGTGCGAATGTCAGTAAGAGGTTCCCAGCGAAAGTACGAATTTCCCGCGTGATTGGTGAGGAATAAGACGTACCCGTGCCCCATCTCGCAGCGAACCTCCATGCGGACGCGCTTACGTTCACCACTTTCGTTGGGGTCAGGTTCCCAGCGAACATCCACAACGTGGGTTTCTGGACACTCGCACATGGGGCAGCGAAGTCCTACGCGGCCATTTTCGATTACCCACGGTTTTCTATCAGCGTTCATTGATCACCTCTTATTTTGCTTACGCAGTTCTGACCGGACGTGTCGTTGGATTGTATCGGCGTTGTTAGCTAAGATCCGATTTGCCATTTCCTCGGGCAAATCTTCGAGGCGTTCGATGCGGTGCCTTTCCAGCTCTCCGCGAACTAGAACATGCAATACGGTAAAGTGGACGAGTATCGGCAATCTCGTCAAAACGACTTCCTAGCTTGCGCGGGTCATTTTTCGCCTCGTTCCATCGTTCCAGTTAACAATCTCTGCGGTAATCTGTCTGATAGCAACTGAATTCAGTAGTCGCGCAAAGGGGGCCCGCCATGGCGTCTACACAGATAACCGTCCACCTGTGGACCGAGCGCAACCCAAGAGCCAAGGTGCCGCTTCACGTGGATTTTGCCAACCTGCGGAGCGAGCCGGAAGCAACTCAGGCGTTCACGAAACGCTGGGGGCCTATTCAAACCCCGGCGGGTGACGGGGAAGAGGCGCTGTTTCTTATCCGGGACATGTTAAGAAGCGACTGGCGGGGGGAGCGCGGCACCAAGGAATCGCGGAGGCACCTTGGGCCTATCATTCACGCCTTCTCGGCCAGTATCGGGGTCACCGCAGAGCGAATCGAAATCGAGTTGGGGCAAGTGTGGCAAACCGCTTTTCTGCTCTGTATTCGGGACCGTCTGCGGGGCAAGACTGCAATCTGTGAAAACCCAGAATGCCCAGCCCCTTATTTCCTTCGGAAGCGCAAGACCCAAAAATTTTGTGAAGCCGGTCCGTGTAAGAACTACGGAGCGCGCCAGCGTCGCAAGAAGTGGAGGGATGCCCACGGCAACGAGTGGCGAAGCGCACGAAAACAGAGGTAAGAAATCATGGCACTGCTAAACCTCGGCAAGGTGTGGGATTGCGATTTCGTGATTGATGGCGTGCGCCACCGGCAGTCCCCGGGAAAAACGACTGGCGCGAAGCACGGCAGAAGGAACGCCGCCTGATCGGAATAGACTGTACATTACTAAGAATCTGCTGTTGGAGCTTGAGGTCTAGCTCTCCGGGCTGACGGCCGATCAGCCGGAGATGGTAGACGAGATTTTAGTCTGCAATCAATTACGTAGTCGATGTGTGTCGGCAGTGTGCCTCTTAGGCCGTGTCCGGCAAATACGTCTTTCCTCAGAGCGATATCCCTCGCTGTGGGAAGGTGGGATCGGAGCGAAAGACTCGGCAGCGCAAGCGTAGAGCCCGGTTCGCTGAAGGCGGACACGCCATTCGTCACCGTGTCGTCAAAGCAGACCCTTAAAGAGACTGCTGCCACGGTCTCTTCTCAACCTTAATGCTGATGTTTAACATATTGAGTAATGACTGAGCAGGTGAACGGAATGCGGCGATACAGCGCGGAAGATCTGGACAAGATATTCATGGCGATCGCACCATCGGCGGGCTTGATTTTGCCCGCGTCGCCCGTCCAGCCGGCTCCGGCAGTCGGGCCGGCCGTTTGCGTATCCCTGCGTTATTCGGAAATTATCCCGGGGACTGCCGATATTGAACAACGGTATTGGGATTTGCTGCGGCGGGTCCCGGTAATTGGCGGCGTCGGCGTGCTCGCGTCGCTCACTAGCGTTCTATCCGAGCATCGGGCCGGTCATTGGGATATACACAAAGTACTCAACGAACGGTTTCTGACGAGTGACCTCGCGGGAAAAGTCGCCGCGCGTGAGGTTGCCGGACCCGGTTTCGTCGGCGCGTTCACTCGCATCGGATGCCTACAGCTGATACGGCATCTACTGCTCTACGGCAGGCGTTCGGTGAAACCGGCCGGGCAAAGCGAGAAGTTGATCGGCGAACTCGCACTGCTGACGAATGACTATCTTCAACTGGAAGCCATCCAAAATCACTACCGACCGGAAACCTTGGAATTGCTGCTGTCGTTTCTGCCGGTGTGGGACGTTTACAATCCGCGCGAGCTGGCCTATGCGCTCGGCCGGATGTTCACCATTCTCACCGACATCCTGCCCGGCAACGATCCGGAGGTCCGCAGACTCGCATCCCGGATTGGATTGAATCCGTTGAAAATCATGATCGGTTCGCTGCCGCTGAACGATTTCATCGCTGCCGTATTTGGTCTTTTCGCGTACGGACGGCAGCTGAAAGGTCCGGAGCATGCAATCTTCGATGTGCGCCGCATCTTTGCCAACGTGGGATTTCCACCCGGCATTCTGCGCAGGCTGGTGAATGACCGCGCTCTTTCGGCGACGGCCTTCAGGAAGAAACTGAGCGGTGGCGCGCCGCGTCGACGCGAGGACTTCGGCAAGGAACTGGGGCGCCGCTCCTTCCTGACGCAGAGCCTGAATATCTTCCGGCAAAGCCCGCTTCTCAAGCTGGACCCGAACCGGATGCTCATTCTCGATCTCGATTTTTTGGTCGAGCTACTGACCTCGGGCGTGTACTGGAGCATTTTCGACAACCTGCCGAAGAACCTCCGACCTACGTTCAAGGAGATGTGGGGCCGTTTGTTTGAACTTTATGCGGTGGATTTGCTTGGGGCATTTTATCCGCCGTTCTCGCGAATCCTGACCGCTGACTTGAACTATGATGCGGGCCAGGTTGACGCCTTGTTGGACTTCGGGCAGGTGGCGGTGGTTTTCGAGGTCAAGTCTTCGCTCCTGACGGAAGGAGCCAAGAGAAGTGGCGCAGCGGCGGATTTCGTTGCCGACTTCGCGCTGAAATTCGTGCGCGACAACAAGGGTAAGGCGAAGGCGCTTGTTCAACTGGCATCGTCGTGCCAGGCGATCGCAGAGGGTAGAATCCCGACTGTGATGAAGCCTGCCCGCATATATCCGGTGTGCGTGAGCGATGAACCGGCTCTTGAAAGTTTCTTTTTCACGACTTATTCGAACGAGGTGTTCCAGAAGGAAGTGACTGCGGGTTTGGGCATCCAGCCTGTCACCGTGATGTCGGTCAACGAACTGGAGGAGATATTGCCCTACGTGTCCGCCGGCTCGTTCAGTTGGGAGGAGCTGCTTGATTTCCGGCTCAATCACCTGAGCGGCGCATTCTCGGTTCATCAGGCGATCTACGATCTGCTGCGGCAAAAGGTACTGCTGACGATCAGGAATGAGAAGGTCCGCGAAGGTTTCGACGAAGCGTGGCGCACTATAAACAGCCGCTACAAGCCGCCGATGGCTGCTTAGGATGCGTCGGGCCGATGAATTGGAGGAATTCAACGCAATGGTTTGTGTGTCACGCCATCATTCCGAGCGCTCGCAGCCTCGCGAGATGCGCATTGGGGGGCGGCGCCTTGCGGACAAGAAACGCGGCCGCCTCGTTCTCGTCGTCGGTAACGAGAACATTGTCGATGTATTCCTTTTCGCGGCCCGCATTTTTGAACAGCGCCTGCAGAAGCGCTGCGGCCGGAAGCTTCTCCGTCCAATATGCCTTGCCGAAGAAGACCATCGGGCTGAAAGGGTCTGAAGCGCTGCGGTAATAATTCCGGACGCTGTCCTGAAAAATCTCCTGCAACGTGCCGGCCTTGCCGGACGCGAAGACGATGCCGTGCGCGGCGAGTGCGATCAAACCATCCTCGCGGATGCTGTTTTGAAAATATTTCGCGATGTGGGTTGCGAAGGGCGTCGACGGCTCGTGCCCGTAATACCAGGTCGGCAGGGCGAGGCTTTCGCCATGCGCCGTCTGGCTGAGCCGCCAGGCGGGCATGATCCAGGCATGCAGCGCCTGCACGATCCGCTGGTCGATCTCGCCGTTCGGGCCAATGACTTTCCCGGCGTCGGCGGGGAGGGACGGCGCGGTGTTCTTCAGCTCGTTGATTGCCAACTCAAGCGCGGCGGGTTCGTCCCGAAAGCAGGCTCCCAGGTGCGCTGCTTCCATCGCGCCCGGCCCACCCCCGCTCGCCATCAGGAATTTTTCGTGGCAGAGCGTCGCCGAGATGCGCGCAACGCCGCTGTAGACCGCCGAGCCCCGCGGCTCGTCATGGCCGCCCATGATGGCGGCTACGCGCGGCCGTTCTTTGAGAAGGGCAAGCGTCGCCTGTGTGATCGAGTTGTCGTGGAGCGCCTCGAAGATGCTCGACAGCGGATCGCTCGTCGCGGAGCGCCCGTGCTCCGCATAATAGGCGAAGCACCGGAAATCAATTGTGCGCTCGAAGGACTTGTAGTCGTCTGCATCGAGAGTGCCCATCAGTTCCTGCGCACTGTAGAGCGATGTGCGGATTGGGCTGAATGGTATCGGGGGAAACATGCCGACTCCAAAACGCGAGCGCGCTGAAGTAAATGGCCGAAGTATACGCCTGTCGGTCGGGACACCGGGAGAAGGTGAATTATCCGTTCACAGATCCGGCCTTCCCCGCTAATGAAGTCTGTCCTCCATCCTTTGTGTGGGTGAGGGAGTCGTACCTTTATGTGGGTGAGGGAGTCGTGAGCCGGGCTGCCCTTGCCGAGGCTCCGTGAACGGAAGCGGGCTGTCCAAGTCCGCCGAAATCCTGTGCTTGCCATGGGATAGCCGTATTGTTCCTGTACGGTAATAATCTGAGGCGATCAATGGCTTTGTGCTGAATTTGTTCCCGTACGGGAATATTTGTTGACTTTAGTCATAAACATGGCGTAATATTCCCGTACGGTAACTTTTGGAGCGAACGCTTGAAATATACCCCTATTGAGATCGGGGCTTTGGTCCGGGACACGCGCAAGCGGCTCGGCGTCACACAGAAGGACCTGGCTCTGACCGCGGGGACGGGGCTGCGCTTCGTCATCGATCTCGAAAGAGGCAAGGAAACCTGCGAGCTCGGCAAATCGCTCCGCATCCTGCAAACCCTCGGCATCACGCTGACCTTGACGCCGCCGGCGGGCGAGGCCTGAGGCCATGGCCAGAACGCTCGACGTTTATATCGGCGACGACATCGTGGGCCAGCTGGTCCAGGACGACGGCGGCCAGATGTCCTTCACATACGCCGAAGGCTGGCTGGACAAGCCAGGCGCCGTGCCGCTGTCCCAATCGCTGCCGCTGCGGGCCGAACCCTTCAAGGCCAGGGAAAGCCGGGGTTTCTTCGGCGGCATCCTGCCGGAGGAAGGCAAGCGCGAGATCATCGCCCGCAATCTCGGCATCAGCGCGCGCAACGACTACGCGATGCTGGAGCGGATCGGCGGCGAATGCGCGGGTGCGGTCACTTTCGTCCCCGCCGGCGGCGCGCTGCCGGAGCGCAGCTACGACTATCGCGAGCTCTCGGACGAGGAGCTGGCGGGCATCCTGCGGGAATTGCCGAAGCGCCCGTTGCTCGCGGGCGACAAGGGCATAAGGCTGTCGCTCGCCGGCGCGCAGGACAAGGTCGCCGTGCGCATCGAAGGCGGCGAGGTTTCCTTGCCGCTCGGCGGCGCGCCGAGCACTCACATCCTCAAGCCTGCCGTCGAGCGTTTCGAGGGCGTGGTCTTCAACGAGGCGCTCTGCATGAAGCTGGCGGCGGCTTCCGGCCTGCCGGCGGCGGGCGTCGAGACGCGCACCGTCGACGGCATCGATTTCCTCGTCGTCGAGCGTTATGACCGCCATCACAGCCAAGCCGCCGACGGCGCGCCGACGCTCGAACGGCTCCATCAGGAGGATTTCTGCCAGGCGCTCGGCATCGTCTCCGAACTGAAATATCAGATCGAAGGCGGTCCGTCGCTCAAGCAATGCTTCGGGCTGCTGCGCGACGTGTCGAGCGCGCCCGTGATCGACCTGGCAAAGTTGCTCGACGCGGTGATCTTCAACTATCTCGTCGGCAACAACGACGCGCACGGCAAGAATTATTCACTGCTGTACAAGCCGCTCGAAAAGGGCGGCCGAGAGACGAGGCTTTCGCCTTTCTACGACATCGTCAGCACGGTCTACTATCCCGATCTCAGCCGCGACATGGCGATGAAGATCGGAAGCGAATATTCATCCGAGAACGTCATGGCACGTGATTTCGAGCAGCTGGCGGAGGAGGCGGGTCTCGGCAAGGCTCTGGTCCGGCGGCGCGTTCCCGAGCTGGCGGATACCGTCATCGCGTCCCTCGCGAAGGTGGAGATCGCCAACCCGACCGCCGAGAAAGTGGCGGCCCTGATACGGGAGCGCTGCGAGAAGGCGCGAGGATTTCGGGAAGGCAAATTATGAAGCAACACACTCACGCGAGTCGCGTGGGTTGGGATGGACGAGGGTGCGCGATAGCGCCCTGACAGTAAAGTGGATGGGAGAGAGCATTGCCATTCAAAGGCCTGTTCATCGGCATCGACCGTTACGCATCGCCGGGAATTGACTGGTTGAGCTGCGCCCGCCGAGACGCTGCGGCTCTCCATGGCCTTTTCACGGATTCGATGGGCGGAGAAACGGTTTTGCTGACCGATGAACAGGCGACGCGTGCCGCGATAGAGGAAGAATTCCGGAGATTGGAGACTGCTGCGACCCATGATGTCGTTGTGGTCGCCTTTTCAGGGCACGGCTCGGAGACACACGAACTCGTCGCCTATGACACCGATCCATACGACATCGCAGTTACATCAATCCCGCTGACAATCCTCGGCGAATGGTGCGCGCGCATCCCGTGCCGTCGGCTGCTCATCGTGCTCGATTGTTGCTTCTCGGGCGGAATGGGCGCGAAGGCACTTCAGGTTGACGCGCGCCCTCGCTCCCTTGAGTCGGTCGACACTGAACTGAACAGGATCAGTGGAGAGGGGCGCGTCGTTCTAACCGCGTCCGGACCGACGCAGCCGGCGTGGGAGAGTTCCCGGTTCGGGCACGGCTTTTTAACCTTGTACCTCATCGAAGCCCTGCAGGGTCCCGCGGAAATCCGGGAGGGAGACCGAATCGGCCTGCTGCGTTTGCTGGACTATGTGAGCCGCCGCGTCGCCGACGCTGCGAGCCAGATCAGGCATGAGCAGCATCCAGCCATACGGGGAACGTTCGACGGCGAGTACAGCTGGCCCGTCATAATGCCAGGGCCGACATATCGGGCGGCATTCCCTGAATACGGCACTCCGGTTGCCACAGCAGAAATCGCGAGCCTGGCGGCTTTCGGATTTCCGCAGGCTGTGATCGATGCCTGGGCGGGTGACATTCCGAACCTTAATCAGCTGCAGCTGGAGGCCATCAATGAATATGGCGTCCTTCGTGGTGATCATCTGGTTGCTTCTGCGCCGACCTCATCGGGCAAGACGATGATCGGGGAACTCGCGGCGATCAGAGGCGCTTTAGACCGGCGCCGAAGTCTGTTTCTAATGCCGCTCAAGGCGCTGGTCAACGACAAACTTCTCCACTTTCAGCGCGTCTACGGTCCTTTTGGCATTCGGACCGTGGAAGCCACTGGTGAAACCGATGATGTCGCGCCGCTGCTGCGGGGCCAGTTCGACATTGCGCTGCTGACCTATGAGAAATTCGCTGCGCTTGCCCTGACGCATCCGCACATCATGGAACAGGTGGGAACAATCGTCATCGATGAGGTTCAGATGATCGCGGACAAGAGCCGCGGTGCCAATCTGGAATTCATCATGACTCTTCTGCGGATGCGCGCGAGAGAAGGTCTGGAGCCTCAAGTCATCGCGCTTTCTGCTGTTATCGGCGACACGAACGGCCTGGAACGCTGGCTCGGCGGGCGGCTGCTCCGGAGGACCGAGCGCCCCGTGCCGCTCGATGAAGGAATAGTCTGCTCGAATGGTCGTTTTCGATTCGTGGACGGAGACAGCGGCCGCGAATCGTCTCAGGACAAACTAATCCAGCCCCTCTATGGTGAAGGCAAGCATCGTGATTGGGTCATTCCTCTGGTGCGACGGCTCGTCGGCGAAAACAAGCAGGTGATCGTGTTCCGTGAGACCACGGACGAGACGCGGCACGGCGCAGACTATCTCGCGCAGGCGCTCGGTCTTCCGTCAGCCGCAGAGGCTCTCACCGATCTTCCCTCGGGAGATCCTTCCCAGGCTACTTTGCACTTACGTCAGACGCTTTCGAGAGGCGTTGCGTTCCACAACTCTCATCTGCGTCGGGACGAGCGGCGCGTGATCGAGGAGCATTTTCGCAAACGCGATACGCGCCTGCGTGTCATCGTCGCGACCACGACGCTTGCGATGGGCGTCAATACGCCGGCTTCGGCCGTCGTCATCGTCGGGCTCGAACATCCGGGGCCGGACGGTCCCGTTGCCTATAGCGTTGCCGAATACAAGAACATCGTCGGAAGGGCGGGGCGTCTCGGCTATGCGGAACGAGGCGCGTCCTACCTCGTCGCAACGAGTCCGCATGAAGAACACTACTACTGGGAAAACTACGTTACGGCGGCTCCCGAAGACCTGGTGTCACGTTTCCTCGAAGCAGACCCTCGCACCCTAATCATTCGCGTGCTGGTATCGGCCGGCAGGAGCGCAGTGACGGGCGACGAGATCATCGATTTCCTGGAGTGCAGTTTCGGAGTTTTCCAGATGCGTGCGTCAGGTGCCGGGGCTGGCTGGGATCGTCACGGGTTGGAGAGAGCCTTATCCGATCTGCTGCATCACGGCATGATCGAGCGGGTCGAGGATGGGCGCCTGAATCTTACCGACCTGGGGCGTCTCGCGGGCGAGAGCGCGATCGAGATTGAAACTTTGCTTCGAGCGGTTGATTGCCTTCGCAGATTGCGTCCTGAGGAAGTAACGGACCCCGGCCTCATCGCGCTTGCACAGACAAGCGTTGAGTTGGATGACCTATCCATACCTGTCAACAAGAAAAGTACACAAAAGGAGCCGCAGCACTGGGCGGAGCAACTGCTCCGCCAGGGCATATCCCGAAGTATCCTCGGTTTCATTCAACGATCCAGCTCACAGGCGATTCAGGCCGTGACTCGGTCAAAGAAGGCCGCGGTCTGTCTCTACTACATCTCGGGCATTGCAATGTCCGAGATAGAAAACGCGGTCAGCCAGTTCGGAGGGGGCTTCGGAGGCTCTGCGGGGCCAATCATGGCGGTGACGGAGCGAACCTGCGACGTCCTGCCAACAATAGCGCGGGCGGCTGAACTCCTGCATCCCGGCCTGCAACTTGGCGATCGGGCGAGCCGTTTGATATTCCGGCTAGCCTATGGCATTCAGGGTCCGGCCGTCGATCTTGCCCGCTATACCGAGCGCACACTTGACCGGGCCGACTACCGGCGCTTGTGCGATGCGCGTATGACTGAGCGCGACAGGTTGACGGCGGCGGAAGACACGACGCTGCTTCCTTTGCTCGCGAACCATCAACGTAAGCTGGCGGCCTTGCGAGCCGCAGTCACCAAATGGGGCCAGGCGCGGCCAGTGCGGCCTGCGGTTCCGCTGCCGCCATACGAAGCGTAACGTCTAGTCTTCGGCTGACGCCAGCAAGGCCCGTAGGTTGACGCAAATGGTTTCTGCCATCGCAGCGGTATCGGGCGAATTGTTCTGCATTGGTTTACCGGGACAAAATCGGATGCGCGCCGGGCGGTTGATCTCGGATGCTATTTCTCGATCAACGACGCGATGCTGCAAAGCGATATTGCGGAGAGTTGATAAGGCCGCGACTGTGGCCGCGACGTCGCCCGGAACCGTTGGACGGCCGTTAATCCGCGATCGCGGGTGCACTCTTGTTCTAGGGTTGCCGGGCGACCGCATTCTCACCGAGACTGACGCGCCTTTCACGCCGCGACCTGCCGGAAAATGTTGTTCCTTTCCACGCCGCCGATATCCGCGCAGGGCGACGGCCCCCGCATCCGACGCATTGGCAAGCTCTAGAGGAGTTAGTTGGCATATCTGCCAGCTCCCAAGCGACGCCGTCCCAAGAATGTAGACGTAGCCTTCCTTAAAGGTCGCTTGCTCATCGTGCGTAACAGAGATAATCTGCAACGTTCACGTAAACGCTATGACTCGCGAGCAATTAAAGCAACTCGAATCTGACCTCTGGAGTGCCGCTGATAATCTGCGGGCCAACTCCGATCTCAAGTCCAGCGAATATTCCACGCCAGTGCTTGGGCTGATCTTCCTGAAATTTGCCGATAACAACTACTGTCGCCACGAAGCTGGGATCCTTGCGGAATACCAAAAACTCAAAGGGACACGGCGTGAGAAGAAGATTTCAGAGATCGCCATCGAGAAGTGCGGGTTCTATCTACCGGACCACGCGCGCTACGACTACCTGCTAAATCTCCCTGAAGAGAAGAACATCGCCAAAGCACTTAAAGAGGCGATGAAGTCCATCGAGGAATACAAACCCGAACTCGAAGGAGTCCTCCCTAAGGACGAATACTTCCGTCTCACGCGCGACGAGAAGACTAAGACAATCCCGAATCAACTGCTCAAGAAATTCGCCGATATTCCGCCGGATTCAGACGGTGACCTCTTCGGCCAGATTTACGAATACTTCCTTGCCGAATTTGCCCGGAGCGAAGGATCAAAGGGCGGAGAGTTCTTCACGCCTCGCTCTGTTGTGCGTTTAATGGTCGAAATGATTGAGCCGCACGGCGGCAAAGTCTTTGATCCCGCGTGTGGTTCAGGCGGCATGTTTGTTCAGTCAGCCCACTTCATCGAGGAGCACCGGAAGGAGCTCAAGGAGGCCGACAGTGGTGTTTACGTTTACGGACAGGAAAACAAGCTGGAGACGATCAACCTAGCCAAGATGAACCTCGCGGTGAATGGTCTCCGTGGAGTGATCAAGAAGGCGAACACCTACTACGACGATCCGTTCGGTAGTGTCGGCGCATTTGACTACGTCCTTGCCAATCCTCCGTTCAACGTGGACGACGTAGGACTCAGCAGTGTAGAGAACGACAAACGATTCAACACGTATGGCATCCCACGCAAAAAGACCAAGGCGAAGAAGAAAGACAAGGGCAAGGAAACTGTCCCTAATGCGAATTACCTTTGGATCAATCTATTTGCGACTTCGCTGAAACCGAAGGGCCGCGCCGCGCTGGTGATGGCCAACTCTGCCTCCGACGCGCGCCACTCCGAAGCCGCCATCCGCCAGAAGTTGATTGAGGAGAACCTCATCTACGCCGTGCTGACGCTACCTTCGAACATGTTCTACACCGTCACACTCCCCGCCACGCTCTGGTTCTTCGACAAGGCCAAGACTGACGACCGTATCCTCTTTATGAATACCAGCAACATCTTCATCCAGATTGACCGGGCCCACCGCGAGTTCTCCGACGAGCAGATCCAGAACATCGCGATTATCAACCAGCTCCACAAAGGCCGCCGAGAAAAGTTCGTGCAACTCGTTGACCGTTACTTCGCGGCGGGCATGGAAAGGCTAGTGGAGAACAAGACCCGCGTCGAACCCGTCTCGGGGCAACTGCTCGAAGTGCTGGACGATGCTGCCGGGAAACAGGCCGTGACCGAACTCGTCAAGCAATGGGCCAGCCTCAATAACCTCCAGTCCCGCTATGCGCAATACCGCGATAAGCACGCTAACGAAAAAGCGGTTGACCAAAAGAACAAGGCACAACAACAGTTGCGCGAAGCGTTCGATCCGTTCTTTGTCGCGCTGCACGAGGGCTTGAAGCAACTTGACAAAACCGTGCGCCAACACGAGAAGCAGCAGGCGGAACAGGCACAGGCCGATGGGAAACGGGCCGCGACCGACCGCAAGACGAGGGCACTCAAAGCCGCGCTGGAGGAATTGCACAAAGCCGTGAAGAACGCAGAAGTCTTCTACCAGCACATCCACTGGCTGCATGAGCGATTCCCGAAGGCAGAATACGAAGACGTAACCGGCCTGTGCAAACTGGCTAGCCCAGAGGACGTGAAAGAGCAGGGATATTCGCTCAATCCTGGTCGCTACGTCGGCGTGGTAATTGAAGAGGACGGTAAGACTGAGGAGGAGTTCGTTGAAGAAATCTTGGCGATAAACGACCAATTGATTTACCTCAATAAACAAGCTCGTGAAATCGAATCTATCATCACACGGAACGTTTCTCTGATTGCTGACGACCTATGAAGACCTACGAATCACAGTTCAGAAGGCTCACTGAGGTCGGTTCGGTAAATCGGGGCAAATCCAAGCATCGCCCGCGAAACGCACCTGAACTTTACGGTGGACCATATCCGTTCGTGCAGACTGGTGACGTGAAGGCCGCGAACTTTTTTATTACAGATTACGGTCAGACATACAGCGAGCTGGGACTCGCACAAAGCAAACTATGGCAACCAGGCACACTTTTGATCACAATTGCCGCCAACATCGCTGAGACGGCAGTCCTCAAAATCCCGGCCTGTTTTCCAGATAGCATCATTGGTTTCATCGCCAAAAAAGGCGAGTCAGATGTGAGATTTATCAAGTACTGCTTGGAAACCTACAAAAGCCGGATGCAATCAATCTCTCAGGGCACGACACAAGACAACCTGAGTCAAGGGAAGCTGCTGAGTTTACGCTTTCGGATTCCCGATTACGGCCAGCAAAGAAAAATAGCTGCGATTCTCTCTGCGTATGACGAGCTGATTGAAAACAACCGTCAGCGCATTACATTGCTCGAACAGTTGGCCCGGGAACTCTATCGCGAATGGTTCGTCCGCCTCCGTTTCCCCTCACACAAGAAGAGCAGGCTCGTTAAAGGCGTGCCACAGGGGTGGCATTTCGTTGAGTTGCAGGAATTAGCGACAATAAATCCGTCAAGCATTAGCCGCCGCGATAAACCTGAGACGATCCTTTATGTAGATATCAGTTCGGTCAGCACCAACCAGATCAATGAAGTAACAACCTACGATTACGGTGAGGCTCCCGGTCGGGCGCGGCGGCGCGTAAAACACGGCGATGTCATCTGGTCGTCAGTGCGACCCGCCAATCGAGCCTACTGCCTAATATATGAGCCGCCCAACAATTTAATCGTCTCGACCGGCTTTGCTGTAATCAGGCCAAAGGCTTCAACTCCATTCTCGTTTCTATTCTTCGCCGTCACGAGCAATCCTTTCGTCGATCAAATGACAACGGTCGCCAAAGGCGCAGCCTATCCCGCCACGAGCTTCGATGATTTTGAAAAGGCGAAACTGCTTGTCCCATCCGATGAACTGCTGAAGAGGTTCCACGAGAAAGCGGAGCCGTTCTTCCGCGAGAAGCATCTCCTTGAGCAGCAATGCGACCGACTTAAGCAAAGCCGTGAATTGCTTCTGCCGCGCCTCATCTCCGGCAAACTGTCCGTCGAACACCTCGACATCCAGTTCCCGCCTGGCATGGCGGAAGAATTGACGGCCAAGCCAAAGGCAGCCGCTCATGCCTAACTTCATCTCCGAAGACCAAATTGAGCAGGCTTTGGTTCAGAAGCTTCGCCAGTTGCACCGATTCGACACGCTCGACTGTCACACAGAAGACCCGGAAAATTTAAATGACGGCTCGGGGCGAGCCAACAAACGCGATGTAATCCTGGTGGATCGCGTCAGGGAAGCTGCCGTCCGCCTGAACCGGGACATCCCAGCGAAGGCAATTGATGATGCGCTGGAAAAGCTGCTGGACAGGCGTCAGGCCATGTCGCTCGTTGCTGCTAACCAAGAAATCTACAACCTGCTGCGCGACGGCATCCCAGTGGAATTCGACAACGCCAAGGGGGAAAAGCAGCAGGAGCGTGTGAAGCTGATTGATTTCAACCAACTAGGTGAGAACCGCTACCTGGCCGTCACGCAGCTTTGGATCAAAGGCGAGCGCGGGTTCCGGCGCCCCGATGTGCTGCTCTACGTCAATGGCCTCCCGTTGGTTTTTAGCGAGTTGAAAAACTCTAACGTGAAGCTTAAAAACGCGTTCGACGATAACATCACAAACTACGAACGGGACATCCCGCAGCTTTTCCTCACGAATGCCTTTTGCGTGCTCTCGAACGCAATTGAGACCAAGGTCGGCAGTATCACAGCCGAATGGGAACATTTCTTCAACTGGCTCCGAGCTGAAGACGAGAAAGAGAAAATAGATCGCAAGGAGATTGAGCGGAGCGGCACGAGTCTGGAAGCGGTGATCGCGGGGTTGTTCTCACCGCAAAGACTGCTCGATTACGTGGAGAACTTCGTCCTCTACTACGACGACAAGCAGAAGATCATCGCGCAGAATCACCAGTTCATTGGCGTGAACCGCGCTTATGAATCCTTTCTCCGGCGGGAAGACCTAAAGGGCAAACTCGGAGTATTCTGGCACACGCAAGGCTCTGGTAAGAGTTTCTCGATGATCTTCTACGTCCGCAAAATCTTCCGCAAGGAGACGGGCAACTTCACCTTCGTAGTCGTAACCGACCGAGAAGACTTAGACGGGCAGATTTACAAGAACTTCCTGCGCACTGGCACAGTCACGAAGGCTGACGCGGCGCAGCCTAGAGACAGCGAGGAGATGCGGAAATTCCTCGGTCAAAACAAGCGGCTGGTTTTTACGCTCATCCAGAAATTTGGCTGGCCTGCTGGCAAGACGTATCCCGAATTATCATCCCGTAGCGACATCATTGTGATGGTGGACGAAGCGCACCGCACTCAGTACAAGACCCTGGCCGAAAACATGCGAGCGGGTCTTAAGAATGCACAGTACCTCGCCTTTACCGGCACACCTTTACTTGGCCGTGGGCGGAAAACGAACCAATGGTTCGGGGACTACGTATCGGAATACAACTTCCAGCAGTCCATGGATGACGGCGCGACGGTTCCGTTGTTCTACAGGAAGCGCGTTCCGCAGGTACTGATTCAAAACGAGGAACTTGACGATGATCTCGCCGATATTGTCGAGGACGAAAATCTGGACGACGCGCAGCAGGCGAAACTGGAGAACAGGTTTGCGAAGGAAATCGAAGTCATTAAACGCGAAGATCGACTTGAAACGATTGCGAAGGATATTGTGTATCACTTCCCCCGGCGCGGGTACCGCGGCAAGGGAATGGTCGTTTCGCTGGACAAGTTCACGGCGGTCAAGATGTATGACAAGGTCACGCGACTTTGGAGGGAGCAAATCAAGGAACTGCGCGGTGCTATCAAGAAGTCAACGGACCCTGACGAGAAGAATCGCGCGCAAAAACAACTGGACTACATGCGCTTGGTGGAAATGGCAGTAATTGTCAGCGAAGAAGGAGAAGAGGAAAAGAAGTTTGAAAAGCAAAAGCTCAACATTAGACCACACCGCGAACGGATCAACATGGTGGACGAGAACGGCCACGATGTGGAGTACAACTTCAAGGACCCGGCCAACACCTTACAACTGGTCTTCGTGTGCGCTATGTGGCTCACGGGCTTCGATGCTCCCACCCTCTCCACGCTGTACCTCGACAAGCCGATGAAAGATCACACCTTGATGCAGACCATCGCCCGCGCGAACCGCGTCACGTCCTGGAAGATCGATGGAGTCGAGAAGAAAAACGGCGAAATCATTGATTACTACAACGTTTTCCGAAACATGCGAAAGGCGCTGAAGGACTACGCCCAAGGCCAAGAGGGGCAGGAAGACCTACCGGTGCAGGATAAGGCGGAATTGTTCAAACTCCTCGACGGCGCTATCGAGCAAGGCACCGCTTTTTGTTCTGAACTAGCTATCGATCTCACGGGTCTCCTGCAGAACAAGGATGTGTTCAAGAACGTTGATGCCTTCGATGAATACGCAAACAAATTATTGACAAAGGATGAATGGCGAAAAGGGTTCGCGGTCTACGAAAATACGATCACGAGCCTCTACGAGGCGTGCAAACCTGAGATTCTTGGTAGTCCAGCCGTGCGCTCTGTGGCGGTGTTCCAGTATTTGCGTGGCGTGGTCGATGCCATCATCGAACAGAAGGATCTTGATGCCGTGGCAATTCGCGTGGGCGAGCTGCTGGATGAAAGCCTCATTGTAGATGGCAAACTCGACGGTAAATCGGAGTTTCGTATCACGCAATCAGGTAAGACGTGGGACTTGAGCAGGATCGACTTCGAGAAACTGAAAGAGGATTTCCAGCGGTCGAAATACAAAAACATCGAGATTGCCGATTTGCGTGCCTTCATTAACCATAAGCTCGAACAGATGCTCAAGGAAAACTCTGCACGCACTGATTTCGCTACGCGACTCCAGGGCATCATTGATGCATACAACGCTGGTAGTTCATCGGCTGATAACTACTTCGAGGAACTAGTGAAGTTCACGAAGGATTTAAAGGAGGAATCCGAGCGCCATATTCGCGAGGGTCTCACAGAAGGCGAATTGGAACTCTTCGACCTCTTGCGAAAAGACAAGATGACAAGAGACGAAACACAGAAGGTCCGACTCGCTGCGCAGTCGTTGCTGCATCGCTTGCGGGAGGCGAGCCCGAACGTGCTGGTGACGGATTGGTTCAAGGACTCCCAGTCAAAGAGCCGAGTGCGATCAGCGGTGGAATCGGTGCTTAATGAACATCTGCCAGGAAGCTACGATCGAGTGGTCTTCACCGAAAAGTGCAACAATGTGTTTGACCTGATGGTTGACTACGCGAGCCAGGGAGTGAAATGGGCAATGTAGTGCCCCCGCTTTTCCGCCCGGCCCACACAACTCACCTCCACGCGGCGTAGCGTTCGCTCAAATCAGCTCAACTCCCGACCAAAATGAGCACAGCATTGCTTGATTTTACTAGTTAGTTAACAGCAATGTGTCGTTTCAAAGTGCTCTATCTCCTAACCCCTCAAATGAATGACGCCCATTAACCCTCGCGACTAGACTTGGTCCGCCTAACAAGAATTAATAGCCTTGCGGGACCGCACCTTTGCGCCAAATGCGAGTGATAAAATCGCACGATGCCAAAGACACTGATGCAATCTGTAGTCAGTCACCTCCAGAAGGAACGCACGCGACTTGAGGATGAATTGCACCGCGTGAGCGCTGCACTCACGGCAGTCGGGAAAGTCGACCTCCGCGCGGGGAAATCTGGTCGGAATAAGAGAACTATTTCGGCGTCAGGACGCAAGAGAATTGCAGCCGCGCAGAGGGCACGCTGGGCAAAAGTCAGGGCAGCTAAGAAGTGAGCCCGTGTTCCACCGTTGTGATTACTACCGCGGTCGCGTAAACCTCACGGGTTAGCATCTCCTCTATATACTGCATGTTTTATATACTGCATCTTCAGTTCCTCTGAGATTCTTCGAGCGTCAATCTCGGACCAGCTGGTCTAGTCACACGTCCATGATTTTCGAGATCCTTATCGCGCCGTGAGTTGCCTTCCAACGGAGATCCTCGACGGTTTCAAAAACTGGTACATCGAGTCGCAGGGTTGCAAGAGTATCCAACAGCAAGTTGTCATCCATGCGCTGAATAGCGACTCACACAGCACGTAACCGACAGACAGTCGGTTGCACACGAACGAAAACCGCCTAACCCCGCTCAGAATCGATTGACTTTGTATCACCTGTTGCAAGAATAGTGCGAGTGGCAAATACGGACGCATACGTCCAGAAGATCCGCATTCTGCTGGATTTAGACGCATTAATAAATCGGTGGGGAATGTTTGCGGGCACCCAGGTTGTGTCATTCACGCCCATTCGATGTTCTACGCCATCGAGCTCTACAATCGCTTCACCCTCCAATACCATCACGCTTTCCTCGCAATTATGCGAGTGCAGTGGGATGGCAGCACTTGGTTCAAATTCAGTGATGCCGTTGAGCAGGCTGGTCGAGCCGACTCTGGTTGTCACGAGGGGGAATGTGCGAGCACCTCCTCCGCGTTCATGTGGTCTAACCTCGCTGGGCCGAACGATCGTGCCTCGCATCTGGTTATTCATGATCATTTCCTCTTTCACAACTGGGGTATGCTCGGCAGCTTTTGATGGGCCGATCCAAATAGTTTTGATGTTTGTGAACTCTCGAATCCCGTGATAACCGAGTTCTCGACCGTAGCCCGACCGCTTGATTCCGCCAAACGGTAGACATGGGTCGGATGCTACTATGCCATTGATAAATACGGCTCCCGCTTCGATACAACGTGCTAACACGCGAGCTCGTTCGACGTCACGCGTCCACAGCGCGGCGCCCAGGCCAAATTCGGTTTGGTTTGCCAGAGAGATTGCTTCATTCTCGTCCTTAATGCGAATAATAGCCGCGACAGGTCCAAAAGTTTCTTCCACGAAGGCCGGCATTTCCGGCGTAACATAGTCGAGTACGGTCGGGGAGTAATAGAAGCCTGAACGCTCAATGAAGTCGCCCCCTGCAACAAGATGGGCACCTGCGGCTACCGACCGTTCTACCTGGCTATGCAAAGTCTCCCGCAGATTGGCACGCGCCATAGGGCCGATATTAGTATCTTTCTCTAGCGGATCTCCGATCTTAAGTTTGGCGACTCCAGCACAGAAGAGAGTAACGAAATCTTCCGCCACACTCTCCTCAACGATGAAGCGCTTAGCATTGACGCAACTCTGGCCGACGTTAATAAATCGAGACTTCACCGCAGCTTTAGCCGCCTCCTCCAAATCAGCATCGGCAAGCACAATGAACGGGTCCGAGCCGCCGAGTTCTAGCACTTGCTTTTTGAGGGCCTTGCCGGCCTGGGATGCTACGATAGCTCCGACCTCCGTAGATCCAGTCAACGTAATCGCAGCGATGCGATCGTCGGCGATGATTCTGGCGACGTCCTTTGTGTCGATTAGGATACTCCGCATAAGGCCATCGGGGGCTCCAGCTTCGCGCAGAACTTCCTCACAGGCCAGGGCGCATTCCGGCACATTGCTGGCATGTTTGAGGATTGCGCCGTTGCCAGCGGCAAACGCTGGCGCTGCGAAACGAAAGAACTGCCAAAACGGGTAGTTCCACGGCATGATCGCAAGCACGACGCCAATCGGATCGTAGACAATCGCGCTCTCAGACGCTGCCGATATGACGTTTTCGTCTGCGAGGAAAGCTGGCGCTTGATCGGCATAGAACTCGCAATTCCACGCACATTTTTTAATCTCCGCGGCCGACTCAACGAGTGGCTTTCCCATCTCTTTGGTGATCAACCGTGAGTAGCGATCGGAATTCTCCAGCAGAACCTTGCCAACAACTCGTAAAAGTTCGACGCGCTCTTTGATTGGACGCTTGCGCCATTTGGATTGCGCAATTGCTGCGGACGATAGAATCTTGTCTATCTCCTCAGTGGAGTGAAACTGGAACCGAGCGATGTCTTCGCCAGTCGTCGGATTTATCGAAGTCATCGCCATATCAGGACTCAGAAGGGCGGTGGAGTTCAGCAGATGAAGGCGCGCCGGCCGAACATGTACGCCATATTGGGTCGGAGAGCCAGGTAAATCCTGTCGTGCCGACAATGGTGGGGATATATTCGAATCCTATGGCTCCGCAATAGCCAACCTCATCCAATCCGTTGAGGAATGTGGGGAAATTGAATGAGCCGGTGCCTGGCTCATGGCGACCAGGATAATCCGCGACATGAACGTGGGCGATGCGTCGTGCGTTCCGGCGAATGAAGTCTGTCGCGTCGAGTCCACTGGCCCCAGCGTGAAATGTGTCTAGCAGTACCCCTATTTTGTGGGGGGCAGCTTCGTCGGCGACATTCAGGACAGCGTCCATCGTTGACGCGAAATAACCGGGAATAGCAACATCGCTAATTGGCTCAATCAATACAGCGAGACCCGCCGCCTCCGCTTCTTGGACAGCCCATTGAAGATTGCGAATATAGGTAGTACGAATTTCTTCATGATGAATCCCACGCGCTGGTACTCCTGCTAACGGATGGACAAGCCGGCATCCAATGGCAGTTGCGTAATCGATAGACCTCAGAACTCCTTCGCGAAAATCAGTCTCTCTCCCAGGCAGGGCTGCCAAGCCTTTTTCGCCCTTCTCGGGATTACCGACTCCTGCTGCTATCTGCGAAAACGAGAGATCGGACGCCCGAAGTTCATTCCGCATTCGAGGGGCGTCGATGGCAAACGGCTGCGGGTGTTCAATGGCGTCGAAACCCGCCATTCGAGCGGCAGCGATGCGGTCGATGAAAGGCAATTCAGTGAACAGATAGCCGAGGTGGGCTGATAGTTTCCACGACGGTCTTCCCTGTCCGGCAGGAGTCATACTGCGTCACCTAACTGGGCGTCGAATACTTCCGCAAACCTTATATCGGCGTGTCCTGTAGTATCTTTCGCTCGCATGCACTCCTCGAAATGTACGCCATGAGACGCATTACAAGGACTTTTCCTCGATAGTTCTTTCAGCGTCTACAAAGGTGAAAAGCAATCCGGACAAAACTGTTATCACGGCAGCTGCATCCAAAGATTGGCTCCAACCCCACTGGACAGCGATGTATGCCGTCAATGTCGATGAGATAGCACCTCCAACGCTTCCAAATGTATTCATGAGCGCAGAAAGCGAAGCTGAGAAATCTGGCGCGAGATCGATGCACGATGCCCAGAAATTTGTAGCTGCAAACATATTGAAACCCGCAGCCAGAGCAATCAAGACGAGAGCCTTAGATGTGACCGTCAGGTGATTCCCCAGCACTAGAAGCATCGCCGATAAGCCCATGCCCAACCATACCGCGTATTGTCGTCCCCGACGCCTGCCCCTCGATCCGGCTAAGTGATCGGAAAACCATCCGCCCAGAGGAGACAGTAGAGCCATGGCCAAGAAAGGCAAGGACGTCCAGACGGCCGCACTTAAGATTGAAAGGCCACGCACTTTCACCGCATAAAAATAAAACCAGTGGTAATACACATAGAACGCGTATGAATGGCATGCATATCCAAAAATCAAGCCCCATACCGGGGGACTAGAGAATATCTTTGACCACGGTGCGTGTCTCTTAGAAGCGCTAATGCGGCGCACTTGATCCCCATGGCGAATGCCGGGATGGATCAGCTCCAACTCCTGGGCGTTTACACCGGCGTGCTCTTCCGGCCAGTCCGAAGCGTAAAAGTACCACACGACACCAACAATGAGAGCCGCGCCTGCAGAAAGGTAGAATGCAGTACGCCAACCCCAATGAACCGTAGTCCATGCGATGAAAATGGGTGTCAGCGCGCCTCCAAGACCGAGACCCGCAACTTGAAAACCACTCGCGAATCCCCGTTCATGCCGCGGCATCCACGACGCGATGGCACGCATGACATTAGAAGAAATCGCCGCTTCGCCCACACCCGTCAGAAATCGGGTTATTTGAAAGGCCAGCAACGTACTAAACCCGTCCACTGCGGCGAGCCTAGGTGCGACCCCCATAGCAGCCGATCCCAAACTAAAGCACAAAATGGAAATCGTCAGCGTGCGGTGGGGACCGTATCTATCACAAATGTATCCCCAGGGAATCTGAAAGATGGCGTACCCCCAGAGGAAAGAACTGAAGATCCTCCCCATCATTATTGTGTTGAAAGAAAACTCTTCCTCAATGTATTTTCCTCCGATACTCAGGTTTAGACGATTCAAAGCAGTGACCGCCATGATCAATACGACGATTGCGAGGATTCTCCACCGCACCTTCGTAGCACGAACTACGGCCCCGGTTTCTGGTTGAGCAGGCTTGCACGACACCGCACTTGGATGGATCAAACCAGCAGTACCGCCGTCCTGCACCTTGAGTTGGCCCCTTAAACGGCCTCAGTGCGGTTGTTACACCCTTGCGTCAATTCAGAGACACAAACGTTGTATCGGGATGGAAGTCCATCAAATCCGCTGAGTAATCATCGACGGTCAAGCATGGTTGTCGGTCATCCTGGCCATTTCTACCAGGCCAGCTTCAAAGCGAATTGAACCTGCCGTGCCGTTGTTGCGGTCTGTTTAAGCAACCCCGCGGACCCAAGTGGGGCGCCAGTTCCATCGAAGAGTCTCGTGCTGCTGCCGGTTGGAACAGCAAAATTAGTGCGATTCAGAATATTGAACAGCTCTGTTCTGAACTGCACATTAAACGCTTCCGAGATCCTCTTGAGGGGAAAGTTTTTCGTTATCGAAAAGTCCAGATTTGAAAGTCCCGGTCCCGTCAGGATGTTACGGCCGGCATTTCCCCTAAGGTTCAAGCACACTGGAAACGAAAAGGATCGATCACACCAAGTATCGTAGAACGACTGGGACGCGGCGGTCGGGACAGTGAAGCACTCGCTCTTGATGTAGTGCGAGGGATTTCCTGGGTGAACTAATGAGGAGCAACCAGCACCACCCAAACGGTTCGGGAAGTCCCAGGGATCATTGCTGTTCTGTCCCAACGGGTCGCCGCCGAAGGAAGGGGTAAACGGCGTTCCGTCGCTAACCTTGTAGATAGTACCTAGTTCCCACCCGTTCCCTATCCAAGCCACGGGTTCAGAAAGAGACCCAACGTTAGGAATCTTCCAAGTCGCGCCAATCACTCCGACTCGGGGGACATTGAAATCGGACACCCCCCGGCCCAGTCGCGGACTAAACCAATGGAGGCTCGAGATCGAGTTCGCAAATGTATCCCCAGCAATGGCCGCTGATCCGTCGTCGATGCTTTTGGACCAAGTGAAAGAGCCCTGAAGTTGGAGGCCGTGACTGGCGTCGCGCGTAATGCTTGCTTGGAGGGCATGGTAGTGAGAGTCACCGTTCCAATGAAGGTACCCTATATCCCCAAAATTAGGATTGATCACTGTACCGCTGCCAATCGGCTTGGGCCAAACGAATCCTGCAGATGTTAGAGTTGGAATTACCATGTTGGCATCGTCAACGTGGACCGGCTGGTGCATCCCACGGGAACCAACGTAGCCGATAAGAGCTGTTGTCTTGCCACCAACCTGGCGCTGAACGTTAAAATTCCATTGCATCACGTAATTACGATGGGAGGCGCGCTCGATTGAGATTCCGTCAAAGGTCGTCGGGGTAAGAAGCGCGGCTGCGCCTCTTGGGAACGACCCTGGAGGCAAGTTGATGGCGGTACCTCTCTCAAAGAAAGGCGATGGGAGACCGACCAACAGAATGTACAAATAGGAGAGAGGCAGGGAATCATAAATTCCGAATCCTCCACGCACCGCCGTCTTACCGTTGTGAAAAGGGTCCCAGGCAAACCCAATCCTCGGCTCGAAATTGTGAAGCGTCGGATTCAAGAAGTACGGATTACCGAGATGAGGAGTTGGATCCGTGATGTTGTACAAATTCGACAATTTCCCCTGAACTTCAGTGGGAACAGTCGACATCTCGTAGCGGAGTCCTAAGTTCAACGTCAAGTTAGGTCGGAATCTCCAGTCATCCTGCACATATAGTCCAACGATGGTCTGGCGAAGGCCGTTCTCCGTTTGTGGGGTTATAAAGTCGTTGAACGACTGGGGGTTGTCAGAGAGGAAATCCAGTATTGAATTGAAGTGAAAGTTACCGCCTTGATGCGATCTGCGGTTGAGTTGATCTCGTTCGACAGCGATTCCAAATTTCAATGAGTGAAGCCCGGTTGTGAAAAACGCATCGTCGTAGCCCTGAAAGGTATTCCAGCGATAGAAGTAAGCAGAGTCTGTGCCCACACCTCCGGGGAGATCATCGAGCCCCGGCACCTTTACTGTAGATGCATTCTCCCCGGCGATAGCACCCAGGGATGGATCAGCGGCCGCCGGCTTGATAGCCTTAACGCCAGCATTGGTATTTACAAAGTTTCGGTTGAAGCCGAATCGAACAAAATTGGCCAGTGTCGAACTAAAGGTGTGACCCTCCTCAAGGATGAGACTAGTGCGTCTCGTCTCGAAACCTGTCAGTACGTTGTTGAACACATCAGGCGACGACAGTGGGGTCCGGTCAATCAAATACGTTCCGGAAACAGTGTCCTTATCTGAAAATTTGTGATCCACCCGAAGCGTGAAAAAGTTTTCCTTTACAATCTGCTGTTCCGCGACGCTGAATGTTCCAGTATCACCATTGCCGTTTAGGGGACCGTTTGGAAGCGGATAAAGGCTCAAGTACTGTAATGCGCCAGGACCAATTGCTACGGTCGACGGTTGGCAATTATTACCAGCCGGAATTGAGCAAAGAGTCGCAGTTGACGTCTGGGTCCCATTAACTACACCATGGGCAGCAGGCGAAAGAACGCTAATAACGGAGGTCACGCCCAACGATTGCCGTATTCCTTCATAATCCGCAAAGATGAAAGTATGGTCTTTGCGAATCGGACCTCCGAAAGTTCCGCCAAACTGATTTCGTTTGAAGGGCGGGATCTTCGGTCCATCGAAGAAATTCCGCGCATCCAGAGCGCTGTTTCGTATGAATTCGTACGCACTGCCGTGAAAACCGTTTGTGCCCGACCGCGTCACTGCATTGATAACCCCTCCGGAGCTCCTGCCATATTCGGCCGAGTAATTAGTAGTAAAAATGGAAAACTCCTGAATTGCGTCTACTCCCAGGCTTCCTCCCAGGATGCTACTGGGAGCGCCATTTGCATAATCATTGAGACTTACACCGTCAAGGCGGTAATTGTTTTGTTGCGGACGAGCACCAGAGATATCCACCTGCCCCCCCAACCCGCGGTTGCCCCTGCCATTAAAAATGTCCAACTGAGTCTCGATTGGACCGACTCCGGGTTGAAGGGCGGCCAGGTCAGTCCATGAACGACCATTTATGGGCAGCTCGCGTATTGTTGTCGCGCCGATCACAGCATTGATGCTCGAGGTACTCAATTGTATGGTCTGAGCATCGCCCTCAACTTTGATGGTTTCCAGGACGTTACCAGGTCGCATCGTGAAATCGAGAAGCTGCACGGACCCCACCGTTAGCACAATGCCACTCTCGAGTACCGTGGCGAATCCTGGAGCTTCGGCTGTGACATCGTAGGTCCCCGGCAACAGATTCGGCGCGATGTAATACCCGCCAGTATCGGTAGCAGCATCACCGTCCACACCTGTTGCCACGTTTTTGAAAGATATCTTGGCTTTTGGAATGACAGCGCCGGAAACATCTTTTATAGTTCCAGACAACGTCGCTCCGGTGACCTGTGCGAGCATAGGCAGCGAATGCAGCGCTATTAGTGCTACCACCATGAATGCTAGCCTTTGTGGGAACAATCGTCCGGAAGATGCTTCGGGAACTGACGCGTTTCTGGGAAACATTCGTTGTCCTCCTGGTAATGCTTTCTGGCAGCCCTAACCTTCTGTCTTGGTCAGACTTGAAACAGCAAACCAGTGGCTTTCATGAGCCATGCTCCACAGATAACAGTGCCGATCATCGCGGGACCGTTCTCTGTCGACGCGGAGACCGCGCACATTGCCAAGGACAGTACTCTCGAAACATTAGGCGAAAATTAACCACAATTAATAAATCTAGTTGCGCAGCTTCGTTTACGAGGTGGTTGGGTCGGTGTATCTTCTCCTCTTCCCCTTCTGTCGCCATGCGAGTCAGAGCCAGTCACGAGCCCGGGCGTTCTGCTTTGCATGTGATATCGAGGTGAGAAATAGCTTCCCTCTTTAATATTCACTTTAAGTGTGTGCGGTAAATTTGGAAGAGTCGCTTTTCGGCTCGGCCATTGCTGTACACCTCTGTGCAACCGTGCCCTTGCAGTTCCCTGAATCGGATTTATTGGGACTCCGAGTCTCGAACTGGTGCTCACAGACATCAGAATGGGATCTGCTCCACTCAAGGTATACAACGCCGAGAAGTTTTTCGCAGTGGTAGCGTCTCAAAAGGCGCGTCGCCTGTGGGACAAGAGGGAATACGTCAAGTAGTTGAGAATCCAAGGAAGAGCAGGTGGCGAGTGAAAGAATATCGAGTAGCGGTAATTCCGGGAGACAATATCGGTCCAGAAGTGACTGCCGAAGGCGTCAAATGTTTGGATCTAATACAGGAACTTGGCTATTGCAGGTTTTCGTTTGAAACTTATCCATGGGGCGCTGGATATTATGTTAAAAACGGGCGAGCGGCACCAGAAAATATTGCCGAAATCTTGTCTGCGTTCGATGCTATTTATTTTGGTGCGCATGGCGACCCTGCCCGTGTCCCTGATGGAATCGCGTCGCAACAATTAATGTCCCCGCTTCGAAAGGGACTGGACCTTTATGTGAACATCCGACCGGTCAAATCGTTTGCGGGAGTTGCAAGTCCACTTAAAAGCTTACGGTCGATTGATCTGGTTGTGGTTCGGGAGAATGCTGAAGGCGAATATGCGAACGTAGGCGGCCGTCTGTACAGAGGTACGCCACACGAGATGGGAATACAAACCAGTGTCGTGACCAGAAGGGGAGCTGAGCGCATAATGCGTTTTGCTTTTGACCTGGCGCGCAAGCGAAATAGCAAGAAAAGCGTTCATTGCGTGACCAAATCAAATGCACTTCCCCATACCATGGAACTGTGGGACGAGGTGTTCGAGCAAGTGTCGTCGGCTTATCCCGACGTTGGCACGACTAAGAGTCATTTCGATGCGATGAGCATGTACCTGATCACGAGGCCTGAATCGTTTGATGTCGTGGTTGCCACCAACCTCATGGGGGATGTCATGAGCGACGAGGCGGCTGCCGTCTGCGGCGGCATAGGATTGGTTGCTAGCGGTAACATTAACCCCGATGGGAAACAGGGCATGTTTGAACCGATTCATGGGTCTGCCCCTGACATTGCCGGACAGGGAATCGCAAATCCGATCGCGGCTATCTTAGCTGCGGGCATGATGCTCAATTGGTTGGGAGAACAGGAAGCTGCGCGAGCCCTCGAAGCTGCGGTGATGACTGTACTGGCACAAATGACAATTCGAACCCGTGACTTAGCTGGCACAGCTCGCACAGGCGAGATGACTGCGGCAATTCTTAGCCAGCTTCGCCACACTCCATTTGCCCCTGCGTATCCTTCTGCATTGCCATAATTTCGTCAACTCTTGCCCAGCGTCTGAGTATTCCGCCTGCGAGAGGTCTCGCGGGAAGAGGTCGCGGATAAGGGCGGACCAAAATAAGCTTAGCACCGATGCCTGATCAGAGAGCGCATCTCCGCTCCGAACAACCGAAGCGAGCAGACGGCGAAATGGGAAGAATGGGCAACCAGCATTGTCTTTCCTGACCCTTCATGCTATAAGCTTGTGCTCTGAGCTTATGAGGGTTCTGCTGGTCGAAGACGAACCGCGGATTGCAGGCTTCATTTCTAAGGGTCTGCGAGAGCAGAGCTATGCGGTGGATGTGGCCCGTGATGGGGAACAGGCCCTTTACGAGGCAGCTATCAATGACTATGACCTAGTGATCCTTGATGTGAGGCTCCCGGTCAAGGACGGATTCACAGTATGCAGGGAGTTGCGACAGAGTGAGTTTTCGTCGCCGATTCTAATGCTGACCGCCCTTGACGGAAACCAGGACGTAGTGAACGGTCTTAACTGTGGTGCTGACGACTATCTCACGAAACCCTTTGATTTCACTGTGCTGTTGGCGCGAGTGCACGCACTCCTCCGGCGAACAAAAGAAATTCGCCCGAATACAATCCTTGTAGGGGATCTCGCTTTGAACACGATCGACCATACCGCCACGCGTGCCGGGCGCACGATCGTGTTAACGGCCAAGGAATACGCGCTCCTTGAGCTGTTTATGTTAAGGAAGAATGAAATTCTAGGCCGCGCCACCATTGCCGAGCATGCCTGGGACGAGACTTTCGACCCCTTTTCCAACGTGATTGACGTCTACGTCAATCAGTTGAGAAAGAAAGTAGATTACGGTTCCGAGCGGAAGTTAATCCACACACGCCGGAATGAGGGATACGTATTTTCCGCTGATCTGGACGACAAATGTGGCTAAGCACTATCCGAGTTCGGATGACTATTTGGTTCCTGGCGGTTTTCGCTCCACTGCTAATTACCTTCAGCGCTTACGTGTATTCTCAAGTCTCGCGAGATTTGCAGAGGCAGTTCGATAAGGCCCTTCAGCGGAATGCGCAGGCAACGTCAAGCTACTTTCAGTTCAGCACAGACAACAACATATCTAGACGCGCTCAGGAAACCGTTCACGAGGTGCGGATGGACCACGACGTAAGCACAGCAATCTTTAAAGAGGGCAAATTGCTCGCGATAAGTGATCCGGACACTAGCAAGGAAATGACGGCCACGGGAATTCTTTCAGACCTGCGGTTCCAGGGGTTAGGCTACTCGCCTACTAAAGCGGTACGTGCGCTGGATTCCGAAGGCCGCAAGACAGTTCGGTCCCTATCTGTTGTAGAGGGCTCCGATAGATTTTTGTTCGTCACGGAACTAACTAATAGTGTTAGGTTGGTTGGTATCTCGTTCGAGGCGGATAACGAGACATACGAGGTTGTCGTGGCTGAGCCTTTGGAGGAACTGTTTGTGCAACTCAGAAGAATCCGCCAAATATTATTCGTTGGGCTGGGGACTGCTCTTGCCTTGTCGGCAGTTGGCGCCTTTCTTCTCGCTAAGAAGAGTTTAAGCCCGATTGTCACGATCTCGGAACAAGCAGCACACATTAGTGCCACGAATCTTAGCGAGCGCCTTGCGGTAGCGCACCCCAAAGATGAATTGGGACAATTGGTAACCGTGATCAACTCGCTTCTTTCGCGACTCGACACGTCGTTCCAATTGATGGTCAAGTTTATCGCGGACGCATCTCACGAATTCCGAACTCCATTAGCCATAATTCAGGGAGAATCGGAGGTATCGCTTGCAAGAGAACGCGGCTCCGAAGAATACAAAGAGTCTCTTCGAATTACTCTTGAGCAGTCAAAGCGGATGAGTCACCTCGTAGCCAACATGCTTGCTCTTGCACGGCTTGACACGGGATCTCAACCGCTACAGCACAAAGAGCTTTTCTTCGACAATGTGGTCGCAGAATGTTATAAGAACGTGCGGCTCTTGGCAGGCCTCAAAGGCGTGCACGTAAGTTTCGAGGGCAGCCAGCATATCTCCTTTCGCGGCGATGAAGAGCTTCTGAAAAGAATGACAACGAACTTGCTTGATAATGCTGTCCGCTATACCCCATCGGGAGGTTGTGTCGATGTAAAACTCGTGAGGGATTACGCTAGTGTACGCCTCGTCGTATCAGATACCGGCATTGGCATGGCCCCTCACCATGCCGCGCGTGTCTTCGATCGGTTTTACCGCATCGCACAATCGCTAAATTCTTCCGACAGCGGGAGCGGTCTAGGTTTGTCTATTGTCAAGATGGCAGCCGAGGCACACCGCGGAAGCGTAGAATTGTTAAGCTATCCTGGCCAAGGTAGTACGTTCACCGTTTTTCTTCCGCTATCACAGCATTCGGATATTCTCAACACGTAATCGGGCTCGCTCCCGAGCCCTTTCTCGTATCCCGGCGGTCGTCCATGCAGTAGATCACTTCCTCGACTTCTTAATATTCAACTTAACTTCAAGGCATAGACTAGCCCACTAGAGTTAAGAGAGGACCGGATGAACTCCTTAAGATTACTGGTTGAACTACGTAACCCCACGGTTTTCCTCGGGCTTTTAGTCTTGTTTGCCGGCTTTGAGGGCGGGCCCTATTGCCATGCGAAATCTGTTGCTTATCACATGGTCAGAAAGATTCAGGTGCCCGGTAAACCTGGAGACTCCTACTGGGACAATATTACAGTCGACCCTGCGAGTCGGCGCATCTACGTCGCACATGGCTCGCGGGTTGAAGTTATTCATGCGGACACCGGCAAGTATCTTGGAGCAGTAGTCGACACAGCGACGGCCCACAGCATTGCGATTGTCCCAGAACTGGGCAAGGGGTTTGTAACCGATGGCGAATCAAATACCGTTACGGTTTTTGACTTGGGTTCGTTAGCCCACACCGCTGAGATCAAGGTAGGAAGCCAACCAGACGCGGTGAAATACGATCCTGTAACACACCGCATTTACGTTTCCAATACAAAAAGTGATGATATTTACTCCATCGACGCCGCTACCAACAAAGTTTTGATGACAGGCAAGCTGGGCGGACCAACTGAAAACATAGTCTTCGACGAAAAAGGTACGCTTTGGGCAATCCTCGAAAGAACAAACGAGCTCGTTACCCTGGATGGCGCAACCCTGAAGGTTAGAAAGAAGGTGGAATTGCCCGGCTGCGACGCTCCCAATGGAATGGCGATTGACCTCGCGAGTCGCCGGCTCTTCATTGGCTGCCGAAGTCGTATTTTCATGGTCATCGACGCCGATAAAGGTAACACCATTACGACGTTCCCGATTGGCGAGCACATCGATATGACGATTTTTGATCCAGAAACGAAGCTGATCTTCACTTCCACGGGAGACGGAAATATCACAATCGTGCACGAGGACTCACCCAATAAATACAGGCAAGTACAAACTGTAACAACCATGCGAGGCGCTAAGACCATGGCCCTGGATTCAAAAACAAAAAAGCTGTTTCTTCCCACGGTTGAAGGCGTTCCCTCGCAATACTCGGGCCCGCCGGATCCTGAGGACGCACCCTATACACCGGGGCCCTTCGTAATCGTGGTCGTTGATAAGGCAAAGGGGGGTAAGTGAAAGGAAGCCTGAAAGAACTTCTGGTCGCTACGTTAATGTTCACGTCTGTCACTGTGGGGCTCAACGCGCAGTCGGCGTCAGTCCCACCACTTATGCTTGTCAAGAGAATGCCGGCGCCAGGAGTAACCGAGTTTGATCATCTTGGTGCCGACAGTAAAGGTAATCGACTGTTTTCTTGTGCAGAGGCAGAAGGTAGAGTCGAAGTGTTTAACCTGCGAACCGGAGAACTCATTCATGAAATTGGTGGATTGCAGAAACCGCATTCCCTCTTCTATCGGGAAGATACGAACCGCCTCTTCGTCGTCGACGGTAATGACAGTATGGGTGCTGTAAGGGTTTACGATGGAAAGGACTATAGCTTAATCAAGACCGTGAATCTCCCTCCGGGTGCTGACTGGAGCACCCACTCTGAGGGCTCCCCGAAAGAGTTTTATGTGACTGCAAATGGAGACGTACTTCAGCACCCGTACTCAACCGTCAGTGTCGTTGACACTACAGCAGGCTCAGTCGTAGCGGAGATCAAAGTAGACGGAGATTCTATTGGCGGCCTCGCGGTAGACGCGTCAGCCTCAAAGTTATATTTGGGCAATAAGAACAAAAAGAACGAAATAGACGTAGTGGACTTGACTAAGAGGGATGTTGTCGCGAAGTGGCCAGTCACACTCGGCAAGAAGGTCGGTCCAATAGTCATTGACGTACAAAATCAGCGTCTGTACGTGGGCTGCAGAAGTGGGGACTTAGTCATCTTCGACACGAGCACTGGGAAAGAACTTCAGTCCCTTCCCATTAGTTTAGGGGTCGACGACCTGAGCTACGATACGAACGGTAAACGGCTTTATGCCAACGGCTCTGGGGGAGACAAGGGAGTGACCGGCACAGTTGACGTTTATGAGCAGATTGCCGACAACCGATACAAGAGCCTCGGCCGACTCAGTACTGCACCTGGTGCAAGGAACGGAATGTTGGTGCAGGACGCCAAGCGATATTTTGTGGAAGCCCCGCCGCATGATGGGAAAAGCGCCGAGATTCTTGTCTACGAGGTGCAGTGAAGAGATCACCTTACCTTGTTGTCAGAGCCAGCCGATGCTCCAAAAGGCCAGGCGTTACACTTGAAGAGTTTGTTTAGTCGCGGCAAAGACGCATTTGATGATCTTGGACCTGGAGGGCTTATGAGTAAGATCTGCTACACCATATTCACCGTGTTCTTAATGGTTGGCGTTGCTATCAGTGGTAGTGACCCGACCACGACGCCCGCACCAGCTCAGAAGGTTTCTCCCCTGATACTGGTCCAACAGATACCTCTCCCAGGTGTGGCGGGACGGATCGACCACATTGCAGTGGACGAGAAACACAAGCGGCTTTTCGTGTCTGCTCTCGGCAATAACACAGTGGAAGTCGTAGATCCGGTCTTGGGTCGGTCGACTCACACTATCAGCGGGCTGGACCAACCCAAGGGGATAGCGTATGCGTCTGACTTCGATCAACTGTTTGTCGTCAATGACGGAGACAATAGTGTCCGAATTTACGATAATGCTCTAAGTCTTCGCAAGTCAATTTCATTGGGTCACGGTCTGGACTTTCTCCACTACGAACCAAGCTCGAAAAAGATCTTCGTTGCGTCGGCTGAAAACGGAGGCGAGATTGTCGTCATCGACCCCGCCACGGATGAACGCGTTGAGACCATTAAGACAGATGGCGAGCCCGAGGATTTTGTGGTAGAGGCAAGCGGATCGCACGTTTATGCTAATGTTCCGAAAGCTAACAATTCCGTGGAGTCCGTTGACCGCAAGACTGGAGAAATTAAGAAATGGCCCATTGCAGGTGTAACCAAGAACGTTGCCATGGCGTTGAATGAAGCGGACCACCGGATCTTCCTTGTCTCGTACAAGCCGCCGTTATTGGTAGTTGTAAACAGTCAAACAGGTCAAGAGGTAACGAGACTCGTTACCGGCGCTTGGTGTCGGGACTTGTATTTTGAAAAATCGCGTAAGCGTATCTACGCGATGGGCGGGCAGGGATTCGTGAGTGTCTTCCAGCAACTGGATCCTGACCATTTTGAGCTGATGGAAAATGTTCCTTCCTCAATCGGTGCCGCCACTGGGACCTTCTACGTGAAGCGCGATCGTCTCGATGTCCCGGTTCCGGCCACAGGAGTCGACCCGGCTCGACTCCTGGAATTTGATCCCCAATAACACCCGATCGAGCGCGTGAGACGGCTTTTCGGCCGCTACGCATATGTCTTTCAAATCAATCCGCTAGGCAGTCAACGTGACGCGCTTATTACGGAGGAACAGTTGACAGAGAACGACGATGGCGACTCAGGCTGGAATTCCAGCTGGACGTCCAAAGCGCGCATCAACGAATTCGGCTGGTCTGCGACGGTGACTATACCGTTTAGCACCTTGAACTTCATGGGGTCGCGAGATCTGATTTGGGGAATTAACTTCAAATAGTTCATCTCCAGGAAAAATGAAGAAGATCTTTGGTCGGGTTGGCGACATCTTTGGAGCCACTAAGGGTTAGCCAAACTGGTGAATCGCATGGCATCTCCGACGTAGCCGGCGCCCGACTCTTGATCGTAAAACACTGCGGGTTGCTGGGATTTCAGAACCAACCGCATTCCGCGTCAGGGGAAGGACTCACGCCAGGAACTTCTGCCCTTTTAAGATCGGTTGCGATTGAGGCTCTTATGCGGGTGTTGATTGTCGAAGACGAAAAGCGCATGGCACACCTGCTGAAGGTGGGACTTGAGGATGAGAACCACGTAGTTAGCTTGGCCTTCGATGGTGTGAGCGGTTTGGAGGTGGCGCGGTCGTACGATTTCGACGCGATCGTTCTGGATGTAATGCTCCCAAAACTGGATGGGTTTGAGGTCGCACGTCGCCTTCGTGCCAAAGGCGATCGTACGCCAATCTTGATGCTGACGGCACGCGATATCGTGCCAGACGTCGTGAAGGGACTTGATCTCGGCGCCGACGATTACCTAACAAAACCGTTCTCCTTCGCCATACTGCTGGCCCGGCTGAGGGCAGCGAGCCGCCGACAATATGTTCAACCGACTAGTCTTCTTCGAGTAGCTGATCTAGGGCTCAACCCTGCCACCAGGCAAGTGTTTCGTGAAAGACGAGAGATCAATTTGACTGCGACGGAATTTCGGCTGCTTGAGTTTCTGATGCGACGCCCCGGAGTAGTGGTTTCTCGCGACGCGATCGTGGAAGCTGTCTGGGGGTTTGACGACGAAGTGAACGACAATACCGTAGACGTGTTTATCCGCCTGGTGCGACGAAAAGTCGATGACCCTTTTGAAGACAAACTCATAAGAACCGTTCGAGGAGTCGGGTATTCGCTAGGAGCAGGCGCATAGTTAAGTACCTTTGACAAGATGGTCTGTGTGTCGCCTGTCGCCGATTTTTGTGACGGTCAGAACTCCTCGTTCAACACCGATCAACAATTTTCAACAAGGAGCATGCAACAAGTTCAAACATCCAAACATCAATCAGTTCAGAACTATAAATTTAAATAGACCGGGGTCGGAGGTTTCAAGCTCCTCTCCGACCATTTTCGTTGTTGGCGGAAGGTTTGGCGGAAGTGCACCGTTGGTTCCCAACTCAGGCCGTGCCTAGAGCTGCCAACCATTCTGCAACGAAGTCACTCTCAGCAGCCTAGGTTACTGCGGGATCGGTGTACGAGGCCGTAGCAGCCGCCCTTGCTTCTCTGAGAAAAGACGATTGGGTCGGTGAAATAGGAACGGGGCTGACGACCGTCCGAGTCGAAGTGCTGCATCCTCCCGTCACACACGAGGTCAAAATGAAAGATTTTCAGGCTTGGCTTCAACGCAAAAGTGGTTCACCGGCTGACATGGTTCTCAGGGACAAGCTTTTAGAGATGCTGGCAGGATCGCGAGGTGGACGACCGTGATATCCTCTCCCGGATATGGCCGGAGCGCGTCGGGAAGTCAAGCTTCCTTACCGGGAACTGTACATCTCGTGCCCCCACTGTCACGCCGACCTGACGATCGGGACGGTGATGGACACCATCTTGGCGTCTCGTCGTAGCTGCCCGGAGTGCGGCAAGGAATTTCTGATCGAGAACGACGTGCCAAGAAAGCCTGACTCCAAGAAGCCCAGCGGATCAGTCAAACCTGTTCGCGCTGTGAAGCGTGCGAAGTCCCGCTAGGTTATGAATGGGCAGATGTTCGGTCCGATCAAGCACGACAAAATTACAGATGGCCTCACGCGAATGATTGGGGACCGGGACGCAGGGTTGCGTGGCTAAAGGCTTTCTCGCAGCGGTATGGGCCGAGGAAGATCCAAAGAGGCGTTTTCTGCGCTCTGTTTGCGTTCTCCCCGCGCCCCCGCCGAAAAGAGCGCCGCGTAGGGCTCACGCAAAAATCTCGTTTACCTTGTCCCGCGTGTGCTGACTCCGCGAGGGCTTCAAATACCGCATGGTGCTTTCCATGTCTGAGTGCCCCAACCACTGTTGCACCGTGCGCAGATCCACGCCCGCTAGTCCCAACTCCCAATGACCAATTTGTTAAGCCGGTCTTGCCGTACCTGGGCCCATGCGGAATAGCTTTTCTCAGTCGTCTTGATGGAGTCATGGCCCAGCAACTTGGAAACCTCTTCCATCGGTACGCCCTTGCTCAGTAGATCCACGGCGAAGGTATCCCGTAGCCGGTGTGACCGCATGTGCCCGTCCGATTCAATCCCCGCCGCTTTGAACAGCGTCCGTATATCGTCTTGCCAGTGCGTGACCGCGCTGGCCTCTAGGCCGTTGCCGGTCCAGAAAACATACTTCGGGTTTCCGTTGAGCACAGCCAACAGCTCTTTGGCAACCTCGGGCTTGAGCGGGACGGATACATGCGTGCCGGTCTTCTGCCTTTTCGTGACCACGCAATGGTGGTTGGTGGACTTGTCCAACTGAATTTCCCCACGCTCTAGGGTCACCGCATCGCGGATGGCTAGGCCCGAGTACCGCATGAGCTGAATCAAGGCATGGACCTTGGCGGCCTTGTCTTTGGGGAATGGGGGCGCGCCGAAGGCCACGGGGATGGCCTTGAGCAACCGGGCATACTCTTTGGCCGTGAGCGGGAGCGTTGGGGCTTCGTCAACGCGGATCTTCGTCAGCTTGGGGATGCGGTCTAGCCATTGATTGTCATAGCAGAACCTGAGGAAATGCTTTAGCCGCGCTTGGACCTGATAGCGGGTTGTGGTGGACGGGTACAGCTCGGGCCATGTGGCGGCGTAGCCTATCAGCAATTCGCGGGTGAGCGATTGCACCGTGAAAGCCCCGTGCGCTTCCCCGAACACGCGCAGCCGGTCCAGTTCCCGCCTGTACTTCCCCTTTACCGTTTCGGTGACCCCTTGATTCTCTTTATCGGCCCGAAACAGCTTGATGGCTTCGGCCAGCGAAAAGCCCGAGGGGTGTTCGGGCGCGGCGCGGCCGCTGAGCTGCGCGGCTAGACGTTCTTTGGCTTCCTCGGCTTCGGCCCAGGACCGGGTGCCCGCTTGCTTGCGGAACTGTTTACCGCCCTGGGTCCAGCGCATGTGCTTACGGCAGTTGCAGCGCTTGCAAAACTCATCCCCGGCATATTTGCAGCCGGGGGAGTGGCGCACGAAGATCGTTATGACCGGCGCGTTCATTTGCCCCCCGTTTTCCAGTCGCGCGTACGGGCGGATTTCATTGCTCCTCCTTGTATGGTGCACTATGACCCGGAGTGCGCCCATCCTCGTACTTCGGCGGCCACGTGCAGTACGCTCCGGAGCGATGCGCCCATTCCTCCAATTCCTCGTACTGCGTCTTCGGCGGCCACGTGCAGGCTGAGCCGGAGCGATGTGACCATTCCTCGTACCATTTCTCGGGACCTTCGACCGGAGGATTCTCCAGCTCGGATTCGGGTGGGTGGCCAAGAAAGTGATTGGCTAAAAGGATGGCGATGGCGATGAGGAGCCATGTGAGGTTCATATAGCCTTGTGAAACTGCGCGTCACACTTAGCTGTATTGTCCTTGGTCATGTACCCACGGTAGCACAGTTTTAGCACAAGACCAAAGCACGAAGGTAATAAGCTAGTTTTTATGCGGGGAAAAGGTTGGAGGCGCGGGTGAGAATCGAACTCACGATAGAGGTTTTGCAGACCTCGGCCTTACCACTTGGCT